>ERZ772977.157-NODE-157-length-54613-cov-4.667455_pt1 | contig 54613 bp, 62 predicted proteins | sample MGYA00511131_ERZ772977 | MGnify/ENA primary metagenome ERZ772977 (study PRJEB29015, sample SAMEA2737935) | human oral metagenome | biome: human oral; feature: human-associated habitat; material: dental | place: China | collected 2151 ...
ATGATTCCGGGGAGTTCTTTGAGGCGTCCGCGGTAGCCGTGTGACAGGATTCTCCAGGTTTTCAGTTGTGCGATGCAGTGTTCGATGTTGACGCGGATTCGGGCGATGGCAGTGTTGAAATCTTTGTCGTGGTTGGTGCGGGACTGGTTGGGCAGCTTCTTGATCGGGGTGATGGCGGTGGTGGTGATGTAGGCGGTGTCGGCGATCCAGGTGGCGCCGGAGGAGTCGAGGAGGTTTTGCCAACCACACAGGTTGATGGCCTTCGAGTCGTGTCGGGATCCCGGCACCGGGTCAAAGACAGCGATGAGGTCACCGCGGTCGGTGGAGGCGACCTGGACATTGAGGCACTGGAGCTTGCGTTTCCCGGAGTAGTTGTGGCTGGCTTGTCCGCTGGTCGGGCGGTTCCCGGTAGGGACATGGGTGCCGTCGATGAGGATGAGGTGTCCTTGCTGGATCGCTTCGGTGAGTCCGCCAGGGAGGAAGAGCAGGACTGTTTCGAGGAGGACGGTGATACGTCGCCAGATCCTGGAGATCGTGGGCTGGGAAACTCCCAGGAGGTCGGCGACCACCATCTGGGGCAGGTTCTGGCGAAGGATCAGCAGGCAGGCCACCACCTGGTCCCGCAGGGAGATACGGCATCTGGACAGATCCATCCCTAGACCTTCGATCACATTGGCGATACGGCAGGTGATCTCGTCAATTGTTTCCTCGCAAAGCCCCGTTGTAGACTGGTAACGCATCGGCTGCTTTCGTGATTGGTTTATGTTGCAACTCAATCATTTCATGAAACAGTCGATGCTTTTTGTGTTACTGGTTGCGTTTCATCGAGAAATGACCCCCGTGAATAACGCCTTCAAAGTCACATTGGGGAAAAGAGCTGCGTCGGATTGGGAATGTTCACCCCTGCCCGGAAACCCGCCCGTGGTGAACTCACAGATACCGATAGAAGAAACAACACGGCCAACAACCGTATCCGCCGCCTCATTGAGCGAGTCATCGCGAACCTCAAGGCCCGGCATGTTCACCCGCACCGATTACCACCGCTCCTACAATACCTCCGAAACCATAATACAAGCCGTCATAGGACTCTTCTTCGCCTACACCCCCTATGAATAAGCCTCATTACTTGCCATCGTTGAGCTTCTTGAGATCTTGAAGCTCTACCCAGTGTTGCTTGAGGCCAGACAGAGTCGGGCTCACCCCAAGGCTTACCAACGGCTGCGAGTGGCCATCAATGCAACGGCAAGCATTTTCAAACACTTTAGTGATCTTCGGGATAATCTCACTAAGTTTATCGGCCCTGATCTTCAGCAACCGGGTCATTCCCACATTCGGCTGATAGCGCTGAGTCACGCCCTGCAGTAGCTCAGTTTCCGTAAACACTTCGCACCAAGAGCGCAGCCAGCCGTAGCCGACGCGAACCAGTGCATCGCGTGCTTCGCCGTCCTGCTGCTGAGCATCCTGGATTGTGCTGTTGATCTTGCCCCGGATACCGCTCAGCGTGTCCCAGCGAGGTCCGGTGGCCCGAGTCACCTTACCCTTGCCATCCTCGTCGGTGATTTGGAAATAGGCGCACCTCTTCGATTCCTCGAACAGGGCGAGGAGGGTCGTTGCGAACAGGATGTCGTGAGTGAATACGATGACCTGGTTGTCCTCCGCAAGCCGAGCGATACGCCGGGCAACCTCGTTGACTCGACGGTGATCAAGACTAGATACTGGGTCATCGAAGACCACAGGCGCAGTAATACCAGCCAGCCGGGCCTCGGCCAAGAAATCCGCAAGCGCCAAGACCTTCTGCTCTCCCTCGGAGAGCACTTTCGATGGCTTGTGCTTACCGCTCATGACTTTGCGTCGATGAGCCTTCCCTTCCCGACCTACGAACTGGATCTTGAGTGTGGGAGTGCGCAACGCTTCGCATTCCTCAAGGAATAAGGCATCGAATTTCTGATTGATCAGCTGATCGCTGGCTTTTTTCGCAAGCCCGGTGACGGCACGTGCCAGCCCGGGCAACGAACGTTTGAGGTTCCGCAGTCGATCCGCTCTCTTGGCGCTGTTGACTTGAGCTTCGATCGGCGCCCAAGACTTGCCGAGTTCGACAGCGTCCTTGAGTTCCAACAGCGCAGTCTGTTTCTCACCAAGGACCTTGGTTCGGTTCTGCTGCTGATCCTCCAATTTTGTGATTCTTATGCGAGTGGTCGCCAGCGTGGCTTCAACCGATGTCTTCGACGTCACCAGATCTTTGGTCACGGTGTTGATCGGTTTGCTGGCAGCAACTGCGGTGGCGATGGCGTTCCGCGCGTGCTCGATTGTTTCTATGCTCGTGAAGAACGCGGGACGGTCTCTCTCATCAGCGTCCTTATATTCCTCGATGGAGGCGATCATTTCGTTGCTTCGGATTCCTCCGACCTGGCTTTTGTACCGCTCAATCGCAGACTCAACCTCGCGAACCTCTGCCGAAATCCTATCCTCGAGATAAGTCGAGTAGCGCGTGAGAAGATCCCGCGCGGGTTCAAGCAGGGGCTGGCGGCAATAGAGGCAGCGATCTGCGTCGTGCGCCTCCAGGCTGACGAGATGTTGTCGGTAGGTTTCGCCGGCCTGAACGAACTCGTGCCATGTATCGTCGGGCTCCGCGGGTAGATCGGCCGCTGCGAAGAGCTCGCTGCGGAACGTTTCGTAGTCGGTCGTCAGTTGGGCATGCTTCGCCAAGGCGTCGTTGTATGCATCTCGGTCGAAGGCGAGCAGCTCCTCCGCCGCTAATAGCGCCTGGGCCAGCACGCGCTGCTCACTCTTAAGCGCTGTAATCTGCGTGCCTATCGTGTTGGCACGCAGGGCCACCACTTCTTGGGTCAGCGATTCAAGCTCCCTCTCGACGGCATCTCCGGCCTTAACCCTTGACTTGAGGTCAACCAAGTCCGTAGAAGCGTCGAGCGTCTCGATGAGTGAGCAAACGCTCGATCCCCGATGGAACCGAGTAAGCAGCCCGGAGTCGCTCGACCCAAGGTCAGTGATCGCGGCGTCGATCTTTGACGTTACTGCTTGGATGGCGGTCGTAACGTCGTTGAAGAAAGCGAGAGAGGCAGGGGTGTAGACGTAATCCAAGTCCTCGTCGACATGGGTCCTCACCGCAGGGCTGTCGAAGATCGACATGCGCGTGAACGGAGAGACACCTTGATCACCGGTCCAGGTGAGAGTTTGGGTGTAGTCGCCAAGTTTGAACTCAAGGGTTGCTGACTGTGCCTCGACGGTATCGGCGTCGATATTGCCGAGGATCGTGTCAACAGTGCGGCTGTTGGCCAGCGCCTTGAAGATGCGAGAGTAACCGGTCTTACCGGTGCCGTTCTCACCGTAGAGGATGGTCAGCCCCTCGTGCGGCTCGATCGCTTGGTCCACGGCCAGGGCGTTGACGCCGTGCACATCTGACAGCCGAGTCAGCGTGAGGGCCGGTGCAGACTCATCTCGGCGGGCTTCGACCTTGAGCTTTGGAACGGCAGGCAGATCGCGTTTATCGAGCGCCTTCTCCTGTCGAAAAAGCTGGTACGCCTTCTCGATTGTCGGTTCGCCAACAGGTCGACCAGTTGTGACCACTTCAGATACAAGCAGACGCACCCATTCATCGTTGCTATTTGCCCAATCGGCGAGCAAAGAACGAGGGTCAGTGGGCGTCGAGTCCTCTTGAGACGGGAGGACGGTACTGTCCTCAACGGTTACGGAACTACTACTGTTCATGCTGCTCCCTCCGAGTGCGGTTATTCATCCGTTTTTGGGACTTCACTTAGCACAGCGCACATCAGCATGAGCGAGATTACTTCATCGACCAGCTTGCCGAGTTTGCGGACATTGCCGAGCTTGTGAGCCTGTGCGTACAGCTTCGCCCTTATGTTATCCACGTCTAGCCGGTCCTGCTCCTCGGTATCGAGCTTGCGGTAGCGGCCTTCCACCAGTCGGTCGATGACCTGACGGATCTCATTCTTGGAGAGCGGCTTGAAGTGAACCAAGGAATCGAATCGCGAGTAGAGAGCGTCGCCGAGAGCCTTGCGGATCTCATCCTCAGTGCTGTAGTTCGATGTGCAGATAATTAGGGATGGGCCGAGTTCGACGATATAGTTTTTGTCCTCGAACACGCCACCGTCGAACAGCTGGTAGAAGGCGCTGTGGAATACCGAGTTCGCTTTGTCGAACTCATCGATGAGGATGACACCGGACTCGCGGTCGAGTAGGTCGCGCGCGAAGGAAGCCTCAGAGTGCGTCCCGCCGAACAAGTACGACGCGAACTTGTTGTTGTGGAACATGGAGAACTGTTTACACAGCAGCGTGCTCCTGAGTAGCCCGTTAACGAACTGCGCAGTCTCAGTCTTGCCGACACCTGACGGACCGTAGAACATCAGGACGACCGGCCTGGTACGCCGTCCGGTAGTAAGCGGATACAATGCCGCGAGCATCGTCTCCTTCACTGCGGCCTGACCCACGAGATGTCCGGCGAAGCCATCGCGGAAACGAACGAGAGTGTCCCGCGTCACCGTCGGGTACTCATAGCGCTTCACCTCGGTTGTGAACGCTCGCTCAAGCTGTGAGTGAACGCGGACAGGCGGGTTGTGCAGGTGAAGGTCCTTGGGGTTGATCGACCGTACGAGGCCGGCGAAATTCGTTATGACGTGCTCGTTCAAGCTTGCGTAGTCGCTCGACTCGGCTGCCACCCGTTTCGGTCTCAGCGCAGGTTCCTCGGACGGTGGCGCCCCCTGGCCTTCAACGACATGGGTATGCCGCCGGCTGGCTTCGTCGCGCTCATAGACGATGTCGAGAAGGCCCGTGCGCTCTTTCTTCCCCAGTTGATCTTCGAACCACGACAACGGGCCGTAGTAGATGGTGACCGTCGTGTCACCTGACATGATGCTCGACTCCCGCGAGGATCACATCATAGACCTCCAAAAGGCCGTCACTTTGCGCGTCCACTCCATCGACGAGTTCGAGGGCCGTCACCGCCGTGCAGCCTGTGCTGCCCGACATCTCGGCTTCCATGCCGAGCGCATGCTCCGTCGTCTGGCCAACGAGCACGCCGTGGAATACAAGACGCATGCGTCCGAGATCGGTGAGTCCGTAGTTGTTTCGGAATGCCTTGAGATTGAATCGCAGCACGCGCTTGGAGCCGTCCTCAGCTTCGCCGAGTAGCTCGTAGTATCCTTCTGCGTCGGCAAGCACTTCGTCCATGCGCGCCAAGTCGAAAGGCACGTCGTCGAGCTTGAGCAGCACCATGTAGGGCGTGAACATCTTCATGTACGCCATCGAATCCTTGGGCGCAGTCAGGCGAAGATCTCGCAACTGAACCACTCGCGAGTCGCTATCTGCCTTGGCAAGATAATCGGTCAGGATCGTGTTCGACAGGGTCTTGCTCAGAATACTCTTGCCAGCAGCGGAGGCTCCAGCGCCTGCGCTCAGTTCACCCGATGCGCCGAGGAACGGCAGCCAGCTCAGCTTCGCGATGAGGCCGGCCTCAACCTTCCCATGCAACTCCTTGGTGCGCTCCTTTACGTCCTCGCTCGTAAATGTGGCCTTGCCGCCAGCGGAGATATCTAGGTAGTCCGACGCCGACTCCTCGTCGAAATAGACGACTTTGATCATTGATGCAAGCAACTCAGCCCGACCGCCAGCAGTCTCGTTCTGCACTGACGAGGTCACCGTATAACCTCGTGACGGTGGACATCACGGTTACGCCTTGTACTGCTGGGGCTGTGCGACCACCTGATACTGAACGCTGTCATGCTGTGCTGGCTCTCCTCCGCGCTGAGATGCATCTTAAGTTGTGCTCTCGAGGTGTGTCCAACACTACTGAAGATCGCTGACACTGCTAAAGGGTCACGCCGGACGAGGATCGAGCGGTGATTCACGACGGAGAGCCGAACGGGCTTAACCGAGCATCACGCTCGGACCTAATTGGCTCATGATCGGCCTCTTTTATGAAGAGCTACCCGATGCGCCCGCTTCAACCACATCGCCATTCGGTAGCGCAGCAGCAAGTCGACGAGCACCGCCTGGTCAGTCACAGTCTGCACGGTCTGCCGTGTCGCCTCGTCCCATGTGTTACGGAGCCGGAACTCATCACCGTCGTGGTATAGCTCTCACCGCCAGAGCCCACCTCGACGACGCCCTCGGCCTGCTCGCCAACTGTTCCGAGATCTACGCCCGCTGCGACAACGCCAGCCGCCGCCTGTGCAACCAAGCCTTCTTCACCAAGATCTATATCGACGAAGACGACCAACTCCACGTCGAGAGAACAACCGCCCCTTCGAAATGCTCCTCAACCCCCAGATCAACGCCAACGCCCTCACTTGGACCCACGACAGCAACAAAGCTCGAGCCGAAACCATCGACGATGGCAAGGGTTCGAGCCTTGTGTTTGTGGTGGAGCTAAGGGGATTCGAACCCCTGACCTTCTCATTGCGAACGAGACGCGCTACCAGCTGCGCCATAGCCCCGAGTACCGGAAGATGGTAGCACCGGCATCCGGCGGTGTGGCAAATCGTCACTGTCCCACGGCCCTGGGCCAGTGGCTCTCCTCCTCCATGTCCCAGTCGGCTGGGGCGGCCCGTCGGGGTTTCGGCCCCTCCGGGCGGTCAGCGGTGGGGATGATAGCGGCGTTGGTGACGGGGGCAGACAAGTCGATGGTGCGGACGGTCCGCGGCACGAGCGGCTTCGAAACGTAGGTGGGGGTGATCACGGGGATCGGGTCCCACAGCGGACCGGTCGTCTCTGGCGCGGTCAGGTCGACGGAGAACTCGTGGGAGGTTTCCTCCTCCCCGACGGCCTTCATCATCGAGGTGGACTCGCCATCGGTGTAGCCCGCCCTGACCTGGGCGGCCTTCTCGTCGAAGCGGCGGTGCATCTGCTTCACACCGGCCCGGGCGGAGACCAGGAAGGCCACCAGTGCGACGACGGGGATCGCGACTGCCCAGCCGGGCACGATATTGAAAACGTTGAGGCCCAGGCACAGCAGGGTCATCGTCCCGAGCACCGTGACCATGCGCCGTCGCCGCATGGCCGCCGCACGCGCCATCAGGCGCAGCTCGGTGAGCTCGGCCCTGCGGGTCAGGGGCGTGGAGACCTCGACGGGAGGCTCATTCTCGTCGTAGTCGGTGATGGTGTTCTCGCGCAGGATCCGCATGGAGCCGGAGAAACGTTCCGCCGGATCCCCGTCGAGGGCATCGATGTCGTCCCTGTGCACCGACAACCAGGGCAGGCCGAAGGCCAAGACGGCCAAGACCAACACACTGATGACAATTCCCGCGAGCACGATCACACGTTAAACAACACTGACGTGATTCGCCTCCGCGGCGCGCCGCCGACCCGCCGAGAAACCTGAAAAAAATTCAGGATTTGTCTAGGAGCCAGCATTGAACGGCTTCTCCGGGACGCACCAACTCGGTGTCCTCATCCAAAACGATCAAAGCGTTTGCGCGCCCCAGCTCCGCCATGGCGAAAGGGTCGCTGATCCGGGTGGCGGTGCGTAGCCGCCCGTCGTCGATGACCTCGGCACGCAGCAGGTGCCGCTGCCCCCAGATCGAACGCATGGTGGTCCTGGCTATGGCCCTGACGGGTTTGCGACGCACGTCGGCACCCATGAGACGCCGCAGCAGCGGCCACACGAACACTTGGAAAGACACGTAGGCCGACACGGGATTCCCGGGCAGCATCACCATCGGGACGCGTTCCTCGCCGATGAGGCCGAAGGTCTGGGTACGTCCCGGTGACATCGCCACCTCGACGGCATCCACCAGCCCCAACTCCGACATGGCCTCGGCCACCGCCTCGTACTCCTCGCGGCGCCCCCCGGTGGTGGAGATGACCAGGTCGGCACGAATCAGCTGGTCGGTGATGGCCTGTTTCAGTTCCTGTTTGTCGTTGGAGTGCACGGCGACGCGGAAAACCGTCGCCCCGGCTGCCCGGGCCGCGGCCGAGATCAGGAACGAGTTGGCATCCGTGGACTCGCCATAGCCGACGCTCTCCCCCGGTTCCACCAGGTCCGCGCCGGAACTGACCACCACCACGCGCGGCCTGGGGCGCACCAGCACCTTGTCTATGCCCGCGGCGGCCAGCATCCCGACGCTGCGGTCGGTGAGCACATCTCCCTCGGAGAGCAGCCGGTCCCCGACCGCGAGATGTTCGCCCGCCGCCCGCAGGTACTCGCCCTCGGTCACCTCCTGGATGATCTCGATGCGCTCCCCCGCGATCGTCGCGTAGGAGTGGGGCAGGACCGCAGTGGTGCCGCGGGGAACCACCGCGCCGACATCTACGGGCACGGCCTGCCCCACCCCGAGGTGTTCCGTCCCGGTGACGAGCTGAAGTGATTCCACCAGCTGGTCGTTGTCCCACATGTCGGCGGCGCGCACGGCATAGCCCGCCACCTTGCTCGTCGAGTTCGGTGGAACGTTGATCATGGAGTCGATGTCCTCGCAGATCACCTGGTTCCACGCCTCCAGCACCGACATGCCGAACGGCTTGAGGGGCTCGACGAGCTCCAGCAGGTACTCGACGTGGTCCTGGACGCGGCGCAGGCCGTTGAGATCCGGCTCGGGCGGCGGAGGAAGGGTCGGGACGGGGGTCTCCTCCACGTTCTGAGGTTCCTCTTCCACATGCTTCCTGCGACCGAAAAGCGCCATGTTTCTACGATAGGCCAATGGATTTCACACATGAGAAGGGCGCGCTGCGAGAGACCATCACCGCACGGCGCAGGGCACTGGACGAGACCGGTTGGCAGAAACTCGACACGGCCCGCCTCGATGCGCTTCTGGGCCAGCTACCGGTTCCCGGGGTGATCGCCATCTACGCCTCACGGCGTCACGAACCCGGCACCCTGCCCGCCATCGAGGAGCTGCGCAGACGGGGCTGGCAGGTGCTTCTCCCGAAGCTGTCCAGGAAACCGGACTGGGCCTGGGCCACCGACGAACTCCGTCCAGGCTGGGCGGGTATTCCAGAACCCACCGGCCCCGCCCTGGGAATCGAGGCCCTGGGGCAGGCGGATGTGATCGTGGTGCCATGCCTGGCGGTTTCCCGCGACGGCTCCCGGCTGGGCATGGGGGGCGGCTGGTACGACCGCGCGCTCCACCACCGCACGTCCGGGACACCTGTCTGGGCGCTGGCGAACGCCGACGAGGTGCTGCCGACGCTGCCCAGCGAACCGCACGATCTTCCCGTCGACGCCGTGGTAACGGAGAACGGATTCACCCGTCTCGGGGCGGGGAGCGTATCCTGATTCGCGTTTGTCCACCGAAGCGGGAGCGTGAATGCCCACCTATCAATACCGTTGCACGGCCTGCGGCAAGGAGCTTGAGGCCGTCCAGAAGTTCTCCGACCCTGCCCTGACCACCTGTCCAACATGCAGTGGCGACCTGCGGAAGGTCTACAGCGCCGTCGGCGTGGTGTTCAAGGGCTCCGGTTTCTACGCGACGGACTCCCGCACGTCGAACTCCGCGCCCAAACCGGCATCCGGCTCGGAGACCAAGAAGGATCCGGCCCCGACCCCCACCAAGTCCACGGAAACCACCAAGGCCGCGTCCTGAGGGGATCCACAGCAAATCGGTGTGTGGAAAAGTGAGCCGCGAGGGTCTTTTCCGCCCATAACGAGAATGTGGAGAGTTTCATCAGGCGCCTGGGGCGCTTCCTGAGTTGGCATCGACGCGCAGTCGCAGCCCTGTTGGCGGGGCTCGGCGCCTTCGCAATGGCGCCCCACCTGTCCCCGAACGACCAGGACCGGGTCCCGGTGGTCGTGTTGACCCGTTCTGTGGCCGCGGGGACGGTACTGAAGGGCGACGATCTGAAGGTCACACGACTACCCTCCGACGTTCTCCCCGGGCAGCGGTTTCCGGATCCCGGGGAGCTCGTCGGCCAGACCCTGGGGTTCGGCCTGGATGCGGGCACCGTGCTTCAGCCCGGGATGCTGGCGGCATCGCCGTCGCTGGCCGAGGGGCGGTCCCTGGTTCCGGTCCTGGTCCGCGACAACTCCCTGAGGTCGCTGTTGTCTCCCGGCACCCCGATCACACTGGTGCTTGCCGATTCGGGGCAGGTGATCACCGCCGACGCCCGGGTCTCCGCCATGCCCGGCACACCGGAGGGAACCCTGCTGAACCCGGGGGGCGGCGCCAAACCCCTCATCCTGGTGGACGTCCCCGCGGCAGTCGGCCCCGAGACCTCCGCTCTGGGACAGCAGGGAAAGCTGACGGTGATCCTCGGAAACGAGTCCTAAGACCTCCGGGAAACCCAATTCAGGTGGCTCCTGCAACAACGAGCCCCAAGGGCCCGGAACCCCCAGGTTTGTGGTTCCTCCTGTCCCGAAGAGACCACTTCCGACACCAGCAGCGTCATCCGATTGGCCAGAATTCACCATCAAACGGTGTTTGGGGGCCGAGAACACTGGCTTCGCGCGGCATGATCTGCTTAGAGTGAGGCCGGTCCTCAACACAGGGGGACCACCCGGGCCTGAATCCCCAGACTCCGGGCCGTTTCCCAGCCATCCACGGGCCGGGCACAGGAGGAATGCAGTTGAAGGGTTTCAAGGAATTCATCTTGCGGGGCAATCTCGTCGAGCTTGCTGTCGCAGTCATCATCGGTAACGTGTTCTCCGATGTGGTCAAAGAGTTCACCGCCGTTCTTATGGGTTTCATCGGCAAGTTTGGCGGCGCACCTGACTTCGGAAAGGTGACCCTGTTCGATGTCAATGTCGGCCTGTTCATCAATGCGACGATCACCTTCCTGATCACCGCGGCCGTCGTCTACTTCTGTGTGGTGAAGCCGTACAACATTCTGCGTGATCGTTTCTTCCCCAAGAAGGAGGAGCCGAAGGGCCCCAGCTCCGAGGAGCTGCTCGCCGAGATCCGCGACCTGCTCCGCAGCCGCGGCTGATCCCAACGACGTGCCGCTCCGCTGGGTGGGAGAGCTTCGGCGAGCATTTACCCCCAGTGGGGCGGCCGATCCGCCAGCAGCCGGCGTTCGTCGGCGCTGAGCGGACGCACCGGGGCCTGCGCCCGGGACCTCGTCCCGGCCAGGCCCAGTTCCTTTCTCACCTGGGCCAGCAGCGCGTCGAAGCGCGCGAATCCCAGCTCCCTGCGGACCTCCAGGTCGACGGGGAAGGGCCAGGGAAGACGCCGGCGCATCCGCTCCTCCCGCAGCGCGGCCAACCGTTCGACGTCCCAGCCGAGCCCGGCCAGCTCGGCACCCACATCTGTCGCGTCACCGGCAACCGGCAAAGTCTCTCCCGTCAGCGCCCGGGCGAGCTCCACCGCCTCGTCGGCCAAGGTCAGGCACCCAGCACGGTGCCGGCGGGGACGACCCGCGGTGTACCCTCGTCGGGAAGGTCGACGGAACCCACCACTTTCACGCCCGGCTCGAAACTCCAGTCGCCCTCGACCCGGAGACTCTCGGCCCCGCGCAGCGACGGGGGCTGCGGGATGCGGGAGTCAAAATCCTGGACGGTCCTGTAGTAGCGGGGATCCAGGCTGATCCCGGGTGTGGCGGAACGCGCCACGAGGTGTCCGTTCTCGTCGAGGTCGTAGACGTCGGAGCGCAGCAGCAGCAGTTCGTTGGTGGTCTTGACGGGCTGGAACCGGTCGCGACCGACGCAGATGGCGGTGGCCCCCGGGAACACCTCGATTGCCGCCCCCATTGCCGTCTCCACCTGGATTACCTTGGGCGAATCGGGATCGGCCGGGTCCACAGTCTTCTCGTTGCGGATCATCGGCAGGCCGAGCACCGCGTCGCGCTCCCGGATGGTGTCCGTCAGGCGTTGCAGGTCGAACCACAGGTTGTTGGTGTGGAAGAACGGGTGCCGGTGTTCGTCGGTGAAATAGCCCATCTCCTCGGACGCGGTCTGGGCGGTGTCACGGAGGATGAGCTGCCCGTCGTGTTTGCGGATGGCCAAGTGCCCGCCCTTGCGGTCATTGACGGTGCGGCGGCACAGTTCGGCAGCATAGGGGGCGCCGGATGAGGCGAACCAGCCCGCCAGGCGGGCGTTCGGGGCGGCCCCCAAGTTGTCCCCGTTGGAGATGCAGGCGTAGCGGAAACCCTTCTCGATCAGGCGCTGGAGCAGGCTCTGCCCCCACAGGGCGGTGTAGAGGTCGCCGTGACCGGGCGGGCACCACTCCAGCGACGGATCCTTGGGCCACTCGACCGGGGTCAGGTCGTCAGCCCTGAGTTTCGGTTCCTGATTCTGAAGGAAACTGAGCGGCAGGTCATCAACGGGCAGGTCGGGGTAACGCTCCAGATGGGCGAGGGTATCTGCCTCCGTTCGGAAGGAGTTCATGAACAGCAGCGGCAGCGGGGCGTCCCAATCGCACCGGGCGGCCCGCACCTGCCGCACGATGAGGTCCAGGAAGTTCAGGCCGTCGCGCACTTCGAGGAGGTTCTTGGCCCTGTCCAGCCCCATCGACGTGCCGAGGCCACCGTTGAGTTTGATGATGACGGTGGCGCCGATGGCCTCACGGGCCTCGCTGTCGCTGACCTCGACATCGTCCAGCATCGGCGGGTCGAGCAGGGGCTCGATGCTCTCCTCCCGGATCAACCCGGTCTCCTCCGATTCCAGGAGCCGGTAGTAATGGGAGAACACCCCGATGGCCGAGGGAGCCACCTGGGCATCGAGCATCTTCCTGCGAGCGGCTTCCAGGCCTTGTTGCGACATTGCGTTCTCCCTTCTCCGGATTCATCGTCATCCTAGTGAAGGGGGAATGCCCCGGCCAGAAACACGCGACAGCCCCTCGCCGCGATGACGGTCCGAAGCGCCCGTCCGAAGCACCGAGGGCTAGTGCACTTGGCTTCGCCCCAGAAGCTAGTTGAGCCGGACCATTTTCCTCACTCGAAGGCGATCTCCAGCTCCTTGGCGGCAGCCCAGAGGCGTTTGTCGCGGGTCCACAGGCACGCCCCGGGAACCACCAAGACGGATCCGATGAGGTTTACGTCAACCAGGCTGAGGCCGCGACCCCACAGTTGCCTGGCCTCGACGAGGTGCAGCAACTCGTCGTCGTGAAGGCTGGGGAACCGGTACAGGTTGGACAGGTATGACATCCGCACCGTGCGGGCGGGCATGGAACTCAGCGACAGCTCCCCGATGACCATGGCGTGGCAACCCGCCTCGTCGCCGCGCAGCAGGCGCACCAGACGCAGGTCGCTGCGACGGAAATGGTCGATCCAGACGGAGGTGTCGACGAGGATCACTTCGCGAGGTCCCCGAGGTCACGGGTTCGCGACGAGACCTGCGCCTCCGGTTCGGTGCCGCCGAGCGCGGCCAGGCGGCGGGCGCTCTCGACGCGGATCAGCGTCTCCAGGCCCTCGCGGAGCAGGACGGAGCGCTCCTTGACGCCGGTCAGTTCTTGGGCGCGGGCCACCAGATCATCGTCCAGGGTAACGGTGGTTCTCATGGGTCGTCCTCTCCGGCATCAAAAGTAGCATCAGCTGATGCACACGATGGCGTTACCGCCATGTTTCCGAGCCTCAATCGAACCACACGCCCGAGTCACCAGATTTCTCGTCGAAATGACAAAGAAAAAGAATGAGTGTGCGCACCACAGGCATCGCCGCCAATCAGGGCCTGCTGCCTCAGCCGGGCATCGCCTCGGCAATCAGCCCATCCAGCAACTCGGCGGCCTCCCCGGCCCCCAGGCCACCGACCAGCACCCGGATGGCCAGCCCCTCGGCCGTCGCCATGAGGCGCAGGGCGACGGCGGGAGGCTCGGCAACGCCGCACTCACTGAGCAGCGCGGTCGCCTCCCGCACTCCCCCCGCGTGTCCCTGCTGCACCAGTTCTGCGATGACGGGGTCGTCGACGCTCTTGGCCTCGTAGGCCAGCCAGATCGAGGTCCCGATGGCGAATTCGGGGGTGGTCGGGATTCGCCCCAGGACGAGCCGGCGCAGCCTTTCCACGGGTGTGGCGTCGTCGGCGGCCTCGAACTGCTGAGTCGCGGCTTTCAGGAGCTCCCGACAGCTGTCGCGGACGAGTTCCTCCCGAGATGCGTGGTAGTGCTGGATGCGACCCACGGAGACCCCGGCCTCGGAAGCAACGGAGCGCAGGGTCACGCCCTCGATCCCCCGCTCGGCGATGACGGCCCACACCGCCTGTGCTATCTCCCGGCGTCGCACGTCGTGATCCACCAATTTCGGCACGGGACAAGCATAGAGGTTTTGACGATGCACTTGCATCGCAAAAGAAACAGTGCAAGCGTATTGCCATGGTCACAGAAGTTCCTCCAGAATCCACGCCACGCGTTCCTCGCCGGAAGCACCGACGGCTGCTGATCCTGACCCTGGTCATGTCGCTTGCCGCGAACGCTCTCCTGCTGGCCACGCACAGCGGCCCGAGGGTCGGGCAGTGGCGCAGCGCAGAGGCCCGCGAGACCTACCTCGTCACTTACCGCGAAGTGATGGCGGGCATGCCCGCGGCACGGGAGTGGAACGTCACGACCTCCTGGGGCACGGTGCACGCCACCTTGTTCCCGGGGCCGGAAGGATCAACCAGAACACCCATCCTGCTGCTGCCCGGCTGGGGAGCAGGCATTCCGATGTGGCGCGACCTCCTGCCGGTCCTGGCCCGCGAACGCCCCGTCTACGCCGTCGACGCGCTGGGGGACGCGGGACTCAGCAACCAGTCGGTGCCGCTGGAAGCCCCCGATGCGAACGCCGGCTGGATAAGCGAGACCCTCACCGCGCTCGAGGCCCCGCCCGTGCACGTCGTCGGGCATTCCTTCGGTGGCTGGCTGGCCACCGACTTCGCCCTGCGGCATCCCGGGCAGACGGTCTCGCTGAGCTTGTTCGACCCGGTGCAGACCTTCTCCTCCCTGAAATGGGAGGTCTACCTGCTGGCCATCCCTGCCTCGATCCCGCTGCTGCCGCAGTCGTGGCGCGACGCCGCCCTGGCGCGGATCGGCGGCAACGAATCCATCGATCACGACGACCCCCTGGCCCGCATGATCGACGCGGGCACCAAGGGATACTCCTCCGCCCGCGACCTCCCACCGCAGTTCACCGACGCCGAGCTCGGTTCCCTGGGCGTCCCGGTGTACGTGGCGATGGCGGGAAACAGCGCCGTCCTGTCCGATCCCCCGGGCGCGGTGCGCCGCGCCGAGGAGCTGGTGCCGAGGGTGGAGGCGAGCTTCTGGGAGGGGGCTACGCACTCGCTGCCCCTGGAGGAACCGGAGAAGGCCGGGGCCGTGGTACTCGACTTCATGAACCGTCACGAGCGCCCATGAGCGCGGGGCTCATGACGGCAGGGCCGCCGCCGCCTCCATGAGCATCCATCCCGAGAGCTGCACCGACAGGTCGCGTTCCGTGGTCCAACGGCTTCGTTCGGGGGTCTGCGCGGGCTGGCTCCACTCGGGCCCGAAGCTGGGCAACCCCTCCGGGTCCTTGGTCGCGTTGCGCCACGCCGCGTCCGCGGAGGAGCGCACCATGTGCGCGGCGAGCTGACAGGTGTCGTCGTTGCCCTGGAGCCGGTTGGCCACGAGCGTCAGGTAGCGGGCCAGGATCCCGGCGAACAAGCCGCCATCTCCCCCGTCCTGACCGGTGATCACCCCGTCGGGGTCGCTGAGATGCCGCCATATGGCAGAGACCAGATCCGCGATCCGACGTTGTGAGTCCGGCCCCATCACCTCCAGTTCCGCGCCCAGCACCACCCCTTGGCAGTAGGTGTAGACGGTGGGGTCAAGCCGCGATCCCTCCTGTGAGACCACCACCCCGTCGGCCACCAAGCCGCTGCCGAGCATCAGGTTCCTGGCGATCCAGTCGGTGATCCGCGCCGCCTCGTCGCGATACCCGGCGCGCGCCAGCATGATGGCCACCGGCCCGTTGGCGGGAGCGTTGAGGAAGTCGTCTCCAATCCGCCAGGGCACCACGCCCTCGGCCCGGATGGCGCCGCGGCAGGCCCGAATTATGGATGCGATGCTGACCGAGGTACCAAAGACGTCGTTGCCGCGCTGCAGGGCAAGCCCCCACCAGGCCATGTCATCGTAGTAGCTGTTCGTGCGCCTGAAACCGTTACGGATCAGGCTGGCGCGCACCATTTTCTGCGCCAGTACGGCCCGCTCCTGCCCGGGGTCGCGCAGTTGGGCATCGACGATGCAGTCAAACAGGTGCGCCTGCCACCAGTACCGCCACGCCAGAATCAGCCGGTGGAGTGGCATGGCTGGATGGGAAACCACCCCGAGACGGGTCCCGGGCAGCGCCCAGAGACGTCGGATGCTTCGGGTCCTGACCGCACGCTCCGCCAGTGCGGCGCGCTCGATGGGGCTGTCGATCTGCATTTCATCCTCCTGTTCCCCACGGGGATGGTCATGGCCCAGTTAACCAGCGAAACCCGGTCAGGTTCACCAGAACAGCAAACATCGCTGCCATCGCTCCGCCCGGACCGGGTTCTTGCACATTCACTGAAATGTCGTGTCGGCTGGTTCCACAAGCCAGGCCGGCCACGCCTCGCACGCAAGACTGGGCGCCCTCAGGCGTTGCCCACTGGGTCGGCTCCTGCCTCGAACCATGCCCGGCCGCGTCGGCATCCTTGATGAGAGCAGTCAACTTGCCGTCCTCCAACAGGTATGGGGCCATGGCGGCCAGGAAGGCTTCTGATGAGGGTGCGGCCACCTGGACGACCACACGGCTCGGTGTCCGTGATTCAGTCCCTTTCACCCACCGCCCTCATGGACGAGTCCATCCCGGTAGATTGATGCCCGGGAAACACTGATTGATCACGTCCAGTACGCGACACCCGGGATCGGGCGACTCGACGCGCTGACATCCCAGCCGGTACGCTCCGGCGCGGGAGGAAGACGCCGGGGCACCTTCCATATGCCACTCGGGATGGCCGCGCCGAGAACAGCCCCCGTTCAGTGTTTCCTCCGGATTCCTGAACAAGATGAGACAACAAAAGGCGAGAGGCGCGTCGACATGCAGCAGTCGGGATTCAAGCTGGACACCGGTTCACGGAGAACCATCCTGGAGATCAGTTCCCGCGGCCGGCTGGTTCTCACCAACCCGGTGTCGAATCGTGGTACTGCGTTCACCGACGCCGAGAGGGAGCAACTCAACCTGGCAGGGTTGCTGACGAACCGGGTCTCCAGCATCGAAGAGCAGCTGCAGCGCACCTACGGTCAGTTCAGCCGCTGCCCCTCCCCTCTGTCGAAGTTCATCTACCTGTCGCAGCTGCGGGAACGAAACGAGGTGCTGTACTACCGGCTGGTCAGCGAACACCTGGAGGAGATGCTCCCCATCGTCTACACCCCCACCATCGGGGAGGCGATTGAACGGTTCAGCCACGAATATGTCGGCACCCGAGGCGTGTTCTTGTCCATCGACCATCCCGAACGCATCGAGGAGTCGCTGCGCAACTTCGAACTGACCCCCGAGAACGTCGACCTGGTGGTGGTCACCGACTCCGAGGGCATCCTCGGTATCGGCGACCAGGGGATCGGTGGCATCCAGATCGCCATCGGGAAACTGGGGCTGTACACGGCCGCCGCAGGTATTCATCCGCAGCGCGCCATTCCCGTCGTCCTGGACGTCGGCACCGACAACCTGGGGCTGCTGCACAGTGACCGCTACCTGGGAGAGCGTCACGCCCGGGTCCGTGGTGAACAGTACGACGAATTCATCGACCGTTTCGTGCGGGTGGTCACCGAGCTGTTCCCCAACGCGATGATTCACTGGGAGGATTTCGGCGTCGCCAACGCCCACCGCATCCTGCAGCGTTACGCCAAGGAGATCTGCACCTTCAACGACGACATCCAAGGCACCGCCGCCGTCGTCCTGGCCGCCGTGATCGCGGCCGTGCGACGCACCGGGATCCCGCTGCGCAAGCACCGGTTCGTAATCTACGGGGCCGGGACCGCGGGCATCGGGATCGCCGACATGATCCAGGGCGCACTCAGCGCTGCGGGCCGTGACCCGGGCCAGTTCTACGCCTTCAACCACAACGGATTGATCATCGAGGACAGCCCCGGGACGCGGGAGTTCCAGAAGCCTTACGCGCGGCCCCGCTCCGAGATCGACGGCTGGGACGTCGCCGATCCGCACCGGGTGAACCTCCTGGAGACCGTCCGGAACGCCCACCCCACCATTCTCATCGGCACCTCCGCGCGCGGCGGGGCGTTTTCGGAGGAAGTGGTGCGGGAGATGCACTCGTACTGCGAACGTCCGGTGATCATGCCGCTGTCCAACCCCACCGACCGCTGCGAGGCCCGCCCCTCGGACCTGCTCGACTGGACCGACGGCAAGGCCCTGATCGCGACGGGCAGCCCTTTCGACCCGGTGCGTCGCGGGTCCGTGCACCACACGATCGCGCAGGCCAACAACGCCCTCATCTTCCCGGGTCTGGGGCTGGGGGTGTCGGTGGTGCGGGCCAGGCTGGTCAGCGAGGAGATGATCTACGCGGCAGCCCAGGCGTTGGCCGGACTCGTCAACGAACACCAGCCTGGCGCGTCGCTGCTGCCGACCATGCGCGACCTCCGGATGGTCGCGGCGACGGTGGCGAAGGCGGTCGCGGAGACCGCCGAGTCCCAAGGCCTGGCCAGGCGTCCCCTGACCAATCCGATCCAAGACATCTACGAACGCATGTGGAAACCGGAATACCCGGAGCTGCGCATCGTGTGACCCATGTCCGGGACGTTCGCGGCTCGACGTGAACCGCAATGGCACGTCCACGTTCTGATCCGTCGAGCCCCGTGGCGGCTGTTCATCCGGTGAGCGGTTTGACCACGACTAGGCAGGGAGCGTCCAGGTCTCCAGTCCACGCGCGACCTCGATGTAGATGGCGTTGGCATCCTCGCGCCCGAACCATTATTCCGGGACACCGGCCAGCAGCCGGGCGACGTCACCCAGAACCGGGGCGTCACGGTGGGTGTCCCAGCACTCGGTCATGCGCCAGAACATCGGTCGGGTCGGAGGCGCACCGGACGAAACCGCGGGGCACAAGGAGGAACGGGTGGTTTCACCCGGCTTCCCGGGTTTCCGTGGTTGCTCACGACCAGAGTCCTACAGATCCTGTTCCGTCTCCGCTTCGACCTTCTCGCGAAGCAACTTCGCGGCCGCCCGGTCCGCAACGAAGATGGCGTACCCAATAACAGCGAAGGCGCTTATGGCTATCAAGTAGAAACCTATTGATACGGTGTAGTAGGAAAAATAGGGAATCACCACCCACGCCGCGGATAAGCAGAAGACAACTCCCGCCACTTGGATGGCGCTGGAAGCCCGGATGTGACCCACCCTCCATGCGTCCTCGCTGGCGAGGGTGTTGGCGGTCCGAATGCCCGCCGTGTCATCTCGCCCATATTTCCCCGTGCGGGCTAGGCGCCCCAGGAGAATCAAGATCCACCCGCACATGACCATGCCCCCGGCCATGATGATCCGGGTAACCCACCATACGATCACTGATTCTTTTCCCAGAGTCATCACACATTCCTTCCCAGACCGCTAATAGCCGCTCGCAGACAACTGGCCCGCCTGGAGAAAGCTCTTGAACCAAGCCCAGCCAACCTCCGACTGACGGTAGTTGATAATTCTATCAGGTTGGATCAGAGGCGAGACCATGCATTCGCGAAGCATCGGATCCACCCAGCTGACAGGCTCTGCACTCACCACGCACACCCAATCTGACTTTCGCGAGATAACAAAAGTTCAATTAGGGAATCCTCTGACACTTTCTCCACATCAAAGGGGTCGAAAAGACTCGACCATCCCGTAGGAACAGACTATCGGTCACCGGGCGCCCGCTTTCGAGAAACGCGAAGATGACTCCGAGGCAGGGCCGGACTCGCCGACTCGACACCCCTTCACCGTCCCGGCCGGAGGCTCGCGGCTCACCCCGCAGAGCCCGACTGGCTCCGCCCCCACCAGGACCGGAACAGCCCGACTTCCACACAGCGGCGTCCTGGCGACAGCCCGGTCGCCAGGACATCGTGGACCAGCAATCAGCCACAATCCGCGCCGCCCGGCACCCCGGATCCCCCCGGGGCGCAGGGCGTCGCCGGCGAATTGGAATCCGAAGCTTTATTACCGACCATTTGGTCGGTAAGGTGTGTCGGCATGACCACCTCCCATAGTGCTCACGCCGCGACCGGCCGTTCATGGGCGGCCCTCGGCATCCTCACCCTGGCCGTCATGCTGCTGGCGATCGACGGCACCGTGCTGACCCTGGCCATTCCCGCCCTGACCGCCGACCTAACGCCGAACGCGTCGCAGATCCTGTGGATCGGCGACATCTACTCGTTCACCCTGTCGGGCCTGCTCGTGGTGATGGGCAACCTCGCCGACCGCATCGGCCGCAAACGCCTCCTGATGATCGGGTCGGTCGGCTTCGGCCTGTCGTCGCTGCTGGCGGCGTTCGCCACCTCCCCCGAGCTGCTGATCGCTGCCCGGGCTCTGCTGGGGATCAGCGGCGCGACGATCATGCCGTCGACGCTGGCTCTCATCCGTTCGGTGTTCCCCGACCGGCAGCAACGGACGCGGGCCATCGCCATCTGGTCGGCGGGTGCGACGGCTGGTGCCGCCATCGGGCCGATCGTCGGTGGGGCGCTCCTGGAGCACTTCCCGTGGGGCAGCGTCTTCCTCATCAACGTTCCCGTCATGATCGCGGTGGTCGCAGGCGGACTGTGGTTGCTGCCGGAGTCGCGCAACCCCGGGAAGGGACGGATCGAGCTACTGTCGGCGGTGCTGTCGATGGTGGCCATCATCTCGCTGGTGCAGACCGTCAAGGAGATCTTCTCCGCCGGTTTCACCGTCACCGCGGTGGTCGCCCTCGTCCTCGGGGTGGCGACGGGCTGGTGGTTCCTGCGTCGGCAGCGCACCCTCACCACCCCGCTGATCGACATCTCCCTGTTCCGCAACCGCTCCTTCACCGCGGCCGTGACCGCCGACACCGTGACCGTCTTCGCCTTCGTCGGGTTGCTGTTCTTCTTCTCCCAGTACCTTCAGCTCGTGCGTGGGCTCAGCCCGTTCCAGACCGGGCTGCTGGAGCTCTCGGGGACGGTGGCCGCGATCGTGGTGGTCGCGTTCACGGGGATCGCGGTCCGCAGACTCGGGACCGGTGGTGCGATCAGCGCCGGGCTGGGGTTGGGAAGCGTCGGCCTGGTGATCCTGGCATTCGCCGAATCCGCGACGGGGTTAGCCGGGATCGTCGTCGCCTTCGCGCTGGTGGGTTTCGGCATCGGTTTGTCGATGACCCTGAACACCGACGCCATTGTCGGGGCGGTGCCCACAGAACGCGCCGGGGCGGCGTCGTCGATAGCCGAGACCGCCTACGAGCTCGGCACGGCCCTGGGGATCGCGCTCCTCGGTTCCGTCCACACCGCCCTGTACCGCGCAGCCCTGCCGTCCGGCACCAACCCCGCGATTCGCGAGTCGCTGTCCTCCGCGGTCTCCCTGCTGGACCCGGCCGATCCCGCCCTGGCCGAAGCGCGGCACGCCTTCACCACGGCCATGCAGTGGACCTCGGTGATGGCCGCGGTCCTGCTGGCGGCAACCGCCGTCCTCGCCTGGTTCACCATCCCCCGCGCCGCTCCGGCGGGCAAGGAGAACACCCCCGCAGAAACTCCCCGGGACGACATGGAGCACTCAGTCCGGTAGCTCGCCACCCTCGGTCAGGGACAGCAGCAGTTGTCTGCCCTCGGCAAGACTGGCCTGCGTCTCCTCGCCGTAGCAGGCGGCCATCGCAAGCCCCTCGGCGGCGCGGCGCACCACCAGAACCCGCTGCGGGGACAGGCCGTCGGCCGCCAGGTTCTCGGCCCACCACGCGGAATCCCGTTCCGCGACCTCGACGGCCTCCGGGAAGTCGAGAACCCCCGCCCACACCGGGGTCGGGGAGAAGTACCGCAGCACGTCCTGTGATCCCGTGCAGAGTGCCCTGATGTAGGCGCGCATCAATCTCCCGGGGCGCTCGTCCGAGGCGTCGAGGTGCTGCATCACGGCCTGCCGGAAAGTGGTCACCACGTCCTCCAGGAGAGCGACGATGAGCTGTTCCCGATTCGCGAAGTGATGCAGCAGGCCGCTCTTGGACACCCCCGCCACCTCGGCGATCCGGGCCAGCGAAGCACCCGTTCCCCGCTCGGCGAGCACCTCGGCGGCGGCCTTGAGCACCGCGGCGCGGGTGCGTTCGGCGTTGCGGATGTGGTGACCGTCCCGAGTCATGGGCTCACCCTACTGGAGGCCCCGGAAAACGCGGGCCGGGCCGAGATGCACGCCGTCCCGGCCCGCGGGGATATCCTCCCGGCGGGGAGGTCGTCAGCCGATGTGGAAGTACTGCGCCACCAGGTCCTCCACCAGGATCCGGTCGGCCGCGATGTCCTCGCGCAGGTTCTCGTCCCCGAGCGCGAACAGCTGCTCGGCCCAGGCATCAATCAGGCCGGACGGGAAGACACCCAGGGCCTCGTAGTCGGCCCGCTGGTCCAGCAGACGACGGGCGGCCTGGGCACAGGAGGAGGGCAGCTGGTCGAGGCCCTCGTGCTGGGACGCGTCGCCGCTGACATAGCGGGCCATCGCGTAGTCCAGCATCGACGGGTCGCTCAGCCCGATCCTGGCGGCGACGGTGAGACCAGCCAACAACAGATGAATGTTGGCCGCGCCATCGGGGGACCTGAGCTCGACAGTCTGGGAGTCGTTGGGAAGCTCCCCGACGGGTCCCTCCTGCGGATTGGCGTCGCGGAACATGCGGTCGTCGAGGTTCTGCCAGCCGAGCGGCACCCGCACCAGCACGGAACGGTTGCGGTCCCCCCAGCAGATGGCAGTGGGGGCCTCCTGGTGCGGAACGAGTCGCAGGAAGGACGTGGGGACCGGGTTACCGAAGGCCGTGAGGGAAGCGGCGTGCGAGAGATACCCACCGACGACGCGGCGCGCCACGTCGGTGAGCCCGGCGCCCTCCGAAAACTGGTTGACACCGTCCTTCATCAACCGGGTGTGGAAGTGCATCCCCGACCCGGCCTGCCCGACAGCGATCTTCGGCGAGAACGACACCTCGATGCCGTAGGAATGCGCCACCTCTCGCACCACCCATTTCGCCAGGGCCATCTCGTCGGCGGCACGGCTGACGTCGGTGGGCAGGAACTCGATCTCCTGCTGCACCATCTGCAGGTCGTCGGCGATGAAATTCCCGACCTCGGCGTGGGCGTACTTGACGGAGCAGCCCATCCGCGTCAGATGGGCCAGGGATTCGACGCGCACCGCCTCCCACTTCGAGAACGGCCCGGCCTCGTGGTATCCGCGCTGGGGTTCGACGGGGAACAGGTCCTCGGCGGGCGAGAACAGGTAATATTCCAACTCACCGAGGGCCTCCAGTCGGCAGCCGGTCTCGTCCTCGAGGGCCTGCTGGGCCTTGCGGAGGATCTGCTGCGGGGAGCTGGCGAGAGGGTTGCCCTCCACGTCGTAGAAGCCGCACATGATGTCGAGGGTGGGCAGCTCCGAGAAGGGGTTCAGGAACGCGGTGCGCAGCTGCGGCACCACGTAGAGGTCGGAGCTGTCGGCGTCGACGAAGTCGAACAGCGACGATCCGTCGACCCGCTCCCCCATCGTCAGGATCCTGTCCAGGTGCTCGGCCGACTGGATCGCGAAGTTCAGCACCTTCAGCCGCCCGTCACCGCCGAGGTATCGCAGGTTGAGCATGGGAATGCCCTGCTCGGCGACGAAGTGGATGATGTCGGCGCGGGTGAACTCGCGCGGCTGTTTTCCGAGCACACGAACGAGCGGATTGGGGTTCAGGGCAAGGGTGTCGATCTCCGTCATGGGGGTCCTCCTCTTCGAGCTGTCCCAAAAGTCTCAGCTGTTTCAGCCATGCTACGGCACGGCCAACCCGGAATCTGTTCACCGGAGCGTGCCCGGTTGCGCAGCACCCGACGCCCGAAACCACCCCACGGGCGGCGGGAACCGGGTTGGGTGCTGCGCAACCGTCATCCGCGACGGGTACCCCAACTACCCGGTCGCCACTCGGTAGTGTCGGAGCCCTTCCGCGATTTTCTCCAGCTCACCTCCGGCCGTTTCGATGACCCGTCGGGACCCCTCGTTGTCCTCGGCGCAGAGGATCAGGGCCTCCTCCACACCGATTCCGTTCAGCATCCCGAGGCCCACGCGGAGCAGGGCGGTCGCGATGCCGCGGCGGCGTGCTGAGGGCCTGACGGCGTATCCGACGTGGCCGCCGAAACGTATCAGGTGGTCGTTCAGTTCGTGACGGACGGACACCCGCCCCAACCACCGGCAGCCGTCGACGGCCCACAGCATCGTCGCCGGGACGAAACCCTCCGGCGGATCGGTTGTATCCAGGCGCCGACGGGCACACATCGCAGCAAACCCGGCGGCGGAGTCGCACTGCTGTCGGGTGAAACCGAATGCGCCGGTGCATTCTGCGCCCCGCTCGTCCTCCGCGTCGAACTCGTCCCACGCCTCCAGGAACGAAACCCTGAACCTTTCGTCCGGTTCGATGATCCGCATGCCGGGACTCTACCGAGATGTCCTGCGCCTCATACCCGAAAGGGTCTCGACACGACCCCCCTCTTCACCGCGCCCCGGCACAACCGACATCGCCCTCTCCAAGCTGGTTGAGCCGACCTGCGAGCCCCGCGAGCCAGTCGAGTCGAAACCACAACGAGGATGCCCGGCAACCGATGGCCGGGCCACCAACCGGAGAGCTGCTCCCTGGTTGAAACCCGGTGCAACCGGCACTGGACAAGGCGGTTCACGCATCCAGGAGGAGCGCCCGGAGCCGGTTCCGGGTGGCCTCGGGAAACCCGATCGCATCCAGATGGGCCGGGACCCCCGACGCGAACCGCTCGGCCAGGGGCCGCGTCCTGTGAATCCACACCTTCACCTGCTCATCGCTCCACGCGGTCTGCCGGTCGTGGGTCGGGGCGTGACTGGCGACCCCCGCCATGGCCCGCACGGACTGCGCGTAGTCGTCGGCGACGACACCGGGTGCGACCCCCGCATTGGCGAGCAGGATGGCAGTCACCATGCCGGTGCGGTCACGCCCTGCGCTGCAGTGCACGAGGATCCCGGGTTCGGCTGCCGCCAGCGTCGTCAGGGCGGCGGCCACCAGACCGGGAAGGATTCGCAGGTTGTGGGGCCAGTATTCGGGGGAATCGAGGATCGGGAAACAGGTTTCCCGGAACTCCGCGTTGTCGTGGTCCTCGGTGGGTGCGCAGCGAATCACCACGTCCCGCATGGTCTCTTCTTCCACCCGGGGATCGCCGTCGCGCCTGCCCTGTTCCTCGGGGCAGCGCAGATCCACCACGGTCCGCAGCCCCCAGTCGCGGGAGGCCCGCCAGCCCTGCTCCGGAATCAGCTCGCGGCGAGGTCCCCGCGCCACCCTCCCGTATCGCGTCTCACCCCAGCGACCGGCCAGCCCGCCGAGGTCACGAATGTTGGGTACTCCGCCCCAGTCGAGTTCCCGCACCCGAGGGAGTCTACGTCCGGTGGGCGGCACGACCCCGAACTGCAGGATGATTGACGGAGCAGGAAGGAGAACGCAGTGACCTTGATCGAAATCTCGTGTCCCATCTGCGGTGCCAGCACGAAAACTCTGCCGCGCTACCCGCGCAGGGTGTGTGTCGACTGCGCGGCGAAGGCTTCCGACAAGTCGGGGCGGGCCTTGGAATTCTGCAACATCTCTCTCGGAGGTGGTTTCATCGCTTACTACGCGGACTCGAACTTCAGGGAGATCCATCCCAGCCATCACTGCTTCATCGACGGCATCAACTGCTACGCCGACGAGGCGCGTTTCGGCGGAATCGTGGTACAGACGCTCACCGACCAGCCCGAGTAGTGACTCGCGGTCCCCGTTCACCCCCCACATCCGAGGCCCTGTACGCGACCACCCATTTCACGCGCCTGCTTCGACTTTCGCTGGCCTTACCCCTTGTCCGCTGGCCTTGCCGTCTATTTGCTGGCCTTGTTCATGTTTGCTGGCCTCACAGCGCAGGCAAACGTGAACAAGCCCAGCAAACCGCGAATAGGGCCAGCAAACTGGCACCGCTTATGTGGGCCGAGAACCTCAAGAACCCAGGAGAGCCAAGGGAACCACGGCCACCCCATCGGGACGCCTGTAGGCGTGTTCACCGGTGTTGAGCAGCACCAGGTCAGCCACCTGGTCCCCCAGTTTTTCCCTCAGCCACAGGAGATGTTTCACGTCCCTGTCCGAAGCCGCCCGATTCAACTTGATCTCGAAGGCCACGATCCGCCCGTCCTCGCCCTCAACAATCAGGTCCACCTCCTGCTCGCCGCGTTTGGTGCGCAGGTGGAACACGTCGCCCCCCGACACCTGAGCGGCGCCTCGAACGGTGAGCATCGCCAGATTCTCGAAGAGTCCCCCGACCAACGATCCGCGCGACCCGAGCCACCGTCCCTGCCCCTTGGCCAGTATTTCCGGGGTTGCGCGGAGGAGAACGGCGGCGAGCGCGGGATCGGCCAGGTGATGTTTGGGTGCCTGCACCAGGTTGCGGAGCGAGGTTCAGAGGGGACGCCACGCGGGCACAGGGTCCAGGAGCCACAGGGAGGTCAGCCAGTCACGGTAGCGGTTGACGGTCGCTTTGGTGGGTGGATCGGCATCGCCCGGGGTGGCCGCGGTCCTGATGGTCTCCCAGGTTGCCGTCGTACCCACGGCCGAGGCATAGGCGCTCAACCACCCCATCAGGGAGGCAGGGCGACGAATCGAGACGCCGCGTTCGTCGGGGAGCTCGCGTTCGAAGATCCGGGTCGTGTAACTGCGCAGTTGCGCCGTCCGCACGCGAGGAGGAAGCCCGCGCAGCCCCGGGAAACCCGACGCGAGAATCTCCTCCAGGTAGTCACTCACTCCCATCGGGCTCGTTCCCGACACCTCTGCTCCCCCTCGGAGCAGGGCGGCCATGCTGACCGACGGTTCGACCAGATCACGTTCACAAAGCGCCATGGGCCGTATTCGCAGGGAAAGGATACGCCCGGCTCCACTGTGGATCGGGGCGTCCAGACATGGCGATGCGCTACCGGCCAGCAGGAAGCTCCCGGGGCCGGCACCGTCGTCCACGGCTCTGCGCACCGCATCCCAAACCGCGGGGACCCGCTGCCATTCGTCGATGAGCAGCGGCTTGGGAAGCCGGGTCACCAGTTCCGGATCCGCCCTGGCCATTCGCCAGTGCTGCTCAAGATCCAGGCGCAACTCGTCGACGGCCCGACGGGAGGCGGTTGACGTCTTCCCCACCCCCTTGGGACCATCCATCGTGACCGCGGCGACGTGCGGCATGAAGACGTCCAGTTCCTGATCAACCAGCCTCGCAAGATAACCCACGCAGTCAACTATACCTCTGGGTGGAAAACTACTATCCCTTTGGGCGACTCCTTGCCATCCCTCTGGGCGCCGCGGTGATGTCAGCCAACCAACCGTTCGGGAAGGTCTACCGCTCCCCACTCCTCTTGCTTCACGGTTTGCTGGCCTTGTTCGCGGTTGCAGGCCCGACGACCCACTCAGGTCAGGTTTTTCTCCATCGCCTGCCGGGGTCGGACATCCAGGCCGGCGGCCCCCTCACGTTTCCGGAGAGCCCTCAACTCCGGTGTCAGCCGGTCCTCCTCGACGACCTCCCAGCCAATTCGCCGATACCAAGGACCATTCCACGGAACATCCCGGTAGGTGATCAGGGTCATGCGCCGATACCCCCGCTTCTTGGCCCATTCCTCGGCAGCATCGAGCAGGCGGGATCCGAGACCATGCCCTGCATACCCGGGAAGCACACTGACCTGCTCGACGTGAGGGGTCGAGTCGACGATTTCAAGCCGGACGAAACCCACCGGCTCGTCCGCTCGGGTCACCGCGACCAGCACCCGTCCGGCCCGCTGGGCGGGCAGGAGGGTTTCCGGATCCGCCGCAGCCATGTCGTTCATCCCGATCTCGGCGAACAGCGCATCCGCTTCCTGCTCGACGGCGCCCAGCACTCTCAGCTCGTCCTCGCGGGCCGGACGGATCACAGTCCCCGGCACGGTTCCCACCCGGCAGTACCGAACACCCGTAGGGGCTTCTCGGAGGACCCGATGGGCCAGTGGGCAAACCCACGGGCGACAGGCCGATCCGGCACCACACCTTTGATGTGGCACGCCGCGACGGCCTGCGTCGAGGGCCTCAGGGGAAACCACGTCAGAAGCCGATGCTCCATTCCTCGATCTGGCCGCGGGCGTAGGCCGCCTGCCCCAGGTGGGTGACCGCGTCGTCGATGATGCTGACCAGCCGTACCCCGCGGGTGACCGGCGGGTTCCACTTGGTGTCGATCACCTCATCCAAGTCGTCGGCGGACAGCCCCGAGACGTAGGTCTTGAACGCCTCGGCGCAGGCCTGGAAGTAGTCGAGCAGCAGGGCAGGGTCCTCGACGCGCAGCGCGGCGACGTCCTCGGCGGTGTCGCCGAAACCGATCGACTTCGGGCCGCGGTCGATTCCGAGGCGCTCACCCCAGCCGTCGGTGATCCACAGCTGCTCCGAGAACTGCCCGGCATTGGCCAGCCACGCCACCTGAATGTCCATCTGCCGGGCGGCGTGCCACACCAGCCAGGCGATCGAGTTCGCCCGGCCGCCGGGCATCGCGTGGAGGGTTTCCCTGGAGATCTCCTTGAGCACCGTCCGGGCCGTCTCGACGGGCCGGTTGACCGAATCAATCAGAACTGCTTGAGCATCCATGAATCGATCCTGCCACCGTCCGGCAAACCGCCTTCCCGGTTCCACGCACCGGACGGCGTAGAGTCCCGGGCCCGTGTCACGGTTTCGTGGCGTGAATCCGAAAACGCCGCTGAGTGACCGTGAGCCCGGGGCTGGCGGCCAGCTCCGACAGCCGTTCAAGGTGTTCGTCCACGCTGAACCCGGGCACATCCCACGGCACGTAGCCGAGGTAGATCACCAAGGCCTCGACATCGGTGAACCGCATCTGCCCGGACCACTCGTCGGCCTGATCAATCCTCATCCCGGCGGCCTCGAGATCGGCGACGAATCTTTCCGCCGTGACCTCGGGGTAGGCGAAACCGGCCTCGAACCATTCGTGGATCTCCTTCGCATCGCGGCCATCCACCTGCTGGGTCAGCAGCCGTCCCCCGGACGCGAGCACCCGGGCGACCTCACCGGCATCGATTCCTTCGTGACGCGACATCACCAAGTCCAGTTCTCCGTCCCCGAAGGGCATGACCTGCCCGGTTTCCGCGTCATAAGGCAACACCTTGATGCCTCGCGTCCCCAGGTTTCGCCGCGCCACCGCAAGGTTCGGTTCCCATCCCTCCGTCGCGACGATGGTGCGGGTCCCTCCCTGGTCATCGGGGAGCGCGTCGACGAGACGGATGAGTCGCTCACCTCCCCCGGTGCCGAGATCGGCGACGGCCAGGGCGTCCCGCATCGCATCCAGGCAGTCGGCCTCGAAGTCCCACCAGGGATCGTCGGCGATGAGCCTCCCCTCCAGGGCGGAGAAGTCCCAGCCGGTCATCCTCGCCTCGGCGTGTGCTCGTCGCAGCGACTCCAGGAGGTCGTGTTCCATGCTCCTTCATCCTTCCCGGTTCCGAAGGTTCCCGGTGGCGACCCATCAATCTCGCAACTGCCCGGAAGCCAAAACCGGTCTCGTCACCCACCCACGGTGCCATTCAGCAGATGGCGGGGTCCACCGGTATCCGGTCGAGGTCCCCCAAGGCGACGGCACCGGCCAAGGTCACGGGGTCATGTTCACCGCGCGGGGTTTCGGGCACTTGATCAACAACACCGTCCGGGAACAGGTGGCGTAGCAACTCCGGGAGCGGGGGCGTCTACCTCGTCACCAGGAAACCCGGGCGCACACGGACGCCCTGTGAGCTGGGGCCATCCGCTGACCAGCTGCCCGGGGTCTAGAACGTCGTCGTCGCGTCGCGGTTCATGAACGCGCCGTGACCGGTGGTGGTGTTCCAGCAGGTCAGGCCCGCGTTCTCGGAGGCACACACGTAGTCCCCGTGGTAGACGACGGTCCCGTACTCCACCTGTTGGCCGGGGGTTTCCGGTTTCTGGAACAGGGGAGGTTCGCTTCTCGAGACGATCTCGGGTTCCGCCTGACCCGCGGAGGCGGGACTCTTCATCCTCACCCACCATTTGGGCCCGAGCTCGTCGGAACCGTAGAGCTTGCTGTTCGTGTAACTGATGATCCCGCAGCCCGCGGTCGTGTCCGAGAACTCGCAGCCGATGTTCTCCGACGGGGTGATGATCACCGCGTACCCCGAGTGGACGGCGGTGATCGGGGTGGCATTGACGGGTCGCGGCCCACCCGCCCCCGAATAGGCCCCCGGGATCGACACTGGCGACCGCGTCGCGGACGGAGATGCTCCCGACCTGCCCGAGGGGCGAGCCGTGGGCAGGGCAATGGCCGCTGAGTCCTGGGCGCCCGGCGATCCGGACTCAGAGGTCGCGTTCTGGTCCGTGGAGGACACGCAACCGGCCAGCAGCCCTCCGGCAAGCACCGACGCGAACAGCGGACGGAAGCGTCGACGGACGGAATCTGACATGGTCTCCTCCTGGTTCTCTGGTAACCCGCTGGGACGCGAACACTCCCACCCTGCCACGAAGATTCTCCGGCCAAAGATACTTCCAGGAAATTCCAAGGTTGCGTGCGACGGTCGGCCCGGCCCCTTGGGAAGGACCAGAAGCCACGGCGCAATGTCCTAAATTCCACCTTCCTGGCCCATGTGGCCGGCGCTTGGGGCAAGATGGCCCTGTGAGCAACGTGACCAATCAAGCATTGACGGACAAAGCTGTGCGCACCGCGCGACGATGGGCGCAGCGCTCCCTCGCCCACCCGGAACCCCGGGCGGCAAAGTTGCTGGCCAGTGCCCTCGAGCACCCGGACGGGCTCCGTTTCACCCTTGAGTTCGTCGACGGCGTCCTGCGCCCTGAGGACCCGGCGGTGGCAGCCAAGAACCTGGGTCGCCTGGCCCGGCAATCCGTCCCCTTCCTACCCTCCTACCTGCGTGCCGGCCTCGGCCTCGGCGTCGCTCCCGCACCCCGGGCAATGCTGCCAGCGGTGCGGCGCGCCTTTTCCCTGCTGCTGGGCGACCTCGTGGTCGACATCGGCAGCGACCTCGGGCCAGCGTTGGCCAGGTTGCGCAAGAGCGGCGCAAGCCTGAACATCAACCTCCTGGGTGAGGCCGTGCTGGGCGACGAGCACGCATCTTCGCGGCTCAACCGCACCATCGAGCTTCTCAACCGACCCGACGTCGACTACGTCTCCATCAAGGTGTCCTCGGTGATGGGCCCCCACTCGCCGTGGGCCCACGACGCGACGGTGGAGGAGGCCGTGGTTCGTCTCGGCCCGCTGATGGAGGCCGCGAACAGGTCGGGCAAGCTCGTCAACCTCGACATGGAGGAGTACCGCGACCTCCACCTCACCCTTGAGGTGTTCGAGCGGTTCGCCATGAAACTGCCGAAGCTGAGGATGGGCTTGGCGGTCCAGGCCTACCTGCGCGAGTCACCGCTGATGATCGAGCACATCCAGAAGCTGGCGCGGCGCCGCTGCGAGGCGGGGGGCATTCCACTGCGGGTGCGTCTGGTCAAGGGCGCCAACCTGGCGATGGAACGCACCCAGGCGGAGCTGCGTGGCTGGCCGAACCCGATCCTGCCGTCAAAGGTCGAGACCGACGCCAGCTACCTCAGCGCCCTCGACCGGCTCCTGACCCCCGAATCCGTCAAGACCCTGCACGTCGGTTCGGCCAGCCACAACATCTACAGCCTCGCCACCGCCGTCGAACTGGCGAAGGCCCGCGGCATCACCTCGGGCTTCGGCATCGAGATGCTGGCAGGCATGGCGGTGCCGTTGCAGCGGGTGATCCTCGACGAAATGGGTGCCCTGCGGCTCTACGTTCCCGTGGTGCCGCGCAGCGAGTTCGACTCCGCGATCACCTACCTGGTGCGGCGTCTGGAGGAGAACGCAGCACCGGAGAACTTCATGTCCGGGGCGGCCTCCCTCGGCCGCGACATCGCCTTCCTCGACAAGGAGGAGGGACGCTACCGCGACGCCGTCGCGCTGGTCGGTTCCCCCACCCCGAGTGCCTGGGCGGTCCAGGAACGCAGCGAACCGACGTCCGTGTTCGCCAACACCTCCGACACCGATCCCGCGCTGCTCAGCAACCAGCGATGGGCCGATTCCATCCGCGAGTCGCTGCCCGCGCCCGACCTCGGCAGCGGCACCGTGACGGAGGGCACCCTGAACTCCGCCAAAGCCCTCGACAAGGTGCTGGAGACCGCCGTCGCCGCGGGGAAGCGCTGGGCCGCGACCCCGGCGAAGGAACGCGCCGCCGCGCTGCACCGGCTGGGCGTCGAACTCGAGGCGATGCGCACCGAGCTGGTCACCGCCGCCGCCGACGAGGTGGGCAAGCTCATCGACCAGGCGGACATCGAGGTTTCCGAGGCCTGCGACTTCGCCCATTACTACGCATCCCTCGCCGGGGAGGAGGTCGACGGCGCCGCACACCGTCCACCGCAGGTCACCGCGGTCATTCCACCGTGGAACTTCCCGATCGCGATTCCACTGGGCGGGGTCGCCTCCACGCTGGCCGCGGGGTCGGCGGTGCTGCTGAAGCCCGCATCCCCGTCGCGTCGCTGCGCGGCGCTGCTGGCCGAGGCGTGCTGGCGGGCGGGTCTGCCGCGCGACCTGGTGCAGTACGTCGTCATGGGTGATCGTGCGCTCGGCGAGAAGCTGGTGCGTGACGAACGCGTCGAACTGGTCGTGCTGACCGGGTCGGCGGAGACCGCGGAGATGTTCCGTTCCTGGCGGCCGAATCTGCCGTTGCTGGCCGAGACCTCCGGCAAGAATGCCCTGATCATCACCCCGTCGGCCGACCTGGACCTGGCCGCCGCCGACCTGGTGGCGTCCGCTTTCGGGCACGCGGGGCAGAAGTGTTCCGCCGCGTCGCTGGGCATTCTGGTCGGGTCGGTGGCCAAGTCGCGGCGTCTTCTGGATCAGATCGTCGACGCCGCGTCGTCGTTGACGGTGGCGTGGCCGGAGGATCCGGCGGCCCAGATGGGTCCGCTCACGGAGGTGCCGGGCGAGAAACTGAGGCGCGGTCTCACCGAACTGGAGTACGGACAGACGTGGTTGCTGAAACCGCAACGCATTGATGACCGGTTGTGGCGCCCGGGCATCCGGACCGGGGTACGGCCGGGCAGCGCCTTCCACCAGGTGGAGTACTTCGGGCCGGTGCTCGGCTTGATGGCGGCCCGCGACCTGACGCAGGCCGTGGAGTGGCAGAACGGCACCGAGTACGGCTTGACGGCCGGTCTGCACTCCCTCGACGCCGAGGAGATCCAGTTCTGGCTGGACCACGTGAAGGCAGGCAACCTGTACGTGAACCGCGGGATCACCGGGGCCATCGTGCGGCGTCAGCCCTTCGGCGGGTGGAAACGTTCCGCGGTCGGCACAGGAGGCAAGGCCGGTGGCCCGAACTACGTGGTGGGTTTCGGTTCCTGGGAGCCAAAGGATCTCGGTCCCGCCGGTGCCCTCACCGACCCGAAACTCGTGCATCTCTTCCGGGCCGCCGCCCGGGTGCTCAACGAGCAGCAGCTCGAACAGCTCAACGTGGCGGCCACCTCGGATCAGGTGGCTTGGCGGACCCTGTTCGGGGTCTCGCACGACCCGTCGGCCCTGAAGGCGGAGATCAACGCGTTCCGGTACCGTCCCACGCCGGTGACGGTCCGGGTGGAGGTCGACGACCCGGTGCGTGTGCTGCGGGAGGCCTCGGCGGTCCTGATCACTGGCTCTGCTGCGACCTTCTCGTTCCGCGAAGCCCCGTCGGAGGAGCTGTCGGAGGTGCTGACCGGTTTCGGTCTGACGGTCGAGGTGAAGGACGATGCCCGGTTCGACCGGGGCGTCCGAGGCAGGGTGCGGCACCTGGGCGAGCGGGACCTGCTGACCGCGGTGGGCGGATCCATCGACGTCAGCGTCCACGCCGGTCCGACCCTCTACCCGGGTCGCCTGGCGCTGCTGCCCTACGTGCACGAGCAGGCGGTCTCGGTGACGAACCACCGCTTCGGGCACCCGACGCCACTGACCGACGACCTGCGCATCTGACGATCCGCACCGGCCCGTCGGCGAACGGACCCTCAGGGGTCTCCCGGTGAATTCCGGGAGACCCCTGTCACGTGAGCGCCCCGGCGGGGCGGGTACGGTGATATTGACACACCCCGGGAGCCAACAGCTGGGAAGGCAACAAGGATGCGCGTGATTGTTCGGCTGATACTTTCGATTCTGATCTGCCTTCTCCTTCCGCCCTTGCTCGCTCCCCTTATTTCCCTCGGAGGGGCCAACATCGGAGTGGTGGAACTAACACTCCTCTACATCATCGTCACTGGATGCGTGATCTGCAGCTGGCGATACGCCAAGTGGAAGAAAGAACGCCGCCTCCCACGGGAGAAAACCGATGCCTGATGACGACGAGCATCGTTGACATCAGTTGAGCCGGGACGCAAGGAATGAGCGACCCGAGCCGAAGCCGCTTCTGGTACCCGGACAGCAGTCCGACCACACGCCCCAGCTCACCCGGGAAGGACATAGAGTTGACGACATGATCCTGATCGTCGTGAAGTTCCCCGTGAAACCCGGACTGGCTGATGAGTTCATCGAGGCGGTGGGGCCGTTCACCTCCGCCACCCGTGCCGAGCCGGGCAACAAGTGGTTCGAGTGGTCCCGCGGCGTGGAGGACCCGAACGAGTTCGTTCTCGTCGAGGCCTTCAATGATGGCGCCGCCGAGGCCCACGTCACCTCCGACCACTTCAGGGCCGGACTCGAAACCATGCGTCCCTTCCTGACCGCCACCCCCAGAATCATCTCGCGCACCGTCGACGGCGACGACTGGGACGCCATGGGAGAGCTCAGGATCGACTGATCCCGGGCGGCTACGCCGGGCGCGTTACCCGCGGAGACGGACCCGGCGGACGATCGCCGTCGCGGCAGCCCCACCGACCATCACGATGGCCCCGGCCCCCATCAAGATGATCGGCGAGGCGGGACCGTTCGGCGTCGTCGCAGCCACGGGGGCCGCGCTGCTCGGCGGGGCGCTGGGGGTCGGCGTCGCTTCCGGGGTGCTCGCGGCCTGGGTTGACGTGGGTGTGGGGGTCACCGTTTCCGATGGGGTTTCGGTGGCCTCGGGGGACTCGGTTGTCTGCGTCGGGGTGGCTGACTCGGTTTTCTCGCTCTGCTTCCGTTCGCCGCTCCGGGACGTCTTCTTCTTGCCCGAGCTTTCGGATTTCGTCGCTGTGGGCGTCGCGCCCCTGGTGTTCTTCCCGGTTTCTGACGAACCGGACCGTTCCCCGGAGCCTTGGCCGCTCTCGGTCAGTCCCCTGCCGATGGGATCGCCGTAGCTTCCGAAGTTCTGGGTGGCGTACCAGCTTCCGCTGCCCGATTCGTAGGCGATGCCGATCCCCAGGGAGTCCGCGTTGGGGTCGGTCATGTTGGCGTAATGCGGCGGGGAGTTCAGCCACTGATCGAACAGCTGCGCCCCGATGTCGCCGCCGTCGCCGCGCATGGCGATGTTCTCCGACGCACCCTGCCACCCCTGCGGGTAGTGGTCGGCAAAGTTCGGGCGGTGCTCCATCGATTTTCGGGCGGCCATCTGCTCGGACCAGTCCTGCGCCACCGCATCCAGCTCAGCGATCCGGGTGACCTGCTTCAAACCCAGGCTGGCCCGCAGGTTGTTGACCTTGTTCAGGATGGTCTGGGTGTGCTCCGCACCCTTTTCACTGACGTCCGCAGGGAGAACAGCGGGTCGTTGCTGCCCAGTCCTGGCGTGAGCCGTCGGGACGACGAGTGAAACCGCAGCGGCCAGCAACGCCACCAGGAGCAGGCGAACCATCTTCATCGGTAGTCCTCTCGAATCGGGCAGGCGCCAACCATCCAAGCAGTTTCTTAATGTATTTTCAGGTTCCGACGCGCAACTTTCGGACACCCCAAGGGGTCAAACCCCCAGTTCATGGGCCTCAAAACCCGCAAGCCCCACCCGGGGGCTCCCAAGAAAATCTCAGGATATAAGCGCAATGAGCACCCACGATGCGCATCTGGCCGAAAGGACTACACGATCTGCGAGGGTTTCCCGCGCATTCAGCCCAGGACTTCCGCCGCCTCCCGCAGGCATTGGCGCAGCGCCGAGGCCGAGGGGAAGCCTTCCCGGTCCGGCCAGGCCAGGCACGCCTCGACACCGACGCCGACGATGGCGCGCGCACGGGCGCGAGCCCCCAACCCGTCGCCGGCCAGGAGGGTTTCCAATGCCGCGGTCCACACTGTGGTCTGCTGCCACAGCAGGTCCTGGAGCCGGGGGTTGCCGTGCACCAGTTTCATCCGGCGCGCGAAATCGTCGATCCAGTCGGCGGAGTCATCCAGGATGGAATCGGCCAGGACGACAACTTCCTCCGGCGTTCCTGCCACCGGCACCGAGGTGGCCTCGCGGTGAATCGCCTGCCCGATGCTCCCGGTCAGGATGACGTCGACGATGACGGCCTCCTTGGTTCCGAAATGCCGGTAGAAGGTCATGGGTGAGACGTCGGCGGCGTCGGCTATCTGTTCGACGGTGACGTTCTCGAACCCGTTCGCGGTGAACAGGTCAAGGGCGGCGTGCCGGATCTTCGTGCGCGTGGCGAGTTTCTTGCGCGTTCGGCGGTCGCTGCTCATGGCCGCGATTGTACGAAACCGCGCACCGCGGCGGATGTGATGAGGACGGCGGCTGCAACGGCCGCCACCAGCGCGCTGGCCCCGAACACCGTCTGCACGGCAGCGACGTAGGCGCCGGATGCGGCTGCCCGGATGGATGCGGCCTGCGCCGAGGGCAGACCGTCGGCCACCGCGAAGGCTGCAGCGATGGACTGGGCGATCGCCACCCCGTCGGCGCCGGGCATTTTTCCGGCGGTTCCCGCCACCCCTGCGGCATAGCAGTTCCCGGTCAGTGACCCGAACAACGCGACCCCCAGGACGGCACCGAGCTGGCGGATGCCGTTGAGCAGGGCAGCGCCGGCCCCGCCGCGTTCGTCCGGGACGGTGCTCATGCCCAAAGTGATGCCTCGCGACTGCCCGACGCCGAGACCCAGTCCGGCCGTCAGCAACCCCCAGAACATCGGCGCGTACCCGCTGTTGGTCGTGCTGGTCGAGCACAACCACAGTCCGGCCGCCACGAGCACCAACGCGATCGGCAGGATGAGTTCCCGAAGCGCCTCGAACCGGGCCAGCCATCCTGCGACGACGGCACCGATCACCGCCGTCAGCGCCACCGGCATGAGCATCATCCCTCCTGTTGTGGCGTTGTTGCCGAGGACGGTCTGGAGGTAGCTGGGCGCGACGAACAGGATTCCGAAGAGCACGCAGCTGATGAGCATGAGGACCAGCACCGAGGTCCGGAAACGGCGCTCCGCCAGCAGCCCCAGGTCGGTGAGCCTGTTCCCGGACCGGGTTTCGAGAAGCACGAAAACCACCAGCAGAACCACCCCCAGCACGAGCGGACCCCAGGTGGTCGGCGCCACCCAGGCGCGTTCGGCGTTGATCAGTCCCCAGGTAAGCAGGGAGAAACCCGATGCGGAAACCACGATCTGCGCCAGGGGCAGCGAGCGTTCCCCGCCCTTCACCCGGCCGCCAGGGACGAAGACCAGACACAGGCCCAGGACCAGAACCGCGACCACGATGTCGAGCCAGAACACGGCGCACCATCCCCAGCGGTCGATCATGGGCCCGCCCACGAGGGGACCGAATGGCGCTCCCACCGCACCGGCAGCCGTCCAGATCGCCGTCGCCACGGCACGCCTCCCGGGCGGGAAGAGCCGGGGAATGAGCGCCAGCGACATGGGGGTGAAAACCGATGCCGCGAGCCCCATGACCACGCGGGCGACAAGCAGCACGATCACCGCCTTCGCCACCGCAGCCAGGATCGCTCCGGCGATGAACGCGACAATCCCTCCGAGCAGGAGACGACGGTGCCCGAACCGGTCCCCCAGCGCGCCGCCCAGCAGCAGCACGGACAAGGATGCGAGGTTGTAGGAGGACACGATCCACTCCAGTTCCCCGCCGCTCGCCCCGAGCCCCGACGACAATGCGGGCAGCGCGACGTTGATCATCGTCGTGTTCATGAACAGCAGGACCATGCCCAACGACAGGGCGATGAGTCCGTACCACCCACTCTTGATGTTAGTTACTCGCACATGTTAGAAACTACCATCAATTTTGCCGGCCCCGGTCGGCGGGCAATCACGCAGCGGGACTTGTCACCCTTCCCGGAGGCCCGGCGGGATCCCTCGAACGGTTGTCGGGCACGGTTGTCGAGCGGGATCGCATCCGCATCACCGGGGTCCGGGACAAGCACCGCACGTCCGCGTTGTCACGCGCGCAACACCCCGCGCCCGGCGCACCCTCCGGCTCCGCCACACCGGGCTCTTCCCCAGTGCCTCAGGAGGTCACGAGGACGTGTTCGTACACGTAGTCATCGCAGACCTGGTCGCCCACCTGCATGGTCTTCACACCGACCCTCACGAAGCCGTGTTTCTCGTAGAACCGGCAGGCACGGACGTTGTCCTGATTGGTGTTGAGCCACATGGATGCGACCCGGAAGTCATCGGCGGCGATGCGTTTGGCTTCGTCCAGCAGGGCCTTGGAGACCGCGCCGCCGTGGCTGCCGAGGCGCACGTAGCACTTGGACAGGTAGGCGGCCGGCAGGTGCGTGACCCCGAAGGAGGGATCCGGCAGGAAGTCGTCACCGGCCATCATGAGCAGGTAGCCGTCGAGGCCTCCGTCGGTCTCGTGCACGAGGACGGCGCGCAGTGGCGCATCAAGATGGGTGCGGAACCGCTCGGGGCTGAGATTCGCCTCGACGAAGACCGCGATGTCCTCGTCGGTGATCTCGGGCGGACAGGCCATCGGGAAGGTTTCCGCGGCCAGCGCGGCGAGTGCCTCCACGTCCGATTGCCGCGCGGCACGCACCCGGGATTCCCTCATGGGAGCACAGGCTAGCGGGAACCCGCCCACCGGGTTCGGTGCGTCACGGATTGAAACGGACGAACGACCTGCACCCCTGCCCGGGGAGGTCGCGGATCTCGGTGAAACCGATTGATTCGTAGAACCTCCGCTGCCCCGGCTCCGCGTCGGTCAGAAGCACGTGCTGACGCACCCGACAGAAGGGGGCGAAGGCCCGGTTGACGAGCGCCGTCGCGATTCCGCGACGCCGGCAGGAGGGATGGACGAGAACGTCCTGCAGGTAGGCGATGGTGGCCCGGTCGGAGACGATGCGCGCCAGGCCGACCAGTTCCCCGCCCGACCGCGCGGTGACCACGACCGCCGAGTTCTCCAACCCGCGGATCAGCGCATCCAGGTCGTCGGTGTAGGCGGCCCACCCCACGGAGTCGTAGAGCGTCCGCGTCTCGTTCCGGGAGGGGAGCCGGTCGACGTCGTAGCTCACCTCGTCGTCACACATCACGCGCCCATTCTCCTCCACGCCCACCGCCTGCACGATCTGCACCGCAGGGGTTGTACTTTTTGTATCAATAAGGGCGTTCCACCTGTATCACAGAATGCCTTTGGGCACCGCTGCCAGCTGTCAAGCCCCTAGTCAAAGCGGCTTTCCTCGACATCTCCCCGACCTCGGAGGAGGGACTCTCCGTTCCAGTCGGCGCCACGCCCCAGCAGGTACTCCCATTCCCGGCGGATCAGACCATCCTCGAACTCGAAGATGTCCAGTGAGCGCCTGCCATCCGTGTCCACGAGCAGCGTGGCGATGCGTCTGCGGTCCTCGGATTCAAGCATCTGGTGCATCCTGAACCGGGAGGCCGACTGTGCATATGCAGCGACGATGGTCTCACAGTAGCGCTCGCGCCCTTTGATGACGTCTTCCTCCAGGACCCATTCGACCTGTGGGTGCAGGAACTCCCGGTAGTTGTCCCAGTCCCGCCGGTTCTCCGCGTCGAAGAACTCCGCCAGCTTCCTTCGGAAATCACTCATCGCTCATCCCTTTCGGGACCAGTCAACCATTGCTCACAGCATCGGGGCGGCCCGATGACCGGCTGAGCCGATCCGGACCGCCCCGATGTCGCGAACGCTGACCGGTGGTCAGGAGGCGACGAGACCCGACCCGGTCGGGTTCTGGTAGCCCGCGAAGTTCTGGGTGGCATACCAGGACTTGGTGGCCGAGTTGTAGGCCAGGCCGATTCCCAGCGCGTTCGCGTTGGGGGAGACCATGTTGGCGTAGTGGCCCGGCGAGTTCCGCCACTGCTCGAAGAGCTGGGCGCCGATGTCACCGCTGAGGGCGCTGCCACCACGCATGGCAACGTTCTCCGAAGCCGAGTTCCAGCCGCTCGGGTAGCCGCTGGCGAACTGCGGCCGGTGCGACATTGAGTTTCTCGACGCCATCTGCTCAGACCAGTCCTGGGCGATCGAGTCCAGCTGGGCGTACCGGGTCACGGGTTTGAGACCCAAGCTCGCACGCAGCTCGTTGACCTTGGCCAGGATGGTGCGGGAGTACGCGGCACTGCTTTGCGCGACGGTCGCAGGAGCACCCTGCGCGACCGTCTGGACAGGCGCATCCGATCCAGCGGAGGCCTGGGCGGCCGGGGTCGCGACAAGCGGCACGACGGTCAGCATGGCACCCGCGAACAAACGCGTCATCTTCATGAAGCAGTCCTCTCTTGGCTAGGAAAAATGGACTGCAAACCACCCCAGCACAGGACCACGGGCCCCGTCAGCCCACCCGGGTAAGGAGAACCGGGCAGGAGCCGCGCCCTTCAGTAGTTATTTACTGTTTTACTAGTGTGTTTGCCTCTTCAATCAGCCGCCCGGGAATCCACTCCACCACCCGAGCCCCCGGGCGTGTCATCGAAGGTGACACCACACAGAGAACTGTCACGCATCCCGGACGGGAACCGCCCTGGCGAGAAAAACAACAGAAGCCCAGCGGACCACAGGAGAACCAGCACGCCAGGAGCGCTCGCAGCTCCACCCACCCGCCGGCACTCACGGTCGGTCCAGCCGAGCCCGGGAAAGGTACTCATCTTTTGAAATTTTATCGTTTTATCGATTAATTGACCGGCGTTGATCGTCGCCGCCGAAGCTCGTCCCGGCATATCGCGGACGTCCGCCCGTCGGCCAACCATGACCCGAGCCACGCCCCGAACGGGGAAACACCTCGGACATCCGACGAATTTTCCTGCCGTTTTCAAACAAATCCGCGCAACGCACCTTCGCTTGGGTTTATACCCGGATGACGCCAAGGCCACGGATCGGCAAATCCCCCTGCCCCACATCCCGGCGGATAAAATATTTCAACCCTCCTCGGCCATATTATAATTAACTTTCGGTAAGTGTTGTCATTGTGCCAGGATATGCGTTACTCTTGTCTTGGCGGGGGAGTTATCCGTCAAATTGTAAACTAACAATTACAGCGGCTACCAAACTTCTTCAGCAACAACCTCCCCCGCCACCCCATTCAAACCATCAATGGCCAGGCATTCGCCGCCATCTACCCCATCACCCACGCCCTTGATCCAAGGGCATCGGATCAGCCAGCCCTCGTTCAGTGGTCGGCGGGCCCCAGCACCATCAGTTTCTCCGGGTCCGGGAAGGACACGAACCCCACCCCAGCGTAGAGATCGTGTGCATCGGGGGTAATGAGCATGAGCCGCTTGAGCCGGAGTCGCCGGAACGTTTCCGCCACGGTCCGGGACAGCGCGACCCCGATCCCACGCCCACGCACATCGCGCGCGACGTAGACGTCGCAGAGCCATCCGAAGGCGACACCATCGGTGACCACCCGTGCGTACCCGACCTGTGTGCCGTCTGGTCCGTACACGCCGAAGTTCACCGACGCGGCCGCGGCCCGCTCCACGAAATCGCGGGACCGCCCCAGTGCCCAGTACGCATCCGTCGACAACCAGCGGTGCACGCGTTCCAGGTCGAGCCGACCGCGGTCCGTGTCCACCACGAAACCTCCCGGCAGCTCTACCCTGACATCGGGGGCGGGCACCGCGATCACGGTTTCACCGGTCATGACAGCCTCCTCGCGCTCGACGACGGCTCGGCACGGAAACCCTGCGGGCGTTTCCAGCATGCCACCGACCATCACCTTCCCGGCGACGAATCGCCCCTGCTCCGTCAGGCCGGCTCACCGGCGGGTCTTCCCGGCTGGATGAACACGCCCAGCGCTGCAACGAACGCCACCACACCGGTGCCCAGCAGGACGTGGAACGAGAGCTGGGTTCCCGTCGTCGTGCCCGCCACCGGGTCGGCTGCCTCGGCCGCGTTGACGATGGCGGTCGCCACCGCGGTTCCGATGGCCCCGCCGAGCTGCTGGATGGTGTTGAACGCGGCGTTGCCGTCGGCCTGGAGGTCATCGGGAAGGGAACGCAGGCCGTTGGTCATGGAGTTCGAGACGGACAACCCCTGGCGGATCGGGAAGAGCGCGTAGATCAACGCCAGCGGAGCACCTGAGCCGTGAACGCCGAGGACGGCGAAGAGCACGAGGGTCACCACCCCGATGGCGGCGCCGGTGAGGATGGGCCGCTAGGACCGAAGCGGTCCAGGATCCCGCCGCCAAACGGGGTGAGGAGCGCGCCGATGATGCACCCGGGCAGCAGTAGACAGCCCGCGGCGAAGGAGTCCATCGACTTGCCGACCTGGGCGAAGTACGGGATCAGGTATCCCAACGCCAGCACAACGGCCTGGATGAGCACCACGTAGACGATGCTCAACGCGTAGGTGCGGTCGGTGAAGATCCGCACCCGCAGCAGGGGATCGTCGGAGCGCCGGGAGAGCCAGACGAAACCGGCCATGAGCGCCACGGACAGGATGAACAGCCCGAGCACCTCCGGGCTGGTCCATGCGCTGGTGGAGGCGGCGTTGGTGGCGAAGATGAGGGCGACGAACCCGGCCGCCATGAGCAGGAACTGGACTGGGGCGAAGGAAACCCGCCTGATCTCCTGGGCCTGGCGGATCGTCAGGGTCCCGAGCACCAGGGCGATGGCCAGGAAGGGAACGAGCACCAGGAAGATCGAACGCCACCCGAGCGCGCCGATGAGGAAACCACCGAGAGTGAGGGCCCCACGGCCGGGGCGATGGCGGTGATGAGCGTGGCGAGACCCATCATGGTTGCCATCCGTTCGTGGGGAACCTGTTGCAGCACGATGTTGAACATCAGCGGCAGCGCAATACCCGTCCCGATGCCCTGCAGGATGCGTCCGCCGATCAGGAGCGCGAAGTGCGGGGCGGCCCCGCTCATGATCGTCCCGACCAGGAAGGTGAGCATGGCCGTGACGAAGAGCGTCCGGGCGCGGAACCTGCGGTTCAGGAACGAGGAGATCGGCATGATCGCGGAGAGCACTAGCAGATACCCGGTCGTGACCCACTGCACGGTCGCGGTGTTCACCCCGAACTCGCCCATGAGTGCCGGGAAGGCGACGTTCATCGCGGTCTCCACGGCCTCCCCGGCGAACGACATGATGCCCACCGCGACGATGGAGACGACGAGGCATGCGTCGAGGCGTCGTTCAAACCCTGACACGTTGTTGCCTCTCTTTTCACATCCCGGACATGACTGCGACGCGAAATCCCGCCGGTCCACTATTGGTCCCATGGCTTCCGAGCAAACCCCAGGGACCACTCATCGATACACCCACGGCCACGGTGCGGCGGTCCTGGCCAGCCACTCCCGTCGCACCGCCCAGGACTCGGCGGGATACCTGCTCCCCCACCTGCGCCGGGGCATGGACCTGCTCGACGTCGGTTGCGGACCCGCATCCGTCACCGCCGACCTGGCCGAGTTCGTCGCGCCCGGAAGGGTCGTCGGGCTCGACGCCTCGCCCGCCGTGCTCGACATCGCCCGGGCCCTCCTGGCAGAACGGGGCCTTCGAGACCGGGTGGAGTTGATGGAAGGCGACGTGTTCGCGCTGCCCTTCGACGACGACACCTTCGATGTCGTCCACGCCCACCAGCTGCTCCAGCACCTGGACGATCCCGTGGCGGCGCTCGCCGAGATGCGTCGGGTGGTCCGCCCCGGGGGGATCGTCGCTGCGCGCGACGCCGTGTACTCGGCGAATGCGTGGTTTCCCCAGCCCGCGGGCATGGATTCGTGGCTGAAGGTCTACATGGCCACGGCCCGGGCCAACGGAGGGGAGCCCGATGCGGGAAGCAGACTGCTGGCGTGGTCGCGGGCCGCGGGTTTCCGGGATGTGACGACGTCGGCGTCGGCCTGGTGTTTCGCCACCGAGCAGGACCGTGAATGGTGGTCCGGCACCTGGGCGGAGCGGTGCCTGACTTCTTTCGGCCCGCGGGCGGTGGAGCTCGGCCTGGCCACGACAAGCGACTTGGAGACGATGGCTGAGGCCTGGCGGCAGTGGGGCGCCAGCGAGGACGGCTGGTTCGTCGTCGTCCACGGCGAGGTCCTGCTCCACGCCTGATCCGGCATCAGGTCAGGACCTGCCCCACCCGCGCCACGTCATCACGTTCAGGAATGGGCAGGTCATCCGCTCCCCCAACCCCCTGCACGGCCTATATGAGGGCCAAGCCGATGTTGGGACGGGTCACACCCTTGGTCAGGATGTCGCGAGCCTCGGCCTCCATGGAACGTCCATGTCTCTCGGCCTGTTCGGCGAGCTGCCGCTTCACCGAGTCATCCAGGCCTCGGACAACGATGGATGCCATCGCAACCACCTCCCTCAAGTGATATCAAACATGATGTCAAATCGCCCGCAAGAGGCGCATCGAGAGCCCTGCCACTGGATCATGAAGACCCCGGAGCTAGAAGGGAACGTGTACACATCATCGACATGTCCGTAAAACGTGTCGAAAAATCACCAAAATTTCGACACGTCCCTCCGAGGGGCGTGAGGTCATTCTGGATCGCCTGGGCTCGTGGGAGAAGTTCCTGCACGGCGACCACGGTATGGATCCACTCGCAGTCATGACGTTGCCCCATTATAAGTTCGAGGCTATCCACCCCGACCCGCTGGACCCTTGCTCTCGTGAAGGCGACGAATGACCTACGAGGCACCGTGGAGCACGACATCCGCCAGTTCTGGCCGAAACTCCCCGCCGGGGAACTGACCCGTCTGCTCTTCACACAGCCCTATCTTCAAATGGAGAACGTGGTGGACGCGGGACTGGCCCAGCGGCAGACGGCGTCCAAGTGGCTGAATGAGCTGGCCACCACCGGCCTGATCGCCAAGGAGAAGATCGGCCGAAACGTCGTCTACATCAATCAGAAGCTGCTGAACGAACTGTTCACGACTCCCCTACCGGAATAGGCGGCCCCGCCGGAGCGGCCCGGGGATCCGTGTTTGCCGCTGTCCGCCGCTCACGTCTTCTTCCCGGGAACGAACGTGGCCAGCAGTCACCTGCCGAACGTGGCGGGGCTGCTGGTTCATGCGCGAGGCTTATCGCAACGCAGCGGTCCGCAGCCGCCGGTTCGCCCTGGCCCGGTCTGCCGTTCTCGGGCGAGATGCCTCGCACGGCCGCCCCGATCGCGAGAGGCTGGCCTCAGTAGTGGTACCGGGCCTGGAGGATCACCAGGTCATCGCCGTCGACGAGATACACGAGCCTGTGCTCCTCCGTGATGCGTCGCGACCACGCCCCGGTTGCCCCATACCTGAGTTGTTCGGGCTTCCCGATCCCACCGAAGGGATCGCGGAGGCAGGCATCGATGAGCGCGTTGATCCGCTTGAGAATCCGGCGGCCTGCGGCCTGCCAGTACGTGTAATCCTCCCAGGCCGAGGGATCCCACGCCAGGCGCACCTCAGTCCTCCCGGATGAGATCATGTTCCTCGGTCCGCCCTTCCCGCGCCCTCTCGTAGGCGTCGAGCAGCCTGCGGGCATTGGCGGGGGAACGGAACAGGTAGGCCGTTTCCTGCCACGCGGCGTATTCATCGGCGGACATGAGAACGGCGTTCCCCTTGCGGGAAACGATCTCGACGGCAGTGCAGTCGTCGTTGACCTGCTCGATGAGCGGGAACAACGTCCTGCGGGCCTCGCTGGCGCTGATGGACACGGCCACACCTCCCCCTGAAAGTGGTACGGAACAACGGTACCAGTCATCGCGCTTCGTTGCCGTTCTTTCTGCACGCCAGCGAGGCTCTGGAGAAGGAATCACGATTGCGCAACCGGGTTGGTCACAGTCCGTCGATGATGGTTTCGATCATACGGAGGGCCTGTTGCTCGAAGGCGGGATCCGGGTTGACGAGTATGTGGATGGCGAGCCCGTCCACCAGCCCATGCAGGAGCGTTGTCGCCTCGTCGACGTCGAGGTCCGGCGCGGTGAGCCCGGCCGCGGTGAAACGTCTCGGCGTCACCGACCACCCCGCGCCACCAGGCGATGATCTTTCCGACCCGACGCCACTCACGAGGCGTTGAAGGCCGTGCGCTTCCCTTGCCAGCCGGTCACACGCAGGAACCGTTCCCATGTGAGGGCATCCGGGGTGATGCGACGGCTCCATTCCAGGTCGCGTCCCGGCCTGAAATAGCCGTGGTCCACGGCGTAGTTCACCATGCCCAGGAGTTCTTTCACATGCAGTTCATCCGAAGCGAATTCGGGAAACCAGCGGAGCATTCCGTCGCGCGTGAATGCATTGCGATACTCGGCTTTTATTCCGGTGACCCGTTGGAAGGTCTCCACCATTTCCCGCGGTGAGATGATGTCCCCCACCAGCGGGAGGGTCTCTCCTTGGTAGAGCTCGGGGTGCGTGAGGATTTCGAGGACCGCCGGACCTGTCGCGGTCAGTGGGTCCACGAAGGGCGCACGGAAATCCTCGGGCAGGTAGATGGGCAGCAGGAGAACGTCGTCTTCCATGCGTGGTACGTAGTATTCCAGCAGGTTGGTGTAGAAGAAGGCCAGCATCACGAAGGTGTGCGCGACGGGCAGTGTACGGATGTGGTCTGCGATCCGCGCCTTGTCGGTGAAGTGCGGAGCGAACAGCTTGCCGCCCGAGATTTCGTCCACGTTTTCAAGGGTGCTGAAGACGATGTGCTCGACACCCGCTTGCACCGCCGCATCCGCCAGGCGGCATCCCAGCTCGAACTCACGCGAGTTCTCCGGATGCGTGGGCGGGGTCACGAGGAAGGCGCTCCGCGCGCCCGTGAAAGCGGCGAGCCATTCGTCGTCATGTCCCAGCTCTAGCGGGGCCGCGGCGACATCTGCGCCCAGCCTCGCGAGTTCCCGCGCCTGCGGGGATGATGGATCTCGAGTGAGTGCGCGCACCCGGAAGCGCCCGTCGGCCAGCAGCGTCCTGACGACGCTGCGACCCTGTTTGCTGGTGCCGCCCGCGACGGCGACGAGTGGTGCGGCAGAGGTCATGGCGTTTCTCCCTTGCGTGATGAGCGGTAGGGTCATGTACGAATTTCAGTGTGGGACCACGGATCCCCAAGATCAAGAACTATCCTTTCCGATACCACCTCGAAGACTGCAGGAGCACGGCGTGAAACCAGAGTGCATCAGCGATTTCGTGAGCTTGGGAGAAAAGACGTATCCCTGCCCGATCAGTGTCGCAATGGATCTAGTAGGAGGCAAATGGAAGGCAGTCATCATCTACCATTTGAAGAACGGTCGAAAACGTTTCGGCGAATTGCGTCGAGCACTCATATCGAGCACAGAAACCGTGCTGAGCAACCAGCTCAAACAGTTGGAGCAGGACGGCCTCGTATCGCGGCAGGTCTTCGGAACCACACCGCCCCTGAAGACGGTGTATTCGCTCACCGATTTCGGGCGTACCTTCCTGCCCGCGCTGAACACCCTGACCCAGTGGGGCAATCAGGTGGTGAGCGAGCGGGGACACTTCGGGCCGGCACATCCACTTCCCTGATCCCGATTCTCTCCGCCACATCCTGCGCGCAGGCGCCGATCAGACTGATCCGACCGCCTCTTACCCTGTTTCCCTTGTGAGGAACTCTCTTCGCGTCGCCTTGGGCCTGCTGTTCATCGTCACAACCTCATGGCTGCCGGCCCCGCTCGGGTCCAACGTTAGGGACGCTGCCGATCCCGGCGGACCACCGGCGGGCTAGCCGGGAAGGTTGTAGGCCGACAGGCGAACTCTCCGCTTGGAATGGCTGACCAGGGCGTAGCGGCAGTTCTGCAAGGTGCCGAGTTTCGTCGACAGCTCGTCGGGCAGGCCCAGCAGCCGGGCGATCCCGACCCGGATGGCCAGGCCATGGCTGACGATCATGACGGTCTGGTTCTTGTTGTCCTTGATGATCTCGAACAGCGCCTCGCACACCCGGTCGGCCACCTCGGCCGCGGTCTCGCCGGTCGCCGAGCGGCGGAAATCCTGTCCGCTGCGGCGGAACTCGACCAGTTGGGGAAACTCCTGCGATACCTCGTCGATACTGCGTCCATGCCAGGAACCGCAGTGAATCTCCCGGAGTCTCTCGTCGGTGTGCACCTCGTGGCCGGTCAGCTTCGCGACCTCGTCAGCGGTCTGCTTGGCTCGCCGAAGATCGGAAGCATAGATCGCGTCCGGTCTGAGGCCCGCCATCGACGCCGCGACCGCTCGGGCCTGTCCGATGCCCACATCGTTGAGTGGCTCGTCCTGCTGCCCCTGGAACACCCCGAGCGCGTTCAGCCTGGTTTCGCCATGCCGGATCAGGATCAGTGTGGTGCTCACGATACCTCGATGCTTTCCTTCGGGGTCCTGGTCAATGTCCAGCAGAACCGCTGGCGCGTCCTTCCACAGCCGTTCTCGGGAGTAGTGGACGAGATCGCCATGGCCGGCACCGTGAGCAAGATTACCTTGTTGACCGACATGTGATCGATGTCAGCCTCGACCATGGGGATGCCCGGACGCGATGCCCCCACGTCCACGTGGAACCGGTCAGCGGCCTGGATCATGCCGCTGCCTCCCGGGGGAAAGGTCAGCCTGGGTGACAAGGATGTCTTCGGCCGGCTCAAGGAACTGACCAAACCTCGCCCCCGGTACGTGCCACAGTTCCTGCCCGACTCCCGGGACGGAGGACCGCAATCCGGGGTTGATGGACCCAAGGAGGGAGCGGCCCCCGGGGTTCAGGTCGTCGACGTCCAGACGGTAGGGCCGTTCGAGGTGACCACCCTGCAGGGCACCAGCGCCGCCGCGGTCAATGAGTGGCTGGGCGCCAACGGGTTCCCGGCCCGAAAAGAGGTGGAAACAACTTTTCAGGAGTATCTCGACGCAGGCTGGCAGATCACCGCGACCCGGTTGACGCCCGGCGGCGACTCGGCGGCGCTGTCGAACGGACTGGATTCGCTGCGCATGGAGTTCCCCACCGATGAGCCGATCTATCCCATCAAGCTGTCCAGACACGCCCGGAAACGCCAAAGGGTGAAGCTCTTCATGCTGGCGGATCACCGCTTGGATGCGCAGGGACCGACATCGTCCTCCCGCAACCTGAACGTCAAGTTCGCCGGGAAGGTCCCGGCGGGTGAGTTGGGCCTCGGCGATGGTGAACGCTACCTGACTGCGGTGGAAGGCGACTTCATGCCGACGGAGATCACCAATGACATCCGCTTCACCCAAGCCAATTCCGACGAGGAAAGCATACCCACCTACGACGTCGGCATCCCCGTGTGGAAGGCCTACCCGGCACTGTTGTTGGTCGGGGTCCTCGCATGGCTGATCATCCGCAGGTACCGCAGAACACGAATGGCAGAACTCGTTCACGGCCGCTCGTGACCTTGTCCTAACCGATGGAAAACCACACTCGAGTGTGCCAAATACCTTGTCAGTCGGCCGTGGACGCTGCCGACGTGAAGGCCAGGCGCGCTGACGTAGGCGCCGGATGTCGTGTGGCTCTCGGTCGCATCAACGCCATCGCCATCATCCATTCAAGTCGAACAGCGACGTGACTCCTGCCCACATCCCAGTCCGCCATTCCTCTCCGCTGCTGGGCGGCCGGAACGACAACGCAGGAGGTCACGTTTGGATGTGCCGGCGCGTCACAGGGGTAGACGGGAAAACGTCCTGTCCCCTATGACAAGGAGATGATTCCACATGCAGCGAGTGATCGAGTTCACGACCGACACGTTTGGCGCCGAGAAGATCGAGTCAGCCCTCCGAGCGGCATTCGACGTCTTGGCCGAGGAATGTCCGGACGGGGTACGGCTGGCCTATTGGAAGGTGCAGGGCACCAGCCGGTTCGTCGCACTGATCGATCTGGATGACGAGCGGAACAACCCGTTGCTGTCCCTGGACGCAACGGCGGCGTTGCCGAAGGTGATCGGATCCCATGTCGAGAGCGGTTACCCGATGCCGCAGCCGGTCGAGCTGATCGGTAGTTACGGTTTCGCTCTGTGAACTCCCAGCAGAAGCCAGGCGTCTTTGCCTCGCAGCGGGATCACCTGCGGGCCTTGGCGTTCCGGCTGCTGGGCCACGAAGCCGATGCCGATGATGTGGTGCAGGAGGCCTGGCTCCGCTACGACCGCACCGACCTGCATGAGGTCACCAACGTGGAAGCCTGGCTCACCACGGTCGTCACGCGGCTCTGCTTGGATGTGATGCGGCGACGCCGCGCCACCATTCCGGTCGATGCCCTCGCCGAGCGCCCGGGGAATGAGCTCTCACCGGAGGCTACCGTCGAGCTGGCCCGTGACGTCGAGACCGCACTCGAGGTCGTGGTGGCCGAGTTGAGTCCACCACAACGGGTCACGCTGATCCTGCACGACGTGTTCGGTTTCACGTTCACCGAGATCGGAAGAATCCTGGGAACCAGCGAACCGGCCGCGAGGCGTCAGGCCAGCCGCGCCCGCAGCCGCATCCGTCACCGCGACGAGGTTCCCGCCACCGATGCTTCAACGACACGGCAGCTGGTCGCAGCGTTTCTCGCCGCTGCCCAGCGGGGCGATGTCGATGGTCTGGTGGCCGTCCTCCATCCCGAAGTGGTTCGCACGGCCGACCCGCAGGCTCTCCCTGCTGGCGGCCCACTGCGCATCACAGGTGCCGACCGCGTGATTGTGGAAACCGCTGCGTTGCGAGCCAATGCGTTGGATGCGCACGTGCACGACTTGGTGGGAGGACCGGTCATCATGGTCGGAGATCCGATGCGACCCCGCCTGATCCTCACGTTCACCATTCGTGATGGCAGGATTCGCTCCTACGACGTGATCGCCGATCCGCAACGACTCAGCGCCATTCTCAAGGCAGGAAAGTCCCGAGGACAGGCATCCCGGGAAGCCCATTGAACGGCACGAAAACGCCACGATGAGCATCCCTTCACGGGAGATTCTCGAAGATTCGGTCACCGAGGATCCTGAAAATTTCTGTCACCTCCGCGACATACAGTTGAGCTCATCCAATCGGACCGGAAGGACCTCGACATGACCTCCCTGCCTCCGCGGTCCTTTCTCCCCGGATCTCGTCGCCTGCCTTGAACGAGCCGATGAGTTGATGGGACAGAAGCCCGGGCTCGCCCGCGACCTCCTCCTGGACACGGCTGCCGAACTCAGCATGTCCGATCCGTGCCTCGTTCCCCCGTTCCTCGAGGAGGCGCCCGGATCGCGCTCCACTGCTTTTCCTGCTCGATCGCCGGCCTTCACACGTGCGCTGTTCCAGGTGCGATCACCTGGAGCCCCACGGCCCTGGCCGCCTTGCCGAGCCTGTGGTCGTAGGTGAGAACCGCGGTGGCATCGAGTCGCATCGCCACTTCGAGGTGCAACGCATCGAGAGTCCGCAGGTATGGCATGGGCAGCAGACCCGCTCCGCGGTAAACCGCCCGGTCAAGAGCGGCCAGCCCGACCCCGTCGAGAATCCGGGTCACGGCACCCTGATCGATCCCCTCCCTGACTGCGATGCGACGCAGCTCGGTTTCGAGCAGGTCACTGGAAACCAGCACATCCGCGGTCCGGTCGAGCCACTCGACCAGAGCATTGCTCTCGGGTTGTTCGATCAGCAGGGCGCCGAGGGCAGACGTGTCGACGTACACGATCGCGCCCGGGGTCACAGGCTGTCCTCACGCAGCTCGTCGAGAATCTCCGAGAGACTCCTCGCGTCGGTTCTCCGCGCGATTCCCAACTCCGCCCACCCTCCCCGACGCCGTGCCGGGCGGACGATTCGCAACGTGGGTGCGGGCTCGTCGAGCGGCACGATCTTCCCCACGGGCACCCCGCTGTTGGTCAGGACGAAGGACTGGCCCTCGCCCACCGCGCGAAGGACCCGCCCGGACTCATTGCGCAGCTCACGCTGGGACAGACTCCTGATCCGCGGCTCGGTGTCGCTCATGACACACAAACGTAGCACTCGTGCTACAAGATGCTGTGGCGCATCTTGGTTCGCACCCAGCGTCAATCGCCAGCGACTCTGTCAAGGAGCGAGCACACAGGGTTTGGCGTGCAGGCCTTCCGCAATGTCACGCACCGGACTCCTGACTCACCTCACGCTTGTTTTCACCGGCCGGAGCTGGAACAGAGTCGTTTTGCTGTCGTACTTCCCCACTTCGGCTGTGAAGCGGAGATTGGTTCCAGAAGGAACACTGCCCGGCGATTTGTCGGCGGGAAAATGGAAGTCGTAGTAGTTGATGTCGATGAACTGGAAGTTCGGTCCCAGCGCGCTGTCCGGATCGTAATCCCCCGCGGACAGCAGGTAATCGAAGCGAGTTTTCGTTGACCCGTGCCGAGTAACAACCATGACGCATCCGTCGAATTCAATTATCCGCCCTTGGTACTTGCTGGCGAAAGCGGCAATCGAGGGATCGCCCGGATCCTTGAGGCTCAGCAGAGCCGCCAGATCCGAGTTGTTCTCCGCAGTCAGGATTCCTGGCGTAGACGTCGCCTCCGAGGCGGAGGGCTCTTCTTCAGGCGTGGGAGCAGTGGAAGATTGCGGACTCGAGGACGGGGTTGGTTGATCCGTCGGGGTCTCTTCCACTTCAGGTGTTGCCGACTCTTTCGCCGGGAAAGTATGGTAACGGATGACCACTGGGACATCCGGAGCGAATTTCTCATTCGCGGTGTAATCGGAATCACCGGCGATTGACACATCCTTCACCTCGCCATCACCAGCAAACAACCCAATGACAAGGTCTGCAACCGCCTCGGTCGCAACATTGGTGAACCCGGAGTTCTCGAAACGAGTGACAACATCCTGATATTTCTTGCCCTTGGCTTCTGACGCCGAGAGCGGCGGGGCAACCTGCCCAGGAACATCACCTCCTCCACACGCAGCGATCGGGAAAATAATGAGTAGAGCCACCACCATGGCGACCACCCGAGACAGCCCGGGGTGCGGTGAATGAGTAAGCATGCGTGCATCCTCGGTATGCGTTGGGCGCGGAAAGCGGGCGTGCCACACCTTGGCAAACCACCATCAATGTAGCCACATCGTTGGCGCCTGAATATTCCAATTAGTTGATTAACCAAAACACCTTTCTCGCCATCCTGCGCGAAAGGCAATCAGACCCCACTTTTTAAGGGTTTGCTTCCAGCTCGCAATCTCCAATTGCAGATCCGAAAAGCAGACCCTCCCTCATGGTCGCTCAGTCTCCAGAAGCACTCGTGAGGTAAGCCCCGGCAGATGAGTCACACCCACGTTGTCACCCAGCATTTCCTTCTCGATTTCGAGACAGTGGCGCGACTGCAAGTTGACCCAGAATTACGGACCCAGCCCGAAGAAACGTTCCGCCCGTGCCGTCGCGTCATCACGATCGACGCTTGCCGCGCGCAATTCGAGACGATTTACCCTTTCACCGACGGCAACGGTCGCGTTGGCCGGGCCCTCATGCACGCGACGCTGGCACGCCGAGGCCTGCTCACCGGGCTGGTTCTACCGACGAGTCTCGTCCTGGCAACGCTCGGTGACGGGTATGTTGAGGCGCTGTCCCTGTTTCGTGAACCCGCCAACAGGAAGCCGAACGGCAGTGCTGCGCAGAGCATTCCCGGGACCGGGCGCGATGCATGGATCGCTTTCTTCCTCAAAACCGTCATGATTGCCTGCGATCAGGCGGAACAGATTTCCGCCGAGCTGGCCGATCTCCGAGAGGAATGGAACGAGGACCTTCAGCACTGGGCCAGTCACAGGAACGCGAGTCGCTCTCAGCGGAAAGATTCGGCATCGCTACGGATCCTGGAGGACCTACCGGGCACACCCGTCCTCACGATCACAACGGCTTCAAGAATCCATGGCATCTCGCGCACAGCCGCGTCCCGGGGTCTGGAGACCCTGCGGGCCGCCGGTATCCTGACGACCGAATCGGTGGGCGGGGGTCGACGGGCCTACACGGCGCGCAGCGTCCTGGACGTGATCATCTGGGCGGAACGCCACTTGGCGGGCACACACTTCGATACCCGCGTCTCCCCGCCAACGCGCCCCGTCCCCGAACCAGTTCCCGCGCCTGGGATACCGGAAAAATCCCGGTTGTGCAGCACTCAACTCCAAAAAAGCCTCTTTCAGGGCCAAAAACAGCGTTGAGTGCTGCACAACCGGGTGCCTCCCTCAACCAAGCACGGTTTCCGCGACACTGCCCACAGCCACCACTCCTTTAGTGGCTCTTCGTACCTGAGCGTGGGGTGAGCGTGGATCTGATGGCGGGTGTGTCGGTGGGGTGATGGTGGGTCGAGGCCCTCAAGAATCGGGGTTACCACACCACTCGATTCCGAGGACCTCGACGATGACCGATTCTACTTCCTGCTGCCGTGCGCCCAGCGGTTACTGCGAGTGCTGCGACCTTCTGCTGGGCCTGCCCGGGCTTCACGTGGTCGGTGTCCAGCGCGA
>ERZ772977.158-NODE-158-length-54567-cov-27.224208_pt1 | contig 54567 bp, 42 predicted proteins | sample MGYA00511131_ERZ772977 | MGnify/ENA primary metagenome ERZ772977 (study PRJEB29015, sample SAMEA2737935) | human oral metagenome | biome: human oral; feature: human-associated habitat; material: dental | place: China | collected 2151 ...
TTGCGGGATTCCAGGTTCCGCAATCGTTCCTGTCTGCGAGCCCGGTACACCCGATACGTGGGCATTGCACCCGATCCGTGGGCATTGCACCCGTTCTGATCGGGTGTAGCACCACATAACGGGTGTAGCACCACACAACGGGTGTAGCGCCACACAACGGGTGTAGCACCCCGCGTGACGTCGCCGCTTGATTGGCTGGCTGTGGTCTCGTGTTGTCGCGAGCTACGTTCGCACGCCAATCTGGGGCATGTGGCCCCACAATTGCTTGTTGATGAGGGGTAGTGCCGTGCTCAGTGGCACATTGTCTCCCAAGCTGGCGCAGCATCGACCCCTCGCGCGTCGTGCAAACGCTGCGCGCCGGCACCAATGCTTGTCGTTACGTGGTGTTACACCACTTAGATGTGTAGTACACAGGTGGGAGGTGGTGCAATGCTCGCAAACGACTGGAATGCTCGCGGACGCATCAAGGTGGCACCCTGGGCACAGCGCCAACACTGCGACCCATCGGGTTAACGTGCGCATAGAGCGGTCCCGGGCACCACCAATCGGGCAGACACCGTCGTCCGCCGGGTCACGATCCCGCAGTCTGTGCAGGATCGTCACCTGCCGGCCCATCCCCCGCTCCCTCCGGAGCACCCGTCATCTACCGCCTCCCACGCGCCCCTTCGGCCAGCTACAGCAACGCTCGCCCGCATGCAACGACGCAGGCAGCGCTGTCCCGCTCCGGACCACAAAGAGCCCCGGCCTCGTCCCACGGGGATAGGGGACGAGGCCGGGGCGGCTCAACAGCAGGGCGCGGAAGCACTTACTCCTTGACGGCGCCGGCGGTCAAGCCGGACACAATGTACTTCTGCAGGTACTGGAAGAGCAGGATCACGGGGATCGCCGCGATCACGGAACCCGCGGCGAAGATGCCCCACGGCGCGGTACGCGCGTCGGCTGCCCACATGTACATGCCAACGGCCAGCGTGAACTGGCTCTGATCCTGCAGGACCACGCGTGCGATGACGAAGTCACCGAGCGAGGAGATGAAGCTCAGCAGGCCAACGACCGCCAGCACGGGGCGAACCAGAGGCATGATGATCGTCCAGAAGGTCTGCGCGTGGGTCGCGCCGTCGATCATGGCGGCCTCGTCCAGCGAGCGCGGGATCGAGTTGAAGAAGCCGTAGAGCAGGAACGTGTTCGAGCCCAGGGCGCCACCGAGATAGACGCAGATCAGGCCGAGCTTCGAGTTCAGGCCGAGGACCGGGAAGATGTCCTGAATGCCCAGGAGCAGCAGGAACAGGGCGACGAAGGCCAGCATCTGCGGGAACATCTGGACCAGCAGCAGGCCGGTCAGGGTCGCGCGGCGGCCCTTGAAGCGGAAGCGGCTGAAAGCGTAGGCTGCGGCAGCACCCATGAGCACCGTGCCGACCGCCGTCACGGAGGACACGATCAAGGAGTTGAGAATCCACGACCAGTACATGGCGTACTTGCCACTCCCCAGGGCCCCGTAGTTCTCCAGGGAAATGTTGGAGAACAGCGAGTTCGAGCCGGTCAGCGTCGCGCCCGGGTTCAGGGACACGGACAGGACGTAGAGCAGCGGGACAATACAGTAGACAATCGTCAGGATCGCGACGATGTGACGCCATCCCACCTCCGCCCACCAGCGGGCACCCTTGAGGGTGGTTCCGTCGTTCTTCTTGGAAACGGTTGCAGCGCTCATCACAGCTCCTCAAGGGTCTTCGTCTGGCGGAAACCAAGCCACGCGATCACGCCCACGACAATGAAGATGACGATGGACATGGCCGAGGCGAGGCCATAGTTCGGCGAACCGGAGTCAATGGCGATCTTGTACACCATCGAGATTAGGATGTCCGACTCACCGACGGGCACCGACAGGCCCGGGTAGTTCGGACCGCCACCGGTCAGCATGTAGATGAGCGAGAAGTTGTTGAAGTTGAAGGCGAAGGAGGCGATCAGCAGGGGGACCGTGGACTGCAGCACGAGCGGCAGCTTGATGGACCACACGGTGCGCAGGCCCGAGGCGCCGTCGATCTTGGCCGCCTCTTCGATGTCGCCCGGCAGGGACTGCAGGGCACCGAGGCACACGAGGAACATGTAGGGGAAGCCCAGCCACAGGTTCACGCCGAGGATCGAGAGCTTGGCAAGCAGGCCATTTTCAAGCCACGGAATATGCGCGCCGCCAAGGAAGACCTGATTGATGAAGCCGAAGTCCGAATTGAGCATGCCCTTCCAGACCAGGGTGGCCAAGAACGCCGGGAAGGCGTAGGGCAGGATCATGAGGGACTGATAGATCTTGCGGCCCTTGATGCGCTTGTCGGAGAAGACGAGCGCCAGGATCAGGCCCAGGGCGAAGGTGGAAAGCACGGAGGCGGCCGCGAAGACGAAGGACCAGACGAGGGCCTTCAGGAAGGGGCCACCCAGGTCGTTGCTGGTCACCATGTTCATGTAGTTGCTGAAGCCAACGAAGACCCGCCAGCCGGGAGTCAGCTCGTTGCCGTCGGCATCGACGAACACGCCGGTCTTGTTGTTGGCCGTGTAGACCGTGCCCGTGGCGGAGTCGGTGAGCGTGTCGGCCTGGGCGTCGTAGCTGTAGGCCGACTTGGCCAGGTAGGCGGAGGCGCCGTCGTCGGTCTTGTAGTAGCCATCATTCGGGTCGGACGAGACGGGAACGGTCAGCCCGGCGACATCCTTCTGACGCTTGAGGATGTCCGCGATTTGAAGAACCTTGTACCCCTCGACCTCGGAGATCATGCCGGCGGAAACGGTGCCCTTGACCTCGCGCAGCGGCGTATCGACGGTGCCTTCCTTCAGGGTACCGGTGGCCGGGTCGGAGATGACGAGGCCAAGGCCAGAGCCGTCCTCGACGACCGCAGCCGTCACATTGACGGCGCCGGGGGCGCGCTGTTCGGACGCCTTCAGGATCGCGGAAATCGCGTCTTCCTTGGTCGAGTTGTGTCCCTGCCCATAGTTCGTGAAGGACACGTAACCCGTGTACCCCATGACGAAGACCTGATAGATCAGCAGGAACACCATGCCGGGAACCAGGTACTTCGCCGGAATCATCCGCTTAGAGAAGTAGATCCAGTTGACGACAAGAAGCAGCGCAGCAAGAACCACCAGGACGATCCAGGACTTCACCATGTAGGCGGTGAAGACGCCGTAGAGTCCCAGTGCGTCAATCAGCATCATGAGGATGAGCTTGACGAAGAAACCACGCTTGGTCACATCATTTGCATGAGAGGTCGTGCGCCCCTCTTTTTTCTTTTCCGCAGCCTTCACTGGCTCAGCCATCGTGTCCTCCACACGTGCTCGTTTGCGCGTCATTGCGCCTTCATTATCCCCCCGGTTGGCGGGATAGGTGGCACCGTGGGTGCCGTGCGCCGCGACGCGGCGCTGCTGTTAGACGGCCTTGCGCCCGCCCGCCGCGTGGGAGGCGGGCGGGCGCAAGGCGGGTGCACACCAGAGGTGAGCGGTGCCGGGCGACTAGCGTCCGGCGAGGACGATCACTTGGAGGCGATCGCGTTGTTGATGTTCGTGATCATCGTCGACCAACCCTCGGCGGGCGCCTCGGAGCCAGTGACGATGTTGGCCTCGGTCTGGCCCCAGAAGTTCCACACGGAACCCATCGCGGGGATCGCCGGTGCGAGAGCGCCTGCCTCTGCGACCTTCGAGAAGTCCTTGATGTCCTGGTCCTCCGACGCGGCGGCGACTGAGGGCATGGCGGAAGCGCGGCCACCGAGCTTCTGCATCTCGGTCTGAGCCTCGGGGGTGGCCATGTAGTTGAAGAACTGCTTGGCGGCGACCGGGTTGGCGGACTTGGCGCTCTGGTAGAACATCTGGACGCCAACGAAGGGCTGCGCGGCCTGCGAGCCGGCGGCGGGGACGGGCAGGACGGAGACATCCTTGCCTGCCGCACGGAAGGCGGACACGTTCCACGGACCGGTCACCATGTAGGGAACCTGGTCATCAAGGAAGGCCTGCTTAGCGATGTCCGCGGTGATGGAGGGGGAGACAATACCCGCGTCGCCCTGAGCCTTGAGCCAGTTGGCGAAGTCGGTGCCGCCGGAGCCGCCCATGGCCAGCTCGGAGGTGTACTCGCCGCTCGCGTTGGTGTTGAAGACGGGGGCGCCGAAGGAGGTCTGGAAGGCGTAGAAGTGGTAGGGGTCGCCCTCGGTGCCCATCTGGATAACGAAGGGGTACTGCTTGCCGGCGGCCTTGCCCGAGGAGATCATGTCGTCGTACGTCTTAGGCTCGTCCTTGGTCAGGGCGTTGTTGCGCACCAGGGCGACGGACTCGACGGCGTAGGGCACGCCGTAGGTCTGGCCGTTGTAGGTGACGGCCTTGACGGCGACGTCGGCAAACTTGGACTTGGCTTCGCCCAAGTCAACGGGGGCGACCACGCCGTTCGAGACAAGAGCACCCAGCTTATCGTGGGCCATGACGATCAGGTCGGGGCCGTTACCGGTGGGGACCTGCGTGGTGAACTCCTGATCCATGTCGGACTCGGACTTCTGAACGACATCCACCTTCACGCCGGTGGAGCTGGTGAAGTCCTGGGCGATCGTCTCGACCTGGGAGAAGCGGGTATCGTCCGCCCAGATCGTCAGGGTCGCGGCCGCCTCACCGCGGGAGTCGCCGGTGGAGGAAGAGGACGGAGAAGGGTTCGTTCCGTTGTTGCAGGCGGCCAGGGCGGTAGCCGCCGCGATGACGCCGAGTGCTGCGATGCCACGTCGCATTATTACTCCTGTGTTGGTCGGGCCGGTCGCCTCCATCAGCGACCCGCTACATGTGCCACTGTAAACGCCGTATTTTGTTTCTGCAACAATTTTCCGAATTGTGTGCAAGCTGTTACATTTGAATGGATCGTTCGCGCGACAACCCGAAGGAGAGCTGAGTCGATGACGAAGAATCGCACGAGCATGGCGGATATTGCGTCCCACGCCGGCGTATCGACCGCAACAGTGTCGCGCGTGTTCAACGGCGTCGGCCAGGTCTCGGCCGAGACCCGCCGCCGAGTCCTGACGGCGATCGACGAGCTGGGGTACGACCGTCCCGCCCCCGAGGGTGCTCCGGACACCCCGACGATTGGGATCATCGTGCCCGAGCTGACCAATCCGATCTTTGCTTCCTTCACCCACCACATCCAGGAGGAGGTGTCCCGGGCCGGAGGCATCTGCCTGATCTGCTCGCAGACCCCCGGGGCAACCTCCGAGTTCGATTACCTCAGCTCTCTTGTCGAGCGCAAGATTGACGGTCTCATCTTCGTCTCGGGCAGGCACGCGGATCTGTTGGCCGACCTGAGCCCCTACGCAAACCTTGCCGAGCGCGGTATCCCCTTCGTCACCATCAACGGGGCGCGCCCCGAGGTGCCCGCTCCCGACTTTTCCACCGGAGACGCCCTCGGAATCCGCGCGGCCGTCACTCACCTGCTCGAGCTCGGGCATTCGCGCATGGCGCTGCTCTCGGGACGCACGCACATCGTTCCCGCGCTCCGCAAGGCCGAGGCCTTCACCCAGATCATGGCAGAGATGCTCGGGGACCACTGCCCCATCATCGAGGAGACCTTCTATACGTACGAGGCGGCGGCGGCGCGCACCCACGCCCTCATTGAACGTGGCGTGAGTGCCATCATCGCCGGGTCGGATCTGCAGGCCCTGGGCGCGATCCGCACGATCTCGTCGGCCGGCTTGTCGGTGCCCGACGACATCTCGGTGATCGGCTTCGACGATTCCTTCCTGATGAGCCACCTCAACCCGGCACTGACGACCATTCACCAGCCGGTGCAGTCCATCGTGACCTCGGCGGTTCGCAGCCTCTTCGAGGCGTTGGCTACAACGACACACCTCGCGACCCATGCCGACTACGTGTTTTCCCCCGACCTGATCGTGCGTGGTTCAACCGCTCGCGCCCGCTAGTTGGCGCCACTACCACCTCCGAACGCGGCGTGACAGAACCCGGCGCGCCCAACGTTCCTCGCGGGGAGGGATTCACCACCCGAGAATGACTTGACAAAGATTCTCGATCGAAAAGAGAATGATTCTCATGTCGAAGAGAATCCTTGCCGCCGCCTGCGCGGCCGCCACAGCGCTCGCCCTATCCGCGTGCTCCTCCCCCGCCCCGTCAGGATCCGGTTCCAATGCCGCCAAGGACGGCACCCTGGCCGTCATGGCGTCCTTCTACCCGCTGAAGTACCTCACCGAGAAGGTCGGCGGCCAGCACGTCTCCGTCACCTCACTGACTCCCGATGGCGCGGAGCCGCACGACCTTGAGCTCTCGCCGAAGATGGTCGACGCGCTGTCCTCGTCCGACGCGGTCGTCTACCTCGCCGGATTCCAGAGCGCGGTTGACGAAGCCATCGAGCAGCAGGGCCCCAAGACCGTCATTGATGTCTCCTCAGCCGCCCAGCTGATTGACGCGGGCGCGGACGCCAACCACCCTGCAGAAGAGGAGGAAGGCGAGGAGGCTCAGTCCGGACATGATCACGAGGGTCACGAGGGTCACGAGGGGCATGATCACGAGGGTCACGACCACGACATGACCGCCGACCCCCACTTCTGGCTCGACCCTGTCCGCATGGCGCAGGCCGCGACCCTGGTGGGAGACAAGCTCGCCGAGGCCGACTCCGCCCACGCGGACGAGTACAAGGCCAACGCACAGGCCCTCGCTCAGGAGATGAACGCCCTCGGGAACACCCTCGTGGAGAAAACCTCCTCGTGCTCGGTCACGACGTTCGTCACCGCCCACACCGCCTTCGGCTACCTGGCCGACCGGGCGCACCTGACGCAGGTCGGGATCTCAGGGCTGGATCCGGACTCCTCTCCCTCCCAGGCCCGCCTGGCCGAGATCGCCCAGATCGCCAAGGACCAGGGCGTGACCACGATCTTCACCGAGGCCCTCATCGACCCGAAGGTCGCCCAGACACTGGCCGACGACCTGGGGATCGAGACCGCGGTCCTGGACCCGATCGAGTCCCAAACCGATGCCTCCAAGGACTACGCCGCGACGATGAACGACAACATCAACGCGCTCACGAAAGCACTCAACTGCCAGTGACAACAAGCGACACTGACGCCACGGCGGGCACCTCCACCACGGGGGAGCTCGCCGTCGTGCGTCTGCAGAATCTTCACGTGGCATGGGACACGGACCTGATCCTGCACGGGATCACGATCGACATCCCGGCCGGACAGGCGGTCGCGATCACGGGATCCAACGGGTCGGGCAAGTCGACCACCGTCAAGGCACTCCTAGGCAACGCGCCCATCACGAGCGGGGACGCGCTCCTCTTCGGCCACTCCATCTCCTCTCGGCGGCGCGTGCCGTGGAGGAAGATCGGCTACGTCCCTCAGCGCGTCTCCTCGGGCGGCGCCGTAAGCGCCAGCGCCATCGAGGTCGTCTCCTCGGGCCTGCTCGGCCCCACCCGCCTGTGGCACCTGCCCGGCGACACGGCCAGGGCGATGGAGGCGCTCAAGCGGGTGGGCATGGCACACCGCGCGCGTTCCGCGATGAACATCCTGTCGGGTGGGCAGGCCCAGCGCGTCCTCATCGCTCGCGCTCTCGTGCGCAATCCGAGCCTGCTCATCATGGACGAGCCGATGGCCGGAATCGACGCCGCCTCCCGCCAGCGCCTGGCTTCCATCGTTGCCGACGCCAAGGCGAAGGGGACCACGATCCTCGTCGTGCTGCACGAGCTCGGCGAACTCGGCCCCCTCCTCGACCGCGAACTACACATCAGCGCCGGACACGTCTCCTACGACGGGCCTCCTCACATTGCCGACGACCACGAGCAGCACCACGACGGCGAGCACTGCCACCTTCCGGCAGGCACCCCGTTGGATCGGGCAGACGCCGGCCTCGTCGGCGGGATCTGGAGGGAAACCCGTGATTGACGCCCTGACCACCCTGCTCTCCTCCCCCATGATGCAGCGCTCCCTCCTGGCGGCGATCATCGTGGGCGTGACGGCACCGATCATCGGAACCTACCTCGTGCATCGCAGGCTCGCCATGCTGGGGGACGGCATCGGCCACATCTCCCTCACCGGCGTCGCTCTCGGGTGGCTCCTCGGCGCGGTCGCGAACGTCACCCCTGCCAACTCCTGGGCGATCCCAGGGGCGATCGTCGTGTCTGTCCTCGGCGCGGTTGCCATCGAACTCGTCCGGCAGAGCGGTCGAACCTCCGGGGACACCGCCCTGGCCATGCTCTTCTACGGGGGCATCGCCGGCGGCGTCCTTCTCATCGGCTTGGCCGGAGGAACCTCAGCCCAGCTCAACTCTTACCTCTTCGGTTCGATCTCGACCGTGCGGTGGAGCGACATCTCGCTCATCTCAATCCTCGGCATCGCGATCATCGCGTTGGGCCTCGGCCTGGCACCCGCGCTCTTCTCGGTGACGAACGACGAGGACTTCGCCAGGTCGACCGGCCTACCCGTGCGTGCGCTCTCGCTCCTCATCGCGATCCTGTCAGCCCTCACCGTCGCGGTCGCGATGAGGGTCGTCGGGTCCCTCCTGGTGAGCGCCCTCATGGTCATTCCCGTCGCGATCGCTCAGCTGGGCGCCAGGTCCTTCCGTTCCACGATGGGCATCGCGATGGCCCTGGGCGTCATAATCTGCACATGCGGACTTTCCCTGACGTACTTCGTCGACCTGTCCCCCGGTGCGACCATTGTCGTCGGCGCGATCGGCCTCTACGCCGTGGCCTTCACCGTCAGGGCGGTCGTCGATCGGGTTCGACGCGTTCAGCGACTGCGCCAGGCGCGCGCCCACAACCAGCACCCGGAGCATTCCGCTCCGTGACTCGACCGCAGGAGGCGAAGAACCTATGCAACGGATGACCAAGCAACGTCAGGCGGTCCTGGACGAACTCGCTCGTGTCAGCGACTTTCGCAGCGCCCAGCAGATTTTCGAGGACCTGCACGTCCAGGGACAGCGTGTCGGGCTGGCGACGGTCTACCGGTCACTCCAGGGCCTGTCCGAGGACGGCCGGGTGGATACGCTGCGCTCCGCCGATGGGGAGACGCTCTACCGCTCGTGCGTCACGCCCCGCCACCACCATCACCTGGTGTGTCGGGAGTGCGGATTCACGAAGGAGTTTGAGCCCTCGCAGATGGAGTCCTGGGTTGACGCGGTGGCCACGGCCAGCGGATTCACCGAGGTGGAACACTCCTTCGAGCTCTTCGGTCTGTGCTCCTCGTGCCGCAACGGGGCCAAGCGGCGCTAGGGGCGAGGGCGGCGAACGAGAGGCCGCCGATGCCACCCACAGCTAGATTAGGGTAGGCTTTGTGATGTTCGTCCATTTCTGGGGAGTTTCATGTTTGCCGCACATATCGAGTCCATCGTTCCGCCGTTTGCCCGCGAAGGCATCTGGCTCTTCGTCTTTCTCTTCTTCGTCGTTCTCTCACGCGCCCAAATGACCTACTGGCTCGGACGCGGCGCGGCTTCCGGGGCGTTGCGGGCGACCGGGCGCGGCGGCCTGGTCGGGGCCATCGCCCGGTGGTTCAACGGCCCCGTCCCTCGCAAGGGGGCGACGCTGCTGGATCGTTGGGGTCTCATCATCATTCCCCTGTGCTTCCTGACGGTGGGCGTGCAGACGGCGGTCAACGCCGGCGCCGGCCTGGTGCGCATGCGCTGGACCACCTACACGATCGCCATGATCCCCGGATGCGTGCTGTGGGCGATCCTCTACGGTCTCGGAATGCTCGCGGTCTTCGCCGCGGCGGTCCGCGCGATAGCCGGATCCCCGTGGGGGTGGGCGGGGCTCCTCCTCGTCGCCCTCATCGCGGCCATGATCATCTATGGGCGCCGCAGGCGGCGAGGCACACAGGCCGCACCCCAGAAGAAGAACGCCTAGGCTTGGGCTACCCGGTCGACGGCGCCACCGAAGCGCCGCTCGCGCCCGGCGAATTCCTCCAGACACCCCCACAGTTCCTCGCGATCAAAGGCCGGCCAGGGGGTGTCGACGAACATCATTTCAGCGTAGGCCATCTGCCACAGAAGGTAGTTGGAGATGCGCTGCTCCCCCGAGGTACGAATCATCAGGTCGACATCGGGGACATCGGGCAGATAGAGGTGACGCGCGAGGGTCTTTTCGGTCACGCCACGCGGGCTGAGCCGACCGGCGGCCACGCCCTCGGCAATGGAGCGAGCAGCGTCAGCCAGCTCGGCTCGCCCCCCGTAGTTCACGCACATGATGAGGTCGAGCGTGGAGCAGTGCGAGGTGGCGCGGTCGGCTTTCTCGAGGGCATTGATGACGCTTCTCCAGAGCCTGGGACGCCGCCCACTCCACCTGACGTGAACTCCCCACTGGGCGAGCTGATCCGTTCTCCTGGCGAGCACGTCGGAGGCGTAGTTCATGATGAAGGAGACTTCGGCGGGCGAGCGCTTCCAGTTTTCTGTCGAAAACGTGTAGACGCTCAGGTAGCGCACGCCGGCATCGATCGCTCCGGCGATCGTGTCCATGAGGGCGTACTCCCCCGCACGGTGCCCCTCGGTTCGACCGAGGCCCCGGCCGTTGGCCCATCTGCCATTTCCGTCCATGATGAGGGCGACGTGGGCGGGCACCTCGCCGCGGCGGAAGTCGGGCGCGCTGCGGTGCCACTGGCCCGGTCCGAGCAGCGGCGCCGCGGGGTCGGCGGGGGCGCGGTCAACGGGGGTGAGTCGAGTCTTCGTCATGAGCGGCTCCTGTCGATGACGCTGAGTGAGCGCAGGCGACGCTCCAGGTGCCATTGAGTGTACGACGAGATGAGGCCCGAGGCCTCGGCGCGCGCGTAGGACTCGCACCCGTCCGCCCGCGCCCAGTCTCCGCTGAGAAGCTGGCCGAGCAAGGCAACCGTGTCCGGGGCGGGCGAGGAGGCGCCGGGCGGACGACAGGTGTCGCACACCGTGCCGCCATCGGGGATGGAGAAGGACCCGTGCGGTCCTTTGCTGCCGCAGATCGCACAGTCGAAGCACGAGGGCGCCCAACCCGCCAGGGCGAGGGCTCGCAGCGTGTAGGAGGTGCGAATCAGGGTCGGGTCGTGCCGGGAGCGCGCCAGCGCGTTGAGAGCCCCCAGGAGCAGGAGGTACTGCGAGTGCGTGCCATCGGTGGCATCGGTCGTGAGGCGCTCTGCGGTCTCGACGATGACGGTGGCAGCCAGGTAGAGGTCGTAGTTGGCGGCGATGGCGTCGCCGTATTGGGCGATCGAGGCGACCTGCGTGAGGGTATCCAGGGTTCGTCCGCGGTGGAGCTGCGCGTCGATGACGGAGAAGGGCTCGACTCGGGCACCGAACTTGGAGGTCGTGCGCCGCACCCCTTTCGCGACCGAGCGAACCTGGCCGTGTTCGGCGGTGAGCAGGGTGATGATGCGATCCGCCTCACCCAGTTTGTGGGTGCGCAGGACGATCGCCTCGTCACGATAGGACTTCATCACGCAGCCATTGTGTCACGGCAGCGTGGCGCGGGCGCCCGCCGTCACCCCCGTGCGCTCGGCGCGAAATCGCCTGTGAAAGGGGGTGTCGTGTCCACCGACAAGCATTACCGCGCACGGCGTCACGAAAGTATGAGAAACTGACAGCGTGGTCGAGAGCACACACAAAGAACAGAATTCAACTAGATAGTTTTCTCGTAACTTATTATAGTTTACTCACAACCATTGAAGGAAGGATACAGATGGCACCCCCGATTGACGCCCGCGAAAAGCTTGGCACGGCACTGCGCCAGGCACTCACACAGACGCCCCTGTCAAAGATCTCTGTCAGCGCGCTGACACGCTCAGCAGGGGTCACCCGTCAAGCATTCTATTACCACTTCAGCTCCCTCAATGATCTCAACGCCTGGGTGTTCCGCGAGGAGATCACATCGCGACTGACCGCCAGTTCGGACAACTGGCTCGACGCGGTGGAGGCGACGATGATGTGGATCCACAACCATCGCGACGAGGCCTCCGCGGCGATGAAGACCATCGAGTCGAACGACCTGTGGGCATTCTTCGCCTCGAAGATCCAGGAGCAGATCGAGCCCCGGCTGCCGTCCTCGGCCTCGGCCACGGCGCGCGACGTGGTCGCCCAGCACTTCGCGCTGGCCGCGACCGCGCACATTGCCCAGTGGATGCTCTCCGGGCTGGAGGTTAACCCTTCGCTCGCAATCGCACGCATGAAGATCCTCATGACCGACCAGACCGGACCGGCACTGGCTCGGATCACCAAGTAGCGCACTCCCACCAACCGCGCTCAGGCACACACGCCGACTTCAACCCCGGCCTCGCTCCACGCGGGCCGGGGTTTCGCCGCCCCTAGGCGACCGCGGCGTTGTCACAAATCAGCTCTCGGGCGTCCGACCGATTCGCAGCCCGCCCAACGCCACCGCCGCGCGATGTCGCGCCCATTACACTCAGACTGGATGCGTGTGAGGTTCGCCGCGTTATACAATTGTCTAGTCCTGTCTACGGGCAGGATTTCGCGGTTCCGCGTTCTGGCATGTATAGTTCGCCGAAACAAGTCTGTGCTGTCGACGAGGATCTCCCATGACCCACACCGATGCGAAAACGAGATTCGCTCTCGCCCTGCGTGACGCGCTGAAGACCGTGCCCCTCTCGAAGGTGACGGTCTCCGGTCTTACGCGCGCCGCCGGCGTGACCCGTCAGGCCTTCTACTACCATTTCTCCGACATTCGCGACCTGACCGCATGGGTCTTCAAACGCGAGATCGCCGACCAGATCGTCGCTCACTCGACGCCCGAGAACTGGTCCGATGGGCTGTTGTCGATGCTCGTGTGGATGCAGGCACACCCCCAGGAGACCCGATCCGTGGTGTCGTCGCTGACGATGGACGAGCTCCAGGTCTTCCTCCACCGCCAGCTGCGGTCCGTCATGGAGCCTATCGTCGCCCATCACAGCGAGGGGCTGGACGTCAGCGAGGAGGACCGAGCGTTCGTCACCGACCACTTCACCCTCTCGGTTCTCGGCCACGTCTGCCAGTGGCTGGCGACCGGCATGAGCGCGGACCCGTTCCTCCTCACCGAGAGGATTTCGCGCGTCCTTCGTGGTCAGGTGCGCCGCGCCCTCACCCTCTTCGCCGAGGATCCGAGCTCCTCGGCTCCGCGCGTCTAGGCGCGCCTCGGCCCCGTCGAGACACGAGGCCGAGGCAGCCCGGGGTTCTGTCGGCTCCCCGCCCCCTCAGCGCAGGGCGCGGTTGACCGCCGAGATGACGGCCTTGTACGAGGCGCGGGTGATCGACGGGTCGATGCCCACTCCCCACACGATCTGCCCCTCCACGGCGGCCTCCACGTAGGCGGCTGCGCGAGCGTCGCGCCCCTGGCTCATCGCGTGCTCGGCGTAGTCCAGGATGCGCACGTCCAGATCGAATTCGTGCAGGGCAGACACGAAGGCATCGATCGGTCCCGTCCCCGTGGCCTGCACCTTGATGGGCTGACCGGAATCGATGAGGGTCGCCTCGAGAGCGACGTTCTCCTCGTCCTTCGAGGTCACCTGGGAGGCGCGCATTTCGAAGCGCCCCCACGCCTCCAGGCCGGGGGCGGCGCTGGTCGGCAGGTACTCGTCGGCGAAGATCTGCCACAGGGTGGCCGCGTTGATCTCGCCGCCGTAGGTATCCGTGTGGCGCTGCACGATGCGGGAGAACTCCACCTGCAGTCGGCGCGGCAGCTCCAGCGCGTGCGCCGTCGACATCAGGTAGGCGACGCCACCCTTGCCGGACTGGGAGTTCACGCGCACGACGGCCTCGTAGGAGCGGCCCACGTCGTGCGGATCAATCGGCAGGTAGGGAAGCTCCCAGATCACCGCGTTCTCGTCACCCCCGGCGGCGTCGACGGCGCTCTTGCGGGCGGCGAAGCCCTTCTTGATCGCGTCCTGGTGCGAGCCCGAGAAGCTCGTGTAGACGAGGTCTCCGACGTAGGGGGCTCGCGGCGAGGTCTCCATCTGCGTGCAATACTCCACCGTGCGGCGGATCGCGTCCACGTCCGAGAAGTCGATGCCCGGATCGATGCCCTGGCTAAAGAGGTTCAGGCCCAGCGTCACCAGGTCCACGTTGCCGGTGCGCTCGCCCTGCCCCAGCAGGCAGCCCTCGATCCGATCCGCGCCGGCCAGGAGCGCCAGCTCGGCGGTTGCCACGCCCGTTCCCCGATCGTTGTGCGGGTGGACGCTGAGCGCCACGTACTCACGGCGGCTCAGGTTCCGGCTCATCCACTCAATCTGGTCGGCAAACACGTTCGGGGTCGAGCGCTCCACCGTGGAGGGCAGATTCAGGACGATTTCGCGGCCCTCGCCCGGCTCCCACACGTCCATGACCGACTCGCACACCTCGAGGGCGAAGTCCAGCTCGGTATCGACGAAGATCTCCGGAGAGTACTCAAAGCCGAAGATCGTCTCGTCCCCGAGGCGCTTCTCCGCCTGAGCAATCACCTCGCGCGCGCCCGCCTGGGCGAGTTCAACCGTCTGGGCCTTGTCCGCGTGGAACACCACCTGCCGGAACACCGGAGCGGTCGCGTTGTAGAGGTGAACCGTGGCGCGCGGGAAGCCAACCATGGCCTCAAGCGTGCGCTCGATGAGCTCCGGACGCGACTGAGTGAGGACGGAGATCGTCACGTCGTCGGGGACGGCGTCGTCCTCAATGAGCGAGCGCACGAAGTCGTAGTCCGTCTGCGATGCCGCGGGGAAGCCGATCTCGATCTCCTTGTAGCCCAGGCCCACGAGCAGGTCGAACATGCGGCGCTTGCGGGCCGGATCCATCGGCTCAATGAGCGCCTGGTTCCCGTCGCGCAGGTCGGTGGACATCCAGCGCGGCGCCTTCGTGATGCGTTTGGAGGGCCACTGACGATCCGGCAGGTCAATGGGATTCGTCTCCAGGAACGCCCGGTACTTGCCGACGGGCATGGGTGAGCCGGAAGGAACGGGAACGCGGGATGTAGTCTTCACGCTGTGTAGTCTATCGGCGCTCTATCGCCGGAGGGGCGGAGCTGCGCATGCTGGACGTGAGATGCGGCGCGGTTGCGCCGGACGCGGCGGGGCCGGGCAGCTCATATCGTGTGCACACACCCGTTCATATGTCATGATAACTGGGTCCAATGTCCCACTCACTGACGCGCGGAGCAGCCATGACTTCTCTCTTGTTAGCCCAATCCTTTACCCCGTCGACAACCGCAGTCGCGGGCAACGTCTTCCTCACCGCCGTCGTGGGGCTTCTTCCCCTCGTCGTCTTTTTCGTCCTCATGGGCGTCTTCAAGGTGGCGACCCACTGGTGCTCGATCATCGCTCTCGCGCTCTCGCTCATCATCGCGGTCTTCGCCTTTCACATGCCCGTCGACCTGGCACTGCTGGCTGGCACGCAGGGCGCCGCGATGGGATTCATGCCGATCATCTACATCATCATTGCCGCGGTGTGGCTGTACAACCTGACCGAAAAGTCCGGACGCAGCGCCGACCTGAAGGCCGTCTTTAACGCGATCGGGCGGGGCGACCAGCGCGCTCAGGCGCTCATCGTCGCTTTCTGCTTCTGCGGCCTGCTTGAGGGGCTGGCGGGCTTCGGAGCCCCCGTCGCCATCACCTGCGCGATGCTGGTCACCCTGGGCGTGTCGAAGATCAAGGCGGCCGTCGTCACGGTCGTCGGCAACGCTATCAACGTCGGCTTCGGTGCGATGGCGATCCCCACGACCACCGCCGGCAAGCTCGGCGGCGCCGAGGCAACGGAGGTGGCCGCCAACATGGGGCACCTGACCTGGGTCTTCTGCCTCTTCATTCCCTTCCTCATGCTCTTCATCCTGGATGGTGGCCGAGGCGTCCGTCAGCTGTGGCCCCTCGGTCTCGTCGCGGGCACGGCCGCCGGCGTAGGACACTTCTTCACCCCCGCGATCTCCTACGAGCTGACCGCCGTCGTCGCCTCCCTGCTCGGATTCGCCGCCTGCTACGTGTTCCTGCTGCTGTGGGGCCCCACGACACCCGAGGAATGCGCAACCACGACCGATGAGTCCGACAAGCCCACGGGTGCGCGCATCGGCCTGGCACTGCTGCCCTACGTGCTCGTCGTCGTCATCATCGCGATCACCAAGCTCGCGAAGCCGATCACCGCGTTCCTGTCCTCCACGGACGTGAAGATCCCCTGGCCGGGCATCTACGGCAATCTGCTAGGCGCCGACGGTCAGCCATCGGGGGCGGCGATCTACTCGCTGCAGGTCCTGTCCAACCCCGGTACGTGGATCTTCGTCACCGGCATCATCGTGGCGATCGTGTATGGGATGAACTCTTCGGCTGGGCGCTTCCAGACCTCGGTGGGCGAGATGTTCGCCGTGCTGCCGCGCACCATCTACTCTCTGCGCATGGCGATCCTGACCATCGCCTCCGTGATGGCCCTGGCCTTCGTCATGAACTTCTCAGGTCAGACCACCTCCATCGGCGCCGCGCTGGCCACGACGGGCGCCGCGTTCGCCTTCCTCTCCCCCATCCTGGGGTGGATCGGCACCGCCGTCGCAGGCTCCGCGACCTCCGCGGGTGCCCTCTTCGCGAACCTCCAGTCCACGGCGGCCGCCGGAGCCGGCCTGGATCCGCGCATCCTCCTGGCGGCCAACACGATCGGTGGCGGCATCGGAAAGATCGTCTCCCCGCAGAACCTGGCGATTGCGGCGACCTCGGTCGATGCGGAAGGATCGGACGCGGAGATCCTCAAGAAAGCCGCTCCCTATTCGATCGGCCTGCTCCTGGTCCTGTGTGTCCTGGTGTTCGTCGCATCCCAGGGCTGGCTCGGCGCCTACATGCCGAACTGAGCAGCACCACGCTCGCTCCGCAGGTCTCGGGAGGCGATTTGCCTCCCGAGACCTGCGCCTTGTAGGCTCATAACCACGATCACAACGGAGGAAAACGTCATGGAGGATCTACGTTACTCCAGAGTCACCGCTCGACCGACGTGGCGGTCTGCGGGAACTACGTGTACATCTTGTTCCCTGTCGGAGCCTGACCAATGAAGTCACTCTTTCGTTTGTTTCTTCCCATGCTCGTCGTCGCGGCGCTTGCGTCGGCATGCACCCCGTTCACCCCCAAGAACACACCGAGGGCCACCCCGACTCAGTACCCGCAGGACCCACGCTTCACCGAATTCACGTACGAGACCGATGACGAGCTGAAGGTACAGGAGCGTGTCGACTCATTCAACGAGCGTATACCCGGACTGGGAGCGACCGACGGCCACGTCCTCGTAGCCCATTTCCGGGATGGCGCCGACCGGGAGCCGACGCCGGACCGCCAATTCTGGCTGACTGGTGTCGCCGAGGTCCCCGACACGACGATCGCCATGTTCGTAGATGACGACATCGGCGGATCTTCATTGCTGCCCGGCATTCACCCCAGCCTGTACGAGTACGTACCTGAGGAATGCTCTTTCACGACCGTCGATCCGACCGTTGCAAACAAGGTCCTCGGCACCGATCCGGAAGCCATCTATTCGGACTGGGGATCATTCGAGATCCGCGAGTTTGCTGTCTCCGCGCAGTGCAATCTCATTATCGTCACCGGCGATGGCCTCAACGCCTAGCACACCAACGTTCAGGACACTCATGAAACCCACTCTCAAGCTTCTCGCCCCAGCTCTCGCGGTTATCGCTCTGGTATCCGCTTGTCTTCCGTCGGCCTCCTCTGGGCGTTCGTCCAGCCACAAAAATACACTCAGCCCATCGAAGCTGGACCCTCGATTCGCTGAGTTCTGGTACACCTTCACGGAAAAACCGGAAATTCAAGAGCGCGTCGATATTCTCAACGAGCAATGGCTCAACCTGGATGCGACGGAAGCTCACCTCACCCTCGCGTTCTCCCGCACTGGCTTCTTTGAACTCAACAACGAACCCGAATTTTGGATGAGTGGCGTCGCGACCATCTCTGATGAAGCAACCACGATGCTCCTCAACAAGACGAACGACAACAGAACCCTGCTGCCAGGCATCTACCCGGGCCTTTACGAGTACGTTCCCAAAGACTGCACCTTCAGCAACATTGATCTCGAACACGCGAACAAAACTCTCCAGCGCCCCCAATTTTCACACGCAACCGTGCCCACAATTGATCCGATGATCATCCAGGATCTCGCCGTGTCACAGGACTGCCATTTGATGGTCATTACCGCCCTCGGCCACCGCGGCAGCTGATTGCCACTCCTCCGCAGGCTCCGTCAATGACAGCCGAACGATCAGCCGTAGGAAAACATGAAACTCACTGTTAAGACCATCGCACCGCTGCTCGTGGTCGCGGCGCTCACCGCTGCTTGCAACCCGTTCACCCCCAAGGACACACCGAGGGCCACGCCGACTCAATACCCGCAGGATCCCCGCTTCTCCGAGTTTGTCTTCGAGAGCGACGAAGAGCCGACCGTCAAGGCCCGGACGGACTCCGTGAACGTGCGTTGGCCAAACATGGAGGCGAGCGAGGCGCACGTCGTCCTCGAGTATTCCCCGGCACTTGCCTTTATCCCCGCACAGGACCCCGAATTCTGGCTCACCGCTGTTGCCACCGTTCCCGACGAGACGGTGCAGCTCCTAACGGAGGGGACAACCACCGACACACTCCTACCCGGCATCTATCCCGATCTCTACGAGTACGTCCCCCAGGACTGCCAGTTCACCACCATCGACCCGAAGTTTGCGGACAATGCCCTCGCACCGGATAAGGAGAAGATCCCACGCGACTTCGGTCCCATGAACCTCGAGGCGCTGGCTATGTCCGAAGATTGCCACCTTCTCGTGTTGACCGCCATCGGCCACTCCTAAGCGCCACGGTGCTTCGCCTCATCCTCTAGGCCCACCCCAGCCTCGTTGATGAACGTATCGAAGACTTCACACCTAAGGAAACACACGAAGCCCACTCTTCAACTCCTCGCACCCGCGCCCGCCGTCGCGGCGCTCGCGTCGGCATGCACCCCGTTTGCCCCAAGCCTCCGTGCCTCCGCGCCTCAATAGCCGCCCAACGCACGACATCGCAATCTGACCGGGTGGTGGGAGTCGCTTGCTCCAGCCTCCCGGCGCGAGTAGCCTGGCACATATAACCTCACTGAAGGAGAGCAACCGTGCCATACTTACGCTTCTCAAGCGACGAGGTTGAGCGGGCGGCAGCCAGCCTCGACCAGGGAGCACATTCCAGCGTCACGATCTCGCAGCCGGGTGGGGACCCCTGCTGCCGCGAGTACGTCAGCAGGCTGACCGCCTCGATCACGACGCTGAACAATGACGACCAGAAGCTGGACCAAGACATCGACAAGACGCAGAAGGACCTGCGGGAAACGATCAGGGTCTACGAGACGACGCAGGGCGACATTGCGCGGGCAATCGCCGAACTCCAACGTTCCCAGGGGGATTCATGATCACCAAGAGCCAGCTTCTGTCCATGGACCTGTCGTCGCTTCGCACCGTGCAAAGCGAATTGCGCCAGTCCCAGAGCAACAACCAGGCCAGGCGCAGCGGGGTCAACGAGGCCAGGGGCCACGTCCAGGCGGGATGGCAGGGCGACACCTCGCAGCAGCCGATCGCCCGGTTGCAGCGGCTCGACCAGCGAATCACTGACCACATCAACGACATTATTTCGGTCGACCAGGCCATCGACACCTACTGCTCGAACAAGGAGAACCTCCAGCGCACGGTCATCAGCTACCTGGAACTCATTGCATCCGAGAGGTTCTTCATGGTCACAGAGGACTGGCACGTCATAGTCAGTCCGGTTGTCGGACTCATGGGCGGTCCGAACCTAGGCCCGAACGCGGCCAGGCACCAGAACAACCTGCAGGTGTACGTGGAGGCATTCATGGACTACGACCACCAGGCCCCCATCGGCGACCTGTAGCCAACCGGGCGGGGCTTCCGCCCTCGCCTCGTCCATCTGCGAGGCAGCGGAGGGTCCGGGCATACCAGGCACCACCGAAAAACGAAAAACGAAAACACACTCTGAGCTAAGTCGCTCCCCGAAAGTCCCACAACGCCCGGCGAGGGGCGATTTTTCGCCGATCACCTCCACGGACTTTCCCGCGGAAAATAGCGGATAGACCGACCTTGCAAGTGTTGTCCAGACAATATCGGTCGCTGGGACCTCCGGCCCAGCCATACCCTGAGTTGGACAGCACCTACGAGGAAGGATCCCCCGTGCGCATCGCTCTCTTTTCCACCTGTCTAGCAGACGTCATGTTCCCCCAGGCAGCGCAAGCCACCGTGACCCTGCTTGAGCGCCTCGGCCACGAAGTCGTGTTCCCCGAAGACCAGGTCTGCTGCGGCCAGATGCACGCCAACACCGGCTACTTCGAAGACGCAGCCAAGATCACCCGCAACCACGTCAAGGCCTTCGAACCCGTCCTGGACGGACAGTGGGACGCCATCGTCGTCCCCTCCGGTTCCTGCACCGGCGCAGCTCGCCACGAGCAGAAGATCGTCGCCGAACACGTGGGCGATGAGCAGCTGGCCAAGCAGTCCCAGCGCATCGCCCAGCACACCTATGACCTGACGGAACTCATCACCGACGTCCTGGGCCTCGAAGACGTGGGCGCATACTTCCCCCACACCGTCACCTACCACCCGACCTGCCACTCCCTGCGCATCGCCAAGGTCGGCGACCGCCCCTACCGCCTGCTGCGCAACGTCGAGGGCCTGACCCTCATCGACCTGCCCGACGCCGAGGTCTGCTGCGGTTTCGGCGGCACCTTCTCCATGAAGAACTCCGAGACCTCCACCTCGATGCTCGCGGACAAGGTCACCAACGTCATGTCCACGCGCGCCGAGGTCCTCGTCATGGGCGACTACTCCTGCCTCATGCACGTGGGCGGGGGCCTCTCCCGCCTCAACTCCGGCATCCGCCCCATGCACCTCGCCGAAATCCTGGCCTCCACCAAGGACCAGCCCTTCGAGGGCAACATTTCCTTCGCACCCGAAAGCGCACAGGTGATCTGACATGACCGCAACGTTCATCGGAATGCCCTCCGCCCCCGACTCACACACCGGCGGCTGGCGCACCACCGTCACCATCCCCGAGGACACCCTCCGCTGGGGCCCCTCCTTCCCCGAGGGCGCACACAAGACCCTGGCCAACACCCAGATGCGTCGCAACCTCGGGCACGCGACGCGCACGATTCGCACCAAGCGCGGACAGCGAGTCGCCGAGATGCCGGACTGGGAGGACCTGCGCAACGCCGCCGAGGCCGTCAAGTTCGAAGTCGAGTCCCGCATGCCCGAACTCCTCGAGGAGTTCGAGCGCAACGTCACCGCCCGCGGTGGCATCGTCCACTGGGCGCGCGACAAGCACGAGGCCAACCGCATCGTCGCGGACATCATCAAGTCCAAGGGCGTCGACGAGGTCGTCAAGGTCAAGTCCATGGCCACCCAGGAGACCAACCTCAACGAGTACCTCAAGGCTCAGGGCATCAACGCCCGCGAGACGGACCTCGCCGAGATGATCGTCCAGCTCGCCGACGACATGCCCAGCCACATCGTCGTCCCGGCGATCCACCGCAACCGCTCCGAGGTTCGCGGCATCTTCCTCGATCGCATGGAGGACGCACCGCGCGACCTCTCCGACGACCCCACCGAGCTCACGGGCGCCGCCCGCGCGCACCTGCGCAAGAAGTTCCTGCACGCCAAGGTCGCCGTCTCCGGGACCAACATGGGCATCGCGGAAACCGGAACCGTCTCCATCTTCGAGTCCGAGGGCAACGGCCGCATGTGCTTGACCCTGCCCGACACGCTCATCACCCTGATGGGCATCGAGAAGCTGGTCCCCCGCTTCCAGGACGTGGAGATCTTCTCCCAGCTGCTGCCCCGCTCCGCCACCGGCGAGCGCATGAACCCCTACACGTCCATGTGGACGGGCGTCACCCCGGGCGACGGCCCCCAGGAGTTCCACCTGATCCTCATGGACAACGGGCGCACCAAGGTCCTCGCCGACCCAATCGGCCGCCAGGCCCTGGCCTGCATCCGCTGCGGCTCGTGCATGAACATCTGCCCGGTGTACCAGCACACCTCGGGTCACGCCTACGGCTCCGTCTACCCGGGCCCCATCGGCGCGATCCTCACCCCGCAGCTCACCCAGGGCCTGGACGAGAAGGATCCGGTGCACACCCTGCCTTTCGCGTCCTCCCTGTGCGGCGCCTGCGGCGAGGTCTGCCCCGTCAAGATCGACATTCCGACCATCCTCATCCACATGCGCGCCCGCACGGTTGACGTCAAGCGCAACATCGTGCCGGACGTGTGGGACCTGGCGATGGGCGTGACCACACCGATGATGTCCAACGCGAAGCTGTGGAAGGCCGCGGGCAAGCCCGCCAAGGCCACCCGGCTCTTCGCGAAGAAGGGGTCGATCGGGGCGCTGCCCTTCCCGGCCTCGCTGTGGACGCGCGCACGCGACCTGCCCGTCGCCCCCAAGGAGACGTTCCGCGAGTGGTGGAAGCGCACGCACGCGGACTCCGATGCGAACGCTCCGCGCACGGACGCGCCCGCCACGGGCATCCCGCTCGCCTCCGAGCACGGCATGACCACCAGCACGACCCCCGAGGAGGCGTGACATGAGCAAGATCACGATGGACGCGAAGACCGCGATCCTAGCGCGCGCCCGCGACGCCATTTCCCGTTCCCAGCAGGGCCGCCCCGTGCGTCCCATTCCCCGCGACTATATCCGCTCCACCGAGCACGCTCCGGGCTCGGATGCCGTCGTGGAAGAGATGATCGAGAAGCTTGAGGACTACTCCGCGCAGGTCGTCGTAGTCTCCAGCGAGGACGAGGCTGCCGACGCCATCTCTTCGTTCCTGGTCGATCAGAAGGCGACCTCGGTCGTCGTCCCCACCGGCCTGGACGAGGCCTTCAAGAAGGCGGCCGCCCGCGAGGGCAGGACGGTGCGCGAAGACAGTCGCGAGAAGGCCATCCCCACCCTGGAGCTGGACGAGATCGACGCCGTCGTCACCCGCAGCCGCGTCGCAATTTCCATTTCGGGAACGATCGTCCTGGATGGCGAGCCGGACCAGGGGCGCCGCGCCATCTCCCTGGTGCCCGACACACACGTCGTCGTCCTCAGGCGTGAGGACATCGTGCCGACGGTGCCTCAGGCGGTCGACATCCTCGGCAAGAACCCGACGCGCCCCATGACGTGGATCGCCGGTGGTTCTGCGACCTCCGACATCGAGCTCGTCCGAGTCAACGGCGTGCACGGCCCCCGCTTCCTGCGGGTCGTCATCGTCAAGTGAGCATCTCGCTCTGACAACGTCACGCGCCCGGCTGCCATTGCGCAGCCGGGCGCTCGTTTTGTCCCGAAGACCTCAGCGCAGGTAGCGGCCCGCCGCCGAGGCCTCGCCAACTGGGCCCTACGGGTGGCGCCGTGCGCCCCTCTATGCGCAGCCCGGCCCCACGACGGGTTGCACCCCGAACCACTCAATGCGCAGCTGAGCCCTACACCCCAGGCAGCCACCAGCCGCCAGAAGCACAGGGGCAGTGCACCCGATCAGGTGCAGTGCACCCGATCAGGGGCAGTGCACCCGAACAGGGGCAGTGCACCCGAACAGAAGAGGTGCATTGCCTACGGATCGGGTGCAGCGCCCCAACACACAAGAACAAACGCGGAACTGACAGAACCCATCCCCTCCCCGCCACAACCAGCCCGGGCACAGGGCGCCGAGCCGGTAATGATGACCCCGTCAGCGCAGATAGCGGCCCGTCACCGAGGCCTCGTTGGCTGCAATATCGGTCGGCGTCCCCTGTGCGACGATGCGGCCGCCCTCAATTCCGCCGCCCGGCCCCATGTCGATCACCCAGTCGGCGCAGCGAATCAGGTCCACATCGTGCTCGATGACCAGGACGGTCGCGCCGCGGTCAATGAGGCGCTGCAACACGTCGAGGAGGACCTGCACGTCGTCCGGATGCAGGCCAATCGTTGGCTCGTCGAAGACAAACAGCGTCCCGTCTTGGCGGCGTCCCATCTCCGAGGCCAGCTTAAGTCTCTGCGCCTCACCGCCGGACAGGGCGGGCGTGGCCTCCCCCAGCGTCAGGTAGCCCAGGCCGAGGCTGGACAACGTCTCGAGGAGAGCACCCGCTTTCTTGAGTCCGCGCACGGCCACCCGGGCCTCGTCCACGCTCATCGTCATGATCTCGGGCAGGCTCAGGCCCTCGCGTCGGATCTCATTGGCCTGGGTCCCGTAGCGGCTCCCCCGGCACTGCGTGCACTCGATGTCCACGTCCGGCAGGAACTGAACGTCCAGGGTGATCTGCCCGGTACCGTCGCAGGTCGCGCAGCGCAGCGAGCCCGTGTTGTAGGAGAACGCGCCCGCCTTCAGCCCGGCGGCTGTTGCCTCCTCGGTGCGAGCGAAGGCGCGGCGCAGCTCGTCCAGCACCCCGGAATATGTGGCGACGGTCGAGCGCACGTTGACGCCGATGGGCGTCGCGTCGATCAGGTTGACGCGGGACATCCCGGCGGCATCCACGTCGGACACGTGCCCGGGCAGCGCCTCACCCGCCAGCTGGGCGCGCAGCGCGGGAACCAGCGATTCCAGCACGAGCGTCGTCTTGCCGGACCCGCTCACGCCCGTCACCGCCGTCAGCGTCCCCACGGGGATGTCTACGCTCAGCGGTGCCACCGTGTGTATCCGCAAGGTCTCCAGGTGAATCGCGCCGCGCCCATCCGTGTCCGCGCCAGATTCCGACTCCCCCGTCTGCCGTTCAACCCTGCGCGAGCCCGCCATGTACGGGCCAATGCGGGAGGCGGGGGCGGCGCGGGCCTCGTCGATGGACCCCTGGAAGATGACGCTGCCACCGTTCGCGCCAGCGCCCGGGCCGATCTCGATGAGGTGGTCGGCAGCCCCGAGGACGCGCGTGTCGTGGTCGACGACGACGGCGCTGTTTCCGTCGGCGATCAGCTCGCGGATAATCGCGAGGACCCCGTCGACGTTGGCGGGGTGCAGGCCGATCGTCGGTTCGTCGAGGACGTAGAGGACCCCGGTCGTGCGATTGCGCACCGCGCGGGCCAGCTGGACGCGCTGGCGTTCGCCGTTGGACAGGGTCGAGGAGGCGCGGTCCAGCGACAGGTAGGACAGGCCCAACTCGACGAGGCGTTCCATCGGCTCAGTCATCTCGTCGACGATAACGCGGGCCATGGGCGCGACCTCATCCGGGACAAGGCCCGGGACCCGCGAGGCCCACTCGCGCAGTTCGGTCAGGGTCAGGCGGGAGGCCGCTCCCAGGTCCATACCGTCGATGAGGGTGGAGCGCACCCGCTCCCCCAGCCGCGTGCCCTCGCAGGCGGGACACGTGCGGGTGATGAGGTACTTGGAGACGCGGGCGAGGGCCTTCTCGTCCTTGGCCTTCGACAGCGCGTTTTCGACGGTGGCGACCGCGTTGAAGTATGTGAAGTCCAGGTCCGTGCCTCCCGTCTTGGTGGCCACGACGATGTGCCGTTTCTCGGGCGGGCCCTCGTAGACGATCGTCTTTTCTCCGTCGGTCAGGTCTCGGAAAGGCACGTTGGTACGCACGCCCATCTCCCTCGCGACGTCCTTCATGAGTTTCCACATGAGGGATCCCCACGGGGAGACGGCCCCTTCGTCAATGGTGAGAGACTGATCGGGCACGAGGGCGTCACGGTTCACGAGGCGCTGGACGCCCGTCCCCTCGCACACGGGACACGCGCCCCCAGAGTTGAAGGCCATCTCCTCGGCTCCGAGCCCATAGAAGGACTCCGCGCATGTCGGGCACACGAGCGGAATCTCGAGGGCGACGGCTCGCGAGGGCGGCACACGGTGCCCGTTGGGGCACAAGTAGGAGCCCGCACGCGAGAACAGGAGCCGCAGGTGGTTGAGGAGTTCCGTGGCCGTGCCAAAGGTTGAGCGCACGTCGGGCACGCCCGGGCGCTGACGCAGCGCGAGCGCGGCGGGTACATGCGCGACCTCGTCGACCGAGGCCTTGGCCACCTGGGAGATGCGTCTGCGCGTGTAGGTCGCCAGGGACTCAAGGTAGCGCCGCGATCCCTCCGCATACAGCGTGCCCAGGGCGAGGGAGGACTTGCCCGACCCGGACACACCCGCGATCGCGACGAAGGAGTTCAGGGGAACGTCGATGTCCACGTTCTTGAGGTTGTGGACGCGGGCACCGCGCACGCGGATGACGCTAGGCATGTCAGAACCCCAAGCGCCCCAGCATCTTGGGATCGGACTGCCAGTCCTTGGCGGTGCGCACGTGCAGGTCGAGGTAGACGCGCCGCCCCAGCAGCTCCTCGATGTGCGCGCGGGCCTGGGTGCCGATCTGCTTGAGGCGCGAACCCTTGCGGCCGATGATGATGGCCTTCTGGGAGTCGCGCTCCACGTAGACGTTCACGTGGATGTCGAGCATGGGCGGCCGCTCGTCGCCCTCGCGGCGGGGACGCTCGATGATCTCCTCGACCTGGACGGCCAGGGAGTGCGGCAGCTCGTCGCGCACCCCCTCCAGGGCGGCCTCGCGGATGAACTCGGCGATGAGGGTGTCGCGGGACTCGTCGGTGACGTCCCCGTCGGGGTACAGGGGCGGCGAGAGCGGCACGGTCTGGGCCAGCACGTCGCGCAGGTGGTCGATGCCCTTGCCCTCCACCGAGGAGACGGGCACGATGGCCGCCCACTCCCCCAGCTTCTCGATCGCGAGCAGGTGCTTCATGACGCGCTCACGCGCAACCGCGTCGCACTTGGTGGCCACGGCGATGATCGGACGCTTGACGGAGCGCAGCTCGCGGGCGATGAACTGGTCGCCTGGACCGATGCGCTGGTCGGCGGGCAGGCAGAAGAGCACGACGTCGACCTCGGAGAGGGCCTCGCGCACCATATCGTTGAGGCGCTTGCCCAGCAGCGTGCGGGGACGGTGGTATCCGGGGGTGTCGACGAGCACCAGCTGGTAGTTATCCCCGTGCACGATGCCGCGGATGTTGTGGCGGGTCGTCTCGGGGCGACCCGAGGTGATCGCGATCTTAGCCCCGACCAGGGCGTTCGTCAGGGTCGACTTGCCGACGTTGGGACGCCCGACGATGGAGACGAAGCCGGCGCGGAAGTCCTCGGGGAAGTCGGGGACCTCAATGGTCGCGGCCGCATCCTCACGCAGGGATGCGAGCGAGGTCAGCGCCTCGAAGGCGTCCAGGTCCGCGTCCTCCTCGTCCTCCAGGTCCTGCGGATCCACCCCGCCGTCGTCGAACTCGGCGTCGTCGCCCCGCTCACCCCCGGTCTCGCTCGCCTCGCCGAGGCCGGCGTCGATCTGCGCGCGAGCGTCGGCTTCCGGGTCCGCGGCATCAGCGGCCACCTCGATGCGCGCGTCCCCGAGGGCGTTGGGGCCGGCCATGAGTTCGTCGTCGGAGGGGAATCGCATGTCAGTTGTCCTTGTCGTCGGCGGGGTGTTGGTCGGGGGTGAGGGCAGGATAATCGGGGTCGAGGCGACAGAGAATCGTGGAGACCTGGCGGCGTCGCCCGCGCGCCTCCTCCGCACTCATCGTCACACCCGCAAGCGTGCCGGTGGCACCGGGGAGGGGGACCTTGCCGATCGCCTTGGCGAGGAGTCCTCCGACGGAGTCCACGTCCTCGTCTTCGATGTCGCGCCCGAGGAGCTCCCCGAGCTCGGAGATCGGGTAGCGGGAGGGAACCCGCCACGTCCCGGGCTCGATCTCTTCGGGTTCGGCGCTGTGGCGGTCGTGCTCGTCGGTGAGTTCTCCGACGACCTCCTCGAGGATATCCTCCAGGGTCACCAGGCCGGCGACGCCCCCGTACTCGTCGATGACGATCGCCATGTGGAAGCGCTGGGCCTGCATCTGGCGCAGCATGTCGTCGGCCGGCTTCATTTCGACCGCGTACTCGGCGGCGCGCATCATCTGCTCGGCGCGCATGTCCAGCTGGCCGCCGTTGGCCTCCCACCGGGAGACCACGTCCTTGAAGTAGAGGATGCCCCGGATGTCATCGACGTCATCGCCGACGACGGGCACGCGCGAAAAGCCGGAACGCACGAAAAGACGCAGCGCCGAGCGGGCGGGCGCGTCCGCGTCGATGGTAACCATATCGGTGCGCGGAACCATGACCTCGCGCACGAGGGTGTGCCCGAGGTCGAGGACGGAGCGAACCATGTCGCGGTCCTCCTCCTCGAAGCCCTCGGTTTCGCCCACCTCGTCGACAATCTCACGCAGGTCGGAGATCAGCTCGGCACGCACCTGAGCCTCGGTGGGGACGGGAGCGGGGCGCGCGGAACGCAGCCGACGCAGCACCGGGTCGGCCAGGTGACTGAGGCGCGAGAGGCGCCAGGCGAATCCCGCTCCCGCCAGGGCGATGCCCTCGGGGTTGCGGGCGCCCGAGCGGGCGGGGATGAAGGACACGAAGAGGAGCTGGAGGGCGGCGGTAGCGAAAACCGCGATGAGCGCGACCGCCCACCACGGCATGCCCGTGCCCGCCAGGACGATCGTGACCATGACGGCATAGACGACCTGCCAGAAGGTGCGGAATGCCCGCAGGGACAGCAGGGTTCGCCGCTGGTGGTCGACGAGCGCGTAGAGGGTGCGCGCGTTCTTGCGTTCCTCCTCGACGAGGTCCTCCACCCCCGCCAAGGTCAGGCGTTGGACGGACTGTTCGACGCACTGGGCCAGCGACGCGGCCACGAGGGCGAGGAGCGCCAGGAGCAACAACGCCAGCGAGGGCACGCCCGGGAGCGAGGCGGCCGAGGCGGCCGAGGGGACAAGGGTCATCGCGTGGCCAGGAAGGTCAGCAAGAGCTTGCGCTGGAGCGCAAACATGACATCGCGCTCGGCGTCGTGGGCGTGGTCGTAGCCCAGGAGGTGGAGCATTCCGTGGGTCGCCAGCAGGAGCATCTCCTCGGCGGCGCTGTGGCCGGACTCGGCCGCCTGGCGGGCGGCGACCTGCGGGCAGATGCAGATGTCGCCGAGCATGCCGGGGGGTGTGGGGTGGTCCGCCGTTCCGGGCTTCAGCTCGTCCATGGGGAAGCTCATGACGTCCGTGGGGCCGGGCAGGTCGAGCCAGCGCACGTGCAGTTCCTCCATCGGCTCGGGTTCGATGAAGATGATGTTGACCTCGGCGTCCGAGCTCACGTGCATCTGGTCGAGCACGTAGTCGGCCAGCGCTGAAAACTCGGCGACGTTGATGTCGTAGTCGGTTTCGTTGATGACCTCGGTCATGGCGTGTACTCCCTGCGTGCTGTGTGGTGGCTGCGCGAGCGCGCGCGGCGCGCAGCGCTGCGGTCGTCGAAGCGCTGGTAGGCGTCGATGATGGCGCCCACGAGTTCGTGGCGGACGACGTCGGCGCTGGTCAGGTGGCAGAACTCGATGTCGTCAATGCCGCCGAGAATGGACTCGATGAGGGCCAGGCCGCTGGTCTGGCTGCCGGGCAGGTCCACCTGGGAGGCGTCGCCCGTGACGACGACCTTCGATCCGAAGCCCAGGCGGGTGAGGAACATCTTCATCTGGCCGAGAGTCGTGTTCTGGGCCTCGTCCAAGATGATGAAGGAGTCGTTGAGGGTGCGCCCGCGCATGTAGGCCAGCGGCGCCACTTCGATGGTTCCGGCGGCCATGAGCTTGGGGAGGGCCTCGGGGTCGAGCATGTCGCCCAGGGCGTCGTAGAGGGGGCGCAGGTAGGGGTCGATCTTGTCGGTCAGGGAGCCGGGCAGGAAGCCCAGGTTCTCGCCCGCTTCGACGGCCGGGCGGGTCAGGACGATGCGGCGCACCTCGCCCGAGAGGAGGCGGCGCACGGCCTGGGCCATCGCCAGGTAGGTCTTGCCCGTGCCTGCCGGGCCGATACCGAAGACGATGGTGGCGCGGTCGATCGCGTCGGCGTAGGCCTTCTGCCCGGGTGTCTTGGGGCGGATGGATCGCCCGCGCGCCGAGAGAATCTCCTCGGTGGGGGCCTCGCCCGAGGCCAGGCGCCCCAGCAGCCCGATGGCCTGTTCGACGGCCGTCGCGTCCAGGGCGGTGCCGCGCCTGGCCATCCCGATGAGTTCTTCGAGGAGCCCGGCTGCCACGTCAATGTCGGCCTGTGCGCCCGCCAGGGAGATCTCCCGCCCGGTGACGAGGAAGCGCACGTGCGGGAAGCCCCGCTCCAGGGCGCGCAGCACCTGGTCGGCCACGCCGAGGACCGTGATGGGGTCCATGTCTGCGGGGATGGTGACGCGGCCCGTCGTGTGCGCGAGGGTGACCGCCGCGAGCGTCGGCTCAGTGTTCTCCGTAGTCATACTGGCTCTATTTTACGCCGCCCTCGGTGCGAGGTGGGGCCGTGGGGCCGCCCGGCGCAGTGACCCCGGCCGCATACGCTTGCGAGGTGGGGCGAGCGGATGCGGCCGGGAGGCGCCGCAACGCACAATGAGGGCATGCCTACCCTGGAGGATCTTCTCGCCAGCCCGCCCGACCTGCCGGTGACGCGCGCGCTGGGCGACATCGCGCAAGCGGCGCGTCCGGGCGGATGCGCGCTCGTCACGGCTCCCCCAGGCACGGGAAAGACGACGATGCTGCCTGTGGCCGTCGCGGTTGCCCTGGCAGGGCGCGGTGGCGGGCAGGGGCCATCGAGGGTCCTGGTGACCCAGCCGAGGCGCGTCGCCGCGCGGGCGGCGGCCCGCAGGATCGCCCGTCTCCTCGGTGAGGAGGTGGGCGGCCAGGTCGGCTACTCGGTGCGCGGGGACTCGCGGGTGAGCGAGGCGACCCGGGTGGAGATGGTGACCCCGGGCGTGGCCCTGCGACGCCTTCAGCGGGACCCGGAGCTTCCGGGTGTGGCGGCCCTCGTCGTCGACGAGTTTCACGAGCGCGACCTGGACACGGACCTGGCGTTGGCGTTCGCGTTGGACGCGCGTGCGACCCTGCGCGAGGACCTGTTCATCGCCCTGACCTCGGCCACGTTGGAGGCCTCCTCCGCCACCGCCCTGCTGCGCGACGCCACGGGCATCGATCCGGCGACCGTCGACGTCCCGGGGGAGATCCACCCCCTCCAGGTGCGTTACGCCCCGGCCCCGCGCGGCGTGGAGGCCGTGGGCGCGCTGGGGTCGGAGCGCGTGGGGGTGCGCCGGGAGTACCTGGCGCACGTGGTGCGCGTGATCGAGGACACGGTGGCGGCCACGTCCGGGTCCCTCCTGGCGTTCCTGCCGGGCGTCGGCGAGATCGAGGCCGTGCGCCGGGGCCTGAGCCTGCCCGGCGTCCCGATTCTCGCCCTGCACGGACAGCTGAGCGCCGCCGAGCAGGACCGCGCCCTGTCCCCCGCCTCGGGGCGCCGCGTCATCCTCTCCACGTCGATCGCGGAGTCGTCCCTGACGGTCCCGGGCGTGTCCGTCGTGGTGGATTCCGGCCTGGCGCGCGAGCCGCGTTTCGACGCGGGGCGATCCCTGTCCTCCCTGGTGACGGTGCCGGCGTCGCTGGCCCGACTGGAGCAGAGGGCGGGGCGTGCGGCGCGCATGGGTCCCGGGGTGGCGGTGCGGGTCATGGACCCGGTGGACGTGGCGCGCAGGCCCACCCAGTCGGCTCCGGGCATCGCCACGCAGGAACTGACGGACGCGCGCCTGCAGGTGGCCTCGTGGGGCACTCCGGTGGAGGAGCTCGCCCTGGTGGACGCTCCACCGTCGGGGACGTGGGAGGCCGCCCGCTCCCGTCTGGCCTCCCTCGGGGCGATCGACGAGGCCGGGGTCCCGACCGCTTTAGGGCGCACGCTCGCGTCCCTGCCCCTGGATCCGCCGCTCGGCAGGGCGCTCCTGGTGGCCAGCGGCGCACTGGGTGCGTCGAAGGCGGCGCGTTTCGTGGCCGTGCTGGCCGAGGATGTGCGTGCCCCGGGCGCGGACCTGGGGGGCTTCGAGCGCCGCCTGGGCCGCGGGGGTGAGGCGGGCGGGCCCCTGGCGGCGCGCGTGAGGGAGACGGAGGCTCGGCTGCGGCGCCTGGCCTCGCACCTGCCGGGCGTCGAGGCGTGGGAGGGCGAGGCCGTGGCGGGTTTCCCCAAGCGGCGGGGCATGCCTCGGACCCGCGAGGACGAGCTGGCGCTCACGTGCGCGCTGGCGAATCCGCAGTGGATCGCGCGCAAGCGCCCGGGTTCGGCCGCCTACGTGCTGGCGGGCGGGGTGGGGGCTGAGCTTCCGGGTTCCTCCCCTCTCGAGGGGCAGGAGTGGCTGGCCGTCGCGTCGATCGATCGGGCGCCCACGTCCCGCCACGCGCGCATCCTGGCCGCCGTTGCCCTATCGGAGGAGGACGCGCTGGCTGCGGGCGCGGCGCTGAGCCGCGAGGACACGCGGGCGTCGGTCGAGCGCGGGGCACTGCGGGCCACGCGCACGCGTTCCCTGGGGGCGATCCCGCTGTCCTCCTCCCCCGCGTCCCTCGGCGCCGAGGAGGCCACCGCGCTGGCGGCCGAGCATCTGGCGGCGCGCGGGCTGGGCGAGCTGGGCTGGGGGAAGGAAGCCTCGTCGCTGCGCGAGAGGATGGCGGCGGTGCGCGCCGCTCTGGGGGATCCGTGGCCGGACGTGTCCGAGGCGGCCCTGGCCTCGAGTGCGGGGGCCTGGCTGGCCCCGTGGGGGCGGCGCCTGGCCGAGGGAGCGCCCCTGTCGTCGGTGTCGATGCTCGAGGTGCTGCGTTCCCTGCTGCCGTGGCCCGAGGCGGCGCGCCTGGATGAGTTGGCTCCCGAGAGGCTCGAGATTCCCGCCGGGGGCACCCGGCCGGTGGATTGGGCCGGAGCGCACCCGGTCCTCACCCTGCGCGTCCAGCAGGCCTTCGGGTGGAGGGACACGCCCCGGCTTTTGGGCGGGCGCGTTCCCCTGGTGCTGCACTTGACGGATCCGGCGGGGCGCCCGGCGGCGGTAACCTCGGACCTCACGTCCTTTTGGGCGGGGCCGTATCGGGAGGTGCGCGCCCAGCTGCGCGGCCGCTATCCCAAGCACCCGTGGCCGGAGGATCCGCTCAGCGCGGAGCCGACGAATAGGGCCAAGAGGAGGCGCTAGCGCGCGCCAAAACCCTCCCGCGCGACGCGGGAGGGCTGGTATCGCGCGGGCGGACGGCGCCTCGCACCGCGCGAACTCGCGGGCGCGGAGAGGCGCCCGCGGCGCGGTCATTCGCTGATCTTGCCGACCACTCCACGCCCGTCGGGCAGGTTCTTGGACGGCATCTGGTAGGCGTCGAGGTCCGCGATTGCGGGGCGCTCGAGGCCCAGTTCGCGCAGCTGCGCGTAGGTCGACATGCGCACGGGGCCGAGCTCGGCGACGGGCTGGCCCTCCTGCGTGAGCGTGACGACTTCCCCGGATGAGGCCCGCGCGAGCGCGGCCCCCACATCCTGCTTGAAATCACCAATATCTAGAGCCCTCATGGGACTATCTAAGCACGCCGGGGGGCCTTGAAACCAGCCGCGCGGTCACCATATGACACATGGCACCGATACACCGGCCAAACGAGCGTCACACGAACCCGTGGCAGTGACAATCACCACGCGCCGAGTGTTCGCCTGGTGGAATAGCTCGGCACCGCGCGCGTTGAGGAAAGAGACTTTTCCGAACGTAAGGAGCAACATGTCCACGAATCCGATCGAAGACGTCGACCTGCTGGTCGTCGGAGGCGGCAAGGCCGGCAAGTCGCTGGCGATGGAGCGCGCGAAGGCGGGCTGGCGCGTGGCGATGGTGGAGCGTCGCTTCGTGGGCGGCACCTGCATCAACGTCGCCTGCATTCCGACGAAGGCGCTGGTGAACTCGGCGCGGCGCCTCGCGGATGCTCGCAGCGACGAGGCTTTCGGTGTCGTGGGCACGGACGGTGCTCGCGTTGACCTGGGGAAGCTGCGCGCCCACAAGGAGGGAATCGTGGGGGCGATGGTTGGCGCCCACGAGAAGATGTTCGCTGCCCCCGGCCTGGATTTTGTGCGCGGAGAGGCCCGTTTCGTGGGCGAGCGCACGGTGAGCGTCGCCCTGGAAGACGGCGGAGAGCGGACGATCCGCGGCGAGCGCGTCCTCATCAACCTCGGGTCTCGCCCGGCCCGCCCCGCGATCCCGGGCCTGTGGGAGTCGGGCGCGTGGACGAACGAGGAGATCCTGCGCCTGGAGGAGCTGCCTTCTTCCCTGGCGATCATCGGGGCCAGCTACATCGGCGTGGAGTTTGCGTCGATGATGGCGACCTTCGGCGTGGATGTCACTCTCATTTCCTCGGGCGCGCACGTGCTGCCGCGCGAGGAGGAGGACGCGGCCCACATCGTCGAGGCAGGCCTGGAGGCGGCGGGCGTGCGGATCGTGCGCGGGGTGCGCGCGCAGTCGGCGTCTCGCTCCGGCAACGAGACGACCCTGGTGCTTTCGGATGGCTCCTCGGTCGCCGCCGAGGCGGTCCTGGTGGCGGCCGGTCGCGTGCCCAACACTGATGGCATCGGCCTGGACGAGGCCGGGGTCGCCCTGGATGAGCGCGGTTTCGTCGCGGTCGATGAGCACCTGCGCACGAGCGCCGCGAACGTGTGGGCGGCCGGCGACTGCGCCGGCACGCCGATGTTCACCCACGCCTCGTGGTCGGACTTCCGCATCATTCGCCTCCAGCTGACGGGTGCCGCCGAGGATGATCCGGCCACGTCCACGGCCGGGCGCACGATCCCCTACGCGGTGTTTGCTACCCCGGAGCTGGCTCGCATCGGCGTGAACGAGGAGGAGGCGCGCGAGCGCGGCCTGGACGTGCTGGTGGCACGCGTTCCCACGGCGGCGATCCCGCGGGCGAAGACGCTGCGCTACGCGGGCGAGGGTTTCTGGAAGGCCGTCGTGGATGCGCGCACACACGAGATCCTGGGCGCGACGCTGATCGGCCCGAACGTGTCCGAGGTGATCACCGCGGTCCAGGTGGCGATGGCCGGGCACCTCACCTACGAGCAGCTGCGTTTCCTCCCGGTTGCTCACCCGACGATGGCGGAGGGCCTGCAGGTTCTCTTCGATTCGCTGGGCTGAGCCGCGGGAGTTACGGGCATAGCGGGGCGGGTGGGTCCGCCCCCGCGCTTGGTGCGCGGGGGCGGCGACGTGTGGGGCGATCAGCCAAGCCACGCGCCCGAGGGGCTGAAGTGGAACCAGGATCCGTTGATGCGGACCCATCCGGTGGCCATCTTCCCGGACGCGGTGTCCAGGTAATACCAGGTATCCCCGTCCTTGAACCAGCCGGTGGTCATCGCACCGTCGTCGCCCAGGTGGTACCAGCCGCCGACGTAGGTCCAGCCGGTGGCGGCCTGGCCGTTGGCCTTCAGGTAGTACCAGGAGCTGCCGTCCTTGACCCATCCGGTCACGATGTGGCCGGACTCGTCCAGGTAGTAGCGGGCGGTGCCGTCGTTGACCCAGCCGGTGGCCATGACGCCGCCGGCGTTGAGGTAGTACCAGGTGCCGCGGTCGTTGAGCCAGCCGCTTCCGGCGCGGCCGGAGGCGCTCATCCAGTGCCAGGCTCCGTCGTAGTGGACCCAACCGGTGACCATGATGCCGGCCTCGTTGAAGTAGTAGTCGGCGTCGCCGATGGTGGCGTGGCCGCTGTGCTCGCAGTAGCCGTCGGCGTAGCAGTAGCTCCAGCCGTTGGCTCCGTTGGACCAGGCGCCGCCCTCGCGCACGTACTCGTCAACGTGGAAGTGGACGGGTGAGGTGACGTCGTCGTCGGCGCGCGGATCCTTGTTGCGGCCTTCGGCGGTGAGGGTGGCACTCTCCTGGGCGGAGGCCCCGGCCAGGGAGGAGACGTTGACGGGGCCGGTCGCGACGGTGACGGCGCCGTTGAAGGAGCCGTCGGCGCTGCCCTGCGCAGTGGCCAGGCCGGCCACGTCGAGGGTCACGTTGGTGACGGGTCCGGTGACGGTGGCACGCACGTAGATGGTGCCGGACACGCGCGCGTCGGCCAGGGGCTTCCAGTCGGTGGCGCCGTCGCGCGAGTACTCAATCGCTCCGAGGGTCGGCTTGGGCTGGTCCTTGAGGACGGCTGCCAGCGCATTCACGAGGCCCGCACCGCGGTATTCCTTGCCGTCCGCGGGGGCGGCGAGGCGGTCGTAGGTGTAGCCGGCCTGCTTCTTGAGCAGGTCGATGGTTTCGTCGGCCGTGTAGTCCGGGTGGATCTCCTTGATCAGCGCGGCGACACCGGCGGCATGCGGGGAGGCCATCGAGGTTCCCGACAGGTAGGCGAAGGGGGGTTCCCTCTTCCACGTGGGAATGGTCGACCAGATGCGCGAGCCCGGGGCGGCCACGTCGACGGAGTTCTTGCCGTAGTTGGAGAAGTTGGAGCGCTCCAGGGGGTCGGTCGCCGGGTTGGTGCCGGTGGGCAGTGCGAGGGCGGCGACGGAGACGACCGAGTCGTTGAGCATGGCGGGAACGTCGATGCCACCGTGGACGTCGCGCTCCTGGGCGGCTCCCTCAACGTCGTTGGGGGATGCCGCGTCGATGGTCGGGTTGTCGTGGTCGTCGTTGTCGTTACCTTCGGCGGCGACGTTCACTACGCCGTGGTTCTTCGCGTAGCGGATGGCGCGCGAGGCGGCCTCGAGTCCCGCGGCCTGGGAGCCCTCGCTGGGCATCCAGAAGGCGTAGGGGTCCATGTAGTAGCTGGAGTTGGTGACGTCGATGCCGTGATCGGCCGCCCAGTCGAAGCCGCAGGCCACGTACTCGGGGTAGAAGGAGCCGGCGAGGTTGGAGACCTTGATGCCGACCAGGGTGGCGTCGGGTGCGACGCCGTCCACGCCGTAGGCGTTGTGGGAGGCGGCGATCGTTCCGGCGACGTGGGTGCCGTGGTAGTGGTCATCCTTCCAGGCCGAGGGGTCCTGGTTGGGGATGCCGTTGACCTGGCAGCCCACTGACAGGGACGCATCGATGCGGTCCTTGAGGTCCTTGTGGTCGGGGTCGAGGCCGGTATCCATAACGGCGACGGTGACCTTCTCGCGGGGCACGTCGACCTGCTGGGCCTCGATGGAGCCGATGGCGGTCAGGCCCCAGGCGTTGGCGTCGCCCTCGTCGGGAGTGAAGTCGGCGAGCTGGGAGTCGGCGGACAGGCCGGTCGTGCGAGTGCTGGCGGCCTCGGAGACGGCTGCGACCTCAGCGGGGGTGTTCTGCGGCTGTTCGGTGCGGACCTCGTCGCCGGTGACGGTCTTGTATCGGGTGGGGCCGATGGAGTGGTAGGAGATGCCGACGTCGACCAGGCTCTTGCCGAGGTCGGGGGCGAAGGATGCCTTCACGGATTGGACGAAGAAGGCGTTGAATTCGGGGTACTGGGCCAGGACCACGCCGTTTTCCGAGGCCTTGGAGACGGCCGCGTTGAAGGTGTAGCGCGAGGCGTCGGCGGGCAGGTTGACCGCGTAGTTCATGACCTCGTCGCGGGCGCGCGCCTCGGAGGTGATGCCGGGGACGCCGGCCGCATGGGCGGGGGCGCCGAGCGCGGTCATCGTCAGGCCTGCCGCGAGGGCAGCTCCCCCTGCAATGAGGGTCTTCCATGAGCGTTGATGCATTATCAATCCTCGTTTCTGTACTGATAGGGGCGCGCCGTTGGGCCGATCCGCACAGTGCGCCGTCTGCCTATCGTGTCAAGGATTGCGACAAACCTGCCAGAGGGTTTCACATTTTAAGAAATCTTGACCCGCGGGTCGGAAATGCTTGACCGTCAACCGCGGCCAGGCGGCGCCACGGCGACGCGAACTCGCGGGGCACCCCGACAGCGTCGGTCGAAACGCTGTCATGGCGGGGCTTCGCTGGCGGTGGCGCCGGGTGCCGGAACCTACCGACCAGATCATTAGACACTAATTCAAAACTGAAAAGTCACTGAGAGCAGTCACGCTATCCAACGTTGCAACCATGGGCATTCCTCCCTTCGTCACACCGGATGCAGAGCTTGACATTTGCGGATGAAACAACGAATCATGTGTGCTACGGTCAGTAACGTCAGTCACACGCCAGTGGTGGGAGGCATCGATGCCATCATCCATTTTCCTGAGCTTCGACGCGCCGGATGGGGTGCCAGCGACGCCGCGCCGCCTGCACGCCGCCCTGGCGTCCGTGCTGGACCTTCCGCCGGGGGTGAGCCCCGAGCGCGCGGCGCGCTTCGCAAACCTGGCGTGCCGCCCGGCGCACGAGGCTGGGATGCCGAAGCCCTATTCGCTGGGAGAGCTGAGCATCTCGGAATCGAGGTTCGGCGTGGAGGTGCGCCTGTTGGACGATCGCCTTCTTGACACGCTGGACGCGTGGTTGTCGTGGGGCGGCGTCATGCGGATCGGAGCGGGCACGCATGAGGACGCGACACTGATCGCGACAGACGGGCAGATCGTCACCCAGGCCTCGTGGGAGGAGCTGGCCAGGCATGATGAGGACACGGCGTGGGAGGTGCGCCTAGTGACGCCGACGACGTTCTCGTCGAGGGGTCAGCACGTGCCAGGCCTGACTCCGGCGACGATTGCGACGAGCCTGCAGCAGCGGTGGTGGGCGTGGAATAGGAGGCTCGCTCCCCCACGGATTGACCGGGACGAGATGGCGAGCGTGCTGGCGACGCAGGACTTTACGCGCAGTTCGATGGTCGCCCTGGGGATGCCTCGCAGCGCCGAGCAGGGGCGCCTGTCCTCCCGCAGGATCCCGGCCCACGAGGGACGCCTGCGCATCAGCGGCGTCAAGGGGGCCGAGGCCACCCGCGTCTTCTCGCGCCTCATGGCCCTCTCGGCCTACACGAACGTCGGCTCACACACCAGCTACGGCATGGGCGTCATAGACGCGGTCGCGGCGTAAGACCATTCGGAGATTTCTATGACTAATCAACGCATACACTCAATTACCACCAGTATTGTTGTCGCTTTTTTCACAGCGATCACTATTATCGAGTTCATCCAATTTGATAACCAAACTTGGCACGGCATAGCATGCTTCTTTCTGTTTCCCCTGCTAGCCCTGCTGATTACAGTTTCTGTCGCCGGCTTCATCTTCTCGCCATGCATGTGCACACACAGCAAAGCGTCAACGACGTACACTTTCCTCATCATGGAAACTCCTCATCAAGACGCAAACGAAGCAACTGAAGATACAGAACAAAGCGATAAGGAAGAGCAAACGTCATGAACAAAGAACGGCACATCTACATCGGGATCATCATCACCCTAACGATGACCCTCGTCATGACATTAGTTCTATTCACTCAATTCAACGATCCAACCTGGCATGACGTGGCAACGACATTCATCTTTCCGTTCATCTATACAATAATCGGAGCTATCGTCGTTGCACTGGTCGGAACAACAATCGCAGACAGAGTACTCGAAAACTACAACGAGCGCCTTTCACATGGCCTTTCCAAACGCGTCATTCAGCTACTCGGATACCCGGATTTCTCTCACAGAATTCAAGAGGATCTACAAAGATCCGCACTCATACAGAACAAAATTGTTCTAGATCAGTCCACCGTCTCTCGCGAAGCGGATCTTGTCGTGGTCTCGCTCGATCTCAACTGGTATAACAAACCCCGGAAGGAACTTGATCTAGAGACAGCGACCAAGCTTAATCGCGCCGAGCAGGAACTCACACAGATTATTCAAGACATTGATGATTCTCAGGCACTCATTGTGCTCACCGTCGGAAAGCTCGATGATTCTGCTGCGATCACGAAGCACCTCAAGGAGAGGCGATTTAGCACCATCGTCAATGCCCAGGGACGCGTCCTCAGCGACATTCACTCACTCCTGACGACGCTGCCACCGCGGAACAACCGCTAGGAGGTAACACGCCATGACCAACGCCCTCGTCATGCTGCAGACGAACAGCAATCAGCCCTTCATCTTCTCCTCGCCTCGACTGCGCGAGCAGATCGGGGCCTCCTTCGAAATCACGCTCCTCTCACGCTGGGTCGAGGAGGAAGCGAAGTGCCTCCTCAAGGCTGAGGACCTACCAAACACCTTCTGGGTGTCCGATTCCTCGGGGAAGGTGATCGTCCGGTTCACTGAATCTGACGGAGATCCGGAGAATCTAGCCAAACAACTGATCCGAGAGGTCACCCTCCGAGCGCTGACCGATGCCCCAGGCCTCGACGTCACGGGAGTCTTTGCTCAGACGTCATCCAACACGGTTGATGCGAGTGACCTGAACGTGCTTGATAGCGTGTTCCTGGAGTACTCGCTGAACCGCCGTCCGGCGCTAGCACGCTTCCCGCAGTTCCCGTTCCTGAAGAGGGCGGACGAGTCGGCGTTCCCCGCCTCAGCAGCACTCTCGGATGAGGAGCTCGACAGGATCCGCAAGTACGCGAGTTGCTCACTCATGGTTCCGATTCTTTCGGACGACAACGGGCAGATCCCAACTCAAACCGAAAAAGACAAGGATCGATCTTTGTCGCTCCCCTCGCGTGTCAAGCGCGCATGGTCGCGTTCGGCGCGCCGCTTACAGCTCAGGGAAGTCATCGCGCGCCAGGATTCGACTCTGAGCGACGAGGAAGTCAGAAAGCGAATCGCGAAGCTGAACGAGGACCCATTTCAGCTAGAGAGGGCCTTTCAGGATGTGTCTGACGAGGTCGGGGCCACAAAGCCTCTCCCGGAGCTGTCCTCCGTCGGCGTGATCCACATCGACGGCAATGGCGTGGGTGCGATCATGCGCGACCTCGGCAGAGCCTTCGACACAGTCGACGCGCGCCTTGATTCGCTCAAAGACGCGGCATATCAACGCAAAGACAACCCGTGCTCGATTAAACACGATCGTTTCCAGTGGTTCGTCATGGAGGTCAACTACCGTCTCGACGGAGTCGTCAATCAAGCGGTGGCTGAGGCATGGCAAACCGTCGACAGTATCGCTGGCGTCAATCGCCATGAGACCCTTCCCGTGGTTCCCGTCCTAGTGGGCGGCGACGACGTCACGGTCTACACGGACGGGCGATATGCGATTCCCTTCGCTGAGGCTTACATTCGCCACTACGAGCGCCTCACCGGCGAGGACAATCTTCTTAGGGAACTCGCCGTCATCGCTGGTGAGCCAGAACCGGGTCCGCTCACGGCCTCGGCGGGGGCGGCCATCGTGGGCCGTAACTTCCCCTTCCACATCGCCTACGACCTGGCGGAGGGCCTGGTGTCGCGCGGGAAGAAGCTCGGCAAGAAGCCGGCTGCTTCTCCTTGTTCGACGATCGATTTCCACGTGCTGCGCGACGCGACTGTCCTAGACCCGGATGAAACGTTGGACGAGTACAAGGGCCGCGTCCAACGTCCCTTCCTCGTTGGGCGCTACGCAGCCGAGCGGATCGGGGAAGCAGCCACGGCCTCGGCTTCCGGAGGAGCGCCACAATCACAAGACCAGTGGAAGAGAGTCCTCCAAGCGGTCGCCGTCTTCGATGGTAAGGACCAGGATTCCACTGACAAGGCGCTCGGCGATCCGTTCCCGCGCGCACGCGCGAATCGCATCGTCAAGCTCCTCGCGCAAGAAGCCGGAGCGGACAAGGCGGATAAGACGCCGCGCGCATGCCTGGGGTATGTCCTCAAAGCCGATGAGAGGGTGCTCGCGCCACGCGAAGAGATCGAAGCGGATGAGTCCCGGGAGGACAAGGATAGGAAGACCAAGCGCTGCAAGCATCCAATCTGCACGATCCTCGCAGAGTGGTCGGACGCCCAGGATAACGCGTCGGTCGCTAAAGGCCTCGTCAAGCGCTTGACGGCGCTGCCCTCCCAGGCGCGCCTCGCCAAGGCTGAGATAGCCGGCACTACTAGCGGCACCGCCGCTTCAGCTCAGGGCCAGGCGGATGAAGAGTCATCGGAGCGTCAGAGAGTGATCGAGGACTGCGTCGAGCAGGTGCGGTGGCTCCTGGACCTGATCGACCTGTCCGAGAACTTGCCTGACGGGTATATCGCTTGCCGGATAGCCCGAGACTCCAACGGCCGGATAGCTTGCGACAAAGCGCCAGGCGCGACCACCGCAGGAGGTACCAAGTGAGCGCACAAACCACGACGAGTAGCATCACCCCCGCAAGCGGTTACGTCACCATCGTATTCACCTCCGACTGGGGCGTGTCCACGGGGGTGGGCCAGGCGGGCCGCACGCACTCCACGATTGAGCGCGGCGGCGACGGGCGGCCGGTCGTGCGAGGCACCGTCATCGCGGGAGTCCTGCGCGAGCAGGCGATGCTGGCGGCGAAGGCCCTCGACGGGCAAAAGGACGGGAAGTGGACCAGCTTTGCCCTGTGGCTCTTCGGCCAGGACCCCAACAGCGAGCCTGGCTCAACTCCCCACCCGCGTCACATTCTCTTCTCGGACGCCACCCCGGCCTCGCCGATCCCGGTCCACGACACGGTATCCCTCTCCATCGACCCTAAGACGGGGACGGCGCGCGATCAGTTCCTGCGCTTTACGGAGCGCGCGGCGGCCGGCGTCCTCACGGGCACGTTCACCCTCATCGACGAGGCCGGGGCTGAGATCTCCGACCAAGAGACGCTCAAGGCCTCGCACTTCCTCCTGGGGGTCGCGGGCCTCATGGTCCGAGGCATCGGCTCGGGCCGCAGCGGAGGCGACGGCGAGTGCACGGTCCTCGTGTCCGGCGACGAGCATAGAGTCTGGAACACTCAGTCGACATCCGAGATCGTCACCTTCGCCTCCTCGCGCGCGCAGGCGCTGCGGACGAATCTCAAGAACCTGGCGGCGTCGCTCGCCCCAGAAACTGTCAATGCACTCACCGGCCCTCGGCAGGGCGGCGTACAACACCGGGTCGGAACAGTCGGCGATTCCGATGCTGACCGCAGCGGCGGGCACCACCTGATCCTCGACCTCACGCTCAACTCGCCCATCGTGTCCTACGAGGTACCCTTCTCGAACGAAATCCGCTCCTTGGACTTCCTGCGCGGAACGGTCCTGCTCCCCTGGCTGCACCGACTGGTGTCATCGAAGAAGCAAGAAGGGAACGAAGCCGTCATTACCAACGCCGTGACAGGGGGCCACCTGTTCGTCTCGGACGCGCTGCCCGTCATCGAGGGCATCGAGGGACTCCCCGTTCCCCTCACGCTCAAGACAGACAAGACGCAGACCTCGGACTCGACGATTACCCTACACAGCGATTCCGCAGTGGGGACGGGCAAGATCCCCGTTCGCGGCGGGTACGTGTTCTACGACCCCAAGGAAGGCGACAGCAAGGAGCCTCAGGGCTGGTACGGTAAGCCACCTCTGCACGGGCGACAGACGACCGCCATCAACCACGAGACGGGCGCCGCCAGCAAGGGGCAGCTGGTTCTCGTCGACGCACTGCCTGAAGGCCTGAGTATGCGCGTGCACGTCTGGATGTCAGATGAGCTCTGGACGGCCTGCGGCGGCGATGACTTACTCACCAAGGAGCACAAGGCCCGGTTGGGGTCACGCAAGCTCACGGGCACCTTCGGGTCCGCGACGTGCACGCTGCGCGAGGACACCTCGCCCACCGAGTCTGCTCCGGCCTCGTCCAACGATCAGACAGTCTCTCTGTGGTTCACGTCCGACGTGATCGCACGCTCCGCTGGGCTCGGGGCCGGAGGGACCGTCGACGACCTCATTCGCGCATTCAAGCGCGAGGGCATCACCGTCGAGGCAGTCGGTACCCCCTTGATCCGTCACCGCCGCGTCGACTCGTGGTCACCTGCGGACAACGGGCCGCGCGCGACTCGGCTCGCAATCCAGGCGGGGTCCGTCATCCAGGTGAACGCCAATGATGAGAACCACGCCAAGCTCCTGGAGCTCGCCCTCTTTGGAGTGGGCGAGCTGACAGCGCAGGGCTACGGTCGCTTCATCGTGGACCACCCGCTGCTCAGCTGTAAGAGCCTCACCGTCACGAAGGCGACAAAACAGGACTTTATGTCCTCGGCGGCCACCAAAGGAGGCGAAGGCAAGTGACCTTCACACGCTATGAACTCACCATCCCCATCGAGCTGACGTCGGAACTCCACATCGGCGGCGTGGACGAGGTCCCCGACCGCGACGGAGAAGGAACCGTCATCCGCTTCAACCGCAATGGCCATAAAGAGCCGACGATCCCCGGCCGGTCCATCAGGGGTGCCGTTCGCGCTGCCTGCGACGTCGCCCGTCAGGCGCTGGTAGACGCCGAGGATCCAACGACTCGGAACGGTGAAGCCTTCTCGAAGGAGAATTGGATCTCCCTATGGGGCGACGACACAGACTACACTGGTAGATCCGCCAATGATCGCCAGCTGCCAAGTGATGCGTCGCTCCCTATCAGGAAGAGTGCGCTCACATTCCACGCTGTCTCTTTCCCTGCAGACCAGAAGATGACCACCCGCCACGGTGTGGGCATCGACCGTACGACGGGCGCTGCCTCGGACGGAGCACTCTACGAGCACGAGTTCTTGCCCCGCGGGAGCGCATTCGACATTCGCATCACCGCCGAGGGACGCGACGACGAAACGATGGGACGCGAAGAGTCGAAGGGGATCCCGAACCCCGCGTCCTCCGCTTCCGTCAAGAAACTCCTTGAGTTCATCGTTGACGTCCTCAAATCCGACACCGTCTCCTTGGGTGGCCGCACAGGCTCTGGCCAGGGAAAGATCCGCGTTATTGAGCCGAAACTCCGTCGCCTCAGCGGGACAACCGATGCCGGTACACTGACTGCACCGGCAGACATTCTCGATGCTCTCATCGGTCAGGACAAGGAAGGGACGCCGATTCCACTCGAACTGGGCGGATGGTCCCTCCAAGAGCCTGCGCGCATCGACATCAAGTGGTGGTCACCCACCGGTGTTTTCGTTGCCGAGGATCAGGAACTGACTGACAAGCGAAAAGAAGAGGCTCGGGAGAAGGACCCCGATGCCAACGGGGTCACAGAACCCCTCCGCGATCCGTCTGTCGCCTGGGATGAAGCACAGCTCCTCATTCCGGGAACGTCGATTCGCGGCACTCTGCGTTCCAGGGCCGCTCGCATCGCTCGGACTGTCCTCGCTGCACGCGGCGATCTGGAACCCCTCGCGTCGCACGACATCCACGAGCAGATCGCCCATGAGCCGAACCTCGTGCGATACATGTTTGGTTGTACCGGTTACCGGGGCGCAGTCACCGTCCACGATTGTCGATCGATAGAGCGCGGCACGCGCGTCGAGGTCACTCACAACGCGATCGACCGCTGGACGGGCGGCGTGGTCGACGGCGGGCTCTTCACCGAGGCTGTGTATCTGGGCACGAAGTGGGAGCCGATCCTGATCGATATTGATCTGAGGCGCCTGTTGAAGAACATCGAGACGGAGATGGGGCCCGATGCCACGCGCGAATCTGCCGATGCCGACGAGAGACAGGATGGTGCAGAAAAACGCGAGGAGCAGAAGCCCATTTTCGCCTCCTACGCTCACGCTGCCTTCGTGCTGCTTGGGTTGGTGCTGGCCGAGTTGGCGGCGGGCACGCTCCCCTTGGGCAGCCGTTCGACGCGAGGCCTGGGCCAGGTCGTCGTTTCGTCGATCGATATTCGTGGCGGTATCCACGATCATGTCAAGATTCCGACAAAGGAGCCCTTTGGCGACCAGGCGTTGGAGCATCCAGGCACCGCAGCGAGTCCCCCGCCACAAGATCGATGCGCTGCGCAACGCGGGCTCGCTGGAGTTGTCCTGGCCTACTTGAAGGGGATCAAAGGCTGGAAGGAGTGGTCGCAGCGACTGACTGACTCCTCCGAAGTCAATCACGCACAATCGAAGGGCGAGGAGAATACTCATGAGTGAGAAATACCTGTCGGCCACGCTGACGTGCACGCCGATCCGGCCGGTCTCCGGAGGCTTGCTTTGCTTGGGTGATTTCCTGACGCATGTTCGCTCGAGTTGGAGTGGTGCTGTACAGGGCCTAGCGTTCGCCACAAACGGGACATGGCCGGTGCTGGGAACCGATCAAGATCCCTCCAAGGATTCTCAGGAGCTGTCAGTAGCTCCAGTCGAGGGCCGTTCCTTCGACGACAAAAAGGTCTTCGAGCTGCGCCTGTGGGTGCTGGTTACACATACTGACGATCCCGAAGACGACACCTTGTTGGCTCATGAATTCCGGTGGGTGAACGACGTCAATGCTGCGGAGCTGACACTCACCACGGGCAAGAAACGGGTAGCTTCCGACAATTCGGAGTCAACATCTGTCTGCGGCTGGGCACATGAGGTGAGCTACCTGAAGCATGCGTCCGCTGGGAGCAGCAAGAAAGCAACCGGTCCAGATTCTTCCGTACCCCAGTCGAAGCAGTGCACAGAGAGCACTGGAAGCGCTGACATCACGGTTGTTGAGTTCATCCAAGAAGAAGACAAGTACGGAAACACGGTCGTAGTCGACCAGCTATTCACAGGAAAGTGGAACTGATTATGACACCGAGCGATATCGCGCGAACCAAACAAGGCTTCCACTCAGCTGTCAACCGCATTCCTCGCCTCCCCAAGGAGGCCAGAAAGATGGACCCAACGAATACATCCGACATCTATAGTATTCATGCGGCTGCACCACTTGACTACCTTCATTCGGAATGCCTGTCTGGTTACTTTGACCTTGAGCTAGTTGCTCGCTCCCCGCTTCTCGTCGGAAAGCAAACAGAGGACAGCGCCAAAAACCATTGGCTCGAAGTCCAAAAGGTCAACGGCAAGCCTTTCATTTCTCCAACGATGATCAAGGGACTATTGAGCACAACATATGAGAGACTCACTTCGTCTCGCTTCCGCATATTTGATACAAGCACTCACTCCAACCATTTAACTTATCGAACAGATCCGAGCCAGTCACTCTCCCTCACTCCAGTCCTGTATACTGGTACGACAGACAACAATCAGAATCATAGATTCAAAACACTCGACGGTAGCCCTAGTAGGGACGGAAAGCCAGCGTACATTCCAATCAAGTACAACAAGAGAGTACTGGGCGGAAGATACAAACTAAAATCAGGATACACAAAAGAGCTTATCAAACAATTCAGACATGGCGATCGCGTAGTCTTCAAAGCCTACAGAATCAAACGCCGATGGATTGTGACCACAATCTCAAAGATTGATCGTAGTTACACCCTTCATGTCGGAACATTCCAATATCGAAAGAATGATAGCAGGGCCCAAGATCCTAGGGAATTCACAGGCTACCTATATTTCACAAGCCCGAATGAAAATCTTAAGAAAAACAGGACTAACTTTGACACAAAGTGGGCCGAGAGAATATTTATCGAAAAGGAAGTTGGCGACAAACAGACCCGATCACAAGACATTACCTGCGACCAATCCGTATTCGAACGCTACCACGCAGTACTCAGCTCATATGCCAGGCATCAAGAAGCAGCGGACAAACTACAGGAGCGACGCAAGAATCCCAAAGCTACAAACAACATTTTTTCCCGCGCAGCTGAGGAGGAACGAACACTAAAGATAGGGGACCTTGCTTACGCACTACTCGACGCCAACAAGCAGGTTTCAGAACTAGTACCGATCACTGTCGGACGACATGCCTATTCACATGTCCCGAATGAAATTGCTGAACAAGACGGCGTGCTTCCAGCAAGGATACTTGAGGATGCGTCAGCGGCTGAAAGGCTCTTCGGCTTCGTCGGCTGTGAAGACTCGAATGGATCCGCGGCGCTACGAGGTCGAATTCAGATCGGGCCAGTGACCGTGTCGGATGATCCTATCGAGACTCCCCCAGTCGGCGACTACACGACACTTCCCCCATTACTCAGCCCAAAACCAAGTAGTGGACGCCGCTTCCTTGTTGCCAGGAAGGGGTTTCCTCGCACAACCGGCAATGGTCTCCGTCGTGACACACTCTTCGATCCTTCGGTCTCTTCGCTGGGCGAAGCAGCGTATCCGACTCACAGATCGGCACTCAACAAATCACTCGTTGACATCATCGCCGCGTGCGACGCCAACCGCGATACTTCAAAGGATAGTGATTCTGTTCGACTCAGGGTGCGTTCATGGCTGAGGCCGGGCACAACACTATGCTGCAGAGTGTATTTTGAAGACGTTTCTGCAAAGGAACTCGCATTTTTGTTGTGGCCGCTTGTCCCTGAGAACCTCACGCCCGATGGCTGCACCGGGGTCGGTTACCACAAGATTGGCATTGGAAAGCCCCTTGGCCTGGGGTTGGTCGAGGTAAGGGTTCAGCGCAATGCTATCAACTTGCAGGAAGCAGGTTCGCTGGCATCGGTATATGCGGCACTCTCAGGAGTCCTTGGTTCGACAGTTCTCGAACGCTCCGTCGATAGCCTGATAGACAAAGGTGCGATTGGCAGCCTTGATGAGCTTCCGTGGATCCGTGCATTCCGCAGGATCGCGTATGGTTTCGACGACGGTCTGCCTGTTCGTTACGTCAACCTTGAGGAGAACAAGAGGAACAACAAGACAGACAAAAACGGAAACCCCAACGAAGGTTGCGGTCTTGCACCACGTCCACTGTGGCACAAATCTGCGGAAGAAGGCTACGTGGATCATTTTCGGGGTTCAGGTTGCACTAAAAGGCAAACTAACAAATCGCCCGGAAAGAAGAAAAGGCACGCCAACGGAAACGGTGATGAAGCCGACCAGAACCGACATCGAAGCAAGCAGGGACGAAGATACTACCGCAAGTCCAGGGGCCGCTAACCCTCACCACACTCCCCGACACAACCCCACGTCGTCGAGCGCTATGGCCGCGCCGAGTATGTCTGCGCGGCCGGCGCAGGAGGCGCAGATGGGGTAGATGTGGATGACGTCTTCGGCGTCTGTGATGGTGGCGGAGAGCAGGTGTCGCACGCGGGCCAGTGAGTCGGCGTCGAGGCGCAGCTGGAACACGGATTCTTGGATGCGGTAGCCCCAGGATTCCAGGATCTTGGCGACTTTGAGCCGTCGCCGGTTGTTGGCGATATCGTAGGCGATGACGTAGATCATCGCCACGCGATTCCTCTCCACTGGTAGTCGGGCTCGGTGATGGCGCGGGCCAGGAGTTGCGCCTCGTGCGTGATGTGTCTGCGCCACGACCCCGAGTACCCGGGGAGGGCTCCGGTGACGCTGCGCTGGGAAGCGGCCTCGTACGCGTCGACGAGGATCTTCTTTCCTTCCGCGCCCAGCCACACTCCTCCGCTCTCGGGTTCGATGGCGCCGTGCTCGGGGCGGAGCTTCCGCGTGCGCAGGAGTGCCAGGACGGTTTGGTCAACAAGGAGGGGGCGGAACTCCTCCATGAGGTCCAGGGCGAGGCTCGGGCGTTTGTCGGTGGGCGCGTGGGCGATGCCGAGGCAGGGTTCGAGTCCGGCGGCGTGGAGCGCTCCGACGCATTCGGACAGGAGGATCGCGTACCCGTATGACAGCGCAGCGTTGGGCAGGTCGCGCGGCGGGCGTCGGCTGCGCCCGTCGAAGGGGATGTCGGCGGGGACGCACGCGGCGAGGGCGTCGAAGTAGGCGGTGGAGCAGGCTCCTTCGATGCCCATGATGTCGTTGATGGTGCGTGCGCCTGCGAGGCTGCGCCGCCAGTGGTGCATGTGGGCGGTCGTGTCGGCGAGGTGGAGGCCCGGGTCGCGCCTGGCGATGCGGGTGAGCACGTGGATTTGTCCGCGGATCTTCGAGCCGATGAGGGCGGCCGCCAGGCCAACGCGCCGCTCCTCGTCGCGCGTGAGGTCGCTCTGAGCGAGGAGGCGAGCCGCGTGCGTTCCCCTCCCCGCTCCTACCAGGGCGCCTTGGTAGGCGCCGCGGCGTGACAGGCAAACGACGTCGATGCCGCTGCGCATGGCCCAGGAGCGCGCGCCCGCGGACAGGCCGACGTTTCCGGACAGGACGATGCGGGCAACGTTGTTTTTCGGCAGGCTCGTGGCGGGGATACCTGCGGGTCCGTCGACGAGGAGCCTCCCGGCTTTGACGTGGACGCGCGCCCCGTCGCGTCCGACGTAGAGGATGCGGTCAGCCAGGTCCGAGGGCTGGTTCCTCTCGGGCGGGGGCGCGTGGTCGATGCCGATGCTGGCGAGGGTCGCGTCGGCGTCGACGTGCTGGGTCGCGAGGTCGCAGATCCGCACCCCGAGGGCGACGGCCGCGCCCGCCACGGCATCGATGGCCTCGCCCAGGCGCCCTTCGCTGGGGGCGGCGAGGATGAGGGTGGATGCGACCCGGGAGTAGAGGATGCCTCGGCCGGTGGCGTGCCTGTCGAGGTCGAGGAGGGCCGCGTCGGTGAGGGTGCGGGTGATGGGATCGGCGGGGTTCGAGGCATGGGCGAGCTCGCCGATGATCGGGAGGGCATCTGCGGGAAGTCCGAGGCATTCCAGCCCCGCGCGCGTCGCCTGCTCGGGGCGTGGGTGGCGGATGGTGGCGCGGGCGAGGTGGTGGTTGCCGTGGTCGTAGTCGGCGGTGACGCGCCGGGTGAAGGCCTCGTGGCCGTCGGGCGTGTCGTCGTAGCTGCCGTGCGGGCGTTCAAGGGCGAGGAGGCGGCCGAGCGCATCGGTGACGGCCTCGGCGAGGAGTGCCCGCAGGGGCGGGGTTGCGCGTTCGATGGATTGGGCGTCGAGGCGGTCGATGTGGGGCGGTGTCCAATCGGGGTCGGCCAGTTCGCGGAGCTCTTCGTCGGTGAGAACATGCTGGTCGGCATCGCTCGCGCTGTTGGTGAGAAGGCGTCGGCGTGCGCGGGTGAGCGCGTCGGGGGTGCTTGCGTCCCTCATGAACGAGGCCGTGGCAGGTTGCGTCATTGTCATACCTTCCGGAGCATCAACTTTAGGGTTACCGTACAAGCATTTGGGTTGTTCGAGTCGCGACACGCCGATGTTGATCGGCTTTTCCGGGGCGGGTTCGGCTTCTTGGCGCGTCCGTGGCGATGTGAGGATTTGCAACGAAAACCCTGCTATTCTGGCCGTGTGCTTGCGGGTCGGGCGGGTGCTTTCTCGGCCCCTGGCGATCCGGGGTGGCGTTTCTGCTGGTCACAGGGGGTGCGACACGCCGGGCGGTCAGAAAGCACCTAGCGCCATAAGGTGCATTAAGACGTTACCGCCGCGTGTCACGTAGTCATATTCTCCCTTGCGTCAGAAAGCACCTAGCGCCATAAGGTGCATTAAGACGGGCCGCCTTTTCAACTGCTCCGAAACCGCTTCTGAAGTCAGAAAGCACCTAGCGCCATAAGGTGCATTAAGACTAGCATCTGCGTGGGGTACTGGGTCCAGGGTCCCTTCTGCCCGTCAGAAAGCACCTAGCGCCATAAGGTGCATTAAGACGGACATCGAGGTTCTTGGCGTCGGGGAACAGAAGGTCGGTCAGAAAGCACCTAGCGCCATAAGGTGCATTAAGACTGAATACCGACAGAAGAATATAGCGAGGCAACCGAGACCTGGTCAGAAAGCACCTAGCGCCATAAGGTGCATTAAGACTCCGCCGTACTTTTCGCCTGCGCGACGCTCGTAATGAGTCAGAAAGCACCTAGCGCCATAAGGTGCATTAAGACTGAAGATAGGCTATTCATAGCTGTGGTGAGAATCTTAGGTCAGAAAGCACCTAGCGCCATAAGGTGCATTAAGACATTCTCTCCAGGAATCGAGATCAAACGATTTACCGGGTCAGAAAGCACCTAGCGCCATAAGGTGCATTAAGACCGTTCCGAACCACAGGCTGGTCTTGATCGCCCATGTGCCGGTCAGAAAGCACCTAGCGCCATAAGGTGCATTAAGACATCCACAACTGCTCCCCAGCCTTCACATACGCGTAAAGTCAGAAAGCACCTAGCGCCATAAGGTGCATTAAGACAGGCGATCGCCGTTGGACAGGAGTGCGCCGGTGATGGGTCAGAAAGCACCTAGCGCCATAAGGTGCATTAAGACTCGTCACAATGCCTTCGCGGACAATGACGGCGACGTCGTCGTCAGAAAGCACCTAGCGCCATAAGGTGCATTAAGACGCCTTGTGGGGTGCGGCGGTGACGGAGCCGAAGGAACCGTCAGAAAGCACCTAGCGCCATAAGGTGCATTAAGACTGTAGTTCGTCCAGGTGGTAATGGCCTGGCCGTTCAGGTCAGAAAGCACCTAGCGCCATAAGGTGCATTAAGACCGAGACTATGTAGAGTTCCTTGTTGGAATATCCCAAGTCAGAAAGCACCTAGCGCCATAAGGTGCATTATGACGGCGATGACCTTCGTTTCCTTCTTGGCCGAGGTAGCCCCCTCGTCAGAAAGCACCTAGCGCCATAAGGTGCATTAAGACCGGGACAGTTCCTTCCACTTCCGCGCCTCAGCCTCCCGTCAGAAAGCACCTAGCGCCATAAGGTGCATTAAGACGCCTTGGATGCAACCTCAACCGACCGACCTCCCTGTCAGAAAGCACCTAGCGCCATAAGGTGCATTAAGACCATTCATCGGGACACATTTCCTTGGCAATGTCACTCACCTGTCAGAAAGCACCTAGCGCCATAAGGTGCATTAAGACCAGCTCGTACTTGTCGTCCCTGTGGCGGTTCGACATCGTCAGAAAGCACCTAGCGCCATAAGGTGCATTAAGACCGTGAACCGCATGGTCCCGATGTAATAGGGCTCAACAAGGTCAGAAAGCACCTAGCGCCATGAGGTGCATTAAGACGCGATATTCTGAGCAATCTCACCAGCCTCAATAGCCATGTCAGAAAGCACCTAGCGCCATAAGGTACATTAAGACCTGATCCTCGCCCTGCACGGGTGTGGGGTCGGGAAGTCAGAAAGCACCTAGCGCCGTAAGGTGCATTAAGACGCCGTGTGCCCCTGGCTGGAGAAGCTCGCCACCTGGTTGTCAGAAGGCACCTAGCGCCATAAAGTGCATTAAGACTAGGATGATCGAGACCCAGATGAGGTTAGCAGAAGACACGTCAGAAAGCACCTAGCGGCATAAGGTGCATTAGGACTGGTCATAACCCAGGTCGCCGTACTGGCACCACCACTGCAGTCAGAAAGCAGCTAGCGCCATAAGGTGCAACGGCACATTCGACCGCGCGCGACCACACCGCCCGGGTCAGAAGGCGCCTAGCGCCATAAGGTGCATTAAGACATCCGCTCAGCGAGCATCGCTGCGACCTGGCGGGCACCAGTCAGAAAGCACCTAGCGCCATAAGGTGCATTAAGACAACTTGTACGCACCCCACACAACCGCAGCTGTGCCTAGGTCAGAAAGCACCTAGCGCCATAAGGTGCATTAAGACAGCAGCGGCGGGACGATCGCCGGAGCCAGGCTCTCAGCGAGTCAGAAAGCACCTAGCGCCACAAGGCGCATTAGAACCCGATAGCCCAGGTCGCATACTGGCGGGACTGCGTGTCAGAAAGCACCTTGCGTCATAAGGTGCATTAGGACCACGAATCACCGGAGCAACCACAGACGCGCTCACCTTGTCAGAAAGCACCTAGCGCCACAAGGCGCATTAAGACCACCCGACCCGGCGCGCCCAAGAATGGCGATCTCCGGTCAGAAAGTACCTCGCGCCATAAGGTGCATTATGACGAACCGGCCACGCAGATCGGGCACCGTGAAGTCTGCGCCGTCAGAAAGCACCTAGCGCCATAAGGCGCATTATGACCACGCAGTTCCTTCTCACGTGCGGCGAACTCAGCCGTCTTCGTCAGAAAATACCTAGCGCCATAAGGTGTATTAAGACTCGTAAACCGTGAGGTCGCCAACCTTGTAGGAAACGTGTCAGAAAACACCTAGCGCTATAAGGCGCATTAATACGCACCCGGGATTGCGTTCGCGATCTGGTTCCAGTCCTGTCAGAAAGCACCTAGCACGATAAGATGCATTAAGACAACCCCCACTCGCCATTCTTATTCTGGAAGTAGTGGATGTCAGAAAGCACCTAGCGCCATAAGGTGCATTAAGACAGTGACTCGTTCAGCGCTTCGACCCAGTAGTCGACAACGTCAGAAAGCACCTAGCACCATAAGGCGCATTATGACACGCCAGCCACCTCGGTCAGGACGACTCGACCGGCGTCAGAAAGCACCTAGCGCCATGAGGTGCATTAAGACGAACCGTCGATGAACTTGATGATGACCTCGTCGTACGCGAGTCGGAAAGCACCTAGTGCCATAAGGTGCATTAGGACCGATGGTGCATCTCGGAGCCATAGGACAGGCCGATCTCACGTCAGAAAGTACCTAGCGCCATAAGGTGCATTAAGACTCAAGGATCGGGCTGGGGGCTGCGTTGGCGATGCCTGTCAGAAAGCACCTCGCGCCATAAGGTACATTAAGACCGTTCTTCAGGAAGACGGCCTCCTGTCCGTTAGCTCGGGTCAGAAAGCACCTCGCGCCATAAGGTGCATTAAGACGTGTTCCGTGTGGATGGTGAGGGCGCAGGTGAGGTTGGTCGGAAAGCATCTAGCGCCATAAGGTGCATTAAGACAGATCTTTGACCTTGGTCTTACCGCTGTTGTCTTCGCGCAGTCAGAAAGCACCTAGCGCCATAAGGTGCATTAGGACATTTGCATTCGGGGCCGGGGTCGATGGTGAGGCGTCGGTGCCAGAATGCGCCTTGCGCCACAAGGTGCATGAGGGCTGCCCGTCGAGGACAGAGGGAGCGGCAGGGCACTGGGCGAACCGGTATGGTTGGCCTCAACGAGGAGACAAGCAACGACGTTGATCAGGCATACGGTGCTGGGTGAGACCGGAGGGACCAAGCGTGTGTTTCGTGCAGCGGCTCGCGGGGGCTCAGGCCCGTGCCACGGCTGCGCGACCACGAGCTTCCCGCTGGCCTGGGGTTGCCGGTTGGTGGTCGTCGGCTAGCCCTCTCTTAGTGGCCTTGTTTTTCTTCTGCGGTGTCGGTGTTGTTGATGATGAGGTGGTC
>ERZ772977.160-NODE-160-length-53144-cov-74.789203_pt1 | contig 53144 bp, 46 predicted proteins | sample MGYA00511131_ERZ772977 | MGnify/ENA primary metagenome ERZ772977 (study PRJEB29015, sample SAMEA2737935) | human oral metagenome | biome: human oral; feature: human-associated habitat; material: dental | place: China | collected 2151 ...
GAAACTTCTGAATCTTGGTTGGAAAGAAGTCACTGGACAAGCTTACCAAGTAGGGGATATTGCCGTATGTTATCCTAACCCAAGAGCCGCATCCAGTGGTGCTCGTAAATACGGTCACGTATCGGTATTTAATGGTTCCGTATGGTGGGCAGACATTAAGTGTCATTCCCCATGTCCTTATCGTGATAGACATACCGCTGGTTATACGGTAAAAGTATATCGAGATAGTAATTATCTAAATGGCGGTACCGCTATTGATGATGTTTCTTCTCGCGGTGGATTTGCAAACAGTGTTACTTCTACTTACAGCGGTAATACACAACAGACTAGACCTATCTACAGTACTACGGTAAATGGTAAAGTCACTAAAGAGCAAATCGAAAAAGGTAAGCAATTAGCTAGTTTTGGATTGACTTCTGACGGCATATCGGCTGCTTCTAAGTTGTATAATTATACAACGCCTGAACAAGAAGCCGCACAATACAATTACGATACTAGTAATTCTGGTAATAATCTAAATGGTATTACAGGACTATCTGGTTTAGAAGATAAGCCTAATGATGCATTAGGTAAACTCCAAGCTTCTGTTCGTAAACTATTGGGTATTGGTAAAATCGATGCCTCTTCTGTTAATGCTGCTCTGGACTCTACAAAAGAGAAAAGAAAAGAAATGCAAGAAGAACAAAAAGGCACCAATATCCTTTCCATGGTTTTAGACAAAGCCAAACGTAATGTCATTTCTACGACTGAGAAGAATAATCTGAAAGAATCAACTTCAGCATCTATAGAACAATCTAAGAGCATGAAGAATGATATTGTTTCTGTTTCGAATGAAATTTTGAAAGAGAATAAACAACAGACAAAATTGTTGACCGATATCTTAGAGGCTTTGAGAAAAGAGAAAGCTAAGTCTAGAAAAGATAATAGTAGTTTCACCCCTCAAGAACGAGTAAGTTTTAGAGATTCGATTAATGGATCTTCCGATCTTGGAAATCCAAGGACTACTTCTAAAACCGTCATCGACATGAGAAAACAACCTGTATAACGAATACTCCAGACACTAGGTGTTGAGCCTAGTGTCTGGGGATATTTGTTATGATTTGTGAATTTATATTTTTATGCTATATTTATTTTAAGGAACTTATCCATGGATAAAACAACTTCTCGATTTACGGATAAAGATTGGGTAAGAGAACTTTTTGCAGTAGGACAAGATAAACTAGATGGTTTATCATTAGCCGAGAGAAACTGGTCTACAGCCGATTTTAAATTTAATGATACAGGCATGGGTGGGTCTATTGTTATTAATCCATTGCCTCAGCCTACGCCTTGGTCTGACCCGATTACTAATCCGGTTTTAATTTCTAGAAATGAACCTGGTTTAGGTGCATATTTTTCAGAAACATTCGATGATAATTACCGAGTAGTTACTTTTCGATTTGGCACCATGGCATTTACTTCTTTCTTAGGTTTTTTATTTAACATGTATCATCCTGGTGCTGCGGCACTGGTCAATAAAGGACGGGTACATGAAGTAATCTTCCAAATAGGTAGAATAATTGGTTTTGGTGCTTCTTTAATTGCGTGGCCTTTACATGCGATGGCTTTATTAGGTCAAGCCGTTAGTTACTTAATGAGAAAACCTACTTCACGATATGCCTACTTAAAACCAGGGATGACTCAATACTGGGGTGCTGCACAAACTCTGTTAAATCACTTCATGGTTAACCTAGGTTTAGCAGGTAATACCAAAGACTACGTAGAAGAATTCTCTAAGAACCCTGATGATTTAGGTGCGGTATACTCACCAGATAGAGCAGAACGAGAAGCCGCCGCTAAAGCATTTCCAGACTTGTTCGGACAAAATGGTATTCAATCAAGAATTAATGGCACACCAGGTGCTCATTTGGATATTATTGCAGTGGCTAACCGTGGACAACGTTTAGCTATTCATCGTCGTAACATTATGGAAAAATTCTTAGCAAAAGATCGAGCCGCTTTGTTACCAACGATTGAAGCCATGTACATGGGTACCAAAGGAAGAGCAGGTAAATCTTTATCGGATATTTTTTCATTATGGCAAAAAGCTTCCATTTATAATCCCGATAGTTCAGCTGGCGGTGTGTTAGGTGGTGGTGTCGGGATTGGTCTAGGTAGTCAAGCTCAACCAACTACTGATGAAAATGGTAATGTAATACCCGCTTCATCCCCTCCGCCTACACCTCCTACTGAAGGAGGAGGCACCGTATCAAATGACTCTGCTGACGCACCAGGTGTTGCAGAATTTGAATCTGGAATGCCTAGTCTTTTAGAGTATTTTAAAACAGAGCTTGAAGAAGGTAGTGCATTCGTATCGTTCCGAGTAGATGATACGGGTCCGGTTTCTGAAACTTTCAGTAACTCCTATCGTGCTTCAGAATTGGCTGAGAAAATCAATTCGACTTCTGCTACTGCTCGTTCCACTTATTTTAACTTAGCCGGTGGTAACCTAGGGGATAACGCAGTGATGAATATCATGGAGTCTGTTGTTGGTGGATTAAAATCTTTAGCAGAAGGTGTAGTAACCGGTATTGGATTGGAAGGTCTTTTGATTGCTGGTGGTGGCGGCATGGTAACGATGCCTAAATACTGGGAGTCATCCGAAGTAACATTGCCTAAAGCCTCTTATTCGTTTACATTGACTTCACGATATGCTAATCGACGTTCGGCACTACAAGATATTTACATGCCTTTGGCTTGTATTTTAGCCGGAGCAATGTCTCAAGCAGTAGGTAAACACGCTTACTCAGCACCATTCTATTGTGAGTTTTACGACCGTGGTAGAATGCAATCTCGATTTGCTGCTATCGATTCATTAACCATTACTCGTGGCGATGGTACAGTAGGTTTTACACCTGAAGGTTTGTTAATGTCTTGCACAGTTAGTTTTACATTAGCTGCCATGGAAGAACACGTGTCGATGCCTCTTTCTGAGAAGTTTAGCCTTACCGAGACATTTGGTACTTTGTTAGGAGCTACCATGATTACTGGTCGTCCTGATGCAGCTGCACTTGGTGCGATTGGCACTCAGTTAGCACGAGGTCTGTTTGATGATGATAACCAATTAATGGACTGGTTAGCTGTACTAACTGGTGTATCGTTAAACGAACAGTACTATATTGGTGCTAAGTTAAGACGAAGAATCCAGCAAAAGAAACTGGACCTTACTTCAGCCTTTTCTACACCGGCAATGGGTTCTTTTTTATCAGAAACTACTGTTGGTTCTATGTTGTCAGCACTGGTATTCCCATATCGCGCAGCAAGATAAAACATACGTACTATTACTCCTGTTCCTTTACGGGAACAGGAGTAATAGTCTATGTTCTATAATGCCAATATATTCGCTTTAAAGTCAGAAGGACTCACTAAGGTATCAGTACGAGCAACACCATTAATGATAAACTCACCATGGTCTTTAGAAAACTCATCATTGAAGTTAGTAGAGTTTTTAGTGAATACATTACTGAGTAACATAAGTACTTCATTTATTTTATCAGATTGATCGTACTGAATTAATCCTCGTCCTGTTTTACCTTTTGTATCTTCAGGACCCAAATAAAAACGATTAGATAAAACGACCTTAATTAATGTTTTAAAATCACTTGAAGCATTCATGAAGAGTTTTAGATTAAATATCTTTCTTTGTCCACCACGAGGAATCCACAAAGCTTCGCCTCCTCTAAATGAATAAATTACTTTCATCATTTCTTCAAAGATAAGATTCTTATCCTTTTCTTTATTGAATACCGCATTGAAACTAAATTCAGAAATCATCTTCTCTACGACTTTACCCGATATCTGTTCCATTCGTTGTGGGTCAGACAAACCAATAGCGTGATACATGGTATTATAATCTCCATTACTAGCGAGATCATGAATGATTTCAGTAGTGACATCGGTAGCAACATCAAAAGATTGTCCTTTGTTTTCACCTCGAACTAAGTTCTTAAACTCAGCACCAATCTCTAATCCAAGATTGGAGAATTCTTTCATGACTTCAGTTGCGGCTTCTTTAACTGCTAAGATATCTTGTACGTTAACCAGATCGTAACCAGTGATGTGTCGAGTTAAATCATTTAGACCATTAAGAATAGATAAATCCCCATTCTTAATTTTCTTAACATCATTACCTACCTTAATCGCCAGTTTAGCCCCTTCTACAATCTTATCGAATTTATCGGCACTTAAACCAGCATTTTGTAAAGCAGCTTTAGCACCTGGGGCAATCTTACTGATGACTTCTTCGAAATTTCTTTGCTTGATGGCATTTTTAATATTGTTTGCTTCTTTTAAGTATTTATTTACTTTAGAAAGCATGTCTTTACCACCGCGCAGTTTCTCACTTAGTTTATTTAAATCTAAGTTAAGTGTATTGGCGAATTTATAAAGACTATTTAATGTACCATTATTAAAGTCGGCAGTGTAAGCATCTTTAGTTGCTAGAGCATTGTCTTGAGAAGAGTTATAGACTGTGGTATTGGCATTCTTTTTATCGTTAGCAGAACTCTTACTGGTGGAAGCATTATTTCTACCTTTACTGGCTTTACTAGGCGGGGTAGGTTTTCTTTTTACTTTTTTACTATTTGTAGCCATGATGGTCTTTCTTAAAACTAAAAAAAGAATAATATTCTAAATCATACGTCTAGACTACTACTCTCTGAGGAAAACCCCAGAGAGTAGTAATATCTAGTTAGTTATTTAGATCAACCAGTTTCGGTTTAATATTATTCAGAACACGAGTCATTTGTTTATCTCGCATTTTGAACTTATTGTCCGAATCAAAGTAATAAGCCACATAAGGAAGCTTATTACTTATGACCATTTCCAGAAGATCTGGTTTAGACATAATAGAATAAACCAAGAATTCTTCTAAAAGATTATCAGGCACGAACTTAACTTCATATTCGTTTTCTCCTGATTTGATCTGTTTGTCTACATACTCACGTAACCGAGCACCACACAAAGAACGAATGTTATCGTCTTTGTTTTTCAGCTTGTACCAGGTCACTGCAGAAGAAATAGAGATGAAACTACCGTAACGAGGGTGGTAAAATACCCGCGTATGATCAATAAACAATCGCTCACCCAATAAGGTAGCCGTATCATTCAGGTTGATTCGGATATGGTCAATACCGTCTTTACTTGGATCGATATTGGTCATGTCCAGAGTCTGGTCGACAGACAAGTCCAATTCACTCATCTTTATTGTCCTCCTTACGAACTTGTTTCCCCAGCGAATACAGTTCGTGATTGATTTCTGCATTTTCTTCGTGCAGTTTTTGTTGATCGATTAATTCTTGATTACGCACAGGTCGAGTATATTGAGTTAAGCCTACGCCACCTACGTGGGCTGTATAAGACTTAATCGTACCGGATTTGCGCTGCATGGTAATGGTGATGTCTACCCAAGGTAAATCCAAGATATGGAACAACTCGCCTAAGTACTTAATACTGATGGTCTCACGAGACAACTCTTTCAATAATCGAGCTTTCTCTGCTGTGATTTTGTTTTGATCTAAAGTATTACCAGAGTAAGTACGTAGAGCATCTTCAATAATCTCAGTCATTTGAGAATAGATCAGAGACTCATCTTCCATCTGTGGATAACCTTCCACACCTTTGCCGTCGTAATTATCTTTAATGATACGACGCAAGAGCAGAGACAAAACACCACCCCAAGTATTGGTGACATCTTGTACTGAGCCATTCTCAGTGTCAGTAATACGACGGAAACCTTGTAGTACCGCATCTTTAGAATTAGAGTTCATTCTTAATTGCCTCCTGTAAATCGTGTTCCCGAATGAAGATAAAGAGTTTTTCTAAAAGCAGTAAATTATACGTACTGATGAGAAAAACATCTTTATAGGAACCGATGTAATTTTCAAAATAAGTTAGATTAGAAAGTTTCGTTAAGAATTCCTTAACGGAGTTCAGATAGATGTAAGCAGAATGTAATACTGATACATCATCAGGCAGATTACTTTTGTAATACTGTCTGGGATTCATGTAGGTATCGAAGATATTACAACGAACAACATCTTTAAAAGATTCATGAGGTTTAGAAGTCAAATAGTTATTCAGATGAGTTAACTCTGCCAAATCTGAAAAACTATTTTCTGCTGTAGAAATCCCATAACAGCTTGTGGTTAAATCTAAACCAATTTGATCCGGTAGTTTAGCATACTTCTGATTACCCATGAGTCTATTCACTTTAGCCATGGTCAACTCCAGATAAGAGAGATAATCCTCAATGGCTTTCTTCTTACCCTCAGAACCATACTGTTTAGATAGCTCACGAAATCGATTCACTGTATTTCTTACCCATACTTCGTGTGCTTCTACTTTTTTATTGTAAGCCTTTTCTTTAAAACGAAAGAAGCTTACTACTTTAGTTAGCATGGAAATTTCCTTTGGAACAGTTAGATTAGAAAAGAAACAATTACATCACCTCTGCTATCGATATGGTATAATTGCAAGGTTTAAGATTCGAAATAATATTGTAATCTCATCTTAATAGTATATTTTTGAAATAAACTAAATAAATCAAGTATTATAAGCATTATGAATAAATTATCTTTTTAATGTATATAAGGAATTTTAAAATGAGTGTTGAACAAATGGTAGAAGGAGTGAATCTTGATCAACCGATTGCTCCTCCAGTAGTTGATCCTATTATTCAGTTCGAAGTCAAAGGCGAGACTTCTAAATACGATAAACAAGGTATTCTGGACGAGAACATTAAGTTACGACAGGCGATTGTACGTGTGGCTACTGCCGATTTAAAAGCATTGATTAATGATCCGGATCTAGCGTCACTAGCGTTAAAAGCTATGGATGCTAATGATAAGTCATTGATTGCTACTGCTCGCTTACAAGTGGAAGAAGAAGGCAACGCTACCGATGCCGCACTGGTGGCAGCACTAGTTGCAGAAACGCTTTCTCGTAATGAAAGAACCCGTAAAGAGAGAATGCAACAAGATTCCATACCGCATGACCCTAATTACAAACCGCAAGGGCGTTCATTTGAATTACCTAGTGCCTCTCGTGAAATTCGTGATGATGAACTTGTAACAGGTACAGTGGTAATTACCCAAGAAGAAATCATGTCTACCTTGAAGATTAAAGCAGTAGATGATGAAGAAGAAAAGAAAGAAGAATAACTAATTACTCCTACTCCCTAATTAAAGGGAGTAGGAGTAATCTATCTGGGTTTATTTACTTTTCAAGAATTCTTCAGCAACACCGATAGCAGAATTCAAAGCCACCGTGATGACTTCTGCGTTGTATACGCAAACCGAAAATGCTTCGACAATCTCAGCAATCTTAGTGGTGGCATTAGCGATTTTAGCAATCATGGGTTTAGAATAACCATCTTTAACCATCTCGCTTAAATCACGAACATATTGTACGGCGGTATCCACTTCATTCAATAGTTTCTTACGATCAATGCTGTTGATCAGATCACTATTGTCTTCTGCCAATTTTACGATGGAATAAATATCAACACCAGAATTAAAGACGTCACCATATTTTGCTACAGCATTAAAATCATTCGGTTTCTTCATGGTGCTTAGAGTTTTCAATTCTTTATTGATTAAATCTGCCTGACGGATATAATTCATGTCAGAGAACAGAGTAGAATCAGTTAAACCTTTATCCGTAGAAATCACCCGACCAATATCAATACGTAATTGAGCCACTTGGCTAATAACATCTTTCAAAGATTTACTTACCTCAAATGACTGGTGGATATAAGTTCCGTAGTCGACCGCCATCCCAGGAGGAATGTCTACATCTAAATCTAGCATTGCTGCATAATTACGACTCAGTTTAGTTTTATCCAAACGATTTAAACGAGTAGTGTCTAGCATAAGGCTTTTGCCATTCACTTTGTCAGAAGAAAATAAAGATTGAGCAGTTAATCGCAACGTGTTAAAAGTTTTATTGAATATTTCAGTAATGGATTCAAATAAACCTTCGTTAGAGACATCGAGTGTTTTGATTTTTTCTAGGTCGGCCTGTAGTTGCTCAACGGATACCATCAAGGAGACGTCCCATTTAGAACCTACAGAATATTTATTTTGACTAAACATGAAATTACTTTTCCTTTTATGAATTCTAATAAACTAAATCTTTTTGAAACAGATATAGTTTGAACAAATACCAACTTCAACCCAATTCTCAAATACCCGAGGTAATATTAAAATGATTACTGGATTTTACCAAATGCCAGCGAAGCAATCGCCTTACTTACGAACTAATATCAACGTAGGATGTCTCATGGATATCCCTACTGGTTCTCCAGTAAAAGCACAACATGGGCGTTATATCACTAATGGCGGACATAATGGTTCTGTTATTTTTGTTGGTCCTGGTAACTCATATAAATCCGCTCTGGCGGACCACGTCAATGAAGTCGCCGCATTCCGAGTCCACCGCTACGCTACAGGACAAAAATACGACACAGAGAACAATGCCTACATTCCTGGTCTGGAAGTACGCTTAAAACGCATCGTAGGTACCTTAGCAGAAGCCGACTGGTTTCAGACTGGTCGATGGATTGTCACTGAGTCTTCTATCTATAAAGGTGATGAATGGTTTAAAATGGCTAAAGAATGGATGTACGGTAAGAAGAAAGCTGGTGCATCCATCAAGATTGAAATTCCTGCTCTAGACCGAGAAGGTAAACCCATGAAGATCATGTTACCTACTTTCATCACTTTGGACTCTTTGTCTAAGTTTGAAGTAGAAGCGGTACAAGAACTTCGTGATAAAACTGATCTAGGTGACGCTAAACAAAACATGATCGCCATGAACTCAGGTAAGTTCAAGAAAAACATGATTGATGAATTACCTGATTTATTAGTGGGTACCAATACTTACTTAACAGGTACGGTTCACTACGGTGAATTAAAACAGATGGATCCTTATGCTCCGGTACACAAACCACTACAACACGTAGACAATGGTCGTAAGATGAAAGGTGTACCTGAAAACATCACTTTCCTTTCTACTTGTATGTGGGGTATTAAAGCGGTTAGTAAACTCCATAATAAAGCCGACCGTAATGTCATGGAGTATCCATTAAAGAATGCAGCAAATGATAATAACGTCGATGACTTAAACGTTGTTTCTATGCAGCAATGGCGTTGTAAAACAGGTCCTTCTGGTTACACTTTAAACATCGTGGTTTCTCAGAAGTACGGCGTACTGGAAGAATTAACCAATTTCCATTTCTTGCGAACGCATGGTAATTATGGTTTACATGGTGAGATTACTCAGACGGGTAACTTTAAAGATGTTTCATGTATTCTGTATCCCGAACAAAAACTGACTCGTACGACAGTACGTACTTTAATGGATGAAGATCGTCGTTTAGCCCGTGCGATTCAAATCTGTGCAGACATGTTGCAGATGTCTGTCCATTGGTCTACCCATCTACGTTCTATTGATAATCGTTTATTAGAACTTACCCCTGCTTCTCTTTACGATAAAATCAAAATGGAAGGCTATGATTGGAACATGATTCTGGATACTCGTTACTTCTGGAGTGCAGATGACGAGAATCATGACCAGTTAGAACTCTCTACCATCGACATTATGCGTATGGCTTTAGGTACCTACCATCCTTATTGGTTAGAAGCTGATAAGAAAACTATTAAAAAGAAATATGCGAAAACTTCCAAAGTAGAAGACGTCATGATTGACAATGGCGATAAACCTAAGAAATAAGTTTTATGGATAGGAGGTCATTCTAGATCCTGACTTCCTTATCCTTTTCTATCAACCTTAATATTAAGGAAATTTATTAAAATGACTCAAGAACAAGAAATTACTGAGACTACAGTACCTGTAGTTGAAGAAGAAATCACTCAAGAAGCTCCTGTAGAGGAAACAGGTAATCAAACCGGTATTCAGGATAAGTCTTTTGAAGCTCTGATTACTGACCCTAATTTCATTTTGCAAGACTTCCGTGGTTTGTGTGAAAAACATGGTATTGGTTTTGTAGACCTGATGAACGATATGGGATTCAATGCCGCTACATTGAAAGCTTTGTTGGTAAACAAACCCATTACTGAACAAATCTTTGTACTGGCACGTGAACTCTCAATCATCATTTTCAAAATGGGCATCGATAGTGAACCTGAAGTCAATACTTTAGATGTCCGTACTACTCTGGGTAATGTAGGTGACTCTAAAGAATTCTTAGAACTCTTAGATACCTTCATCTTCCCTTACATGGCAGAATACGTGAAGAATGGTAGTCTGGACCCTAACTGGATCCTACCTGAAGATCCGTCTAAAGAACTGCAACAAATGGTTTCTGAACAAATCAGTATTAACCAAGAAATGGAGAATGCTGTGAAAGAAGCAGATGTGCGTATGGGTGAATTGAAAAAACTGGAAGAAGCAGTAGAACTCACTCAAGGTGAGACTGTAGTAGCCGTGGTTTCTGAAGAAGAACTGAAAGAAGCTTTGGAACACGCTACACAAGAAGGTGATGTAGAGATTACGGAAGAAACTGTAGTAGAAAAACCTATTAAAGCGGTTGAATCTTCTTCAGACGATCAAGTCTATCACGCCGATTGCGCTGGTCCTGTATAAAACTAAATAGTAAAACATAAACATTACTCTCCTCTCCTTTATTGGGAGAGGAGAGTAGTATGCCGTATGTTTAAAAGTCTATATTGTTAGTACGTAATAACTCTTTTAACCGAAGGATTTCATTGTGTTGTTCAATGGCTTTTCTTTCGACTAAACTGAGTTTATCGGTCAGTACTTTCTTCGCTTCGGTCGCTTCTGTTAATTGAGAAATAGTAGACTTATTGTCTTTCATTCTTTGCTTACGGGCTTTTTCTAAACGATCATGTGAAGTGTTATCCACAATGATGATTTCGGATAAAGCCATGGTTTCTGCCTGAACGTTTATTCCCAGCGTATAATCCACCAATTCTTCTAGTTTCTGAATCAATGGTTCTACATTGGTATTTACAGGAAGAGCACCCAGTCTTAACCCAATACCCAAAGAGCAATAGTTTACTCCGGTACCGATTGGATAAGAGACCAGATAATGAAGTGGAAACGAATAGACTTGTCCAGCATCGGTTCTCAAGAAAATAATACGACCACCATCGTCAGAATGCTTTTGATAATCTTCTTTAGAGATATCGTGTTTCTGATAATAGGCCGTGTAAGGATCGATACCCATTGAGAATAGCTGTCCGTAGTTTGTAACAGCCGTACATTCTAGAGTGGTATTTAGAGGAAGATAGGATTGAAAAGGTGTTTTTAATTCCCATAGTCCTCTGGATCCTACGGTAGGATTACTTAAAGCCATTTATATAATATCCTTATTGGTTTAAGAAGTTATACTTAGCCGCGATAAGATAGTGATAATCTTTATACTTCATGACCAAGAACAACTTATTATTACGGGTAGTACGGGTAAAGATCTTCTCACCGCTAATAATCTCACCACCTGGTAGTGTAATCTTTTCACGTGGTAAAGAAGAAGTAGGTGTCATGGTTTCCGCGACTTGAAGCATGTCTTGTATTTTTAAAGAGAATGCTTGAGTATTTGCTGACTGATAACTAAAGTCAGTAGAAGTAGAAGGTACATCGATAAAATCTGGATAAACTTCTTGTAACTTAAACTTATTGTCTCGGTTTTCTTCAGAACCACAAACCAAAGCAGCAACAGCACGATAATACAAAGAAACCGCTTGAATGTTTGCTTTGATGTGTTCATCTGTCATTTCATGCATGAATGGTTTTCCATACTTCTCGAAAGCAGTTGACAAGGTTACAAAAGGAGAATACAATGAAGCTTGTTCTCTTACCTTATTTTCATTAGATAAGTTATCCCATTGAGGAACGATAATGAACTCATTTCGTTTAAAGATATCGGGGAAGACTTTCTTCCATTCTTCACGACTATGGGTAGAGTTACTCAAAATGGTTTCTTGGATTTTATCTTTTACGGCATCGATGGAATCACCCGCATCACCCCAAATGAGTACATACCAGTTTGTGTCTAATTCAGGAGTATTCTTAACAGGGTGGTACCATTTAAAAATATCTAATCGGAAAATCGTAACAGGTGAATGAGCTTTTTTAGAGTTAGCAATACGAGTCAATATATCCACGGGTCGTTTTGCCAATTCTTTTTCTACTTCCACACGAGATGAAAAGAAGACATCGATATTTTCAACAGGGGCAATAATATCAATTTCATACTCGTCGTATTCAGAACGGAACGAAGCGTCTGAGAACCAAATCCAAAATTCGTTATCTTCTAGATCCTTAAAACGAATCCACTGTATACAATGGTAATTACCATCGGTGACTACATCACCTAATTCAAATTTTTGTGCACGAGATGAGAACGTATCCAAAAGATTACGTTTTAATTCATCTTTGTAGATTTCTCGAGCACCTTGAAGAACATAGTCGTAAATATGTTTGCTGACATCTAAAGCCAAATCTCGGTCAACAGTATTGATATCAATACTGCGTTCATTCTCCATAGTACTGAGTACATTTAGCGTAATATTTTTGTCAATATTGTGTGAATAGAGTCGCACGTCTTTTTCGTATGTTCTACTTTCAGTAGACATTTCCCCGAAAGTGTGTACGACTAAGTTCTCATTCGAAGTAAAAAACGAATGAGCGGCAAATGCCTTGAGTGATCTTGCCATTTTATAAATACCTTTAAAATTCTATAAAATATAAAAGAGGTAAACCAATTATGTTCAGAACGATAATTGATTTTCTATGGGAATGGATAGTAGGCAAGGAAGTAAAGCCAGGTCAGGCTATCCGTCATCATAAAACTCGACTATTATTCTTTGTGGTATTGGTTCTATCTTTAGGCTATAACATTAAAATAACGGATCGCTTTAATCAATATTACGAAGCATTCGAAGAATTGAAAAATCGTTATAGCCTACAAAAGGGTAGGATTAAGTCATTAGAAGAGGATAACCAAAAGCTGATTGAGTCAGTAAACCTACTCACTAATGGTAAGCCTCTTGAATGTAAACAAGATGATACAAAGAATATATTGATACCACCTAGTATTAAAATAACACCACCCACAAAAAATATCAAACCTTAGTTTCAATTTCTTTAACAAAGGGGAATCTATGATTAGATTCCCTTGTTTTGTTTTAGAAAGAATAAGAATGAATTACACAGGTTTAGTTGTTTATTGCGATGGTGGAACCTTTAGAAAAAATCCAGGTTCCTATGGACGTGGATTACACTGGTATACTTACGATACCGACCCTATCCAAAAAAAGTTTCCAATCGGAAACATCAAACCCACTACAAAAGGATACGCCACTAAAGATATCCCTACTGAGACATTTCCTGCTTTTGACAGTAAAGAAAGTTTTATAGAAGCCGTTAAATCCGACAAAACCTATATTGTCAATGTAACTTCTATTAAGGAACATGCTCAGGGATATCCGGATATCCAATCAAATAATGCAGCTGAATTACAAGCCATGGTTCGGGCATTTGAAGTCGTTTTAGAAACCAAAGCAGATATTGCGTTAATCTACAGCGATTCTCAATATGTATTAAAAGCCATTGGTAATCTAGATAAGCTAAACAAATTTCAGTTTTGCAATCCAAACACAGGAACACCTCTCTCCAACCAACTTATCTTAAAAGAACTTCATCGTTTACAATCACTGATAAATGAATCTGGCTTAAAGTACATGGCAAAATGGATCAAAGGTCATGGCGATGCGAAGAATGATGATCGTACACAGTCGTCTATTCCTAATCTATTCGCTGACGAAATGGCATCCATTGCTGCATCTTTATCGAATAACTTATTTTACTTAAGTGAAGATAATGATCGTCATGAACGAGAGATTACCTTCGAAGATCTTGCTAATGAAAGAAAACCTAAAAAGATACATCCCTTTTTAAATAATAAAAGAATGTATTTGGGGTTTACTCCGCGTAAAAATAAAGAAGTATTTTTCGTGGGTAACCCAGGTAAAATCAATCACGACGAAAAGATAGAAAGACAGATCGTCATCGACAGCAAGACCAAAGAAGAGGTCGTGATTAAACGAAAAGTGAAAATACCTATCGACATTTACACAGGCAAGATGATTGCCGACGCACAAGTAGGTGTCGTGGTCGTAGAGGGCGGAGACCCTATTGTAAACCTCGTCGAAGAAGTCCAGGAAAAATGGATCATGCAGCATTACACTCATCCCGAGATGATGTATTGTTTGTACATGGATACCGTATCCGACAGTAAAACCTATGCGAATCTTTTAAAGCATAAAGAGCTATGGATTTCGCGTAGCTTCGGAACACCCAATCTAGAAACCGTAGATGGAAAAGTGTTGACTTATATTAACGATCCTGTATATCTTGCTATTCGTAATTTTGAAAATTTCGAAAACTTATATATGCAACTAGAGTACCTCAAGTCACGTCACGTTGCGATTAGAGAACAAGACATTACAGATCTTCTATATGACACACACGAGTGTTCCGTGAATAAAGACTTTCGAGGAGATAAGAAAGAGAAAGTATTACTAGGAAAAAGCCTTAAGAAGGAATTTGGAACCGATTTTAAATCGTTGACTCTGGAAGCAGAATTTGGTGAAGAAGAAACCATTAAACGTAAGATCATTCTTACTACCGGTATTGATTTATTAAACCGAAATCAATTAAAAAACATAGAGACTGAAAATCCTTCTGTGAAATTACTTACGTGGCATCATTCTGGTAATCTTTACTCCTTTGCAGTTTTTATAGAAACACACAAGAAAACAGAAAACGGTTTACAAACTAAAGACTATGGAATCTGGAGAGGCGTTTACTCCTCACAAGTCCTAGTTGAATAATTTGGTTATTATTTTAATTTTTGTTTTTCTATAAAAAGGTTATGGATTATGAAAACTCTGTTTGCTTTTCTAACTTATCTTTTACCGGATAGAATGATAAGAACTCTGTTTTTATCGTCCCTTTATCGTCAGTTATTTAAAGTTCGTACTTTAGACCACAGTGTCTATCATCGCGTAAACAAAATCTTAAATGTTTGTGAGCGTGATCACGCCATGGGATTAGGTATGGAACTGAGTAAGTCTTTTTGGAATGGCGAAGAGCTAAAACACATAGAGACCGAATTGACAAAAAATGGACGATATGTTCTAACCGAAAAAGCGAAAAAAGAAATGGTGGATGACATTTTGGCTAAGACCCCGACTTGGTTGAAGTATAACTTAACCAGTATGAAAGAAGACATTAGTAAAATGTTAGACAACTATTTTCGCTTATCAAACGTAGCATAAACTAAGGTATACTCCTCTACCCCGTTAAGGGTAGAGGAGTATGCTCTTATGTTATTCAGGTATATCAGTAAGATTATCATCCCCTCGTTCACGGTGACGGTGAGTAGAGTAAGCAATACCATTGACAATGACATCACCATTTACTTGGATGACCCCGTTCATGACCATGCCACTACCACCATTACCACCATTGCTGGTAATCCCACCGGCAATACTATAATTACCAGTTTGAGAGTGAGTAGGTGTCTCGGTATTCCAGCCACTACTGTATTTCCCTGACTTGTTTTGAGATTTTTCACTTATGTGGCTGTCTGCACTAAGATCGTAATTATCACAGCCAATATTAATATTGCGCTTATTAATCTCGATAAAAGCCCCTTCAGAAGTTTGTAAACGAACAATACTATTAGCAGAATCAATATAGAATAAATTCCCGATATCATCTTTAATATCCACCCTACCTTCTTTGACATCCACACCGACGTGGTATGCCCATTTTTCACCATCTGATTTAGTCGTATTAATCAGTACGACTTTCTTACGACGAGTAGAAACCATTTGAGTCCAGTCTGTATCTGGACCTGACTTTACATTCTCATCTCGTGTATTAGAATAACCAAATACTTTTTCTTCTAGTTTTTCAAAGTTATCGGTATTGGTTGTGGTTTCCCAATAAAAATAGTCAGTATTGGCTTTTCGATAAAGCTGTACTTGAGCACCTCGTCTTACATCGGGAGCGGTTTTAATATTAGGATCTCGACACAACCATTTTGCGGTTATGGTATTAGACGTCTGAGTCTTTACGACACTTTTTCTACCAAAACTGTCTACAAATTCAGATTGGTAGTCTTCTACTTGGTCGACTACTTCCCCATCAGACAATGGAAATATAGAAGTAGGTAATGCAGTGATTCTATCGGAATTGGGTTCCTTATTAACAGCGACAATTCCTAGTGAATAAGGAATAAGATTATTTAAATTTTCCATTATCTCATCTCTATTAAAATTAGTTAAGATCAATCATATTCTCTGAATAATTAACCTTAAGAGAGCATCATGAAAATCATTTCTTTGGAATTAGAAGGAGCTATCCGATTAGAACTAAGCGGAATCAGAAACTTAAAGATTACTCCCGAAACCAGTATCACTGCAATCATTGGTAGTAATGGCAGTGGGAAATCATCCTTACTACATTACCTTTCTCCACTGCCTGCTGATAAAGCTGACTTTACTAAGTCAGGCTATAAGAAAATCGTATTAGAAAAAGAGAATGTTAAGTACGTATTGACTTCTGATTTTAAAGACAATAAACATTCTTTTGTTATTGAGTCTACTGGCGAAGAATTGAATGTCGGTGGTACCCAAACCATGCAGAATCAATTAGTACAGGATTACTTTAATTACAATAAAAATATTCATCAGTTATTAACGGGTAAAGAACGTTTTACTTTAATGTCTCCGGCTAAGCGTAAAGAATGGTTTACCTTACTTTGCGATACGGATTATTCTTACGGATTAAAAGTATTTGGCAAAGCCAAAGACAAACAAAGAGATGCTCAAGGTGCGATTAAGAGAATGCGTCAACAAATCATCTCTTTAACCAATGATCAAGAAGAAGATCAAACTGACATTCCTAATAACATTTTACAGTTAGAAGAGAAGATTGATACCTTAAGAACGATTGCACCTTTTAAGAAAGAATATTCAGATCCTCAATTTGAATTTAATCTTAAAGAGAAGTTAAAGAACGCCACATTAGAAATCAAAGACAGTAACCAGGATTTAAAACAGTCTAAAAAGAAAGTATTGAATCGCTGGATAACAACAGATACTTTAGAAGACTTAGTTTCCCGTAAAGAAAGCTTATACGAGAAATTAGTCAAACTGAAACAACAATACTCTTCTAAAGTAGAAGAATATACAGAAACAGAAAATCGTTTAGCGAACATGAAGCTTTCTTCAGAAGAAGAGTTTAAAGAGATTCGTAATAAACGAGATGAGTTAAAACAAGAAATCCAAGAAATCATTAAAACCGATGAGTCTATTCTTAGTATTGACAATGCTCTATTTCAAGAGAAAACTTATCAAGACAATCGAAATACGATTGACACCACTTTAATGTCTTTATTCAATATTCAGTCTCCTCATCTTTCTTCTCAATTAGTAGAAGAGACAGAAACTTTATTGAATGGTAAGAAACAACTCTTAAATGAATCTTCCTTTCGTCTAGTGAAAATTAACGAAAGATTAGAAGCATTTAAAGAGAAAGAGAAAGAAGCTAAAGTCTCTTGTCCCAATTGTCATCATCAGTTTCATCCTGGGTTAGAACCTGAAAAATACAATCGTTTAAAAGAAATCTTAGAGAACGAAACCGCCAGTAACGTAAAGTTAACAGAAGAAGTGAATGAGCTAAATGACAAACTCAATCAGTTAAACGAAGACATGAATCTGTTAAGGCAGTTTTCTCGGCTCTGTAGCGCGTATCCTGAGCTTTTAGGGGAGATAGGTACCGAAGTACTCAAACAGAAGTACTACCTCTCCCAGCCCAATTGGGCGCAATTAAAGCTACAAGACAAATTGACTAAGATTACTCTAAAAATCAAAGTCGATCGTTTACAAGAACAAGTCAACGAATTAGAGAAACAACTGAATAGTATTTCTTCAGTCGATGAGAAATACTACAATGAAACCAAAGAACATTTGTCTAAATTAGAAATCTTGTCTAATACTTTACACGAAGAGATTCAAGAAAACTTAGCGATCTATAAAGACATCTTAAAAGCCATTGAAGACATTACTCAATTTCAAAAACATCAAGAATCCTTATCTAATCAATTAGAATCTTATAATGCTTTAGAATTAGAGTTAGCCGAATACTTATTGTATAAGTCTGCAAATAGTGTCATCACGACTTATCGAGAAGATGTCTATAGACTCTCTAAGAAACAATCTGAAATTGAATCTAAAAGACAAACCATTCAGTTGTTAGAAAAACAAGTCGATACGCTATCCAGTGAATTGAAAGTATGGGATGCGGTATTAGACGCATTGAATCCTACGGATGGATTGATTGCCGAAGGGCTGTTAGGCTATATTAAAATCTTCTTAGCCAGAATGAATGGATTGATTGCTTCGATTTGGACCTATCCATTAATCATTCATCCTTCTAAAATGTCAGAAGAATCAGAAACCGAACTCTCTTATCGATTCCCCATGACCGTAGGGATTTCTGATAAACCTAAGAATGATGTCAATCAAGGTTCAGACGGTATTTGTGAAGTCATCGACTTAGCTTTTAGAATGGTAGCCATGAAAGCATTAGGATTAAAAGGTTATCCTTTATACTTAGATGAGTTTGGTCGTACATTCGATAACAAACACAGAGAGAATGCTTTACGTTTAGTAGAACGTTTATCTGAAGAATTTATTGAAGATCAAATTTTTATGGTTTCCCATTCTTTTATGGAATACTCGGTGTTAAATGATGTAGCGTTCTGTGTGTTATCAGAGGACAACATCGTATTACCACCTAAGAACATCAATCAAGGTGTCGTGATTACACGACACTAATTTTTAAGGAGTAATGAACATGTCTCAAGATTACACGATTGAACAAAGTAAAGAATATAAAGAGATGCAACAAAATGTAGGGGTTATTCAAGAGTTAGCAAATCGTGCTCGTGATGACTTACTTACTTGTATTCGAACCATCAGCAGTAAGGATAGAGAAAAGTTGACAGAAGCAGCACTTAGCTTGTCTAGAAATATATTGGCTTTGGAGCAGTTTTCAGCTCAAATTTCTAAAGAGATGGCTATTGAAAAGTTTATTTGTAGTACTCTAGCTAAAACACTAGATGATGCGAAAGGTACTTTTGATGTACATACTGAAGAAATATCCGTACCTGTACATTTCCATGGTAATCTCGAACCAGAGACAAAAGAACCTGAACAAGACACTCCTAAATCTATTAACATTGTTCATCCTTTTGCGGGAGAAACAGCCGCAATTAACGGAATGCATGTTTCCACTCAAGAATTGGCTCGTTTAGCTGGTCGAGGAGAAACCAAAGTTAATGAATCATTAGGTGATTTTGGATACACTCCGGCAGAAGTTAAGGGTCGTGAATACGATGAGTTTTCTTTGAAAAGAAACATCGATGATAAGCTCTCTCAACAATACGAACGAGAAGCTAATACATCAGTTTCATTAGAGACTGACCATGAAGCTTGGGTAGAAAAGATTAAAGAACATCTGGAACGTCGTGATAAGGTACGTACTATCTTGGATCGTAAAGTTTACTTTATAGCAGCTAATCCAATCATTAACGAATCCGTAGTTCATGAAGAACCTGATTATGTGGATATCACCCAGTATATTGAAGTTATCGACGCAGAGACTTTAAAATACATCTTGGTCGAGCGCCGTGCCAAAGGCGTGGATATTAAAGATACTATTCTTTTTGAAATTGATGACCGCGATGTTGTAGAAGACCATATTTACGGTCGTGTAAATAGACATCGTTATGTTGGCCAAGATAATCTACTGACTGAGTTGTCAATATCGCTGATTAAAAAGAACGAAAAGGGTAAAGAAGTAGTATTTCGATAAGTTTAAACGGGCGTAAGTCTACACAGTCCTATGACTGTGTAGACTATGTTCTATTTAAACCAATATTAAAAGGAATTTGTTTCATGAACCCTAAAAGAAAAGAGACTATTGAAAGATGTGTAAACTTAGTACAGAGTATGTTGCCTAAATCAAATAATGGTGAAATTACTCGTAAGTGGTTAGAATCTTTAACCGATAAAGAATTCGATGAACTCATGATGAAATTCGCTAACGGAGAAGAATTCCTGCAAATCATCACGCCTGTCGGTGAGGATGATTTCCGGTTAGATACCGATACCTTGCAAAAGGTAGCTGATGAGAACGGAGTGAACTTATATCACCGTATTTGGATTAAAGATGATGAAGGTGGTTACGAGCTTTCTAATAAGAAGTCTATGGTGATTCATCTGCCGATTCGTATTCAACAACAACTGATTGCGAAGAAAGTTTCTATTCCTAAAGACAATGACCATATCGACGTATTCACTGGTCAGGTAACCTCTAAAGAATCTAAAGCAGCCCGTCTCTCCTATCCAGAAGTCAACTCTCTTCTGGCAATGGGCTTAACCAAAACAGTAGAAGAAATGATGCATTTTAGGGGTGGTTCTGAGAATGGTGTTCGTTTGATCGAGCAATCGATTATGCAAATGGGTAGAGCTTCAGCAAACGCCCTTAAACCATACAGTGGGAATGTAGGCTCAACCATGATGTTACATTCTTACTTAACCGCCATGATGCTAAGAACCACACTCTTAACCAAAGTAGGTACTGCTTAATTATTAAAAAAGGAAGTTTCATCATGTATGCAATAACACAAGAACAAAAAGAAGAAGTATTAGATAATCTGTCTAATCGAAATGAAGAAGTCGAAAAAGTAATGTTGGCTTTAGAGTTGATTGAAGAAGACAAAAAAGAAATAGCTCGTTTAAAGGCTCTAGAAGATGACTCTGCTGAGTTTCGTTCTTTAGAATGGAAATACCTCAAAGCTTCTGCAAAACTCTTGTCACGCTATCCGAAAGGCATTCTAGCAAGTAACAAGCAACTGGTTAAAGACGTTTTGACTCAAAATAGTTTAACAGCATTCTTAGAAGTAAATATTTTACAATCTTACTTAAAGAAAATTGAAAGTACTCATCCTCAGTATAAGAAATACTTATTGAGTCTTTATGCTTTACTAGAATTAGAAGCAGGGGATGAGCTAAAATACTTCATCACGAAAATATACGACTTACGAGATGCTCATGCGGTATTCAATGCTGACCGAAGCTATTTCGCAGACCTCTTGAATGAACATATTTGGTTACGACTCTTATTGGTACAAGCTTTCCTATTAGAGATGAATTGTTTTGATAAGATCGAAGCTTTGATGATTACTAACGGACCCAGTGAATGAAGCCGGATACCAAACCTAAAAAACACGGCGTGTTGATTGACTTAGATTGTTTATTCGATACTCGATACGCAGTGCTGAATGAAATCGATCCTGTCGTTACCGATAACTTATTATTAAACGGTTATTACTTTAGAAATCGGGATGAATTTCCTAATATCAATTTACATGAATTTAGGAAAAAGTATCAGCAAAGAGATGTTAATACACTGAAGAATTCATTACCGACTTCTTTAATGTTTAGGTTAGCTGAAATCATTGGTGACTTTATTGTAGAATTCGGTAAAGAAGGTCGTTTACTTAATCCTGAGTTGATTCTCAATATTTATCCGTATAAACTAAGTAATGAAGAAATCAATGAAATGGCTTTATGTTTAAAGATACGAACTAACCACATCATCCCTGTTCGTATCATTAATACTGACCCATTGAACATCACACCTAGTTGGTTAAAAGACAACATTACTTTTTTCTATACTTATAACTGGTCAGAATGGTTAACAAAATATGCTTATACATTAATGTCTAATAGACTAGATGACGTATGTATTGTTGCTCCCTCTATTATGCCTTTGAGCAAAGAAGAAGGTGAGAATCAAGTTAAAGAATTAGAAGAAGACTTACGTTCTAAATTCAGTACCTATACAGAAACTACTGAAGAATTGGCGGATATGGATTTCTTTAAAACAACTGCCGCGTTAGTTAAATTCTTTATTGGAATGGAATTCTTAGAGACTAGAGATTATTGTATCGCTATTCCTGATGAAGTAGAATTACCTAAAAAAGAATTTGACTATTCTCAGTCTAAGAAAATTATTGTGTAAGTATCTTACTCCTCTATCCTAATTAGGATAGAGGAGTAAAGACACTATGTTTTATAAAAATGTAAGCAGGTTAAAGAAGTAAGCAACAGGCACCCTTAAACGATCCGTTGGAATACCCGCATCATTCAGATAAGTATTTTTATTAGTGACTCTAAATGAATTATAGAAACGAACACGATACTGGCAATCAGCTGTTTCTAATACATACTTATCCATGTCTTTTATAGCGACATATTCTTCGAATTTACCTAACCGAGTCATCATGGGAAGTACTGGTTTAGTATCCATTAAGTAATTATTAGGGATATTCCTTTGTTGAGGATAAGTAATCTCTTTAAAAATTTCAGGATTATCTAACAATACAATAAAAGAAGTACTGTGGCTTAAGTAAGACTTAATGAAATCATCCGAATAAATATCTTTTAAGATCACGTTTCTTTCGCCATATTTTTTATGGAAGAAAAGATCAGCTACATCTAGGTCATCAGCCGAAGCATGTACTCTTTCTAACAAGGGAACATTCTTAAATCTAATCTTAATAGCTGAACTGGATATCATGGTAAATACATCGAAATCCAAAACATGCATGTATCCACCAATCACCAAGATAATGGTTTTGTCAGAAACATCTTCACCGATATCGATAATGCATTCTGAATAAAGATCGACTTTATCATTGAGTTTAGAAATCATACTCTCATTAATGTCAATCTGTCTAATCGATCCTAAGTTTTCAAAACTAATCGCACCAATACAATGTTTCTTTCTTCTCTTAATGGTTTTATAACCATCAGTCACCCATAACCCCTTACTATTGGCATCCGTTTGATGCAAGAACCCATTTACCGTAAACAATACGTGTTTTTGTAAATCAATGGGATCCACACCTTCTTTAGTGATGAATAAATCGTCATAGTTTTCTTTACGACTTAAATCATCGTCAGACAACTTACCCTTAGCTACCGGTATTACTTTAAAATGATTACTTAATACCTCGTGATAAAGTAATCCTTTTTTACTCAAAGTTACTTTGACGTTTTTATACTCTAATCTTTTATCACCAATACTGGTTAACCATTCAGGAATAGTATTAGTCCGATCCATGTCTGGAAAATAATCATCCAGTACAATTACACCTTTTTCTTTACTATATTTATTAGTCAATTCTAAACGAATCGAACTGTATTTTTTATAAAGTTCTTCGATCGTTTTATCTAGAGAAATTTTCTCCCATAACGCGATCTCACCAGCTACTTTACCAATCGCTTGATTAATGTCGTAATTCATTTTATCGATTACCTCGGTACGAATAGAGGATCGCAATAATATGACGATCGCTCTAGATATAAATTTTAAATAAAGTTTATATAATATTTAGCTAAATATTATTTTCATATTTTCAAGGAGATTAAAAGATGGCGGTACAGAATTTACCACGCTATGCTTTCGATCCACACGCTCGTGTACCGGCTAATCTCGTTACCAATGAACGCCATACACTGACTCCTAAGAATGGTTACACTTACCATTACATTGTTCCAGATTACGCGCCTTTTTTCGTTATAGATTTAAAAGTGTATAAATTAACACAACTGGGTGCAAAACAATATCTGGTAGAAGGAGTGGACTATAAATTAGGTTTTGAGTTTTTACAAGCTGTAAACTCTACCGGGGTACCCGTATACGGAGCCATCTCGTTTATTAACAGAGCACTCACTGGCGATGTTTATGTCGAGTACCGTACGGTTGGTGGTGATTGGACAATTAGTACCAATAAGATTACTGAAATTATTGCCGAACTACAATACAACCCAGTATATACAACCTGGGAACAAGTAGCGAATATTCCTTATCAGTTTCCGCCTACTGAACACTCACATGATATTAAAGACATGACGTCGTTTCAAGACCTTTTGAATGTCTTGCGCATGCTGGGTGAACGATTAAACGGAGGTTCAGGAACGGTTAATCAGCAACAGGTTACTGAGATTGTAGAACGAATACTAGGAAGTACCGGCAAAGCAACTTTAGGATTAGATAAATTAAGAAACCTCGAAATCCTTCCGTTGAATGATGGTAATAATAATACCGATAACTACTATGTTACGCCTCGCGGTGTTCGAGACATTATTAACTCAGTGGCTATGCCGATTATTAACCAACACATTAACTCACGTGGTAATGTTCATCATTTAACGGCAGAAGACATCGGGGCAGTAACTTCAGCAGATATTGATGGTCGTTTGGCTACTAAACTGGGTAAAAATGAAAAAGCGGCTGATACTGTTCTTTTTGATGGTCGCAACAGCCAGCAATTTAAAACATTTGTACTTGAAGGTACTTCTGCGAATACGGCTAAATTCAACGGCTTGACTTATACCGAGATGGTAGATGATGTTAAGAATAAGTTGAATGCGATTTTAGCTTCTCAAGGTGGGGACACAACTGCTAACTTAGCAGCAAGAATGCTTCAGCTTACTTCAGGAGATTCTAATAAGTTTGGCAATCGTACGCCTGAGCAATATGCGACATGGTTACTGGCTAATAATCAGATTAATGCGGCTACTCTTTCTGGTTTCACCAAAGACAGCATCATTAGTGAAGCTCGTTCTAATGTTAATGCTAATCTGTTAAATAGTAAAACATCAGAACAAATCATCGCAGAAGCAAAACAAAATGTCAATGCCGCTCAATTGGGTGGTAAGACAGCCACACAGCTCTTAACAGAAGCAAGGCAGAATGTTAATGCGACCTTACTCGGTGGCTTAAATAAAGATCAACTATTGGCCCAAGCTCGGGAAGCTAATACACTAGGCGGTAAGACTTTACAACAAGTCATTACTGATGCACAAATCAATGTTAATGCGGCAAGACTTAGTGGTCAAACTGCTGAACAGATTATTGCCAAAGCAAGAGAAAATATATTGGCGACAAATGCCTCTCGTTTAGAAGGTAAATCTGTACAAGAATTGACTCGAGAGATCAGTACTAGTATTTTGAATTCTTTAGACGATACTAAAGTTCACATGGGTACCGGTGTTGGTCAAGTTGCAGTAACAACCCGTGGTTCTAATAAAATCAACGTGGTTAAGATTGGTAAAGCCAATGACAATACTGCGTTACCTATGGTGACGATTGACCAAACCAACATGGGTCATTTCTTCCTGTATCGTAAAGCTTTGGGTTCTGAATCTATTAACGATCTGAAAACCGTAGCGAGTATTGGTATTTATTCTCAGGCGAATGACTCTGCGGCGACTACTAATTTAGGATATCCTGATCGTAAAGCCGGTACACTAATGGTTCTGCCTTCTGCTTACTCAGTTCAGCAATGTTACTTTACTTGGAATGATGGGTCTATTTATTTTAGACACGCTGAACAAAACGGTAACTGGTCACAATGGATCAAAACCGGTATTGATTCTAGCAAGATCTCTCACTTGACAAATGGTACTGACCAATCTAAGATTGCTTCAGAAAAAGCTGTAGGTGATCTTAACCGAGCACTGACGCAAGCAGTAAATGAATTAAAAGCATTCTTTATTGATCCTAGAACCAATAAGATCAAAGAGAATCTTCTGCCTGCTCCAAAATGGCAGTAATACTTTGAATGGCTATAGTGTAGTGGCCACTACACTATAGCTTTTAATTTTGTATTTTAATTAAACGTTTAATTAAGGAAGTCAACATGGCAAATCAAACCCCAAACCTAAAGGTTCGGTACGAATTTGACCAAACGGGACGTAACCCGAATAACTTGGTGAGTAATGAAGAACACACCACCACCCAAAGACTGAGAAAAATCATCGTGCCTCATTACGGGCACTTCTATAATCACTCTGTCGTTCTGACTGATTTAACCACAGGATTAGAAGTCCCTAAAACCGATTACTTTTTTGAAGATCCTTCTGAAGTCATTGCATTGAGAACAGGTTTAGAAGCCTCAATGGTTATTGTGGTTACCAATAGTCGATTAAGCAATCGTTTTGCGGTAACTTATCAGTCTGTAGGTGGTGAATTTACAGGAGCCAATGTAAACCTCTTGGCGCAAAAGTTAGAAGCACTTAATCATGATAATCGCCCTGTCGAATGGGAGAATATCAAAAATAAACCCACTACTTATAATCCAGCTGAACACCGCCATCCTATTTATCAGACCTTTGGTTACGAAAGTTTGATTTACATTATCGAACGTTATATCCGCGCGGTATTAGTAGGTGATGAAGCCTCTCACGATGTCATTTGGGATGAGTTGGGTAAAATTCGTAAACAGATCGATACTTCTGTTAACCCAGTTGTGACGGATTTTGCAAAATTCAAATCTGATCAAGAAGAAGCTTTAAATCGACTTAAAAAAGCAATAGATGAGCAGATACTTCAAACATTGAAAAAGAATGAACGAGCCGCCGATACGGCTTTATTCATGGGTAAAACTTACGAAACCGTATTAACAGAAGCTTCAGATCGTTCACTAGAAGATCACAAAGATGACTTTGTCCACATGGGTACGGGTGTGAACCAAGTTAAACCGGTTGGCAGAGGAAATGCTCTATCTAATGTGGTTAAGATTGGTAAAGATGTTAATACTAAAAATGTTAACGTCACGGTAGATAGTGAAAACTATGGATCGGTATTTACACACCGTGGTGAAATATCTAACAAGAATCTCAATGAGTATAACTCACTTGATCACATTGGTATCTATAAAGTAGTACAAGGCACAACGGCAAATAATGCACCAATTGAATCTCCAGCTACTTTATTTGTACTGCCTTCTACTCGTGGGGTTACTCAGCTTTACATTCCGGATTCTTCCAATACTGAATCAACTCATCTGTCTTATAAACGAACCAGCACTCAAGGCGGACAGTTTGGTAACTGGACAGAAACGCCTGATTACAGAAAAGTGATTTCTCATGAAATCACTGGTCAAACGACTACAAAGATTGCTTCAGAAAAAGCCGTAGGCGATTTAAATAGACACATTACTACTAAGATCGATAACGAGATTAAAAACGTATTAAAAGAAAACATCTTAAAATACGTAGATGGTCAAACGACTTTGGATCGACAAGCTATTAATAAAGCATTATTTGGTAAAGCTTTTAATCTTGGTATTAGTAGTGCTAATGTTGTTAATCGTCAATTTGCTAATCTGGATATTGACCAAAGCAAAGTGACTCAACGTATTACGGAATTATTTGGTACTGAACAGCCTAAACTGGTTAAAGAAGTCATCCCAATTTCTACCGTTGAATCAAACATGCTTCGTTGGAACAATGATGGATTGTATTACGGAAATATACCTGACGAGTTAACGCGAGAATTATACGTTGATCCTACCACAGGGGTAGATGAAGCAATTACGGAAACCAATGGTCGTGGTCGTAAAAACAAACCACTTGCTTCTTTAGCATTTGCTCTAACTCAAGGTCCTAGTGGTGTAGACCGAGTAATCTATTTAGCAGAAGGTAAAGAACATAAAGTAGGTCGAACCATTACGGCAATTAACAATGGTACGGCTACTTACGAATCCGTACCAAGTAATATCGTAAGTCATGACTCCGCTACCATACGAGGCGGTAAAGTAACCATCGATATTTATGGTCCTAAAATAGATGCTGTCTATAGTCGATACGATGCTGCCAGAGATTACATTGACAGTGTGATTTCTGATGACATTTCAGTAGTAAGACAGATTAAGCAAATCAATACTAGGTTGACATTTATTGGTGCGACTGTTGGTAGTAAAGTATTGTATCGTGGAAATGTTAGAAAAGCGATATCTCTGACTTGCGTGGATTTCTTAAACAGTCCTACGGTTATTTTCAAAAACATGATCTTGAATAATGGTACGATTGAGACCTCTGTTATCAATAATGCCATTAATAGTCTAGTCCATGCAGTAAGTGAAGAATCAAGATTTAATCGCTGGCAGAGTGCTGATATCACCTTTGCTAACTGTTGTTTTAATACGGGTGTAAAATACATCAATAATGAGCAACACGTTGTATCCACATTCATGAAAACATCATCGGCTTATAAGAATGTATCCATTCAATCGAATCGATTAGAATCTGAATTTTTGTATGGTGATGGTATCTTGGTTAACTACGATAGTAACAATAGTTCGTTACAAGGTCGCCAAAATATTTCAACACCTAGATTCTTTGAAATAAGCGGTGATGGACATGTACCTGGTCGTATTTATTTCACGGGTTTAAAAATTGGTAATGGCGAATATATTAACGTCCGTACTAACTTTTATCCAGATGATGCTAAGTCTTTGAATGTGATAAAACGTACTAGTGGATCCATAAGTACTCAAAAAGCAGATATTGAAATTGATACTAATGGTAAAATCTATTGTATCTACTACAATACTACCACTCGTCAAGTAACAAGAGTACAACTATACCCTGCTCGCTGGGCGGAATAAAAAAACAACTATACTACACTGGGGTGTAATGCCCCAGTGTAGTATAGTATGTTTTATTAAGCTATTGTAACATGGTTACAGAAAATATCCAGAATTTCAAATCGATGGTTCTTCCTTTTGATGATTTCTGTTGCTGTAGCACTGTCATACACCTTATTGTCTCCAAATAAGAAATTAAACACTAAAACATCGCCATTACGAATATCGATACCTGAAACATCACTTACTAAGACTGGGTCGTAATTATAGTTCCAGTTTGCATTATAAGCAGATCTACTTGAGACACTATTAGTAATACTTTCTCTTTTATAGTCTATAAATCGATTAGGTGTACTTACTCCGATCATTTGGCCATTTCGCCATACTTCTATTCGGTCGAATACTACCCTGTCCCTTTGAGAACCATTTAATCTAGCTGTTATAATAGTTGGTTTAAAAGTAAAATTCTTTACCGTATAACTATATCTACTACCACCTGCACTAAGCTCTACAACATGGTAGTACTCTGGGCCTGTCACTTCTCTAGTAACATCAATACCAGTAGGTTGTTTTGTGCTTAACAGAGGGACAGAAGTATACCCATCGTCAAATATCAACTCAATTATTTCCAGAACAATAGCCATGGCGTCACCAGGGTCACCACTGGTTTGGATACCTAATTTAAATATCAAATCGTCAGTAGGTTGATCTGACAAAGTAGTATTTACTTGGTCGAAATAGATAGTGTCTACTGATCCACTAGGTGGATGCACTTCTCTCAGTGGAAAGTTAGCTATAATTACACCGGTATTTTTATTAATTAAATAACCTTCTAAATATAAACCCTGTTGTCGAATTCTATAAGTTTTTCTTATTTTCACTCCTCTTAAATTCCTAGATACTTTAGGTATTAAAAAGTGAGCATGGCAATGACCATGGGCGAATATAAGATCAATTTCGACCACATTAGTATTTTCCTTGCCATGCATATCTTGATTAACACGGCCACGGGTTGCTTCTAATTTAATTAGTCTTACACCGCCATTAGCCGGAACAGGTGGGTCGGGAAGATGATAAACATATTCTTTTCTTTGCTGAGCTTCTTCGGCATGACTTAATGCTTTCTGATACCAACCTTTACATGTATTATTAAATTCAAAAGTCCCAACTATAGAATCCTTATAAGAATTAAAATCAATCATGTTAGGATTACCGTTATTCAATATAGCATAAACTTCTTTCTCAGAATGTTTACGATTACCTTTCATGACAGTAATTTTATATTTAGCTAAATGAGATACTTCTTGTATGGCTCGTGCAAAAGTGTTAGACATGTCATCGATCGTGATATTTCCATCTTGATCCCTAAAATCACTAAGACGAACATAGTCATGCATACAGGTAATCCCGTATTCATTTCCAGTAACGGCATTACCTAGGGTATTATACAGAGAACTATGTATCCCTTGGTTATGATTAGTATCCGGATCACCAGTACCTACGTAAAAATAATCACGAGAATACTTAGGAAGTAAATTTATTCTTTCTAAAAATTGTTTATTAAATATATCGAGCACAGATTGCTTGGTAATCGGCATATCTGTTTTATCAGTAATATCTTCTACAGAGTTTACAATAGAGCCAGTAATATTAACACTATCACCATTTCCATTTATCTCGGAGATAGTAGCCTGAGAAACTTTACCAACAGTAATTTCCATTAGTATTTTCCTTATAGTTTAAAAAATCAAAAGACGCATTAGACGTACATCATATGGAAAAATGTGGTGGTTTTTATGAAGCAACATGTTTCTAATTATTTTTATTAAAACGCTTGAAAGGAATTTTAAGTGATTGTTCTTAACAATTATTTAACAGAGGGAGTGAGCTTCTCTGACGCCATGGATAAAGCACTTCAAGAAGCCCATAACCAATCTGACTTCGTACTCATCAAAGAAGGTGAGTATAAAGCCGATCGCACTATTGCGATTACCAATGCGAAATACACCAATTGTCGTGGTATTATTGGTGAGGATCGTACCCGTGTAAAAATCTGGGCTGACCGTGCACAAACGATTGACTGGAACCCAGACCTTAATAATACCGATGCTCGTTACGAAGCATTGATCTTGTTGGAACGAGTAGATCACAAAGTTATTTCCGCCATCAGTTTGCAATATAAAGGTGAATTTTATCGTTCTGGTAAATCTTACTTTGGTACTGTTAACGGTATTTATCTGGAACACACTAACCATTGTAAAGTTGCTAACGTAGAAATCCAAGGATGTAACCGAGCCGGTGTATTCTTGAATACTGTGGATACTGCGGTACGTGGTGAGAAAGCGACTAAACACTATTACAATGGTTTAGATCCTAAACAGATGGGTCTGCCTAAAGGCAATATTATCACTAACTGTATTCTTCACCACAACCGAGTAGCAGGTGTACTGGGTGGCTGGCAAGAAGACTTGGTTATCCGTGGTAACCACTGTTATCGAAACGGTCACGAACGAGATGGTGGTACTGGTTATGGCATCGCTCTGTCTAGTGGTGCAGTGAATACAAACTACTTGTATGAGAAAAACTTGGTAGAATATAACTACCGTAAAGGTCTGGACGTACACGATGGTTTCGACGGTACGATTACCGATAACCAAGTATTCTGTAACCGCTTCCATGGTATCGCTATTGAACACCGTGGTTACCCTGGTAAAAACTGTATCATTACCAACAACCACATTACTTTCGATAATGACTTCCGTCTGGATCGAGACGATGAAGTACCTGAAGGCCAAGCGATTAACCCAAGACAAGACTACTATCAACAACGTGCTATTCGTATTGAGTTGAAACCACAACAGTGGCAAAAATGGGCTAACGAAGTACCAGATCCAAAATACGTCATTGAAGGAAACCGCATTTCTGGTTTGAGCAGTGATGACCGTGGTGAACACCGTGTACTTGAGTTGTATAACAAAAACAACAGCGATAATGTGACACCTAACTGGACCATCCGCAACAACATCATTAACTGTGGTAAAGTTGCTTATGTTGCATTTATCGATGCAGCACCGGATTGTAAAAATGGCTTGGGTAACGTGACCATTGAGAATAACTATATTATTGCTGACTGGGTGGAAGTCGTTCCGTTTACGATCCAAGAAGCTACTAAAGTTAAATTCGGTGAAGGTCGTGCTATTAAGTTTGAAAATAACTATCTGCAAGTTACTTCAGTTAACTCTGGTGCTAAAGCCATTCACTACAATGGTACTGTAGAAACTTATTCTGTTAAAGGTAATAATTTCAACCTGGTACCGAACATTAACCGACCGGTTATGCGTTTCCAATGTAACCTGGATGGTAAAGCAGATGCCCTGAAATGGTCTTGTGCTAACAACACATTCACGCTGGCTTTGGCTAATATCCACATATTCAAGAATGCTACTTGGTGGGCTACTGACAAGTCTAAAGTTACCATGTCCGGTAACGTCCATCACTTAGTCTACAAGATTACTCTTGATGATAAAGTAGTGGAATAAAATAATAAGTATACTCCTCTACCCTATAAAGGTAGAGGAGTATATTTTATTTATTGTTTATTTTTTCTTTGATTTTGTCAATATCGACAATATGGGAAGAGTACAAAAAGATTTTGTGTTCTTTCACGCCACTGAGTTTATCTTTTACATTGTAAACACCCATGGTATTGGTTTCTTCTAGTTTATCGAATACCATACGTTCGTATTCGTAGTTAAAGTAAATACGAACATTGTGTCGGTTTAAGTAGTCAATCAGATTACTCACCATGAAAACGGGAACATCTTCGATAATCACCCCGTCGTAGATTTCGACAGAACGAGGAGCTGGATCGATTACACCTTCGATGTATTGATCTTTAGCATATTGCTCTTTCTGTTCTTCTGTTAGGGCGTTATACTTTTCTAACCAAGATTTGTATTTTTTACTGTATTCTTCTAACTCATCTTCTTTCTCTTTCATTTTTAAGAGAATATAATCAGTTAAGTAGTAAGACTTCAGATCGATATTTTCACGATCAGGAGGGAGTTTAAAAGTTAAGTAATCACGAATCTTTTGGTCTGAGTTTTCGACATTCATGCCTAAGATAGGCTCGTATTTGTGATCGGTTAAAGAAATAGAGAGCAACATGATAAAATAAAATTCCTATTAAAGAGGATTAAAAACTAAAAAAAAGAAGTCCGAATTTAATCAGACTTCTCTTTAAACTATTTGGGTGAAAACACCCTCATAACACAGAATATTAACCCTGTGAAATATCCAGCCATAACCACATAAGGCTGGGATTGATAATTGACAAGCTGGTAAACATACTCAGTTAATTGCCAAATTACCAATAGAGTTAGAATGGTTTTTAGAGAGGTCATCAGTAGTTCTCGATAACCACAGAGTAACCTTCAGGAATTTTAACAATTACTTCTTTTCCCTTAATGGTTACTTTTGGTTTCTCTACGCGAGAATTTAGAGCTGAAAATTCCACTCTCCCTTTGACGGAGTCTTTATTTTTAAAAGACTCTTTAGGTTCTTTGCGAGAAGCGGGTGACTTCTTAATGCCTATTTCGCCGAAAGCTTCTTCCATGGCGGTTTTTGGCTTAGGATCTTTTTTAGGCTTTTCAGCAATCAAAGGCAGGTTCTCACCTTTGGTAGAGTAAATGAAGAAGGTCTCAATGGTCCCTTTCGCTTCCTCTTCCAGTTCGAAGACTTCAAAATAACCAGTCTCAGTAGCATCGAGCAAGAACAGAATGTCACGGGCTACAGATTTGATACTCGCCAAGAAACGTTCACCACGGTGGAATGGCGTTCTTTCACCGGCGTATACAAATGAAGAATTGTGGTGACCAGGGTTAATGGTTACTGGGAAGTTCTCCTCTTTCGGGATGTTCTTAGTCACGAAAGAGAAGTTCTTCGCCAGCACGGCATCGATATCTTCTTCAGATATCTTATTTCCACGCGTGTGGTTAAGTATCTCGCGCGCTAATTCGTCACGCACCCGTCCATATACATATTCAATGAATTCTCCACGAGTATCCAGGCGGATACCTCGTCCGTCCCATTTAGGAGGTTCAGAAGTTTTCACTTCTTCTTTTGTTGTAGTTTCGATTTCGACCTGATCTTTAACCAAGTCGATTTCCAGTTCAGTTTGATTAGGGGTGTTGGGGTTAGTGAATGACATCATTTTTTAGTTTCCTTCTTAAGAAAGTAAATGGGCAGAACTATACCTATTAAAGCATAAGTATAATTAAGTTAATTAGGGTGACAAGAGTACTTCTCTTGACCCATTATAATGGTATATATTTGAATTAAATTACATTACAAAACCAATACAATTAGAAAGTTTAATAGGTTTGACTATTTTAGAAGGTTTAGAACCTAAGACTCTTCTCCTGGTTTCAGAGATTCTTATAAAGAGTGCTTCCGCTACGTCGTCAGTAGGTTCATCAATTTTGATGTATTGGCATAACCAATCTGCTGCGTATATATCGCCATAAGTACATGCGTCATTTTCTTTATAAAGAGTATTCGTAGCGATATATTCTCTTAATAAAGGAATCGTCTTTTTAAAGAATTGTTCTTTATCAAAGAATTTCTTTCTTAAACGATGATCTTCAAACACAATCATTTTACGGAAGATCTTATAGAAAGTTTCATCAAAATCAAACCCTCCATTTTCTAGCCACTCTTCTTCCATTTTAGTAATGGGCCATAAACCCATCTGCATGGCTCGTATATTGCGTTTCATGATTGAAACAGTAGTATACAAGTAAGTGTAAACTAAGTACCTAATAACGCCGTTTAGAGGCACTCCTAAGGACTTATCAAAAGAGACAAAAATACTCTTCAGATCGCTTACGTATTTTCCGGTTTTTCTGGATAATGCCGTGTTCAAATCAGACATGATCCAGAGATAATCATCGTTTTTATTTGTTACTTGATATTGATTAAATCGTTCATGAAAAACAATACTCTCAGGCTGAGGAATTTTACTTAAGTATTCCTCTTTACTTTTAAAACGTTCCGTATCCATTTAGATTAGTTCCTAGTTAAAACTGAATGTCTAGACTTATAGGTTTCCAAGTCACAATATCCAGCATACTCTCTACTTTATTTTCTACTGAATCGATGAGTTGATTTCTTATGTCTTCAGGTAATAATTCTTTATTGGTTTCACCAGTATTTAACGTAATATCATTGTAATAATCTAACAATGTGTGATCTACATTATCAGGTTTAGATATTGCGATCCTATCGATACTGTCTCTTAAGTACTTAAACTGATCGTCCTTTATAATCACTTTATACATGTCTACATGAGAACCTGTCGTATAAACCCATTGAGTAAGCTTATCGAAAGAAGCATTACTAGCCATTAAGATTTGCAATTCATTTTCAATATTGATATTAGTAGTAAATGCGAACTCTGAACGATTAAACTTATTGAGATAAGGGTAAGTGCAGACTCGATCGAATAGACCGCCTTCATTAACGAAATGAACTTTTAAAGCAGTATAGGTTAACTCCAAAACAGAAATACCGATACTGTTAATTTTAGGAACAGGTGAGATACTCTCTTTAAGAGCAGAAATACTACGATTTAATTCAGTGTCGTGCATCATGAAATCAGGCGACAGAGGAATGACAATACTTCTTCTATTCCGTACAAAAAGAGGTTTAGGTAGTGGAATGGTATGCATGTGTTCTGGACTGCCGTAATTCACACTATGCTGAATCAAAAGATTTCCTTCTTTATAGATAACAATCATGATTGCGCTCCTTTGATCAATTGTTTGACTTCTTTAACAGTAAAAGTTTTCAATACTTTTAAATCTTTTACGTTATAGACTGTATACTCTTTATTGGATAATGCTACTGAAGAAACCATATCCATTCTGATGGCTAATTTAAAGCCTTCTTTAGGAGTAAGACCTAGCTTAATCGCACCTAATACAAACAGATCACCAGTACCAGCCACATAGTAATCGATATAATCATTTTCCAAGATGGAAATGATTACTTTATTCGTTAAGGGATAAGAAGATTCACCCTTAGTTCGATAACCACGAGATATAGTATAGGTGTTACCTACTTCAATTTCACAACTATTTACTTTACTGATAAAACGAAATTGTTCATTACCGATCCCAATGGTCCTATCTTTGGTAATAATGCAAACCATAGATCCAATTACATTACCCATTTTGAAATAAGGATCCACAAACTGAATCAGTTTCTCAATCATTAAACTCGTAAAGTTCAATAAGAACAATTCATCACGCAATCCATTTTTATAAGATTCCGTTTTAGATAATGCTTTAGCAAGCCATTCGGCAGTTTCTAAGATTTCTTCAGATTTCTCTTCAGGAAACATAAAGCCAAAAGAAGTTACGATTAAGTGATCATTCTTTAGAATCTTAACTCCTTTACGAAAAGTACTTTTGGTATCTAAACCATTCTGATGGTACATCAAGGCTTTGGTATCAGCCATGATTTCATTATCGTAATAAACAATTGTTGTCATTTTACATTCCTAAAAATAAAAGATATAATAGTCTATACTCCCTACTCCTTAACGGGGTAGGGAGTATAGGAGGTATTAAAGCTTCATGCTACTGTCAATACGAGTACAACCTTGTCTACGTTTCGGAGCTTCGGTGTGGATATTCTGTAGCAAGTCTACGGTACCTTCATTAGTATAAGCATTGGTAAAGAGGCGAGTGATTTCTTTGTCTTTAGATTCAACTTGTAAATCACCAACAATGGTTTCAATCACGAAAGAGATATCATTCTCTTCACCTTTTATCGAGTCTTTCACAATGACTCGAGGGACTTTCTTCAGTTTAGCCAGTTGTGCTTCACTGATTTCAGTATTGAATTTAATGTTGTCAATAATGACTTTCTTTTCACTCATTTTATTTCCTTTTGGTTTTCAATCTTTTCAAAGAGATTTACTGATTCACCTGTAACCAGTGACGCAGCTAATTTAATACCGATTACTTTGTCATTGACGATTGCGGTATATTTACCAATAGAAGTTTCTATTTCGAAACTAATACCGAACATACTTTGGTATGTCTCAAAACGATGTGCTTCTAATACTTTAGCTTCTGGACGGTGTTTTAATCTAGCTAACTGATCATTATTCAGTACGATACCAAAGTTAAATTTCTCAAGTATTGTACTACCAATATCGATAGGGCGTTCTTTTACGTCCTTTGCAATTTCAAACAAGTTAATAGCAACATGGTCGCTGATAGCACAATGTAATGCTTCAGCCAGTTGATCATCAGAGGTAATAATAGTAATCCTACCTACAATTGTTTTTGCTGAAAATTCATGTAGTACGTCTTTTTGGAGATGGCCCGTGACAATGATGTCAGGTACCGCATGTAATTCAGCAATCTGATATTCATCTGGTTTACTTTCACCGTATAAATCTCGTACAGAAATGATCTCAAAATTAGAGAACTTTCCGTATTGGTTATCTTCCATAGCAGTTCCTTTAATAAATAAGCTATTTAAATGGAGAAGTGAATCCCCATTTAAATAGTATAGGTTTGAAATTTATTTCTTTTCTTGAGAAGTAAAGTCTTTCAGTTTATCGTAATGTTTTCCGATAAATAAATCGACACCATCACCTATATCTTGTTGAGCTTCTGAGAAATCAGGCATGTAGCTAAATCCGACAATCTTTTCACTAATTGGTTTATTACGACCACTGAGATTACGAGATATCGTAAATGTCGATTTATCAATATAGTTTTCCATGTTAGCTCCTTAAATAGTAAGTACTTCTTTTTCTAGCTAGACAGAGGAATTGGTATATACCGACCCAAGATAGCAGTAGCCATTGCATCGTTTTGTAAGTATTCGAAATTCTTCTCATCGTCTTTCTTTTCTAGACGAGTCTTAATGGTTTCCTTGCTGCCATTAGCGAAAGTGATGTTCAACTCTTTAGGCGCAATAGGATCATCCAATTCAGCCATCACGACCTGATCGATATTCAGACATTTCACTTTACCATCTTTGGTTTTAACCATGTATAACTTAGCCATTTTATTTTATCTCCAAAAAATTAAAAAAAAACTAGCCACTCATTAAGAATAGCTAGTCCACTACATTATTTCAATAATGCTTCAATCTCTTCTTCAGTCTTACCTAATACTTTAGGCAGATCTTCTTTCTTCACGATGTTGGAGCACTTCGGTTTACCATTAAACCCATTACACGCTACCATCTTTCCGAATCGACCGTTCTTCACAAAGAGATTGTGTTTCTTACACTTAGGACACTTCACTCCAGTATCCACATTTTGGTGCCGTATGATTTCACTGCCATCCGCATTACATGAATACTTACAGGTAGGATAACCGACACAACTACCAAACTCTCTACCTTTAAATCCTTTACGAATTGCTATTTTATTACCACACTGAGGACAAGACTTTCCTTCAATGTATTTCAATTCAGTAGGTTCTTTCTTAGGTGCTAAAGATCGAGTATACTTACAACCTTGGTGTGTACACTTCAGGTAATTACCAAACTTACCTAACATCTTCACTAAATTCGCTTGTCCGCAAGAAGGACAAATCTCTTCAGTAGTTTCAATGACACCTTTATGTTTAACTGAAATCGTTTCTTCACGTTTCACGTTCTCAATAAAAGGATTCCAGAAGTTAAACAACATCGCTTCACGGTTAATCTTACCTTGAGCGATATCATCTAAATCCGATTCCATTTTACTCGTAAACTGATAGTCCACATACGTGTAGAATTTATCGACTAAGTAGTCAATCACCGCAATACCCATATCGGTTACCGAGATACGATTCTTCTCTACGGTAATGTAACCTCTATCTTGCAAAGTCTTAGGAATCGTTGCATAAGTCGAAGGACGACCAATACCGTATTCCTCTAACACTTTCACTAAGGAAGCTTCATTGAAACGAGCAGGTGGTTTAGTTTGGTGTTCAGATACTTGTAAGTCTAATACCGGTAGCTTATCACCATGATTGATTTTAGGCAATCGAGTATTCTCTTCTTTTTCACCGTCGATTTCTTCACCTTCTTGATAAACCGATAGATAACCAGAGAACACTAAGACACTACCATTAGCACGAAAACCATATTGCTTACCTAAATTGAAATTGACTTGTGTACTGTCGAAAATAGCAGGCTTCATTTGGGAAGCTAAAGTTCTTTGCCAAATCAATTCGTATAATTTAAATTCATCGGAACTAAACTTACTCTTAACTGAATCAGGGGTAATGGTAATATCCGTAGGGCGAATGGCTTCGTGTGCTTCTTGAGCAGACTTGTTCTTACTCGCATATTGCTTAGGATGATCTAAGACATCATTCGGATAGAATTGTGTACCATATCGGTAAATAGCATTTAAAGCCTCTTCAGAGAGCGACACAGAGTCCGTACGCATGTAGGTAATGAAACCATGTCCATGTACTTCAGAACCCTCAAATAAGCGCTGCGCGACTTGCATCGTACGAGTGGCATTCCAACCTAATTTGCGTACGGCATCCATCTGCAAAGTAGAAGTGGTATAAGGAGGCTTAGGTTTACGAGAAACCTTAGAGGTTTTAATGTCGGTGACGACTAACTTCTCTTTATTAGCCACTAATGCTTCAATGGCCCTCTTGTGTTCTTCTACGTAAGCAGAATCATTCAAAGACATTTTAGAAATAGTCTCTGTACCAATCCTCACCAATCGAGTAGGAAATCCTATTTTGTCTTTTTCAGTAAATGCATTAATCTGCCAATAGGTACTGGGTACGAAAGCCTTAATCTCTTTTTCACGTTCAGCTAAAATACGTAAAGAAGGAGATTGTACACGACCGGCGGATAAACCTTGAGAAGGAAAGATCTTCCAGAGAATAGGAGAGATCCAAAATCCTACTGCATAATCCAGAGCAGCACGTGCAGATTGTGCCGCGACTTTATTCAGGTCTATTTGTCGATTCGTATTAATTGAATGCTGAATCGCGTCTTTCACGGCTTTCTCTGTTACTTCTGTATAGGTAACACGATAAACATGTTTCGGTGTAATCTTGTTTTGTTTTAAGATTTCGATTACGGATTGAGAAATCCCTTCCCCTTCGTAGTCAGGGTCAGTCGCTAAGTAAATCGTATCGACATTCTTAGCCATACCAACTAAATCTTTTACATGTTCTTTCGATTTAGCAGTGATTTTATATTTCAATTTAAATCCATGTTCGACATTTAAAACTTCTTCACGTGGTTTATCAATATCTAATCCACGTACGTGTCCAAATGTGGCTACAGTCTTAATCCCATCTTTTGCTAACCACTTGGTAATGGTTTTAGCTTTATTTGGGGATTCGACAATCATCAGTGTATGGTAAGCCATTTTAATATTCCTAAAAATAAAAAGAGATCCCGTTATTACTAACCAGAATCTCTTTTACCCAGTTACTCTTTCTTATCAGAAGTAGTATCTTTCAGAATCTTTTCTCTATCTTCTCGAGAGTAAGTTTTCAATCCTAACTGTTCAGCAGTTTTTGAATATTCTTTCTCTTGGACCTCTTGATCGAGTTTAGTAAGAAGCTCTTCAGTAGTACTCTTCCCATCTTTGTCAATTTTCTCAACGATATCTTTATGTTGCTTTTTCGTTTCATTAGCGATATCAACCAATACATCCGAAGTCATGATCGATTCAAAAGTTTCGCTAAGATTAACAGGTCGACCTATTGAACGAGCGTATTTGATACGAGTGTATTCATAAGTGTTATTTATCGATTCGTGGTCGTCAGAATAATAATTAATATTCAGACCAACCCAATAGATCTTATTTAAGAGACCTACGTACCACTTAGGGAATCTGCGAAACGTGTGTAAATTTCCCAATTGACCAATACAATTTCTTAATTGCATTATGTTATTCACCACGTTAGCAGTAGTCGCGCTCATTATTACCCAGAATATTAACAACAAGGGATAATAAACATAAGCCAAGAACGGAGAAGCACTTACCCGCATGTTTATCACAGAGGTAGTCCGAATGCCAATAGAAACAATACAATAAAAGATCGTGAATCTAGAGACGAATACCGCCGGTTCTTCGAATCCAAATTTCATACCGATAACAGCAACACCTACGATACAAAGAGCCAGATAAATAGCTGTCCGGAACACACGAATCAAAACACTACCTGAATTATCCCGTGCTGATAGGAATTGTTCTATTGTGCTTAGTACGGTCAGATATAGATAAGACACTAAGCCAGCGAGAACCATGTTAGGGGTGATTTGGTTAAAGAGATGATTAAATAGTTCCATTAGTTCCATTTTAGATAATTTCCTTTTGTTCAAAACGAAGAGCCAGTTGGATTAAATTCATATCGTACTTATCGATCAGATGAAAAACAAAATCAGCTTCTGAAAGCAAGATACGAATTTTTTGTTGCTTTTGACCAGAGAGATGGTAAAGAATATTCCTTAATTCTTTTAAGGAATACATTTCCATACCGCCTTTATATAGATTAAGTAATGAAGTGACTTTTCCAGATCCGTCTTTCAAATAGAAGTGAATAAAAATAGTCGTATTACTTAACAATAGGTAAGTACTTTTTACATTAGGTTGTACTTTTAAACCACCTGTATAAAGTTCCTTTAATAACTGCTTTGCTTTGTAATTACCATTGCCAGTATCAAACTCTCCTACGACTATTTCTTTTTGATAAATTTCTCTTGGAAATTCAGACATGATTCATTATCCTTTTTTTAACTGCAAATAATTTTCCCATCTTGATCTATCTGTAATTGATAGCCTTCTGGATGATTATAATATCTTACGTTAAAAATAATTTCTTTTGTATCATTGTCTCGAACCCAATTTGCCACCGTATTAGTAGCTTTATAAGAATAATGGTAGTGTATACCAATCTTCTTACTAGGAGTGACACCAAATGTAGAATACACGCCTTTAAAGGCACCAGATTCGATGTTATAGAGCATTTCATTGATAAATTGAGCCAAGGTATACCCAGGCTCTAAACGGTTCTTAAATGCCTCTAATTGCTCCAATACATCATTTTCTTTAAAAACGTCTTTATAGTTCTCGTTAAAATCCATAGCCGTTAAGAAAGCTTTAGAGAACATCACGAGTAGTTTAGTTTCAAATTCTTTCATTTTATTTATCCTTACGAATAATCCGGATTTCACCAGTAGGTTTAATGAATACATGTTGGTCTTGCTTATCAGAACGAACAATCACATAGTAATCATCCGCCCAGTCTTTTACCCAGTGAAAGGTTTTCTTAAACCATTTGTTACTGTAATTGAACCTTAAGTATTGATAACCTTCTTGATCTGTAACAATGGTAGTCGTAACACCATTGGTGTCTTTCTTTTCTGCTTTTCTTAACAGAAGAAAGATCATTTCAATATCAGACTTATCTGGATGGTCTTCCTTATAGGAATCTAAGGTGGATCTTAAAATAGGAAATTCGTTAATGAGATTAGAAAGATTATATCCATCTTTAAGATTGGAGATTTTATCAAAGATAGAATTAGCTAACTTGAGTAAGTCTAAACCAGATAAATCAGCAATATCTTTTTGTTTAGAAGCAGAAGATTGTTTTAAAATAGACATGGTAAAATTTCCTTAATGAGTTAGATTACACTATAATAATATAGGTTTGAAATAAATCAAAAAAAGAAATGCTCTACTCTCCTTAATTAAGGAGAGTAGAGAGTGTATTATTTCTTACCAAGTGCATCGAAAGCATCTCGATGACTATCTAAAATTTCACGTACTGTATTCGACATGGTATCTTTTTGTCGTAGGTCGTAGAGGTCTAAATGCATATTAGTAATCTTGGAGTATTTATAAAACTCTTCATAATTCCTTTCATTAGCTTTATTAAGAAAGTCTTTTTGATTACCTGAATAATGGACCCCAGTAAACCAATCTTCTTTAGTAGAAGCCGTAATGTAATAGTTCTTATTGAGCGGATCACTGTAGACGGCTACGTCATCTTTACCTGTAATATTAAAGTCAATAGCGCCTGTACCATATACAGCACCATTTTTAGAAACAGTACCATATCTACACATCATTACCCGTCCAGAGACAATACCGTTGTCTTTAACAGAAGCATGATCCGTAATACGAGCGTTTTCCTTAATGACGGCATGTCCATAAACACGAGCATCTCCATTTACTAAGCATTCGCCACGTAAACGAGCATATTCGTAAACTTCAGCAAATTCACGAATATAGCTACAATCTTCCATTCTAGAAGAACCATAGAGTTTAGCCTCGTTACCGATACTAGAGCGATCTTTCATGATGGCACGATCAAAGACTTGGGCATAATCCATTACGAGAGCATCATCCTGAATGATGGCAAACCCGTAAACTTTAGATTTGTCTGTAATCAATCCGCTTCCTATTACCATGCTATTACCAAATACCATGGATTCATCAGTCACAAAAGCATTATCTTTTACAACAGCGCTGTCGAATACTTTAGCATCATCAAATACCCAACAGTCTCCTACATGAGAAAGATTCTCTTCTTTTTGAATATAACCACCTAGAGAGCCTTTCTTTACCGAATAAGTATCATCATCAGATTCGATCATGTTTTTTAAAGCTCGTATCCGATAGAGTGTACGACCTTCTACTTCAATAGAATCTTCTTTAATTAATTCGTATTTCTTTTCCATAATTAGTTCCTTTATAAAAGTTAGACATTACTTCAATTTAATAATATAGTTCTATAAGTAAATAGAACATAAAACTCCTACCTCTCTACCCCGTAAGGAGTAGAGAGGCAAGAGTCTATATTAGTAATCCATTACTAGATTAAGAGTTAGCAGTCAGAGGTACTTCGCCGTCTTTAGTCAAAGCTTGAACAGCAAAAGGAATACGCTCTTGAACGGCTTTCTTCAGACCAACCACACGGATACGAACCAAGATTGGCAAGTGGCAGATGTGGCTGAACCAAGGTTGAACCATTACTTCGTGTTGGTATTTGCTACCGCGAGCACGGTTAACAATACGTGGGATTTCACGTTTGCTCAAGCAGTTACCGAACCACAGAGGAATGCTCAGGCTACCGTTGCGAGGTACACCGAAGGACAAGAAGATGGTACCGACTTCACCGTCTTTGTCTTTGTCAACCAGACGATCGTCAGAACATTCTTCAATAGTGAAGTCAAAGCCATCACCCAGGGTACGAGCATCACCTTCACGGAAGATGAATTTGCTGGTGAACACGTCGGCAATCGCGATTACATGCGGACGGAAGTTAGCACCACCAGAGATGATTTCGTAAGCTGCAGCCAACTCAGAAGAAGTATAAGCTTGAGTCATCTCAGCCAATACAAAGTTAGTGATCACAGCAGAAGCGTTAGCACGCACATCAGTGGTTTGCATAGATTGGGTAGTTTTGTAAACATCCAATGCTACGTCACGTACGTAGTTTTTAGAGAAATATTGACCAATACCTACGATAGAGTGAGCGAAAGGCTCAGTCATGTCTACTTTCTCAGGAGCGGCTTTCAGCATACCCAAGATGTCGTACAGCGCAGTGATCGCAGCATTAGTACGGCGGATGTAATTGGTTTGGATCAAAGTGTCGATGCGTTGAGCGTCGGTCACATCAGTTTTCTCGTCGAAAGGACGACGTACAGCGATTGGAGAGTGCAGACGTACACCGTAGATGATACGTTGTACACGGCTATCCAAGATCATGCCGTGTTCACGGATGTTGCTGTTGGTACGAGTAGCGTCGATTTCCCAACCTACTACTTCAGTGGCTTTAACAGCATCCAACAGAGGTTTCAGAGCAGCATCTTCCAAGTCTTTTACTTCTTTGGTTTTCGCATCGCGTACTGCAGTTACTTTAACAGAACCAGAGTTGATTTCGAAAGCAGAAGTGTCAGTATTACCACGACCAGTCAAAGTCAAGCGAACCAGAACTTCCAGACCTTTGTCTTTCAGAGCTTGCAGTTCGGTAGGCAGAGCGCCAGATTTCACACCTTTAGTGTTTTCATCCAGCAAGTGAGTATTGACATCGTAAGTCAACAAGATATCTTCACGGTCACCTTTAGGAGAGTAGGTGAATTGAGAAGCTTGATGGTATTGCAGGTTTTCGAACAATACAGTATCGTTACCGACTTTCAGACCGATGGTTTTCAGACGTGGGTTACCCGCGATTTGGTCGGTAGAGTCTTGCATACCCAAAGCGATCATACGGTTGGTTTGAGAAATGTCCAACAGTTTGATTTCTTCGCCCAAACGCAACAGAGAGGTTTGGAATTTTTCACCTTGATCGTTCACAACAGAACGTACAGGCAATACGCTTATGTCAACGAAAGAGTCGTCGTTTTGGCCTTGGCGATAAACAGGGATAATATCGGTGAAGTTTGACTTAAGGATAGTGCTGTTACGCAAAGCTTTGATGATGTGTTTTTGGTTACGGTAAGCGTCACGTTTACCGGTTACTTCGTATTCTTTTTCAGTGAATACAGTAGACAGCTGAGTGTCGATGGTGTAGTTGTTGCTGTTGAAGTCCAAGTTAATGGTCGGGAAGAACAACTCAGCAGCTTTAGATTGTTTGTCCGCACGAACGTTGTAAGAAACAGTCATGGATAGGGTGTTCATCATGCCGTGAACTTCGAAAGATTCACGAGAAGCTTCCAAAGCAACAGGAGCCGCATCTACTTCACCACCCAGTACACCATGTACAGTACCGGCTTCTTCTTCATTACCAGATTTCAGGTAAGCTTCAGGGTTAGCAGCCACGACCAAAGCGTCTTGGATGTTTTTTACTTCGTCTGGAGTCAGTTGTTCACCTTCAGAAGCGGCAGTTTCGCCGATTTGAGTAGCAGTAGTCGGAATAGCAGTAGTGGCTTCATTCAGTTCAGCTACTTGAGCTTCATTCAAAGACTCATGAGACACGAACAGCGCACCCAACAAGTCACGAGACTCAGTGCCCAGTTGTACTTGAGTAGCCAAGGCAGCGGCGATTTCACCGATTTTTGCTTCACGGGATTTACCAGAGAAGCTATTGCTTGTTTTCTTTTTAAAGAGAGACATTGTTAATAACCTTTTACGTAAAAGTTTAGAAATGAAAATTTATTTCTGTAAAGAAAATAATACGAAGTAAAGACGCTTTATTTATTCGTCTCACATATTTATCTTACTAGATAAGTACTGGACGAACAAGCTACTCTGAGCAATGGTACTTTGATCATGGTAAAATGCGCTTTTTCTCAAAATAGCCCCTAGTACATTCTTTGCAAAGATGCTCATGGTTTCTTTACTTACAGAAGGTACATTTGATGTGGTGTTTTGAATATAAGGTACCACAACAAAGAAGCACTTACCCTCGTGAGAAGGTAAGACATCTTCATAAATATTCCTTCCGCTTGCTAGAGCAGTATCTAAACCATTGAGCAAAGAGAGCAAAGCTTGCGAAGCATCGTACTCGTATTGATCCAAAGAATATCCTGAATTGTCATCACTGGCAACGAACTCATTACGGATTTCTTCACGAACAGATCGATTCACTTCAGAAGCAATCCATAAGTCTCGTACGTCCAGACACTCACTCAACACAGGAGTAAGACATTCTGAACCATGAACGAATTCTAATCGTTGAGGATTATATTTGGAATTCAAGACAGTAAAAATCTTCAAAGCGTTCTTATTAAGAACTTTACTTGCTTTGTCATAATAAAGTAAAGCTTCTGGGCTATAGTTTACAGCCTTAAGATCTTCGAAAATGGGTTCGGGAACCAAGACAAGTTTCAGCTCGTCATTGGGTAAATTTAAAATGGACATGTTATTATAATCCTTCGTTTGTCTATTTCATGATTTAGCATGAGAGAATTTATTCGTATACTAAATCATTTATGCAGCACTAACTAGAAAATAGGAATTACCGGTAATAATTCATATTTTTAACTAACGTATATATTAAGACAAAAATAATTTATTAGAATAGTGTATGCAATTAATCTAATTGGTCGTTCTTTATAGTAAAACGAGGTAAAGCAAAATGGATGTTAAAGCACTATTGGCTAAATGTATTTCTCTGTTATTTAGAGAAGGACAAAGCGGTGAAAATGAATTATCAAAACAACTCGTGTCGGATGTGATTACTACTCTAAAAATAAATAACAATGACATCTCAGGTACCGATTCATCTTTAAACGAATTAAAAAATGTTGTCTCTACCATGATCAGTAAAGAGACACCGACTCCTTATAATGATTTAATCCAACATATTCGTATTGCCTGTGGATTAGATACCAATCTCTTTGAAAGTATTCAAGACAATATTTCTTTTCGTCTAGATGAAGAGGAATTAAAAAGAACTATTCTTTCTTATCGTTTTGAGTTAAACAAATACTTAAAAGAAAAGAAAGCGATGATGCTTTTGGATAAGATGACATTTGATTTAAAATTCAATCGAGATAAGATTGGAGACTTAAATCAATACATGTCTTCTTCTTTAAATGGCATTATTGATTTAGTGAACTATTCGGGTGAAGAGATTCCTGGGATTGTTTGTGAGATTGATTTATCAGACATTGATGCAGTAGCTGAACAGTTTGAATTGATTCGTAAAGAGAACGATGGTTCTCGTACGATTAAGATGCCTTGGCAAGCCATGAACAGAATGACTCGAGGTGGTTTACGCTTAGGTCAATTAACGACAGTAGGTGGTCTAGCACACAATAACAAAACCGGCGTGTGTCTGTCTATGTTTATCTCGGCTTGTATGTTCAATAACCCTAAGGACTTACAAACCGATGAAAAAAAGAAACCTTTGATGCTTTTAATCTCTTTTGAAGATGATATGCTGATTGTCCTTTTTAACCTATATATCTTACTTAAAGAGAATTTAGAAAATGTAAAGGTTACAGACGAAGATAAACAAAGACTTTCTTCTCGCGAAGCAGCAGCTTACGTCTATGAAAAATTAACCTCTACGGGATACGAGATTAAACTAGTCCGAGCTGACTCTTCAACTTGGTCTTATGCCGAAATCCAAAGTAAAGTCTTGCAATTAGAATCCTGTGGTTACGAAATACATTTAACTTTAATTGACTATTTAAACTTAGCCAATAAAAATGGTTTGTCTCACTCTCGTGCGGATGCTGATATTCAAGAACTCTTCAGAAGAACCAAAAACTTCTTTGCGGCTAAGAACATTGCTCTGTTAACACCTGTGCAGCTATCTCCAGATGCCATGGAATTAAAACGTCAAGGCAATAAAATGTTGTCTATGCAGATTTCAGATGGTTCGTATTACGAAGGATGTCGTGGTTTATCTCGTGAACCAGAACTAGAGATCTTTGTGGATATTGTCAAGGACAGTGGACGTAAATACCAAACCATTGCGCGTGGTAAACACCGTGGACAAAACGATACACCTGAAGAGCATAAGTTCTTTATATTAGAGTTCCAAAAGATTGGTGGTTTAAGATGGGATATTAACGGTACCGATACATCTTTATCTAAGTTTGGTGCGTCACGAAATGGGGACGGAGATGAAGAAGCGGCATTCTGGGATGTAGGAAATTAATTTAGGTTAGTTCTATATGAAAAAGAATACGCTGATTTCCTTCACTACTTCAAGCAATCATTGATTGTCGATCTCGTTTCATTTTCATTTCCTTTAAGATTGATTGGGCTTTACTCTCCTGTAGCTATCTAGGCTACAGGAGGGATAAGTCTTTTTAATTTCTTCTGTGGTTCTAATACCACAGAGGGAATAAGTCTTTTTGATTTGATAACACATAATCTATTTCAATCTATTTTTGCATTGGTATTTCCATCATGTCAGTATTCAGTTTATTTAGAGGGCTTAAAGTAGAAGTCGATCCCTCTATCAATATAGTTACTATTAACGGGATTTCATTAAAGTATGTTCGTCGAGATTTAGAGAAGTACTTAGGCACTAAGATGTTGTATAATATCTTAGATAAAGCGACTTATTCAGAAATTAAATTCAGTACTTTCTATCTGCCTGATTTCTATCACTCGATTAATACTTTATTGTTCAATCCTAAATTTAAAAGAAGAACAACATCCTCTAGAGAATTGTTAGCCATTAAAGAAGAGTTAGAAAGAATCCCTTTAGTCGCAAATATTAAGAAAATCCAAAATACAGAACCTGTAGATATTCCTAAGATTGATAAGTCTAAATTAGATAAGATCTTTAAAGGGATGAAGTTGTTTGATTACCAAGACAAATTCATTGATGAATGCATCTGGAAAGCTAACTTACTTGAGTTGAAAGGGTATCTCTTAGATGCGCCTGCTGGTAGTGGAAAATCATATTGCTCATTGGCACTGATGGAAATGCTGAATATTGATACTGTTATTATCATTTGTCCTAAGAAAGCAGTAAACGACGTCTGGGATGAAACTATTACTCGTGTCTATTCAGAACCTCAATCTTATTCCATGTCTTTACCGGTATTACATGGACCTAATAAACCAGCAGGTTTTGACATTAATGATCGGTTTATTGTTTGTCATTACGAATCAATTGGAAAGTTAAACGAATACTTAAATTCAGTTAGAATTCCTAATAAAAGATACGCATGCTTGCTCGATGAATGCCACGCTATGAATTCCCATAATTCAGAACGCTCTATTCAGTTTAGAGAATTGAATAAAAAGATCAATCCCGAGTTCTGTTTGTGGATGTCTGGTACACCGATTAAAGCATTAGGTACCGAAACACTTACTATGTTTGCTACTATTGATAAACTCTTTGATAAAAGGGTCTATAAATCCTTCTTAAAAGTATTTGGTGTATCAGGGGTATATGCGACTTCTGTTATGGCGAATCGTTTACAGTTAGTACGTTCTGAGATTAAAACAAAAGGTTCAGGGGTCGAACAATATACCCACAAGATCAAAGTCACTTTAAAGAATGGCGGAGATTATACATTAAAAACCATTTCTGCTAAGATGGTTGATTACGTGAAAGAACGTAAGGCTTATTACCAGAAGAATGCAAAACAATACGAGAATGATTTCTTTAATGGCATAGAAACCTATCGTAGTCGTGTTGTGAGAGATAGAGGAGATACCAATGCCTTTAGAGTGGACTTAGAAGATTACTTAGTGAAAGCGAAGACCTTACACGAAGGTTATATTCCTACGGATCCTAAACACAAGCAATATGTGTTAGATTGTAATTACTACGAAGATAAGGTGATTATTCCTACTTTACCTAATGATGTTAAGAAAGTCTTTAGAAAAGCCAAGTCTGTTTACAAATACGTAGACTTAACGATTATGGGTGAGGCATTAGGGAATATCTTAGGGAAATCTCGTTCTAGATGTAATGCCGACATTGTGGAGCAATTAGTGACCGATGCTAAAGTCATTGTGGAAGATGGAGAAACCTATCAATCTAATCTACCGGATATCATTCGTAATGCTCAAGCTAAGACTATTATCTTTACGGATTATGTAGAAGTCGTGAAAGAAACTGAATACCAACTAAGGCTGAATGGATTTAATCCCATTAGTATTTTTGGTGAAACGACAGTAGGTAACGGATTAGCCATGCAAACGAAAGTATTTAAAGAGAATCCAGAAGTTAATCCTTTGATTACGACTTTTAAAACACTATCCGAAGCAGTACCTTTAACTGAAGCGAATAGAGTCATCTTCTTGAATCTGCCTTTTAGATCTGGTACGTACGAGCAAGCAGTGAAAAGAGCAAATCGTATTGGACAAACATTAGATGTGGATTTATTTGAAGTGACTTTAGATACGGGAGAAGAACCGAATATCTCTACCCGTAATGAAGACATTTTAAAATGGTCTGAAGAACAAGTGGCTTTAATCTTAGGTAAGAAAGTGGACGATGAAGTCAATAGAGATATTTTAAATGGATTAATAGCTGAATCACCTTTAGAAATCATGGTGAAGACAGGTATTCATTCGATTAAAAAATCAGTGAGTAGTATTTTAGACTGGTAATTTAAACCAAAAAAATAACCAACACCTCTTATATTTTGAAAGAAGTGTTGGTTTGGAAGTAAAGTTATTAGATTCCACCTAGTAACTTTACCGTAATCAGTAAAACAATTACTGATAAAATCGTTAAGAGTAATAATACTGCTTTTTCTTTTAGGCTCTTATCAGAGTCTATTAGCAGTTTGAATATTGCTCCAACGAACGAGAGAATGATGGATAGGGGTTCCATTCTAACATCTCTTCTTTCTGACAAACCTAAATAATCTTTTACTCAGGATGATTTACAAGCCGTACCTTCGGAAAAAGGCAGACTCTACCTGAATAGAAGAGATTGACAGAGTGGTTTGTCTTTGTTTTTGACTCTGTCGTTAAAACTGTATTCTCTACTCTCTACCTTCCTGGGGTAGAGAGTAGGAGTACTTTTTTATTTTTTACTATTGAATAAGATGTTACCACCTTTAACAGTTTCAATCGATTCAATAGTGGTAATTAAGATATCATTTTCATCAATGTAGTGGCGCACCAACATAGAGAAGATAATACTCTTCACTTCTACTACTTGTACCTTCTCTTCACCTTCTTCACGATCGATAGAGTATTCGTTAAGAATAGAGAATTCGATATTCTCTACTACCGATTTACCGACAATAGAAGAATCGTATTTATTGACTTCTAAGAGCCAATGCTGAGTACCATAGACACCGAAAGAGAAACCACGTTCATTTAACCAATTCACCAAGACACGACGAGCGTAATTGTTTTTACGCATGTAGTCCTGAATGACTTCCATTCTAACTTCGCTGATGGTTTCTGAAAGTGTTACAGGTGTTTTGAAGTCATGATTCTTATTCTTGTGTGTATACAAGTTCAGAATCAATTTCTTCAAGATTTTGATGTTCTTGATATTCGGCGTATGAATTGCCGAGTAATACATACGGGCTAAAAAGTCAGCCATGAAGAAAATAAGACCGATCAAGATAGCCATGCCCAAAGAGAATAACAAGAATTTTTCCATTTTAAAATTTCCTTTAAATTAGTTAGTAAAAAAGAATAATAGAATATTTTAAAATCCTATTACACTTAAATAGTATAGACTTAAAATAAACTAAAAAAAAATATACCCTTATCCAAATTTGGATAAGGGTATATTTTACATTAATGCATAACCATCGAAGATAGCCATTTTGTCTTCATCAGTAGGGTTAACTTCAATGATTTCGATTGTAGCATTACAACCCTCTTGATCACGATAGAAGTCATTATAGACTTCCAAGTAACCATCTAAATCGGATTTGTTTTCAAAACAAATCCGATAATTATGGATTGGTGATTTGAACCCGTATAATTTAACGGGTTCGTTGTAATGTTTAACATTTTTCCAGTACTCCATATTAAACGTGGAATACTCCATCTCTTCGACGAAATATTCCTCTTGATAGCGCGGAATATTAATGACCATTAATTTATCGGTATAGAATACCGATAAACGTGAACCTGTTTCTTTCAGTTCGTTTGCCACTTTGGCAAACAATTCAGAAACAGGCTCGACAAATTCATATCCGCCTTGACGATCTATGTCTAGAACGTCAGTTTCGTCAAATATGAAACATCCACCTAGAAACTTCGATAGGTATCTTGCTTCTTCATCAATGAAATTTTCACCAGACTCCCCGTCTTCAATGAATACATGGGACATGAAGTTGTTAAAACGTTTATCCATGATTTAATCTCCTTTATACAAAAGGTTAATGAATACCCTGATATTACATGGAATGAATATCAAAGCGATATAGATTGGGTAGAGATTCCTCTACCAGGTTCATTTTAATAATATATATCTGAGATTTTCTAGAATATAAAAAAGAAAATACTCTTCTACCTTTTACAGGTAGAAGAGTATTAATCTAATTACTTAATAGGATCAGTACGGGTTTCGTATTCAGCCATGTTACGGATCATAGAGTGGCTTTCAGCTACATAATAAGCTTCTTCATGATCAGATTCCCAATATTTAGCATTCTCACCAAGGTCTTTCGCTTTAACGTAAGTCAGCAAGAACATTGGGTTACCATTCACCATAGCAGGATGGGCATGACCTTCGGATTCGATAGTAACCTTATCAATCAGTTTCGCATAACCTTCCATTACTTCTTGGTAGGTTTTCTTGCCCTTAAAGATCAGCTTAGTACCGAAGTAAGTGTCTTCTTCAGAAGAATACGGTATTGGTCGTCCTTCGACTTCATTATCTTCTACCAATACGCGATTGACACTAGAGTCTTTAACCAGAGTAATAAACTCGTCACCGATTTCACTCAATGGTTTACCTTCAGAAGGTTTCAGAATCAATCCTTCGTAGATAACATCATTGAACATAGTGATGCAATTGTATTTAGCACCTTGGTAATTCAAGGCAAAGGTAACACCATCAGCTACGTAAGGTACGTAAGTTTTATCCTTCCAGTTTTCTTTTTCAGAAAGTTTCAAGAAGTGATTGATTTCACACGCCAGATAGCC
>ERZ772977.161-NODE-161-length-52937-cov-6.955108_pt1 | contig 52937 bp, 44 predicted proteins | sample MGYA00511131_ERZ772977 | MGnify/ENA primary metagenome ERZ772977 (study PRJEB29015, sample SAMEA2737935) | human oral metagenome | biome: human oral; feature: human-associated habitat; material: dental | place: China | collected 2151 ...
TCTTTCCTTGATGAAAGAAAAGGAGGCAAAAGAAAATCAAGGCGTCAGGGACGCCGGCCAATTTATCCGGGTACCTGATAGATGAGGTAGATATTTTTATCATGTATCAGGCAAACTTCCCTGCCTCGGTAGAGGCTGCCGGCCAAATTGTCCGGGTACCTGATAGATGAGGTGGATATTTTTGTGATGTATCAGGCAAACTTCCCTGCCTCGGTAGAGGCTGCCGGCCAATTTATCCGGGTACCTCAAAAATATTCGACCTGCCCCTACCTGAGAATATGAAAACGCACCGCGTTTGCGGCATGTCTCCATCTGATACCCCCAAAACGAAACAGCCCGACACGTTTACACATGCCGGGCTGCACAGTCATTCGGACGGGCGGGCCGTCCACAGTCAGAAATAGTTATGAAAAAAGAGCGTGTTTAATCTTCTCTCTGAGAGGGAGTTTCTAAAGGGGGTAAGGCTTGCCTCACGCAACAGATGTACGTGAGGCAAAGTCACCTTTATTCCGGGTTCTTGGAGTGATAGTAGTCTACCTTCTCTGCATTTTTGGTGTGGTTCATCCACAATTGACGGACATTCTCGCGCTCGAGGAGGCCATTCATGATCTGAGTCTCGTCTGAGCAGTCGTAGCCCATGGTCTTGAAGTACATTTTCCAGCTCGTGTCTTCCACTTCGCCCTCTTCATTGGGCTGGAATGGGGTCTTGGCGACGTCGTTGCCAGCCATATCGTTGTGGGCATGGTCGCCGGAGATGGACATGAGGGGTGTGCAGTAGACGCGGCCCTTGCTGATGCCTGCTTTGACCATTCTCTCGCGAACGAAGGTCTTGAAGTTGTCCTTCATATCGACTGTACCGACGTAGTAGTTCTTGTTGATCTTCTGGAGCGCCTGTTCCAGCTGCGTGTAACGGATGTTCGCCTTGTAGATGTCGTATGAATCGGGGTTACCATGGCCCATGAAGGCTACGACGCCTTGCTTGGCGAGGTTGGCGTAGTTCGCATCGAGCGCTTTGGCGAGTGCCGTGACGTCTTTATCGGCGTCGGCCATGAGGGGAAGGCCTAAACGGAGGGTGACCTTCTTCAAATAGGCGTCGTCGAGGTCTCCCAGACTGTTGTTAGCGAAATCCTTCATGTAGTTGATCACTCGACCATACTCTTCGCCCGGAATTACTTGCAGAGACTGGACAATAATCTCGCTGTACTGTACGCGGCCGAAGGCTTCGAGCCAAAAGTTGGGCGAGTAGTAGTGACGCACCTCGGCTTTGGCCTCTCCCTCGTCCTTAGCATGCTCGCCCGCGGCGGCGCGGTTGATGCAAATGGCGGAGGAGAAGGAAAGGAAGACGTCGTAGTCGGGGAATGCCTTCTTGTATTCGGCTACGGTGTTGTCGAAGGCCAAAAAGGCGCGCTGCCATGTGGATCCGAAGGCCACGAGCAGGATCACTTTGTTGTGTTTCTTACCCGTCTTGACGGTGTTGTCTACCGATTGTTGGTAGCGCTCCACGTTCGTGATGGGTTCTTCACTCTTGTCGCAGGAATTTAGACCTACGGCGAGGACGATGGCCATTGCAGCCAAGATCCATGTCTTAATTCTCTTCATAATCGTTACTATTTAGGTTGGAAATGGTTTCTTTTTCGTGCTTCACCTGCTTGCCTTTAGCAAAGCGTACGGTGAGCGAGGCGTAAACGGTACGTCCAGGCGTCATGGTGCCCAAATGAAGGCCATGCGGGGTACGGTCGCAATAATTGAAGAGGTTATCCACGCCAGCTTCGAGGCGGTAAGTCATGTGGCGTGCGTGTCCGAGGTCGTGGGTGGTAGAGAGACGCCAGATTTGGAAGCCTTTCCCGTCGCCGTTGATCTGATAATATCGCTTGGATGAGGCGCGCCCGTAAAGTCCGGCGGTAAAATGATAGGCGGGAGAGAAATCGTGGCTCCAGGTGACGAATGCATTGGCCTTGTGGTGGGCTGTCCCGTCGATGATGACGGATTTCATGCGGTCGTGAGTGGCGTCGTAGAGATTGGCGTCGGTATTGAGGTAGCTGTATCCGGCGCCGATGGTAAAGGCGCGGAGGGCATATCGGAGACTAATGTCTACGCCGTACGTTCGGGCGCTTTCGAGGTTCTTATACTGGCGCACTTTGACGGGGTCGTACCTCGCCACGAGGTCGCCAGGGGCCTGCGAGGTGGGGATGGTGACTAAGGTGATCATGTGGTCCAGTCGATTGTAGTATCCGGTGATTGAAAGGGAGAGGCCGTGGCTTCCCAGATATTCGGCACCGAATGAAAAGTAGTCGGAGGTCTGCGGACGGAGGTCGGTGTTACCTAAATAGAGGTGGGTGCCGGCCATCTCGCGAACGTAGCGGTAGAAAAGTTCCTTGGGAGTGGGCGTTTTGAATCCGCAACTCCATACCGCGCGCAGACGATAGTCTCCGAGGCTGAGCATGGCGGCAATTTTCGGTGTGAGCTTGAAGCGTCCGAAGCGGGCGTTACGATCTACGCGTAGACCCGCCGTGATTTGCAGCGGATCGAGCAGTCCGAACTCATCTTGTACGAAAACGGCCGCGGTTTGGTCTGATGCCTTACCGTCAATGACGCGGATGGGCGCCTTGAGCCAGTCGTAGCGCCATTCAAGCCCTGCACTCAGCGTGTTTTCGAAGGGTAAGCGAAAGACACCCTTGAGCGCGGCCAAGGTGCGCTGTTGATCGCTCTGGAGATCCGTCTGGCCGGGGAAATAAGGGTAGTACGGCGTGTATCGACCATTGATATAGCCATCGATGAGGGTGGTGTCAGTGAAATTATAGTAGTAAGCGTGGCGATCCCAGCTCACGTCGAGCGTAAGGAAGTCCGTTCGGTTCAGTTTCCACTTGCCTCCGACGGCTGCGGAGGCGTTGCTGTACTGAAGATCGTAGGTCTTCACGTCTACAGCTGCGTACCGTCCGCTGGGGCGGTAGATGCGTTTGCCATAGATGCTGCCGGAGGCGTAGAGTTCGAGATCGCGTGTCGGAGAGAAGCCGAGTCGCTCGGACAGTTGCCAGTTCGTGTTACGGTTGACTGTCTTATTGCGGGAGTCGGTGATGAGAAACTCCGTCTGGTTAGGGTCTTCGACAGACGTGTTCTGCCATCCATCGGAGTGCTGAAGCTGAAAGTTGGTCCAGCTGCTGAACTTACCGAAGCGAAGGCCCACGCCATTGTGTTGGCGGACATCTCCATACGATCCGAAGCGCGAGGTGTTCTCGATGAGCACCCCTTCGTCGTGCTTCTTTGTGATGATGTTGATCACGCCGGCCATCGCATCGCTCCCGTAAAGCGCAGACGAGGCGCCGCGGACGATCTCCACCCGCTCGATGTTGTTCGGATCGATGAGTGAGAGCTCATTTTGCCCGCCGACATCGCCGTGAATACGTTTTCCGTCGATCAGGATCAGGATGTAGTCGTTTCCGAGGCCATTCATCTGGATATGGCTGCCCATGTCATCCTCTCCGAAGGCGAAGGAGGCAGTCAATCCCGATAAGATGTCCTCGATGCTCCGTCCGGCGAAGTTCTTGAGCGCCCGACCCGAGATAATCTCCGTCTGTACGGGGACAGACTTCAGTGTATGCTCCGTACCTGTCGCGGTGACGACTACCTCATCGAGTGCAATGTTCTTCATCGCCTCGTTGGGGCGCCTCATCGTCGAATCTTGTGCCGAAACGGCCTGCGCTACCCAAAGTAAGGCAGTGGCAAGGGCCATCCGTCCGGCGACTTTGCAGCGTGGTGCCGATGCGATGTGATGCAAGTGTCTCCGTTTCATCCTCTAAACTTGATGGATAGGCTTACGTAGACCGAGCGACCGGGCGTCAGCGTAGCGTAGTTGAAATTGTAGGGCCTGTCGTCGGTATAATTGAAGAGGTTTTCGATGCCCACGCCCGGTTCGAGGATCACGGAACGGAGGGTGAACGTATGGCGGGTATTGAGATCCCAAACTTGGTAGGCGGGAGCGTAACCGTAGGTCTTGGAGAAGCGTTCACTGTTGATGCGACCGTTCAGGTAGACGTTCATCGTGTATCCGCCCCAGGTGCGTGTCCATTGCGCGTTGACGTTGGCGGCATTCCGGAGACTCTTGTCGATGGGTCGGCCCGTTTCATCGTCTTTCGTGTCGAGGTGCGTGTATCCCGCGCCAATGCGGAAGCCTGCTCCGAGGTAAGCCTGGGCGGCCACGTTGATGCCGCACACTTCCGCCTTGTAGACATTGTCACGCTGGCGCACTTCCTCGTGTCCGTACTTCTGTTTGGCCTCCTCACCCGTGGCGATGGTGCGGTAATCGATCATATCACGGATGCGATTGTAGAAGAGGTTCGTGCTCACCGTGAAGCGACTGTGAGCGTACTCGGCGTTGAGGGAGAAATAGTCGCTCTTCTCGGGTTTGAGGTTGAGGTTGCCGATCGTGATGCGGTCGACTGACTTGGTCGTCTCGGAGGCGTAGAGTTCCGAGAGTGTGGGAGCGCGAAATCCGGCGGCGTAGGAGGCTCGGAGGTTCAGACCTCCCTGACCATACATGAGGGCGACGTTCGGCGTGGCGTAGCTCTTGAAAAATTCGTGGTAGAGGTAACGCACCCCGGCTAAGGCCCGCAGTTGGCGCGTGATTGTGATCTCATCTTGTGCGAAGATGGCCGCGGTGTAGGCCGTTTTGTGGCTGATGTTCTCCGTGGGACTGCTGAGCATATCGGCCAAGTACTCCACCCCGACGGATACCTTATTCCGTTCGCCCAGCTTGAAGATTCCCTTCACGTTGGCCTGCTGATTGCGTGTGCGTTTGCGCACCAATTCGTCGCCTGGCTGGGTCTTGTACGTCTTGCTTGCGTTGAGGAAGTTGTAGCGAGACGAAAAGAAGTCGGCTTGATAGTCCGCCGTGATGTAGGCGTCGGGTGAGAGGAGGTATTTGACGCCTGCGCCCCAGGAGTAGGTGCGGTGCTGGAGGTCGTAATCGTACGCTGCGGGGGGGCGACGCGTAATGTTGCGGAAGTAGCCGCCTCGCAGCTGGAAGGAGAGGCGGTCGGTGGCGTCGTAGGTGAATCGTTGGTTGACGTTGTCGGTGTGGAAACCGGCGGAGGCTACCTTCTTGGTCTCCACAAGGCTATCCTTCTTGTTGCGCTCGTACGGACTGAGCTGCCAGCTCTCAGCCTGGCTGCGGCGATAGGACGTGTAGGAGCCGAACCGGCCCGTGTTGACGTCGGCCGCGAGCGACTGGGTGAAGCGTCCGTGCGACGTGTAACGCGTGTCGGAAGAGAGGTTGACGGCATGCTTCACGTCGTTCGTGATGATGTTCACCACGCCGCCGACCGCGTTCGTGCCGTAGAGCGCCGAGGAGGCGCCGCTGAGGATCTCAATGCGCTTGATACGCGAGACGTCGATGCGTTCGTAGGTGTTGTCGCCACCCATTCGCCGACCGTTTTCGAGGAAGACGAAGTATTTCTCCGGCAGCCCGTTCAGGCTGAGCGTCGTGCCCATACCGTTGGTCATGTTCGAGAAGGAGGGGGTCAGTTTTTGCAGGGCTTCGTCGAGGGTTGAGATGCCGGCGTTGCTCAGTTCGCGTGATGTGATCACGGAGACGGGCACGGGGCTATTCTTCATCAGGTGGTGCGTTCCGGTGCCCGTTACCACGACTTGCCCGAGCTGTACCATGCTCTCGCGCATACGGATCACGATGTCCGTTTCGCCGCTCCGCACCTCGCGCGCTTGGGTCGTATAGTTCAGGTGCGACACGTTCAGCGTGTGCGTGCCCTCGGGCAGATTGCTGATCGTAAACTCGCCACGCGTATTGGTCACGTCGCCCGTCAGACTGTGGTCCACACGGATGTTGGCGCCCACCACGGGCTCGTTCGTGTCGGCATTAATCACTCGTCCACTCACGCCCGTTTGCGCGCTGAGCGTCATCACCCCGCACAGCCATGCGAGGAGCATTCCTATGTACTTTTTCTTCATATGTGACTATTGAATATATCCATCGTCAGTCCTCCGCCGCCCTGGCCCCGGGGCGTGCGACATCAAGCAGTGTTTTGGCAGGTTTCCTGACTTCCCCCTAAAGAGCCGATGGCCTTCCCATCGCGTGGTTGTGCACGCCGACAGTGGCATTGCGGATGGCTCTTCTTTTTGCTTTGAACCAGGGGGGTTACAGTAGCGGGCACTGTTCCGGACTCTCACCGGATTCCCTTTTCATGCAGCGCGGCGGACGCCGATCGCTGCATCACCAAAACGCGGGCAAAATTAGGCGTTGTTTCATAATTCCCATGCCGCACCCTCACATCGATTCGCGTTTACGGTCGGCCCCCGTCCGTCGGCTGGTCTCTGATCTGGAAATATGAGTAGGGCAGATTGTGTTTCTTATCAGATTGCACGCCATACGGAGCAAATCCAATTTGATTCACACAAGATGTCCTGCAATCCGATGCAATACAAAATTGATTCGTGTCAGATTGCACACCATACGAAGCGAATCAGAATGGCTTCAATGCATAGGTTGTGGATAATAAGGGGAGGAGGAATGGTATCGGGTAAGATTACTTGCCATCTGACCCCATACAGTATGGCGACAGATCGCAGTTTGCCATCAGGGGGCAGCGAGCGGAGATTTTCCGACGGATGTAGCCCGTAGTTGGGAGCGTGCGGGGTGTCGTCATTCAAGGGATTCTGTGTCTGAAAACGCACCGCAGGGAATCCGTTCTTCGCAGGCGATTCCCTGTGTGAAAACGTTAGGAATGGGGCGAAAACATGCCTATTTCTGTTAAAAATGAACTGAAAACAGGGTTGAAAGCATGTTCTACAACATGTTTTCGGGTAGTAGCTCTATCTTTGCGGCGGTTATTCAATGAAAGAGTTTATGAGAATGATTGCAGATAAGCAGTGCTTACGTGAATTGGCCATGCTGCAATATCAGGCAGAAAGGTACCGCCTGGCAGGCAACGGCTTTATGACCCAGCACCTGTATTCGCGCATCCGCAAAATACAGGAACAGCTGGCAGACAGTGACAAAAATTGAGAAGACATAGCCCTGATGAAACATGCGGGGTATAAGTGATTGTAAAAGTGGTTATCGAGAAGCAGCGGAGGGAGTAATCCTTTCCGCTGCTGTCATTTTACGGGGTTTGCGTCTCGCTTAGTTCGGACGCAAACCCCGCGTTTTTTCTGGGGGTGTCTATCGGGAGAAGTGTCGGGGCGTGATCAGAACTCGGATGTGAAGTGGAAACGCACGTCAGGGAAGTCCTGCTGCGCCATGGTGAGGACGTAGGCGGAGTCGGCCAGGTAGACGTCGCGGCCCTCGTGATCGGAGGCCATGTATTGGGCTTTGCGGCGCATGAAGCTGTCGAGCGCGGCCTTGTCGTCGCTCTCGATCCAGCAGGCTTTGTAGAGGGGGAGCGGATCCCAGCGACACTGCGCACCGTACTCGTGCAGCAGGCGGTACTGGATGACCTCGAACTGCAATTGCCCGACGGCGCCGATGATCTTGCGGCCGTTGAAACGGTTGGTGAAGAGTTGCGCCACGCCCTCGTCCATCAGCTGATCGATGCCTTTGTTCAGCTGCTTGGCGCGCATCGGGTCGGCGTTTTCGATGTACTTGAAAAGCTCGGGCGAGAAGCGTGGGAGGCCTTTGAAGTGGAGCAGCTCGCCCTCGGTCAGGCTGTCGCCGATCTTGAAGTTGCCCGTGTCGGGTAGGCCGACGATGTCGCCAGCGAAGGCTTCGTCGACGACCTCTTTCTTCTGGGCCATGAAGGCCGTGGGACTGCTGAAGCGCATCATCTTGTCGAGGCGGACGTGGCGATAGTTGGCGTTGCGTTCGAAGCGGCCGGAGCAGACCTTGACGAAGGCAATGCAGCTGCGGTGATTGGGGTCCATGTTCGCGTGAATCTTGAAGACGAAGCCGGTGAACGTGGGCTCTTCCGGCTGGACGAGTCGCTCGACGGTCTGCACGGGTTGCGGCGGCGGAGCGATGCGGACGAAGCAGTTGAGCAGCTCGCGGACGCCAAAGTTGTTCAGCGCGGAGCCGAAGAAGACCGGGGCGACGTCGCCACTGAGGTAGGTCTGGACGTCGAGCGGAGGATAGACGCCCTCGATCAGCTCGATGTCTTCGCGGAGCTGCGCGGCGGACGACTCGCCAATGCGGCGCTCGAGGTCGGGATCGGTGAGGTCGCTGAAGGCTACGCTCTCGGTGACCACCTGCTTGTCGGGGCGGTAGAGGTCCAGCTTGCGCTCGTAGAGGTTGTAGACGCCCTTGAAGCGGTCGCCCATTTCGATGGGCCAGCTCAAGGGGCGGACGGTGATGCGGAGTTCACTCTCGATCTCGTCGAGGAGGTCGAAGGGGGCTTTGCCTTCACGGTCGAGCTTGTTGACGAAGACGATGACGGGCGTCTTGCGCATGCGGCACACTTCCATCAGTTTGCGGGTCTGTGTCTCGACACCTTTGGCGGCGTCGATGACGATGATGACGCTATCGACGGCCGTGAGGGTGCGATAGGTGTCCTCGGCGAAGTCTTGGTGGCCGGGGGTGTCGAGGATGTTGATCTTGTAGCCTTCATAATCGAAGGCCATGGCGGAGGTGGCGACGGAGATGCCGCGCTGCTTTTCGATCTCCATCCAGTCTGAGGTGGCGGTGCGGCGGATCTTGTTCGACTTCACGGCGCCGGCTACGTGGATGGCGCCGCCGAAGAGGAGGAGCTTCTCGGTGAGGGTGGTCTTGCCGGCGTCGGGGTGGCTGATGATAGCGAAGGTGCGGCGGCGGTGGATTTCGTCTTGGAGGGTCATAAGGGGAGAGGGGAGTTTGAAGTAGTCAGATGAAGTGAGTAGTAGTTAGAGGGAGGCGGCGTCCATTAAATGATGGAGGCAGCGGTCGAGGCTGTCTTGCCAACGGGGGATCTGTAGGCCGTAGACGGTGCGGATCCGGGTCTTGTCGAGGACACTGTAGGCGGGGCGCGCGGCGGGTGTGGGATAGTCCGCGGTGGGGATGGGGCGGACGATGCATGTGGGGCGGGCGACGCGGAGGATGTGGCAGGCGAAGTCGTACCAGCTGCAGGTGCCCTCGTTGGTGTAATGATAGACGCCGGGGTGGAAGGTGGGCGCGGTGAGGACGTGGAGCACGGCCTTGGCCAGGTCGCCGGCGTAGGTGGGCGATCCGATTTGGTCGTTCACGACGCGGATCTCGGGGCGCTCGGCGCCGAGGCGGAGCATGGTCTTGACGAAGTTGTTGCCGACCTCGGAATAGAGCCACGCGGTGCGTAGGATGGCGGCGTCGGTGGGTAGCGCCTCGAGCAGGACGTGCTCGCCGGCGAGCTTCGTGCGGCCGTAGACGGAGGTGGGCGACGGGGTGTCGTCCTCGCGGTAGGGGCGATGGGCGCGGCCGTCGAAGACGTAATCGGTGGAGATGTGGATGACGCGTGCGCCGACCTCGCGGGCGGCCGTGGCGAGGTGGCCGACGGCGTCGCGGTTGATCTGGAGGCAGCGTTCGGCATCGCTCTCGGCGCGATCGACGGCGGTGTAGGCGGCGCAATTGATGATGTAGGCGTAGCGGCCGCGGCGGACAAAGTCGGCGACGGCGTTACTGTCGCAGAGGTCGAGTTCGTCGATGTCGGTCAGGGTGAAGGCGTAGTTCGGGTGGCGGTAGATGCGGCGGCGGATGGCGTCGCCCAACTGGCCGCGGGCGCCGGTGACGAGTACGGGGATCATGTCGAGTGAATGATTCAGAGTGAATGATTAATGAGGGTGGGTGATGTCGCGCTCCTCCTTGTATTTCTCTGCCAGAAATGTCAGCATGAGGTTGATTTCGCGGACAGCCTCGAGCGTTTCGGGGCTGACGGGTGCGCCTTGGAGGCGGAGCAGGAGGTAGCCGTAGAGAGCGGTGAGGCAGGTCTCAATCTCGGTCATCTCGGCGCCGCCAGACTTGGCGCGGAGGCGGACGATGGAGGGCAGGGCCTTGTAATAGAGCGCACCGTAGGTGGTCTCCTGCGGATTGCGGAGGAGGGAGAGGTGGAGGTCGTTGAGGAGGATGACGACGTTGCGGTTGATCTGCAGGTGGCCGTGCTCGGCGACGCCTTCGCTACGCATCATGTCTGCCAGATTGTCATACCACTGGGCGATGCGTTCGCGCACGTCGTCGGTCACGTCGTAACGGGCCACGAGGGTGCGGCGGATGCGGTCGCTGTCGAGGGCGTTGGCCCGGATCAGGTCTTCCACCTGCCACATATATAAAAGGTACTCGACAATATTCTCTTGTCGCTTCTGTTCGGCTACGATCATTTCAGCGGGAAAATGGGGTTTGAGGTAAAAAACGTCTCCGGAGAGGTATTTTACTTCTCACGAGAGGTCCGGAAGGTGTCGCGAGAGGTAAATTACTTCTCACGAGAGGTTCGGAAGGTGTCGCGAGAGGTATTTTACTTCTCGCGAGAGGTTCGAAAGGTGTCGCGAGAGGTAATTTACTTCTCACGAGAGGTTCGGAAGGTCTCGGGAGAGGTCGAGGACGTCTCGCGGCAAAACCTGTGGATGGCGGACCGTGACGAGGCCCCGACGGACGAGCTTTTTTTGCTCATGGACGAGTAAAAAAAGCTCATGCTCGAGCAAAAATCACTCGTGATCGAGCAAAAAAAGCTCGTGCTCGAGTAAAAAAAGCTCGCGGACGAGCAAAAATCACTCGTGGACGAGCAAAAATCACTCGTGGACGAGCAAAAAAAGCTGGTGCGTGAGCAAAAATCACTCATGCACCAGCAAAAATCACTCGTTGGGGAAGGCGATTCGGGGTCTGCAGCGCGCATCAGATCAGAGTTTCAGCATGCGCTTGCAGAGGTCGATCTCGTCCGGGTCGCCGGTGTGCTTGCCGGGGGAGTCGGAGAGCTTGACCACGGGCAGGAAGTTCGTTTCGCCCTTGGGCTTGACCTCGAAGAGCTTGATGACGATGTTGAGGGGCTGCACACCGACGTCGTTGGTGAGGAAGGTGCCGACGCCATAGACGTCGTGCAGGCGGCCGGCCACGTGGCTCTTGATGCGGGCGATGGCTTCGAGGTCGAGGCTGTCGCTGTAGACCACGGTCTTCTTTTTCGGGTCGATGCGGTGGCGCTCATAGTAGCTGAGGGCGCGCTCGGTGAACTCGAAGGGGTCGCCGCTGTCGCAGCGCAGGCCGTCGAAGAGCTTGGCGTATTTGGTGGAGAAGCTCTTGAAGAAGTCGGTCGAGGTGAAGGTGTCGGGCAGGGCGATGCCGAGGTAACCGTCGTAGACGTCGACCCAGTTCTCCATCGCCATCTCGTTGGCCACGCGGTAGCCGTAGTGGGCGCCGTGATACATGAACCATTCGTGGGGGTGGGTGCCCATGGGAATGAGGTCGTGGAGCATGGCCAGGTAGACGTTTGATGTGCCGTTGAGCACGCGCGGCATGCACTCCTTGAGGATGCCGATGACGCGGTCCTGCACCTCGAACGAGAAGCGCCTTCGGGTGCCGAACTCCGACAGCTCGGCGCCCAGCTCCTCGAAGCGACGCGCTTTGGCGCGTGCACGATCGTCGGCGTCGGCCGCGGGCGTGGCGCCCGTCATGCGGTAATAGAGCTCGGAGATCATGGCCATGAGGGGCACCTCCCAGAGCACGGTGCGATACCACAGTCCGCGCACTTCGACCTCCAGTCGCCCGCCTTCTTGCACCACCGTGACTTCGGCGGGGTTAAAGCGGAAGCCTTTGAGGAGGTCGAAAAAGACATTGTCGAAATAGTAGCAGCGACGGCGCATGAAGGTCTCAGCGGTGTCCGTCAAGAAGAGCGTGCGCATGGCGTCCACCTCGCGGCGCAGGGCCTCGCCGAAGCCCTCGGGGAAGGGCGTCTCGCCACGGTTGACGAAGCGATAGACGACCTCCGCGTCGGGGAACTTCTTTTGGATGGCGTTCATGACGCTGAATTTGTACAGATCGTTGTCCGTAAAATCGCGAATGATCATGTCTGTAGTCTTTTATCGTAAGATGTCGTGCATTTCGTCGAGGTAGATCTTGTAGTCCTCGAGGCAGTGTCGGATCACCTCGTAAGCCTCCTCGCGGCCGTATTCGTTGGCTATCTCGACGTTCTTTTTCTTCTCGCCCGGCATGTCCTTGTAGGTCAGGAAGTAGTGCTTGAGTCGCTCCAGGACAATCTTGGGCAGGTCGCCGATGTCGTTGTATGAATCATACGTAGCGTCGTTTTGCAGCACGGCGATGATCTTGTCGTCAGCCGCGTTACCGTCCAGCATGCGCAGTCCGCCGATGGGTCGCACGGAGGCGATGATGTCGCCGTGGGCGATGTCCTTCTCGGTCAGGATACAGATGTCCAGAGGGTCATGGTCGCCCATGATATTCTCTCGCTTGAGCTGGTCCATGCAGTACTTGGCGAAGCCCTCCCCGCAATAGCTCTGCGGAATGAAGCCATAGAGCGCCGGCACGACGTTCGAGTAGCGCTGCGGACGGTCGATGCAGAGGAAGCCGTTCACCTTGTTCAGCTCATACTTCACCGTGTCCGTGGGCACCATTTCAATAAAAGCCGTGATCACTTGCGGGGCTTCCTTGCCCACCTCAATGCCGTGCCACGGATGCGAGCGGTAGCGCAGCCCCATCAGTCTGGTGATGGTGTCGTTCAGTTTGTTGTACATATCTGTCGAAATAAATAGGGATAAAAAATCACTTGGATACCACTTTCATTCGTTGAGGGTGCTCCATAAATGGCGAATTGCGGCGTCGCATTCGACATTCGGGCTTCGGTCATGTGCTTCAGCACACTCCCTCGCCCTCAGTCTCTGCGTCTTGCACTTCATCCATTTATGAAACACCCCGAGGATGTGGGTCGAAATGAAATCTCACGCATCCTCGTCCTCAACGCGCGGCAAAAGTAGGCCGAATGGGAAAAGCGGAAAATGGAGGCGCGAAAAACGAATGTGGGGGAGCCTATACTCTCCGCCTTTGGTGAGGGTTTGCCCATCTGTCATCCCTTCCCTCCCTGTTGCGACATGAAGAGATGGAGATACGCAGATGCACTGTTGATCAGCAACGAAATCACCCGCCTTTTGGCATGGCATTTGTAAAATCAACTGGCATTTTATTTCACGCGAAATACCCCATCACTCCAATATAGACCCCCAACCAATGACTCTCCAAGAGCTTACCAACAGATATAAAAATCTCGTCAGGCGAATCGACAACGGCCAGATGAAAGAGGCTTTCGATCTGCTCACCATCTTCATCACCGTCACCGGCCAACACGCTTTCACCTCCCGAGTCGAGGAGCTACAGAACACATATAGATATATGTTGCACTACTACGTCGAAGGCTCCAACGACCCGACGCGTCACCGTATTCGTGCCGACATCCGTCGCCGTGCTTATGAGCTGGTCGACACCGTCCGTCACGCAGCCTTTGGCGACATCTCGCCCGCCACTTATTACTCCGTCCGTCGCTCCGTCCACTATGCGGGCATTGGCATCACGTCCATCCTGCGTCAGGTGGCGCTTTACACTGAGGCCGGCGATCGTGAGCACGGCGAGTCCGCTGCCAATCGTCTCTTCGACGCGCTCTGGACGACCGAATTTATCGACGCCGACACCGCGTCCGCCCTACGTGAAGCGCTGTGCAGCCGTTCGTTTCCTACTGACGTGAAGACACTCCTCGTCTCAGCCCTCCTGCTCGGTTTGCAAGCATCGTTCGATCGAGAGAAGATGCGTTTGCTCTTTGACGCCGCCGCACTCTCCGACGCCGACACGGTCCATGTCCGTCTGCAAGCGCTCGTGGCCATCTGCCTCACGCTTTACACGTACAGCGACCGATTGGAGCTTTATCCCGAGGTGCAGGAGCGACTCGAGATGCTGGCCGAGATGCCCGACTTCCGCCGCCGACTCTCCTCCGTCATCGTCCGCTTCATCCTCACCCGCGAAACGGAGAAGGTAGCCCATCGACTCAAAGACGAGATTCTGCCCGAAATCATGAAGCTGACCACACAAGGCGGCAAGGGCCCTACGACGGACTTCCTCAAGGAGATTGCCGGCGAGGAGATGAATCCCGAATGGATGGAGCGCATGGTCGGCAGTAGCGACAAGCTGTCAGCTTGGATGCGTGAATATGGCGAGCTGCAAGAGGAGGGTATCGACATGCTTCACACCACCTTCGGCCCGCTCAAGCGCTTCCCCTTCTTCCACGAGACGGGCAACTGGTTTCTGCCTTTCACTCCTCGCCACACAGCCCTCCGCGACCACAACGGCGACAGCTTTGCCGACGGCATACTGAGCTTGGCCGCCTTCATGTGCGACTCTGACAAGTATTCCTTCTGCTTCAGCATACTTCACCTGCCCGACGCACAACGGCGCGCACTGGGCGAGCAGCTCCGTGGCGACTTCTCCCAACTCCGAGAGCAGGAAGCCGCCGAACTGGGCGATCGCGGGAAGCACGAGGAGCGACTCATCGGCCTCTACATCCGTAACCTCTACCGTTTCTATAAGCTCCATCCCGGCCGTGGCGACTTCGACGACATCTTCAATTGCGGCCTCGACTTCCACCGCCTCCCCATCCTTCGGCCCTACCTCAGCGACGCCGAGACGCTCCTCCGCATCGCCGAGGTCTACCTCCGCAAGGGATATCCCGACGACGCCCGACCCATCTACGAGGAGTTGCTTCAGCGAGGCGAGGGCGACAGCGAGATGCTCCATCAGAAGTTCGGCTACTGCCTCCAGTCGATCGGCGACGTGGACGGCGCCCTCCGCGAATACCTCCGCGCCGAGCTGATCAACCCCGACAGCAAATGGCTCCTCCGGCGTATCGCTGCCTGCTATCGCGCCCTCAAGCAGCCCACCCGTGCCCTCGAGTTCCTGCTCCGCCACGAGCGGCTGGAGCCTGACAACCTGTCCGTACTGCTCCACATCGGCCACTGCTACCTGGAGCAGAAGATGTACGACGAGGCGCTGAAATACTATTTCAAGGTCGACTACCTCGACCCGACCAACGCCAAGGGAGGGCGCGGTGTGGCTTGGTGCTCATTCGTTCTTGGCAAGTACGATCAGGCGCGCACCACCTATCGCAAGCTCCTCGCCGACCGTCCACAGCCGGAGGATTACCTCAACGCTGGCCACACCGAGTGGGCTTCGGGCCACGTCAAGGAGGCCTACGCCTACTACTTGCAAGCCGCCGCGGGTAAGGACTTTGCCTTCTTCGCCAACCTCTTCGATGCCGATCGTTCTGCGTTGATTCGTGCTGGTATAGACCTCGAGGAGATCGCCCTCATGCGCGATGAGATGCAGTTCGTCCTTCCTGAGGAAGAGATGCAACCCGACCATTAAGAGGAAGCTGTGCAGAACCGCCGTCCTGCGCTGCCCGCCCGAAGCAGGGGCTGTATGCCTCTCATAGTTGTAGAATAGCCCCGTAAGCAGAAGATTATTCTAAATCGAAGCCGACGATGTCAGTAGATACACTGCATCGCCGGCTTTCTCTCTTCTTTATATCTACTTTTGCGCCGTTTTCAAGAACGAACGCATATACATATACAGTAAACGAAGAATGAAGAAGCAAACCCAAGCTATCCACACCCAATTTCAGCGCCCGGACGCCTACAGCTCCCTGAGCATGCCCGTCTATCACACCGCAGCCTACGAGTTTGGCGACGCCGTCAGCATGACCGATGCCTTCTGTGGTCGTACCGACGACCCGGACTATTCGCGCGTCATGAACCCCACCGTGACTTTCTTCGAGAATAAGGTCCGCGCACTCACCGGCGCCACCGACGTCATCGCGCTCAGCTCCGGCATGGCCGCCATCAGCAACGCCCTCTTGGCTGTCGCCGAGGCTGGACAGAAGATCGTCACCTCGCGCCACCTTTTCGGCAACACCTACTCCCTCATCACCGGCACACTCCGGCGGTTTGGCATCGAGCCCGTGCTCTGCGACCTGACCGACCTCCACGCCGTGGAGCAGGCTGTCGATGACCACACCTGCGCCCTCTTTCTCGAGATCATCACCAATCCGCAGATGGAGGTGGCCGACCTCCGCGCCCTCTCGCGCATCACCCGTAGCCGTGGCGTGCCTCTCATGGCCGACACCACGCTCATCCCCTTCACCTGCTTCGACGCCCGCGCACTCGGCATTGACGTCGAGATCGTCTCCACCACCAAATACCTCTCCGGCGGCGCCACCTCCATCGGCGGACTCGTGGCTGACTATGGCACCACGCCCGACTTTGGCCGCCGCATGCGCACCGAGATGCTCTTCAACTTCGGCGCCTACATGACGCCTCACGTAGCCTACATGCAGACCATCGGACTCGAGACGCTCGACGCCCGTTATCGCATTCAGGCCGCCAGCGCCCTCCGCCTGGCCGAACGCCTCCGCGAGCTCCCTGCCGTCCGCGCCGTGAACTACGTCGGTCTGCCCGACAACCCCTACCACGATCTGGCTCGCCAACAGTTTGGCGACACCGCCGGGGCCATGCTCACCATCGAGCTCGCCGATCGCGACGCTTGCTTCCGCTTCATCGACCGCCTCCAGCTCGTCCGCCGCGCCACGAACCTCTTCGACAATAAATCGCTCGCCATCCACCCGGCCAGCACCATCTTCGGCAACTTCACCGAAGCGCAACGCCGCGACATGGACATCAAGGAGGACCTCATCCGCCTCTCCATCGGCCTCGAAGACCCCGACGACCTTTTCGACGATCTCAAGCAAGCCGTGTCCGACTAACTAATAACTAAACGGGTGGACACCTAAGTCCACCCCCTACACATAACTCGTAACAGATGTCCACCTACAATTTCGACAAAGTCATCGACCGCCGTGGTACCGGCGCACTCAAACTCGAAGCGCTCCAACCGCGCTACGGCAACGCCCACCTGCTGCCCCTTTGGGTGGCCGACATGGACTTCGAGACCCCGCACTTCATCACCGACGCCCTCCGCCGGCGCCTCGAGCACTCCCTCTTCGGCTACACCGTCGAGCCGCCCGACTATCGCCCCACCATCATCCGCTGGATCAACGAACACCACCACTGGGACGTTCGCCCTGAGTGGCTCGCCTACATCCCCGGCATCGTCAAGGGCATCGGTATGGCCATCAACGTCTTCCTCCGACCCGACGAGAAAGTCATCATCCAGCCGCCCGTCTACCACCCCTTCCGCCTCACCCCCGAGGGCAACGACCGCGAGGTGGTCTACAACCCACTCCTTCCGCTCGAGGATGGTCGTTATGCCATGGACCTCGACGGCCTGGACCGCCTCTTAGACGCCGATCCCAAGTGCCGCATGCTCCTGCTCAGCAACCCGCACAACCCCGCCGGCATCGTCTGGAGCCCCGAGACACTCCGCCGACTGGCCGACATCTGCCACCGCCGCGGCGTCCTCGTCATCTCCGACGAGATCCACGCCGACATGACCCTCTACGGCCACCGCCACACGCCCTTCGCCACCGTCTCCGACGTGGCCGCGGCGTGCAGCATCACCTTCGGCGCCCCCTCGAAGACGTTCAACATCGCCGGCATCGTCAGCTCCTACGCCATCGTGCCGAACGACACCCTCCGCCGCCGCTTCTACCGCTGGCTCTCGGCCAACGAGCTTGACGAGCCGACCCTTTTCGCGCCCATCGCCACCATCGCCGCCTACCGCTACGGCGAGCCCTGGCGCCGCGCCATGCTCAGCTACGTGGAGGCTAACATCGACTACCTGATCGACTACTTCGCGCGCCACCTGCCCGCCATCCGCCCGCTGCGCCCCGAAGCCTCGTTCCTCGTTTGGCTCGACTGCCGCGGCCTCAACCTCGATCACGACGCCCTCATCGACCTCTTCGTCCGCCGTGCCCACCTCGCCCTCAACGACGGTGAGATGTTCGGCCCCGGTGGCGAAGGCTACATGCGCATCAACGTCGGCACCCCCCGCGCCATCCTCAGCGAGGCCCTCGAGCGCCTCCGCCGTGCCGTAGACGGTCAATGATCTATCGGGCACCCGACAAAATTGGCCGGCGTCCCTGACGCCTTGATTTTCTTTTGCTTCTTTTCTTGCATCAAGGCAAGAAAAGAAGGATACAAACAGGCCTCGGGCTTTCTGTTGCGACAAGAAACAGATCGCTCGAGGCCCTTTTCATATCGAAGCGTACAAGAAACACCTCGCAAAGCTCCCGCCGCCTTTCTCGGCATCTCCAAAACACATTGCAAACCCCTCTCCGGTGTTTTGTTTGAATTTTCGTGTGTGCACGAAAAATAGATCAGTTATATTCAAGCAATAATGTGCATGCACTGATAATGGTACATACTTATTTCAAGAGGATGTGTGCGAATGATCATCTGAAATATACTTGTACTTATCCATGTGGACGCAGGAAAATATGTATGAGATTGTTTTATCTATTACATCCATACATTTCGATATGAAATAGATGATCTTATGATTTATTGCTTGCACGTATAACGGATAATCGTATAAGCTCTTACCTGTACACAGGATAAGATGGATCAGATGCGTATATCTGTCATATATACGTGTGTGCACGAAATAGTGATAGAGTAGTTATTCATATTCACGTGTGTGCAGGATGATATATAAAGACTAATTATATATCTATGTGTATGCACGAATCTATGTATAATAGATTGATTGTATTCATGTGATAGCACGAAGAACTGAAAATACTTCCCGACATTCTTTCCTCGATTGATTCTAGCCTCCATTTGAAGGCCGAGAAGGGATCTCGGGTGAGAAATAGCTCCGCGGAGAATGAATCGAAGCCTTCTCTCAGGGACAATTCGTCCGTTCGATAGGCGATGAATGCTTCTCGACTCAAAAAAGGCCTCGCAGACGATCGCGTGAGGCCATCTCTTGAAAACAATGGCGTTCCCCCAACTCCCGGCATCAGATCTCATTTCTCGATCCCTTTCGCCCACTTCTCGAGAGGGCTTTGCGGCTTCGATTTGCAATCTCGATATTGCAGAATTGAGAAATGCGCTTACATTTGCGTCGGATTTGTAACGGTTACAATTTCCGCAAGTAAAACATCATCAAAACAGTCATATTTCATGCTACCTATCATCAATCAGCAAGTACCTGAATTTAAGGTTCAGGCATTCCATAACGGAGAGTTCAAAACAGTGACGAACAAGGACATCGAAGGCAAGTGGGTCGTATTCTTTTTCTATCCCGCCGACTTCTCGTTCGTGTGCCCCACCGAGCTGCTCGATCTGCAGAACAAGTACAACGACTTCAAGGTCGCTGGCGTAGAGGTGTACGCCGTGAGCACAGACTCACACTTCGTTCACAAGGCATGGCACGACGCATCGGATAGCATCCGTCAGATCACCTACCCGATGCTGGCCGACACCACCGGCGCCCTCTCACGCGCTTTCGGCGTGATGATCGAGGAGTCGGGCATGGCTTACCGCGGCACGTTCGTGGTGAACCCCGAAGGCCAAATCAAGGTGGCCGAGATCCAAGACAACAGCATCGGCCGTAACGCCGAGGAGCTCTTCCGCAAGGTGGAGGCTGCGCAGTTCGTTGCCGGACACGACGGCGAGGTGTGCCCCGCAAACTGGAAGAAGGGCAACAAGACGCTCAAGCCGAGCATCGACTTGGTCGGTAAGATTTAAGGCCGGTCTGGAGTAAAGCGCACACAGCGCTACGCATGGGAATGTGCGCCGGAGGGTAGGAGGGATTTCGATTCCACACCTTTCCGGCGCATTTTTGTGTGAAAACGAAACGTTTAGTTTTGTGCCCCGGAAAAACAAACACATTCATTCATCGCATGGAAAAGATAAAACGAAGTGTCCGCTGGTTCGGACTGTTAATGCTTATCGCGGCATCGGTGCAGGCGCAGATCCTGACGCCGGTGAAGTGGAAAATCAATTTGGAGGACTCCGAGGAGGCTGAGAAGACGTTGACCTTCACGGCCACAATCAATCGGGGGTGGCACATTTATGACATGAATCTGCCCAAGGGTGGGCCGATCTCCACGTCGATCAAATACGAAAAGTTGAAGGGCGCCGAGCTGGTGGGCAAGCCTACGGCCTCGGTGCGACCGACCGTGACGCGTGACGAGGTGTCGTACCCGGGCCTTGAGTTGCGGTGGTACTCCAATTCGGTGACGTTCACGCAGAAGATCCGTGTGACCGACCCGAAGGCGTTCAAGATGGTGGGCGAAGTGGAGTTTATGGCCTGCAACGACGAGTCGTGTCTGCCGCCTGAGACGGAGTCGTTCACTTTCGATCGCAAACATGTGGCGCGCACCAAGCAGGCGGCTGAACCCTCTGCGACGGATGGCAGCACGGACGCTGGCTCGGATGTGGACAACGCCGACACGGCTACGGACGATGCCGCATCCGACGCTACGAGTGCGGACGGTCCCGGAGGGATCGCGTCAGGCGGATCGCAGTCGACGACGCCCAAGGGGATGCTGACGGATCGCCCGGAATGGTGGACGCCGGTGATCGACAACCTGAAGTCCTTCGGCGACGCGACCGTTTCGGCCGCGGATACGTCGTGGATCTACATCTTCTTGGCCGGCCTTGCGGGCGGACTGTTGGCACTGCTCACGCCGTGCGTATGGCCGATGATCCCGATGACGGTCAGCTTCTTCCTCAAGCGTAACAAGAGTCGCCGAAAAGCCATCGCCGACGCGCTGATCTACGGTGCCTCGATCATCATTATATACGTCGCGATGGGGCTGCTCATCACGGGTGTGTTCGGGGCGAGTGCGCTGAACGACTTGTCGACGAACGCGGTGTTCAACATCCTCTTCTTCGCGCTGCTGGTGCTGTTTGCCGTGTCGTTCTTTGGGGCGTTCGAGCTGGTGCTGCCGGCGTCGTGGACGAACCGCATGGACAGCAAGGCGGACTCTACGTCGGGCATCCTGAGCATCTTCTTCATGGCCTTCACGCTGGCGCTTGTGTCGTTCTCGTGCACGGGACCGATCATTGGCACACTGCTCGTCGAGGCTGCATCGCAGGGCAAGACGATCGGGCCGGCCGTCGGTATGTTTGGCTTCGCCCTGGCGCTGGCCATCCCCTTCGCGCTGTTTGCCATCTTCCCGAACATGCTGCAAAACATGCCCAAGTCGGGCGGCTGGTTGAACTCGGTGAAGGTGGTGCTGGGCTTCCTGGAGCTGGCGCTGGCGCTGAAGTTCCTCTCCGTGGCCGATCTGGCTTACGGTTGGCGGTTGCTCGACCGTGAGGTGTTCCTCGTGCTGTGGATCGTCATCTTCGCCCTGCTCGGGTTCTACCTGTTGGGCAAGATCCGCTTTAGCCACGACAGCGAGTTGCGCCACGTCTCTGTGCCGCGGCTCTTCATGGCCATCGTCTCGCTCGCCTTTTCTGTCTACATGATCCCCGGCCTCTGGGGCGCGCCGCTGAAGGCTGTCAGCGCCTTTGCTCCGCCGCTCTACACGCAGGATTTCAACCTGTACAAGGATGAGGTGCACGCCGTGTTTGAGGATTACGAGGCGGGTATGGCTTACGCCAAACGCGTGAAGAAGCCGGTGCTGATCGACTTCTCGGGCTACGGCTGCGTGAACTGTCGGAAGATGGAGGCGGCCGTATGGACGGATGCCCGCGTGAAGAAGTTGCTCGAAGAGAAATACGTCTTGATCACCCTCATGGTGGACGACAAGACGAAGCTGCCTGAAGCGCTCACCATCACGGAGAACGAGAAGGAGCGCCGACTGAAAACGATCGGCGACAAGTGGAGCTACCTGCAACGCTCGAAGTTTGGCGCCAACGCGCAGCCTTTCTACGTGATCCTCGACAATGAGGGTCGGCCGCTCGCCCCGTCGTACGCCTTCGATGAGGATGCCTCGAAGTACGTCCGCTTCCTTGAGGACGGCTTGACGCGATACAAGCAACAAGGCGAAACGAACAACGAATAACGAACAGCTAAAAACGAACAACGAAAAATGGCCGGGTACACGCAACCAACCCCATCAGGTACCCGGTCGTTTTTCGTTTTTAGCTTCTTAGATTTTCAATTGACACACACATCATGCATACGAAAGAAGAAAAGATGGAGGCCTTCGGCCGACTGCTCGACATCATGGACGACCTGCGGGAGAAATGCCCGTGGGACCGCGAGCAGACGCGCGAGAGCCTCCGCACAAACACCATCGAGGAGACCTTTGAACTGAGCGAGGCCATCCTCAAAGATCACCCCGAGGAGATCAAAAAGGAGCTGGGCGACCTGCTGCTCCACATCGTTTTTTACGCCAAGATCGGCCAGGAGAAAGGCGAGTACGACATCAAGGACGTCTGCGACGCCCTCTGCGAGAAGCTGATCTATCGCCATCCGCACGTCTACGGCACGACCGACGTCCAGGGCAGCACGAGCCGCGTGGAGCAGAACTGGGAACAGCTGAAGCTGAAGGAAAAGGACGGCAACCGCACCGTGCTGGACGGTGTGCCGACGTCGCTGCCCGCGCTCATCAAGGCCTACCGCATGCAGGACAAGGCGCGCAACGTGGGCTTCGATTGGGAGCGTCGCGAGCAGGTGTGGGACAAGGTCAGCGAGGAGCTGGGCGAGCTACGCGCCGAGCTGGATCGCGCTGACGCCGACGCCTCAGAGGCGGAGATGGGCGACTTCCTCTTCAGCGTCATCAACGCCGCGCGCCTCTACGGCATCAACCCGGACAACGCGCTGGAACGCACGAACGCCAAGTTCCGCCGTCGCTTCGACTACCTCGAGGCGCAGACCATCCGCCGCGGCCGCTCGCTCAAGGACATGACGCTGGCCGAGATGGACGCCATCTGGGACGAAGCCAAGCGGCAGGGGATGTAAGTCCCCCGGGGAGCATCAGGAATGCCCCCGCCCCCCTTAGAGTTTACCGAGTACAGGAAAGGTCGGGGCGCATGGCATACCCTTACCCCGTGAAACCAAAAAATCTCCGAGAGAGCACCGATAAATGGCTCTCCCGGAGATTTTTTTGTGTCCGAAGAGGTTTTGGAAATGCCTGCGGAACTTCCGCAGACATTTCCAAAAGTGCGGAGGGGGCCGAAAACCCTGATCAATCCTTCACTTTCTCGTCGAGCAGCGCTGTGTCGATCACCTGCATGATGTCGGCCACGTAGTGGAATGTCAAGCCTTCGACGTACGTCTGGTTGATCTCCTCCACGTCTTTGCGATTCTCCTCGCAGAGCACGATCTCGCGGATGCCGGCCCGCTTGGCTGCGAGGATCTTCTCCTTGATCCCGCCCACGGGGAGCACCTTGCCGCGGAGTGTGATCTCGCCCGTCATGGCCAGGTTGCTCTTCACCTTGCGGCGCGTGAAGGTGGAGACGAGCGACGTCACCATGGTGATTCCCGCGCTCGGGCCGTCTTTCGGGATGGCGCCCTCGGGCACGTGGATGTGCACGTTCCAATTCTCAAACAGCGACTCCTCGATGCCGAGCTGTGCGGCGTGGGAGTGGACGTATTCCAGGGCCAAGATGGCCGACTCCTTCATCACGTCACCCAGGTTGCCCGTGATGGTGAGCTTGGCGCTTTTGCCGCGGCTCAAGCTCGACTCCACGAAGAGGATCTCCCCCCCGACGGCCGTCCAGGCCAACCCCGTGACGACGCCCGCGTAACGGTTGTCTTGATACTTGTCGCGGGTGTACTCTACCGGCCCGAGATACTCCCGGAGGTGGTCCACCTTGAGCACCGCCGGCACGGCCTCGTCCGAGGCGATCTTGCGCGCCAACCGCCGCATGATCTTGGCGATCTTCTTCTCCAACGCCCTGACGCCGCTCTCCCGCGTGTAGGAGTCGATGATGGCGCGCACCGTGTTTCGGTGGAAGCGCACGGTGCCCTTCGTGATGCCGTGTGCCTCCATCTGTTTGGGGATCAGGTGGCGCATGGCGATCTCGATCTTCTCCTCCAAGATGTAGCCGCTGACCTCGATCAGCTCCATGCGGTCGAGTAGGGGCTGCGAGATCGTGTTCAGGTTGTTGGCCGTGGCGATGAAGAGGATCTTGCTTAGGTCGTAATCGATGTCGAGATAGTTGTCGTGGAAGGTGGTGTTCTGCTCCGGGTCGAGCACCTCGAGGAGGGCCGAGGCCGGATCGCCCTTAAAGTCGCTGCCCACCTTGTCCACCTCGTCGAGCACGAAGACGGGGTTCGAGGTACCCGCCTTTTGCAGGTTTTGCAGGATGCGGCCCATCATGGCGCCGATGTAGGTGCGTCGGTGGCCGCGGATCTCGGCCTCGTCGTGCAGGCCGCCCAGCGAGACGCGCACGTATTTGCGTCCCAGCGCTTCGGCCACAGATCGTCCGAGCGACGTCTTGCCGACGCCCGGAGGGCCGTAGAGGCAGAGGATGGGCGAGCGCAGGTCGCGCTTGAGCTTGAGCACAGCCAGATGTTCGATGATGCGCTCCTTGACCTTCTCCATGCCGTAATGATCGCGGTCGAGCACACGTTGGGCGTGCGTGAGGCTGAAGTTGTCGCGGCTGTAAGTGCCCCACGGCAGGCCGACGATCGTCTGCACGTATTGCGACTGGATGGAATAGTCGGGCGACTGTGGGTGGATGCGCTCCAGCTTGGCCAGCTCCTTTTCGAACGTCTCGCCGACCTCCTTGGGCCACTTTTTCTTCTTGGCTTGCGCGCGCAGCTCACGGATCTCGATGTCGTTCATGTTGCCGCCCAGCTCCTCTTGGATGGCCTTCATCTGCTGCTGTAGGAAGTACTCCTTCTGCTGCTTGTTGATGTCCTCATGCGTCTTCATTTGGATCGACGTCTTGAGCTCAATCAGCTGATATTCGCGGTTGAGGATGAAAAGGAGGCGGTAGGCGCGGTTCTTCACATCGCCGATGGCCAGCAGCTCCTGCTTCTCGTCCGGGTTAGCCACGATGTGGCAGCAGGCGAAGCCGAGCATGTACATCGTGTTCTGCATGTTGCGGATGGAGAAGACCAGCTCGCGGGGCGGATCGCCGGCCGCTTCGATCATCTTTATCGTGAGATCCTTGATGGTAGAGATGAGGGCTTCATACTCGCGGTCGTCCTTGCCCGCGGGCTGATCGTCGAGCAGCGAGATGGCGCCGTTTAGGTAAGGCTCCGTGTCGACCAGGCTGTGCAGGGCCATGCGTTTGCGTCCCTGCAGGATGGCCGTCGTCGATCCGTCGGGCATCTCCAGCACACGCAACACCTCGGCCACGGTGCCGATCGGGTAGAGGTCATCCAGGCCGGGCTCCTCCACCTCCGCATCTTTTTGGCAGACGACACCGACTAAGATCTTCCGCTGTGAAGCCTCTCGGATCAGGCGCATCGACTTCGGCCGCCCCACGAAGATGGGCATGGCCACGCCGGGGAAGAGCACCATGTTGCGTAGCGGCAGGATGGGGAGCGTCTCGCCCACCTTGTCCATACCTTCCGAGAAATCTTCATCCTTATCGCAATCCATCAGTATGGGCATCACAGCACCCATTGATTCGTCTATGTCGTGCGTGTCCGACATGTATAACCTCTCTCTTGCTTTCTTACTCATCCTGTTCTTTTCTTTCCTGTAAAAATGGCTGGCAAAGATAACGCCGCGCCTCGATCATGGCCGGAGCGTCGACCTATTATATAGGTATATGTCATCGCAGCGCGCCCGCGAGGCTTACAAAGCCCGTGCCATGATTCATGTCAGCGATGGGAAGTTTGGCTTGGCGCATGATTGTTCCGGGGAGGAGAGCAGGAGGGGGACATCGTATCCTCTGAGGTTTCGCTTCGCCTACCCCCCGGGGTTTCGCTCCGGGCTATGTTCGGCCGACCCTTCAGGCCGCGCTGGGTACATCCAGTTCTTCGCAAACCATTTTTACACGCTTGTAAAATGCGATCTGAGGCTCATTTCGGACTTTACACGCTTGTAAAATGCAATCCGAGGCTCATTTCAGGCTTTACACGCTTGTAAAATGCAATCTGAGGCTCATTTTGGACTTTGCACGCTTGTAAAATGCGATCCGAGGCTCATTTTGGACTTTGCACGCTTGTAAAATGTAATCTGAGCCTCATTTCGGACTTTACACGCTTGTAAAATGCAATCTGAGGCTCATTTCGGACTTTACACGCTTGTAAAATGCGATCGTAGGCTCATTTTGGGCTTTGCACGCTTGTAAAATGCAATCTGAGGCTCATTTCAGACTTTGCACGCTTGTAAAATGCGATCTGAGGCTCATTTCAGGCATTGCATGCTTGTAAAAAGCAATCTGAGGCTCATTTCAGACTTTGCACGCTTGTAAAAAGCAATCTGAGGCTCATTTCAGACTTTGCACGGCGTGCGAGTCCCCAGTGCAACCTTTGGCGCGGGCGTTGTTTTTTTGCGACCACTAAACCCAAACAAAAAAGAGATGAGGAATAATGAACAACTGAATCCGACGGTAGCGCGGAGTGTGTGGCAGGACTTCCTGCTGTTTTTGAGAGACCCGCATGCGGCGGGGACGTCTATTTATCGCTGGGGGACGCTCGGGCTGTTTGCCGTGCTTCTGTTGCTGAACTATCTGTGTGGGCTTTTGAAGTGGTGGATTACCCAAGAACCGATAGTCAAGGTGTCGGACCTTGGTATACTCAACCCGGGGATGATATTGGCGTTTATCCTGCTGACCCCCTTGCTTGAGGAGCTTGCCTTCCGAGGTTTCCTGCTTTTCCATAAGAAGAAATATGTGGTGATAGTCGCTCTGCTCATGCTCTTTTTCATCTTTTCGTTCGAGAATCTGTCGTGGTTCCGCTATCCGTTGATGCTGCTGGTGGCGCTGTGGCTCGGATTGATGTTGGCAAATCGGAAAGCCCGCGATTGGACGCTGGGCCTGATTAGTCGACATAAGCGTGTGTTGATCTACGCCTCCTCGATTGCCTTTGCTTGTGCGCATCTAACGAATTATGATGGCTTTGAAGTAGTCAGTTTGTTGCCGATTGCGCAAAAGGTGATTGCCGGACTTTTCTTTTCCTATGTGATGGTGAGGAGCAACAGTATAGTGCCTGGGTTACTGCTTCATGCGGCTAATAACTCGGTGCTGGTGCTGATCATTTACCTCTGGAGCCTCAGCCTGTGAAGCGCGCCCTGACGGCCTACCGCCTCTACCTCGGGCTGCGACTGCGCTCCGTGGCGCGGCTGTTCGGTGCGCTGCCTGTGGTGGCCAAGGTGCTGTTTGCGGCCATTGCCGTAACGCTCGGTTACGGATTGCATCGGGCGGAGCTGCCTCATGAGGCGACGGCTGCGGGATGGGCAGTAGGCGTGTTTGTAGCCGTTGGCGCGGGCGTGTTCCGCATGGGGCGCACGGAGCTGGCGCTGCTTGACGAGCTGGGCATACGTCCCGCGTTTGTCTTCGTCGGTCGCTGCCTATTGCTGTCCGTGCCCTTCTTCCTGCTCGATGCGTGGGCGGGGCTGTGGGCGGCGACGGTGGGGACGGTGGGGACGGCGGTCACGACGATGCTGTCGTGCTATCGTCTGCGCGACCTTTCCGTGAACGAAGGGTCGATCCTTCGGCGACTGCGTTTCGGTGGGCCACTTGCCGCGGCCTACGTGTGGATCGCGGGCTATCGGTCGGGGGCGCTGTGGGCCGGCCTGATCGGGGGTGCGCTGCTGCTCCTCGCTCTCGCGAACGGCAATGCAGACATGGCCGGCGTGTCCATTGGCGTGATGGTTTGCGCACCCGCCTTGACGGTCCATTACAGGCGCCCGGATCCGTCGCCCTTCCTGCGCGTCTATCGAAGTGCCGCGTACCTCGTGCGTCGCAAGGCCACGGAGGGCGCGCTCTGCACGCTCATTCCGATCGGCTGGAGTCTGCCGCTGTCAGTCGCAGCCTTCCCCGATTGCGCGGGGTGGTTGGCCGGCGTTGCGGGTCTGTCGGTCTATGTGGCGATGGTGGTTCTTTACGCCGCCTATGCCTTTTACCCCCACCTGCTCACGTCCATCGTGGTGGTGGGCGTGTTGATTGTGGGATCGGCCGTGTGGCTGTCGGTTGTGCCTATCGGCGTGGCCGTCGCCTCGTTGGCGGCCATCCTCGTAGGGCTGCACGGGTTGTCCATCTATAATATGAAGCACTTCTTATGGCCTACCACTTAAACATCATCCGGCAGGAATACGGCCGACGGATCTTACTCCACGACCTCCGACAAGACTATGCCGCGGGTCGCATCCACGGCTTCTTAGGCGAGAATGGTGCGGGCAAGACGACCCTCTTTCGCTGCATGGCCGGCCGATTGTCCTTCGAGGGCGAGCCCATGTTTTCGCCCGAGACGCGTGTCGGATTCCTGCCTGCCGAGCTGTATATGTATCCGATGATCACCGGGCGGGAGTTTCTGCAATTCTACGTCACGGCCCGCGGGCTATCATGTGACGCCGCTCGGCTGGAGCGACTCAATGCGGCCTTCGAGCTGCCGCTTGATGAGTACGCCGAAGTCTACTCCACGGGGATGCTGAAGAAGCTCTACCTGATGGGGCTGCTTTTGCAGGACAACGCCGTGCTGCTGCTTGACGAGCCATTCAACGGTCTCGACTTCCGCTCCTCGGCCTTCGTTACGGCTCTACTCACGGAGTATCGGCGGCGGGGGCAGACCGTCTTCGTAGCCTCGCACGATCTGGATCACCTGCTGAGTTACGCCGACACGCTCTCCTGGCTTCGCTGCGGCACGATGACGTACTATCCCGATCGCTCCGTCTTTGAGGACGTGCGGCAGGCCATCCGCCGTGAGGCCGCAGAGCGAGTGCAAGGCGCCGACCTGCTGTGAATAGCACCGACCTATAGAAAAAATGCCGGGTACACGATGGGATCCTTCCCTTCATGTACCCGGCTTTCTTCGCTGCCTGGCGTACCAGACCCCGGCTTTCTTCGCTGCCTGGCGCACCAGACCCCGGCTTTCTTCACTGGCGGTGCCGCCCTACACGTTACGGTAGACTACGGCTTATTCTTCGTCATCCCAATCGAACTCGAGGTCGGCATCAGCGTCGGCGTCTTCCTCTTCGGGCGGGATGTCCCACGCTTCGTCGTCGTCGGCCATGAGGCTCATATCCATGTCGCGGTGGACGATGGCGTCAGCGTCGTGGAAGGTCTCGCGGTTCAGCTCCTGCCAGAGCAGGTCCTTCAGCTCGGTGATGCCCTGCCCTGTGACGGACGAGATGAAACGACAGGGCAGATCGTCGGGCAAGTCGGCCGACAGCGCCTCGGTCAGCTCCTCGTCGAGGAGGTCGCTCTTGGTGATGGCCAGTATGCGACTCTTGCCCATCAGCTCCGGGTTGTAGCGCTCCAGCTCGCGAAGCAAGATCTCGTACTCCTTACGGATGTCGTCCGCATCGGCGGGCACCATGAACAGCAGCAAAGCGTTGCGTTCAATGTGGCGGAGGAAGCGTAGCCCGAGTCCGCGGCCGTCGCTGGCGCCCTCGATAATCCCCGGGATGTCGGCCATGACGAACGAGCGATTGTCGCGCCAGCTGACGATGCCCAAGTTGGGCTCCAGCGTGGTGAAGGGGTAGTCGGCGATCTTCGGCTTGGCAGCTGAGACGACCGACAGCAACGTCGATTTGCCTGCATTGGGGAAGCCCACCAGCCCGACGTCGGCCAAGAGTTTGAGTTGCAGCACCACCTTACGCTCCTGGGCCGGCTCGCCCGGCTGAGCGTAGCGCGGCGCCTGATTCGTGGCCGTCTTGAAATGGGTGTTGCCAGCGCCGCCGCGTCCGCCTTTGAGTAGCATCACCTGCTGACCGTCCGCGGTGACGTCGCAGAGGTATTCGCCCGTGTCGGCGTCGAAGGCCACCGTGCCGCAGGGCACCTCGATGATGCGATCCTCACCGTCGCGTCCGGTGCTGCGTTTGGCGCCGCCGCTACGGCCGGAGGTGGCCACCACGTGGCGTTCAAACTTGAGGTGCAGCAGCGTCCAATAGTTCCGGTTGCCGCGCAGATAGACGTGTCCGCCCCGTCCGCCGTCGCCGCCGTCGGGCCCTCCGCGCGGGATGTACTTCTCGCGGCGGAAGTGGGCCGACCCGGCACCGCCCTTGCCCGAGCGGCAGTAGATCTTGACGTAGTCAACGAAATTCGATTCAGCCATTCGCTTGGGGGCGTGTTATCTGTCCTTGGCCCGATCGATGGCCTCGGCGATGCGCTCAAAAATGTCCTCGATTTGTCCGACGCCCTTGATGGCGACGTGCTTCCCTTCGCCTATATAATAGGTAGCCAGTGGGGCGGTCTGCGTATGATAGACGTCGAGCCGAGCCTTGATCGTTTCCGGATTGTCGTCTGAGCGGCCAGAGATCTTGCCGCGATCCAGGAGTCGAGCGACCAGCTCATCGTCCTCCACCTGCAGGTCGAGCAGGATATGGATGTCTGTGCCGCGTTCGTTGAGTATGGTCTTCAGGGCCTCGGCCTGCTTGATGGTGCGGGGGAAGCCGTCGAAGATGACACCTTTCGATCCGCGTTTGTCGTCCAAAAAGTCTGCGATGAGACGGACGATCAGGTCGTCGGGCACGAGTTGGCCACGGTCGATGTATTCCTTAGCTGTTTTGCCCAGCTCGTTGCCCTGACGGATGGCCTGGCGTAGCATGTCGCCGGTGGAGATGTAGTCGAACCCGTAACGCTCGACGATCATTTTGCTTTGTGTCCCTTTGCCTGAGCCGGGGGCACCGAATATTACGATATTGAACATAGTGCGGTAGTGTATATGAGGTTAGTTTTCTACGATTTTATAGATGTCTCTGGCCGTGCGTCCGCGCCCGTCGTAATCGAGCCCGAAGCCGACGATGAAGTCGTTGTCGATCTCCATGCCCACGTAATCCGGGCGGAGGTCACACTGTAGCGATCCGGGTTTGAGTAGCATGGTGGCCAGGCGTACATCGCGGACGCCCTCTTCTCGCAGTCGGCGGGTGACGTATTGCATGGTCAGGCCCGTGTCGATAATGTCCTCCAGGAGGACGATCGGGCGGTCAGAGGCATTGCTCCGTATGGGCAGCAGCTCGCGGACGATGCCGTCGGACTTGGTGCCGTGATAGGAGGAATAGGCGGCAAACGTCAGCTCCGACTCGGGCGAGAGCCGGCTCACCAATTCAGACACAAACATGAAAGCGCCGTTGAGGATGCCCACATAAAGCGGGTCTCGCCCCTCCATATCGCGGCGAATTTCTCCGGCCATGCGATCGATGGCCGCCACAATTTCCCTTTCCGGGATATAAAGCTCGAAGGCTTTGTCTTTTAGCCGTAACTGTTTATTCATCACATTATCGGGTGTTAGGCGGGCAAAGATAGACGATAATTCGAGGGGGCTTTTTGGATAGATGAGGCCTCTGCCGAGGCCGAGGAAGTTTATTCTGGTACCCGGTCGAGCTTCCCAACCCCGGCGGGGGCCCTGTTTACCCTCGCGCAGATTGCAGGGCCCCAAACAGGCGCCTGTTTAGCTTCGCGCAGGCTGGAGTGACCCAAACAGGCGCCTGTTTACTCTCGCGCAGGCTAGAGTGACTCAAACAGGCGCCTGTTTGGCATTACACAAAATGCAGGACCCTAAACAGGCACCTGTTTGCCTTTGCGCAGGCTGGAGTGACTCAAACAGGGGCCTGTTTGGCTTCCCTAAGTTGTTGCGCTTTGAGGATGGTATCGTGGTGCACGAAAGGCGCCCTCGGCGGAGCGGAGAGGGATTGCTGCGAGGCAGAGACCCGATAAAAATTTCGGCCGGCTGCTTACTTTTGCGTCCAACAAAGGTTTTTGAGTAAATCATGAACGATATAAAGAACAGAGTCGCGTTGCTGCGGGATGAGCTGGATAGGCATAACCATGCTTATTACGTGCTTGCCGCGCCGATGATCTCTGATCGTGATTACGACGAGATGATGCACGAGCTGCAACAGCTTGAGGCTGCGCACCCGGAGCTGGCCGACCCCAATTCGCCTACGCAGCGCGTCGGCAGCGACCTCACGGAGGGCTTCACGCAGGTGGCACACCAATACCCTATGCTTTCGCTGGGCAACACGTATTCCGAAGAGGAAGTGCGGGAGTTTTACGACCGCGTGGCACGAACGCTCGGCGAGCCGTTCGAGGTGGTGGCCGAGCTGAAGTATGACGGCACATCGATCTCGCTGATTTACGAACACGGGCAGCTGACCGAGGCCGTGACACGCGGCGATGGCGTCCGCGGCGACGATGTGACCGCCAACGTGCGTACCATCCGCTCCATCCCCCTCCGACTGCGTGGCGAGGGGTGGCCCGAAAGGCTCGAAATGCGCGGCGAGGTGCTCCTGCCCTGGGCCGAGTTCGAACGCATCAATCGGGAACGCGAGGCGCAAGAGGAAGCCCTCTTTGCCAATCCGCGCAACGCGGCTGCGGGCACGCTGAAGCTCCAGAACCCGCGCGTGGTGGCTTCGCGGCGCCTCGACGCTTACCTATATTATATGTTAGGCGACGGCCTGCCCGCCGACAATCATTACGACAATTTGCAAGCCGCACGCCGGTGGGGATTCAAAACGTCCGACGCGATGCGCGTCTGCCACACGCCGGAGGAAATCATGGCTTACATCGCGCATTGGGACACCGAGCGCCACCGTCTGCCCGTGGCTACGGACGGCATCGTACTCAAGGTAAACGCCCTTCGGCAGCAGCGTGCGCTCGGAGCTACGGCGAAGAGTCCGCGGTGGGCCATTGCGTATAAGTTTCAGGCCGAGCGGGCCGAGACGCGCCTCGTTTCGGTCGACTATCAGGTGGGCCGTACGGGCGTGGTGACGCCGGTGGCTAATCTCGAGCCGGTGTTGCTGGCCGGGACAACCGTTCGTCGTGCCTCGCTGCATAACGCCGGCATCATGGAGGGGCTTGACCTGCATCTCGGCTGCCGCGTGTATGTGGAGAAGGGTGGCGAGATCATTCCGAAGATCGTCGGAGTGGATCGGTCGGAGCCGATGGATGGCGCACCGGTGGCGTTCATCAGCCAGTGTCCCGAGTGCGGTACGCCGTTGGTGCGCGTGGAGGGTGAGGCGGCGCATTACTGCCCGAACGAGTGGGGTTGCCCGCCGCAGGTGAAGGGGCGGATCGTACACTTTGTCAGCCGTCGGGCCATGAACATCAACATCGGCCCCGAGACGGTCGAGGCACTCTATGACGCCGGCCTCGTACGCGACGCCTCGGACCTGTACGACGTGACTCCGACCGACCTGATGCGCCTCGAGCGCTTCGCCGAGAAGAGTGCGAAGAACTATCGCGACAGTCTCGTGGCATCGTTGCAAGTGCCTTACGCCCGGGTGCTGTTCGGACTCGGGATACGCGGCGTGGGGGAGAACATCGCGGCCAAGTTGGCCTACGCGCATCCCTCGATCGACGCGTTGGCAGAGGCCACGGTCGAGGTGCTGATGCAGACGGACGAGATCGGCGAAAAGATCGCCCGCAGTGTGGTGGACTTCTTTGCTGACGAACGGAACCGGACGATGGTCGAGCGCCTCAAGGCGCACGGCCTACAAATGGCGCTGGACGAATCGGCCGAGGCCGGCAGTCGGTCGGACGAGCTGAAGGGGCTCACGTTCGTGATCAGTGGCACCTTCGCCCGCCATTCGCGCGACGAGTACAAGACGATGATCGAGCGTCACGGCGGACGGAACGCCTCCGCCATCTCTGGCAAGACGGACTATCTGCTGGCAGGCGAAAATATGGGCCCGGCCAAACTGGCTAAGGCCGAAAAACTGGGGGTGAAACTCCTCAACGAAGACGAATTCTTAAAACTGATAGGGGTATGATTCTTACAACACACTTTTTGAACAAGAAAATAAGGTCGCTGGCCAAGAACGCCACGACACGCGAGCACTGCTATCGCTCGATGGACGATATCCGCTACGTCCTCATCATGTGTGAGGCCCGCGACTGGAAAGCCATCGAGCCGTGCATTGATACATTGAAGAAAAAGGGCAAGACGGTGCACGTCTGCGTCTACACCCGCAAGGACGAGGACACCCCGATCTGGGATTACGCCTTCCTGCCCGTCGAGGAGGGGAAGGACGTGGACATGTGGGGCTTCCCGGACAAGAACATGCGTACGCAGCTCAACAACCTCACGGTCGACTTGCTGCTCGACCTGACGAGCGAGGAGGTGCCCGTCATGCGCTACCTGATGCTCCAACACCCATCGGCCTTTAAGGTCGGGGCCAAGCACGAGCAGGGGATGGATCTCTTCGACCTCTCCATCGTTATGAAAGACGATGTGCACGACATTCCCTTCCTCTTCCGCCACATTATGACCTACCTCGAGGCCATTCGATCGGCAAAATCGGCCGGATGAACTAAGGACTGAAAGACCGTAGAAGGCATGGCTCTGATTGATTTGAAAGGCATGGGGATCGCACTGGTGACGCCATTCAAGGCAGACGGCAGTGTGGATTATGAGGCGCTCGTGAAGCTGGTGGAATATCAGGTGCAGAACGGCACGGACTATCTCGTCGTGCTCGGCACCACGGCCGAGACGCCCACCCTGACTGAGACGGAAAAGGCGGAGATCAAGCGGCTGGTCGTGACGCAAGTGCGCCGACGCGTGCCCGTCGTCCTTGGCGTGGGTGGCAACTGCACACGCGCCGTTGTCGATACGCTCCGACAGGCCGACTTACAGGACGTGGACGCCATCCTTTCCGTCGTCCCCTACTACAATAAGCCTTCGCAGGAAGGCATCTTCCGCCACTACGAAGCCATCGCTGAAGCCACCACACGCCCCGTGATTCTCTACAATGTCCCCGGACGTACGGGCACGAACATGACCGCCGAGACGACTCTGCGACTAGCCCGCACCTTTCGCAACATCGTCGCCGTCAAGGAGGCTTCGGGGAACATCAAACAGATGAACGACATCATCAAAAACAAGCCGGCCGACTTCCAAGTCATTTCCGGTGACGACGGCATCACCTATCCTCTTATTGCACTTGGTGCCGTGGGCGTCATCTCCGTCATCGGAAACGCCTTCCCGCGCGAATTCAGTCGCATGGTGCGTTTGGCCCTCGAAGGCGATTATGACAATGCGCGCGTCATTCATTCGCGTTTCATGGAGCTATTCGACCTGCTTTTCGTCGACGGTAACCCTGCCGGTGTCAAGAGTATGCTCAACATGATGGGCTTCATTGAGAATCGCTTACGACTGCCTCTTGTGCCTACGCGACTGACCACTTACGAGAAGATTCGAGAGATCCTGAACCGACTGCAAGACAAATAGCCGTCGGGGATTTGTCTATAACCATTATAGCCCCTATTTTCGGGCCGTTATTTCATTCAAGTATTGATTAATAAAAACAGAAACGAACCATGACAAGGACAATCACATTCAATGAGCTCCGGTCAATCAAGGACCGTCTGCCTGATGGTACCATTCATCGCATCGCTGAAGATCTCGGCGTAACGGTTGAGACTGTACGTAACTACTTCGGTGGTGAGAATTACAAAGACGGCAAGAGCTGCGGCCTGCACATCGAGCCGGGTCCTGATGGCGGCATCGTCATGATCGACGACACAGCCATTCTCGATCGCGCGCTGGACATCCTCGGGATGCAGAAAGTGTAGATCGCCGTACGATCCTGAGATGCTCACATACCCAAAGTGAGATCGGAATGACGACACGAAGATCCCGGGCAGCAATGCAAGTCAGCACGATGTCCGGGATCTTTTTTACCCCTCGCCCATCCCCCTTCCGAGCCTCGGAAATGGGTTCAACCTTCGGGAGAGGTCATTTCCCGAGTCAGGAAATGGGCCCAACCTTTGGGAGAGGTCATTTCCCGAGTCAGGAAAGGGCGCCATCGATCGAATGACTACCCCGCCCCAATCACTCACATTACTCTACGCATCAATCATTCAAAAGGAGGACCATAGACATGGAAAAGCAATTAGTCACCCTGGCCATTCATACGTATGAAAAGGCCCAAATCCTCAAGACGCTGCTCGAGGCCGAAGGCATCGAGGCGTACATCCACAACGTGAATCAGATCCAGCCCGTCATCTCGGCCGGTGTGCGTGTGCGGATCAACGAGAAAGACCTGCCGCACGCCCTACGCATCATCGAGGACACGCAGTGTCTGAGCGAGGCGACCGACGAGCAGGGCGCCGACGAGAACGCTCCCAAGAAGGTGCTTATCCCCATCGACTTCTCGGACTACTCCATCAAGGCCTGCGAGACGGGCATCCGTCACGCCGCCCGCATTGACGCCGAAGTCATGCTCCTGCACGCCTACTTCAGCGCCTACATCCCCTCGGCGCTACCCTTCGCCACGCGCGATCCGATCGTGACCGGAACGGCCGGCAACGAGTCCATCCAAGCCGTCTATAAGCGCGTCCAGACCGACATCGAAAACATGTGCACGCTGATCAATCGCAAGATGGAAAGCGGCGAGTGGCCCCGGGTGAAGTACAACTACATCCTCAAGGAAGGCGTGCCCGAGGAGGAGATCCTGGAATACGCCAAGGAGTATCGCCCGACGCTCATGGTGATGGGCACGCGCGGCAAGAACCAGAAGAATATCGACCTGATCGGTAGCGTCACGGGCGAGGTGATCGAGCAGACCCAGACACCGCTCTTGGCCATCCCGGAGCATGTCCCCTACAGCGATCTCAGCGAGTGTCGCCGCGTAGCCTTCGCCACGTCGTTCAACAAGCGCGACATTGAAGCCTTCGGGCGCTTCGTCACCATCTTCAAGGAATACTCCGTGCAGATCGAGCTGTTCAACATCTCCACCAGCCACAACGAGTGGAACGAGATCCGTCTGGCCGGCATGGACGAGTACCTCACCAAGCAACATCCGGGCCTCAATATCGAGCACACCGTGTTGCACGACGGCGATCTGCTCGACTCCATCCAGACGTTCGTCGAGGAGAAGCGCATCGACATGATCGCCTTCAGCACCTACCGTCGCAGCATGATCACACGCATCTTCAACCCCAGCATAGCCCGCAAGATGATCTTCCACGGCAACACTCCCCTGCTGGTGATTCCTATTTGATAACCGCATCGCAACATGGCATCTAAGAGCAAATCATCCGTCCTGTTGATCTACACCGGGGGCACCATCGGTATGGTGGAAAACCCCGAAACGGGTGCGCTGGAGCCCTTCAATTTCCGGCACATTCAGGAGCACATCCCCGAGCTGAAGCGGCTGGGGCATAAGACGGCAAGCATCTCCTTCGATCCGCCGATGGATTCGTCCGACATCGGGCCCGACTCCTGGGCCAAGATCGTCCGCCTCATTGCCGACAACTACGACGCCTACGACGGCTTCGTCGTCCTGCACGGCACGGACACGATGGCCTTCACGGCCTCAGCCCTCAGCTTCATGCTCGAGAACTTGAATAAGCCCGTCATCCTGACCGGGTCGCAACTGCCGATCAACATGCTGCGGACGGACGGCAAGGAGAACCTCATCACCGCCGTCGAGATAGCCGCCGCCAAGGATGGGTCGGGTAAACCCGTCGTGCCTGAAGTCTGCATCTTCTTCGAGAACCAGCTCATGCGCGGCAACCGCACCTCGAAGATCAATGCCGACGACTTCAACGCCTTCCACTCCTTCAACTATCCGCCTCTGGCACGCGCTGGCGTCACGATCCGCTACGACGAGAAGCTCATCTATCGGCCGCAGCTTGTCCGCCCACTCAAGCCGCACTACGCGTGCGACAAAAACGTGGTTATCCTCAAGCTCTTCCCCGGCATCACCGAGGCCGTCGTCTCGTCCGTGCTGCACACACCCGGCCTGCGCGGCGTCGTGCTCGAGACCTTCGGCAGTGGCAACGCCCCGACCGACGAGTGGTTCCTCAAGCAGTTTCGCGAGGCCACGGAGCGCGGCATCGTCGTGGTCAACGTCACGCAGTGCACCGGTGGCTGCGTCGAGATGCACCGCTACGAGGTGGGCCGTAAACTGTTGGAGTGTGGCGTGCTGAGCGGCTTCGACAGCACCTCGGAGTGTGCCGTGGCCAAGCTCATGTTCCTGCTCGGGCAGGAGCTGACGCCGAAGGAGATTCGGGAGCACATGCAATGCTCGTTGATTGGTGAGGTGACGCTATGAACCCAATCCTGATCGTACTGCCGATACTCACCCTACTGATGTTCGACCTCGGGCTGACGCTCCAGCCCGCTGACTTTCTGCTCTTCCGCCGGCGGCCGCGCGCAGTGGCCGTCGGATTGGTGGGGCAGATTGTCGTTTTACCGGCTGTGGCTTTTGCGCTGGGCATGGCCTTCGCGCTGCCGCCCGTCTTCTTCGTCGGACTGGTGCTTATTGCCTGCTCGCCCGGTGGCAGCTCGTCGAACATCTTTTCCAAGTTAGCCGGTGGCGACGTGGCCCTGTCCGTCACGCTCACGGCTTTGAGTAGCGTCATCACGCTCCTGACCATTCCGCCCATCATGCAGTTGGCCGTCGGAGTATCCGGTGCCGAAGCCTCGGACATCCACCTGCCCGTCGGCCGACTCTTCGTGCAAAACCTACTGCTGATGCTGCTGCCCATAGCGCTGGGTGTCTTCGTGCGCCTGCGTTTCGCTCGCGCCGCTGCGGCCATCGACCGTGTCCTGTCGCGTGTAGCCTTCCCTGCGCTCATCCTCCTGGCCGTCCTCTTTTTTGTTCAACATCGGGCCACGATCATGGCCCACTTCACGGGCCTCGGCGCATGCATTACGGCGATGATCCTCACGGCCATCTTGGCCGGTGCCGCCCTCTCGCTGCTGATGCACCTTGAGCGTCGCGAGACACGCACGATCGTCATCGAAGTCGGCATGCAGAACGCTGCGCAAGCCATTGCCGTCGCCTCCAGTCCCCTCATCTTCCATAACGACATCATGGCCATCCCCGCCATCCTCTACGCCCTGCTGATGAACGTCATCCTGCTCCTCTATGTCGCGGCGGTGAAGCGGAGGGGGTAATTATCGAAACAGGTGTTGCCCGGGGTGATGTAACTGCTAAAAGGGTAGAAAACAGGGCTCGTTTCGGCCTCCTACCGCAGTTGCGGTATTTGGGGGTATGGGTGAAGGAATACTTTTGCGCCCGCTAAAAATGATTCGAGTATAAATTCACTCCATTAGAACAATGAAAGAGAACAAGCCAAACTTGCTCACAGCGGCCCTTGAAGCGGCCGCATCGGCCCAGAAGCTGGGCATCAATCTGATTCGCGTCGCGATCCTGATCATCTTCGTTTGGATCGGCGGACTGAAATTCTGGAACTATGAGGCTGAAGGCATCGTGCCTTTCGTAGCCAACAGCCCCTTCATGAGTTTCTTCTACACCAAAAGTGCACCTGAATACAAGCAGTACAAGCTCAAGGAGGGCGAACTGGACGAGGCCAAGCACCAGTGGCACGTGGAGAACAATACGTACGGCTTCTCGCACGGGCTGGGCATTCTGATCATGTCGATCGGTATCCTGACTTTCCTCGGCATCTTCTGCCCGAAGATCGGTGCGGTCGGCGCTACGCTGGCCATCATTATGACGATCGGCACCCTGTCGTTCCTCGTCACTACGCCTGAGGTATGGGTGCCCGATTTGGGCAGTGGCGAACACGGCTTTCCGTTGCTGACGGGCGCGGGACGACTCGTGATCAAGGATACGGCCATCCTGGCCGGTGCCATCGTGGTGCTCTCCGACTGCGCACGACGGATCCTGAGAAAACGTGAGGAGTAAGAAGGCGCAAGGGTGATGAAGCGAAGTCTGCGTTACCTCGTCCTCGCCGCCGCGTGCCTTTGGGGGTGCGCGGCGTGCAGCGATGACGTGGCCGACCGTCTAAAGGGCAAGTGGCAACTGCAGACGGTGGAGGCCGACGGTGCCGCGCAGCGTGTGGACACGGTGTGGTACAACTTCCAGTCCGAGTCGCTCTTCATGTACCAGATTTACCAGCCTGCCACGGGGCGCTACGTCTATACGTATGGCTACAAGACGCAGCCGGACGACCGTACGCTCCGCCTACAGCTGGCCAATTACACGCTCCGGGTGGAGCAGTTTCTGCCCTTCACCGATTGGTCGTCGGGGGTGCGCACCTTCCGTGTCGTGCACGTAGACAGTCGTCGTTTGCAGCTCGAAAGCGAAGGCCGACGGTACAGCTTCCTGAAGTTTTAGAGGTTTTAGAGGGTAGAGGATAGAGGGTAGAGATTAGAGGGTAGAGGGTAGTGCCTGGTACTTTTAGAGTTTAGAGGGTAGTTCCTGGTACATGCAGTATCCAATCTCTACTCTCTACCCTCTACTCTCTACCCTCTACCCTCTACTCTCTACCCTCTACCCTCTAATCAAACGTCAGATTGAACTCCTCTTTGAGTCGGGCGAGGGCCGGGTTGACTTCGAGGAGGAGGTCGTACTTTTCCTTTGAGGTATAGGCCAGACGCTTCTCGTTCGTCTCGTCGATGCGGACGGTGAAGCGTACGCGGCCGTTCTTCAGTTGCCCACGCAGGGACTGGAGGATGGCCGCGTTGTTTTGTAGCAAGACCTCTCGCTGGCCGGGGTTGTGGACGACGATCTCGAACGTGTCGTCGCCTTTCAGCACGGGCCGACAGTTGATCATCGTGTGCTTCAGGTTCACGCGGCCGCCCACGGTCTCGATGTAGGCGTCCCAGGCGCGGGTGAGATCGTCGGCGGTGAAGGGCTGATTCTCCTGCGGCACCTTCTCGGCGTTGGCGGAGGCGTCCGTTTTCGCCTGATGGCGTTGGTGCAAGAGTCCGGTCAGCGACGTGTTGGCCGGGCCGCGGGGGATGGTGCGTGTGGGGGTAGGAGTGGGGGGCGTGGCCGTCGTCGGTGCGGCTACGGAGGGCGTCGGCTGAGGGGCGGCCGTGGCGACGGGATAGTCCTCAATGAGCCGCAGCAGACGGAGCCTCAGTCGCTTTTTTTTTTAGCCTCCGCGATCGTCGTCTCGGGCGCGTCGCGGAGTTGGCAGAGCTGGATGAGCGTCAGCTCGAGCAGGAGTCGTTTGTTGCGACTCTCGCGGTAATGCAGGTCGCATTCGTTGGCCAGGTCGATGGCCTGATAGAGCCAGGCGTCGGAGCAGCGGTTGGCCATCGTGCGATATTGCTCGCGGATGCTGGCGCCGATCTCGAGGAGCACCAGGGTGCGCTCGTCACGGCAGACGAGCAGGTCGCGGAAGTGCGAGGCCAGGCCGGTGACGATGTGTTGGCCGTCGAAGCCTTTCTCCAGAAGCTCGTTGAGGATGAGCAGCGCGGTGCGGATGTCGCCCGTGAGCATGGCGTCGGTGAGGCGGAAATAGTAGTCGTAATCGAGCACGTTGAGGTTCTCGATCACGGCCTTGTAGGTCACGTTTCCCCCGGTGTAGCTGACGCATTGATCGAAGATGGAGAGGGCGTCACGCATGCCGCCGTCGGCCTTCTGGGCGATGACGTTGAGCGCCTCGGCTTCGGCCTGGACGCCCTCTTTCTGGGCCACGTATTGCAGGTGGCGGACGGCGTCGGCGACGGAGATGCGGGCGAAGTCGTAGACCTGACAGCGGGAGAGGATCGTGGGGAGGATCTTGTGCTTCTCCGTGGTGGCGAGGATGAAGATGGCGTAGTGTGGCGGCTCTTCGAGGGTCTTGAGGAAGGCGTTGAAGGCGGCTTGGCTGAGCATGTGGACCTCGTCGATGATGTAGACCTTGTATCGCCCCACTTGCGGCGGGATGCGCACCTGCTCGATGAGCGAGCGGATGTCGTCGACGGAGTTGTTCGAGGCCGCGTCGAGCTCGTGGATGTTGAGCGAGCGCTGCTCGTTGAAGGAGCGGCACGATTCGCACGTGTTGCAGGCCTCGCCCTCGGGGGTGAGGTTCATGCAATTGATGGTCTTGGCGAAGATGCGTGCGCAGGACGTCTTGCCGACGCCGCGCGGGCCGCAGAAGAGGTAGGCGTGAGCCAGCTTATTGTTCTTGATCGCGTTCTTGAGCGTTGTGGTCAGTGCGGCCTGCCCCACGACGCTGTCGAATGTAGCGGGGCGATACTTGCGCGCCGATACGATGTATTCATCCGTCTTTTCCATTGCGGGGCAAAAGTAGGCGAGTGGGCCGGAATTTGGGATTGGGGCGTGTTTCTCGGAAGAAACTTGGGCGTTTTTCAAGATTTAGGCGTGTTGCTTAGAAGAAACGCGCTGGATTTCTCGATTTGGGCGTGTTTCTCGGAAGAAACAGGCCGGAATTCTCGATTTGGGCGTGTTGCTTAGAAGAAACGCGCTGGATTTCCCGATTTGGGCGTGTTGCTCGGAAGAAACAGGCCGGAATTCTCGATTTGGGCGTGTTGCTTAGAAGAAACAGGGCAAAATTCCGGATTACGGCAGATTTCCCCAGAAGAAACGGGGCCGTATACAGGATTACGGCGCATTCCCCCAGAAGAAATGGGGCGTAATCCGAACAGACGGGAGGGTTTCGCCCCGTGGATTCTGAGCTCACCCGGGCTTGGGGTTCCTTGCGATCCCCATACTTTTGCGCCCACTCTCTGAATCCACACTTATTTATGTCAGACAGAACATCACAGATCATCCGCAAGCTCTCCCGCGTCAATGCTTACGTGGTGGTGGTTGCCTTTTTCCTCTTCATCACCTTCGTGGTGGGCGACAGCAACCTCTACAAGCGATACACGTACGACGAAAAGATCCGCCGCCTGGAGCGCGAGATCCGGCATTACAAGAAAGAGATCGAAACCGACCGCAAGAAGCTGGACGATATCCGTACCAATCGCGAGGGGCTGGAGCGCTACGCCCGCGAGGAGTTTTACATGAAGCGCGCAAACGAGGACGTATTTATTATCGAAGACTGAAAATGGACCGAACACGCACTTGGATCTTTATGCTCTCCGGCCTACTGGTTGTCGCCGGGGCAGCGCTTTATATCACCCATTGGATTTATGCCCCGTGGCTCTTCGCCGTGGGTGCGGCAGGCGTGACGGTGGGCTATCTGACGGACGTACGCCGCGACGACCTCGATCTGCGCCGCCGTCGGCTCACCCGCTGGAATGTCTTCGCGGGGCTGGCCATGGTCGTGGCCTCCGTCTTCATGTTTCGCGGGCGGATGGAGTGGGTGGCCCTCCTGCTTATCGCCGCCTTGATCCAGCTTTACACCTCGTTCGTACCCACGGATAAGGGGAAGAAATAACCACACATACGGCGCAGAGGTGGGCCCCTCGCTTACCTTTGCGCCCGGGACAGTCGGCCGGTCTGTCGCTCGTGGAGCCGTGTTGAAATACCGGCTACGGGATGCGCTCAGAAATGGATGAAGTGCAAGGCGTCCGAGACCGAAGGCTGGGGGAGTGTGCTAAGGCACATGACCGCACCCTGAGAGTCGAAGACAACGCAGCAATTCGCCATTTATGACGCATCCCCCGAGAGGAAAGTCCGGGCAACACAGGGCACCATCCTTCCTAACGGGAAGCTGTCGGCGACGGCAGAGCAAGCGTAACAGAAAAGAACCGCCGGGCGCATGGCGCTCGGTAAGGGTGAAAAGGCGAGGTAAGAGCTCACCGCCCCCGTCGGAATACGGGGGGACAGTACGCCTGATGGGTTGTAAGGTCATGTATACCGGCGCATCAAGGGCTGCCCGCCCAATGCCGGGGGGTAGACTGCACAGAGCCTGTCGGCAACGGCAAGGCCAAGATAAATGACAGACGCACCGCCGCTCCCCGCGGTGGCGTACAGAACCCGGCTTATAGGCCGACTGTCCCTTTTTTATTTCCCCCGAATCAATTCGCACGCACCGCGGTTCCATAACTCTCCCCCTCACATCCCCCTATGTCCGAAAAGAAAGAAGAGAAGAAGCCCTCGATTGTGGATCGTGCCGTCCGATGGGTGACGGACGCCATCCGCTTCGTCACGTACGACATTTGGCGCATCACCGACAGCGATGTCAGCGGTCCGCGCCGCGTCTATATCTACCTGGCCAAGACACTCATCCTGGCCATCCGAGGCTATCAGCGCAACGACCTCCAGACGCGTGCCTCGGCGCTGACCTATAGCACCCTCCTTTCCGTCGTGCCCATGCTGGCCGTGGTCGTGGGCGTCGCCAGCGGATTCGGCATGAAGGACCTGATCGAAGAGAGCCTCTACGACTCCTTCCCCTCCCAGTCGGCCCAGATCTCGCGCGCCTTCGACTTTGCTCAGAACTACCTCTCCATGACCCGTGGCGGCGTCTTCCTTGGCATCGGCTTGGTGCTGTTGCTCTACACCGTCTTCAGCCTCATCTCCACCGTGGAGCACACTTTCAACAGCATTTGGCAAGTAGAGAAAGATCGCACCTGGCACCGCAAAGTGACGGCCTATTCGGCCATGATCATCATCCTGCCCGTACTGATGACCGTCTCCAGCGGCCTCTCCATCTTCCTTTCCACCCTGCGCCGCGCCCTGCTCAGCCCCTACATCTTCCTCACGCCCATCGCCGACACCACGCTGGGACTGCTGCCCTACACCATCATCATCCTCTTCTTCACCCTGCTTTACCTCCTGGCGCCCAACACGCGCGTGCGCTTCCTCAACGCCCTCGTGGCCGGCACTCTCGTGGGCTGTGCCTTTCAGATTTTCCAATACCTCTACATCAACGGTCAGATCTGGGTCAGTAAATACAACGCCATCTACGGCAGCTTTGCCGCCCTACCGCTGCTCATGCTTTGGCTGCAACTCTCGTGGGTGATCTGCCTCTTCGGCGCCGAGCTGGTTCACGCCTCGCAGAACGTCCGCCTCTTCAGCTTCGAGCCCGACGTGCGGAACGTCAGCCGTCGCTACCGCGACTTCCTCGCCTTGCTCATCTGCTCGGTTGTGGCCAAACGTTTCGAGCGTTGCGAAAAGCCCTACACGGCCGACGAGCTCTCCGACCTCTGTCACATCCCGCCCAGCCTCACCGCCCAAACGCTCGCCCAGCTCACCGAGCTGGAGATTCTGGCCTCCGTCCGCTTCGAGGGCGACAGCGCCCGCACGGTGCGTTATCAACCCGCCTTCGCCATCGGTCACATCACGGTCGGGCTTATCCTCCGTCGCATCGACGAGCACGGCTCGGAGCGTTTTCCGGTCGACATCGCCGCCGCCTACCGTCCCCAGTGGGAGGCCTTGCTCCGCACGCGCCGCGACCTGCTCGCCGCTGGCGACGAGGTCTTGGTGAAGGATCTATGAAATGAAAAGCCGGGTACATGATTGGGGATTCCCCCCTCACATGTCCCGGCTGTTTTTGTTTTCAGCTTCTCAGCTTTTCAGATCTCTCCGATCTCTCCGATCTCCCCGATAAAGAGGATCGCGCCCGTACTCTTCTCACGAATGGCAAAGAGGAACGGGCGATCGACGATGAAGAAAGACGATTCGTTACTGCCCACTATGTCAATGCTCGTGACGGCCGCAGCCTCAGTGCCCTCTTCGTCCACCTGCACAAAGGTTTTATGGATTACGGAGGAAATAAACAGACGCCCGAAAGCACCGATGTCCGCTATGCCGGAGAGGTCAGCCAGCATAGGATTGAATGGGAGCTTCATCCCCATATCTGGCAAGATGTGTTCGTGCATGGGGTATTCGCACTCGGCCTTGAAGCGCGGCAGAAGGACGTGGATCTCTTTCAGGGTAAGGCTTTGTATCGCGTCGGCCCACTTCTTTCCGTCCATCGTGGCGATCACGTCTTGCGTAGTCTTTCCGTCTTTGGGCAGCATGATGACCATGCTGAAAGCGTGATTGCCATAGTCCATTTCCAAGTAATCGCAGACGTCGCCCGAGGCGCAGCGGAAGGTGTCCATGAGATTCATCATCTGCACCGTCTGCGTCGATCCGTCGGTCCGGCGGAAGTCTCCGCTGCGAGTGTTTTTCTTCTCGAAGCGAGTAGTCCACGCGCCCTTGAAATAGACGGCGTTGATGAGATACATGAAGGTCGTGGGATCCACCTGCTTCACGATCTCTTTGATCTTGTTGTTTGTCTTGCGGGCGCACCATCCGTTGATAGTCGTCGTGGCCGATGGCGAAGAGAAGTCTAAGGCTTGCACTTCGGCGTCGTAATACGTGCGGTTGGCCTCGATGAAGGGCGCCTTGACGGTTGCTCCCTGGCGATACCAGATGGCGTTGGCGATGCCGATCGTGGTCTTGGGGTCGGCCTTGAGCAGGGCTTCACGAAGCGACTGGCAATAGGCGTTGATGTCGGCCGTCGAATAGCCCGACTCGCGGAGGGCGGTGCGCATCTCGTCGGCCGTAGCGCCGACGGCACCGTTCAGCGTCATGTTCAGCGCCATGCTGACGCTAAGTGGCGAGATGAACACGTTCGCGTCCGTCGAATGCTTCCTGACGGCGCGGAGCAGATCGAAGGTGAAGGCGTTGTCACGCGCCACCTTCTCGGCTTTCTTCAGTTCGACGGGGACGACTGGCGTGATGTGTCGCGTCGTGTCCACCGTTGCTCCCGGCGTTGGCTTTGGCTTCGGCTCAGGGATTGGTCCGTCGCCGTCCGACTTACATCCGGCAGCGACCAGCAGGGTGAGTAGCCCTGCGTAGAAAAACAACTTTTTCATAGAGCAATGCGTATTTGAAATGAAACATAGCGTGTGTGGAATGATGTGCGGAGTGAGGGAATCTATGGAGGGGCTTTGCCCCCGATCCCCCACCTCCTTTTCTTCCCTTGATGGAAGAAAAGGAGGCAAAAGAAGATCAAGGCGTCAGGGACGCCGGCCAACTTGGCCGGGTACATAATGGAGATTTTCCTCACATGTCCCGGCCAACTCGGGGCTACTTCAGATTTCCCCAATTTCTCCGATAAAGAGGATGGCGCCTGTGCTTCGCTCGCAGATGGCGAAGAGGAAGGGGCGATCGACGCGGAAGAGGACGGGCTCTTTCTTGTCAACGGGCAGGGACATGAGCACCATCTCTACGCTTGTGACGGCCGCGGCCTCGGTGCCACTTTCCGTCACCTCGACGAGCGTCTTATGGACGACGCCCGAGATACGCAGCGGCTGTGCGGCGATGCCAGAGAAGTCAGCATTAGGAGAGAAGGCGGCCTTCATGCCCATTCCGGGCAGGACGCCTTTGGCCAGGTCGTAGGTGCATTCGGTGCGGAAGCGCGGCATGTAGAGCTGCACCTCCTCGTTGTTCATCTGACGCATCTGCTTCCAACGCTCACCGCTGAGCGAGGCCATCACGTCGCGCGTCGTCTTCCCCTCTTGGGGCAGCATGACGACCATGCCGAAGGCTCCATTGCCGTAGCTCATCTCCAGGTAGCGGCAGACGTCGTTCGTGCCGTAGCGATAATCCCCCTGGCGATACATCATCTGCACCTTCTCGGTCGATCCGTCGGCCTTGTGAAACTCGGCTGGCTTGGTGTTCTTCTTATCGAACGTCCTGGCCCAGGTGCCCTTGAAATAGACCGCATTGATGAGGTAGAGGAAGGCGTCGGAGGGGATGCGGTCGACGATCTGCGGAATGCGTTTGCGAGTCTGCCGGGCGCACCAGTCATTGATCACCTTCGGCGACCGGGGCGAGGCAAAGTCCAGCGGGCGCACCTCGGCGCCGTAATACGTGCGGTTAGCGTTCGTGAAGGCCGTGCGGAGCGTCTCGCCCTGGCGGTACCAGATGGAGTTAGCCATGCCGATCGTTGTCTTGGGGTCGGCCTTGAGTAGAGCCTCGCGCAGTCGCTTGCTGTAGGCATTGATGTCGGCCTGCGAATAGCCCGATTCGTGCAGTGCGGTGCGCATCTCATCGGCTGTAGTGCCGGCAGCGCCACCCAGCGTCATGTTCAGCGCCATGCTGACGCTAAGGGGCGAGATGAAGACGTTCGCCTTGTCCGTGTGCTTCCGGACGGCCCGGAGCAGGTCGAAGGTGAAGGCGTTGTCGTCGGCCACCTTCTCCGGGTGCTCTAATCGGATAGGCTCGGCCGGCGTGGCGGCCGTCATCCCGTCTATACGTTGTTTCTCTCTCTTCGTGGCGCAGGCGCCAACGACAGCGGCCGACAGCAGGGTCAGCCCGGCAATCATCATTTGTTTCTTCATTTTATAATCGTGTTGGTATGACATATCGTGCGTACGCTTTGAAGGACGTCCATCCGCCCCTATATGCTGCATGGATGTGGTAAAATTAGCGGGGGAGGGCAGCATGGAGCGGCACTTCCTTCCCGCGGCGGGATGTTGCGCATCGTGGACCGTCCTTTTTTTGCGACATAAACATCGCTCGATAGAAAACACCATTCCCGCGGCGGAAAGCGTTTTTCGGCAAAAAAGCCCCATTTCCCGTGGCGGGAAACCGATCTCCAGAAAATTTTACCGCCTTCCCGCCGCGGGAAACCGTTTTTCGAGCGATTTTTCCCCTTTCCCGCCGCGGGAAACCGTTTTTCTGAGAATTTTTTCCATTTCCCGCCGCGGGAAGGCGTTTTTCGAGCGTTTTTCCCCATTTCCCGCCGCGGGAAGGCGTTTTTCGAAAGTTTTGATCGGTTTCCCGCGGCGGGAAGGCGTTTTTGAAAGTCCGAGATCGGTTTCGCGTCTCATTTTCGCGTTTCAGAAATCACGGGATCGGTTTCGTGCCGTAAGATGACGTTTACAGCTACCCGCCCCCCATAAAAATCCCCCGAGTGGCGGACTTGCGGTCCGTACCCGGGGGATGTTTCGTGAGGAGCGAGTGAGAGATTTACAGATTGTCAATCTTCATCCGCTTGAGGAAGGCGACCGTCTTGTGGATCTCTTTGTACATCACCACATCGTCGCCGATGAAGGGCACCTCCTTGCGATAGTCGTGCAGCACTTGCTCCAGCACGGGCGACGTCTTCAGCGGTCGGCGGAACTCGATGCCCTGCGCGGCGTTCATCAACTCGATGGCCAGGATCAGCTCCAGGTTGTTCATCACCTTATAGAGCTTCGTGGCGGCGTTGGCGCCCATGCTGACGTGGTCCTCCTGCCCGTTCGACGAGACGATGGAGTCGCTCGAAGCCGAGAAACAGTACATCTTGTTCTGGTTCACCATCGACGCCGCAGCGTATTGCGGAATCATGAAGCCGGAGTTCAGACCCGGGTTGGCCACGAGGAACTCGGGCAGCCCGCGCAAGCCCATGATGAGCTGCGCCACGCGCCGTTCGGAGATGTTGCCCAGCTCAGCCAGCCCGATGGCGAGGAAATCGTAGGCTACGGCCAGCGGTTGCCCGTGGAAGTTGCCACCGGAGATGATCATGTCCTCGTCTGGGAAGATGGTCGGGTTGTCCGTCACGGAGTTGATCTCGGTCAGGAGCACAGAGGCGACATAGCGGATCGTGTCCTTCGTGGCCCCATGCACCTGCGGCACACAGCGGAACGAGTACGGATCCTGCACGTGCTTCTTGGGCCGAGCAATGATCTCGCTACCCTCGAGCAGACGGCGGAAAGCCTCGCCCGTCTCGATCTGGCCCTTGTGCGGGCGGATGCGGTGCAGGCAGTCCATGAAGGGCTCGATGCGGCCGTCGAAGGCTTCGAGCGAAAGGGCGGCGATGAGGTCGGCCTTCTTCGAGAGGCGGAAGGCGCGCAGGAGGGCAAAGACGCCGTTGGCGCTCATGAATTGTGTGCCGTTGAGCAGGGCCAAGCCCTCTTTGCTCATCAGCCGGACAGGCGACCAGCCAAACTCGTCGAGCACGCTGATGGCCTCGCACTTCTTACCTTTATAATAGACGTCGCCGACGCCGATGAGCGGCAGGAAGAGGTTGGCCAGCGGGGCGAGGTCGCCCGAGGCACCCAGCGAGCCGCGATCGTAGACGATGGGCATGACGTCGTTGTTGAAGAAGTCGAGGATACGCTGCACGGTGATCACCTGCACGCCACTGTGCCCTAACGACAGGGCGTGGGCCTTGAGCAGCATCATCAGCTTGACCACGACGGGCTGAATCTCCTCGCCTACACTGCAAGCGTGACTCTTGATCAGGTTTTCCTGAAGTGTGCCCAGTTCGTCGAGCGAGATGTTCTTGTTGCAGAGCGACCCGAAGCCGGTGGTGATACCGTAGAGTGGGTCGGGCGAAGAGGCAATCTTGGCGTCTAAGTAGTCGCGGCATTTCTGGATGCGTTCGCGCGCCTCGGGGGCCAGCTCCAGCTTCAGGTTCTCGTTGATGATGCGTTCGATGATCTCGAACGTCAGCTCGCCGGAGCCGATCTGATATACATTCTTCACGGTCGTCTGCGGCTTAGTTGAACGCGTGGGCTTTGACATACTCCAATAACTTTTGTTCGGCCTCCACTGTAGCGGCCTCCAGGCGGTCGGCCTCTTCCGTCATCGTTTTGACGAAAGCCTCATCCGTGATCGAGGTGAGGTTGATGCGTACGTTCAGCAGGGCACCGATGACAGCCGTACGGGCACACATCATGGCCACTGTGGCGTCAGTCACGGCGTTGCTATTGCCACGACGCGCGGCGGCGTCAATCATGGGCAACAACGCGCTGGCCGTGCGGGCTACCTCCATCGGCACCTCGGCGGCATACTTCGTCTCGCGCTGGATGGCCTCCTTGCGCACGGCCTTCTCTTCGTCGGTCTCTTTGGGCAACTTGAAGGCGGCAAAGACGCGGTCGTACGCCTCGGCGTCACGATCTACGTCGGCCAACAGCTTCGCCGACTGCTCTGTCATGCGGGCAGAGATCTGCTCCATCTCGTCGTTCACCTCGGCGTATTTCTTACGGCCTACGGTGAGGTTGGCTACCATGGCCGCCAGCGATGCCGCCAGCGAACCGTTCAATGCGGAAACGCTTCCGCCTCCCGGCACGGGATCGTTGCCGGTCACTTTGTCAATAAATTCCTTTACGGATAAACTCTTGAGTTCCATATGAACTAAAATCTAAAAACTAAAATCTAAAAATGACGGGGACAATCCTATTGCTGCATGTTTCTCTTCGCAGTCTTCACGGTTGACACCAACATTGCCAAAAGCTCTCGACAATCTTCCATTATGGATGCGGCCATGCGTTTGTTTATATAGCCAGTATCCAAAAGCAGCGACAGCCAATACATTGTCTCGTTCGCCTCCTTCAGAGAGATTCTCATCTTATGGATGAAATCTAACCGGCTCTCACTGAACTCAGCCTCCCGAATGGAAGCTCCGATGGCTGTACCGCTTCTTTTTACCTGATTGCTCAAGACAAACTCTCTCTTTTCACGTTCGAGATACTGGACAAGTCGGATAGTCCTGATTGCAAAGGCATAACTCTTCGATTGCAAGACATTGTCCTTCATCTTTTATTCTTTCTCGTTAATTTACTTCTTGAATAGATCTAAAGGCTAAAAACCCAATCGTCCTCCGGCTGAGCGGGCTGACATTCTCGGCCTCTCCTGCCGGCAGGACTTTTAGTTTTTAGCTTTTAGTTTCCCCGTTCTTTACGACTACCTCTCCCTGCTTGATCACCGTGTCGACGATGTTCATACCCACGTGATAGGGCAGGAACTTGTACGACGGGAATTGCAGCAGCACGAGGTCGCCTTGCTTGCCGACGTCGATCGAACCGATGCGGTCGGCACGGTCGATGGCCGCGGCGCTGTTGATGGTGAAGGCTGTAACGGCCTCCTCGGGCGACAGCTTCATATAGATGCAAGCCAACGCGAACAGCAGCGGGACGGACGCGGAGAAGGAGCTGCCCGGATTGAGGTCCGTGGCCAGTGCCACCATACAACCGGCGTCGATCATCTCCCGACCGCGAGCGAATGTCTCCCGCAGCGAGAAAGCCGTGAGCGGAAGCAATGTGGCCACTACGCCTGCGTCGGCCATCGCGCGGATGCCCGCGTCGGAGGCTTGCAGCAGGTGGTCGGCAGAGGCACAGTGTAGCTCGCCAGCCAGTTCGGCGCCGCCAAACTGCACGATCTCGTCGGCATGGATCTTCAGCTTAAAGCCCTGCTCACGCGCAGCTTGTAAGTAACGCCGCGATTGCTCGATGGTGAAGACGTCCTTCTCGCAGAAGATGTCGGCAAACTCGGCCAACCCTTCCTTGGCAACCAGCGGAAACATCTCGCGGATGTTGAAATCGATAAACTCATCCTCACGTCCCTTCCATTCGGCCGGTGTGGCGTGGGCACCCATGAAGGTGGAGACGATGTCGGCGGGGTGCGCCTCGTTCAGCCGACGCATGACGCGCAGCTGCTTCATCTCCGTGTCGCGATCGAGGCCGTAGCCACTCTTGCCCTCCACGGTGGTGATGCCGAGGCGCAGCATGGCGTCGAGTCGGCGACGCCCAACCTCGAACAGCTCGTCCTCCGACGCCTCACGCGTGGCCCGCGTGGTGTTGACAATGCCGCCGCCGCGATTCATGATCTCCATATAACTGTCGCCGCGCATACGCCACGAGAACTCCTCCTCGCGGTATCCACCGAAGACAAAGTGCGTGTGCGGATCGACGAAGCCAGGCAGCAAGGCCTTGCCCGTGGCGTCGATAACGGTGTATCCCGCTTCGTCCACAGGCAACGGTTCGCCCGCGCGAAGCACATGCGAGATGCGGCCGTCGGTCACGACCACCGTCCCGCCTTCTATCACATGCAGGTCACTCATCTCGCGCCCTCGCTTACCCGCGAAGCCGCTGCACGTCACCACCTGCGATGCGTTCTTAATAATCAGGTTCTTCATTTGATCTTCTTGAATGTATGTACTGTTTGTCCCTCCACGAAGGGCACGAAGGCTCCGATCCGAAACGACCGCCCGTCGGCGCTCAGCTTGAAAAAATAAGGGTCGGGGGCAAAAGCACTCGATAACATCCAATGCACTTGGATACTGTCTCCTTTGACCTCATACCAATAGGGGCCAGCCTTTGGACTTCCCGGTTTCCGCTTCAACTCAAACGCGTTTTTATCGGAGCGTGCATGCGCGTCGAAATCGATCGTGTCGGTTCCAGTCGTTTCGTGCACCCAGACGCCGGTCAGTCGGCCGTCCGAAGGCAGCGGTTCCGTCGTTCCGCAAGCGGATGCCATCAGTATCAGTGGGAGGATCATCCCCGTCATAAACTGCTTCATATCTATCAAGTTTTAAGTGTGAAATCTATCGGTGAAAAAGCTCGGAGAGGTAGAGCTCCGACGGTCGTCGAAGGGGTAAACCCTCAGGGTTCAGAGCTCCGACGGTCGTCGAAGGGGTAAACCCTCAGGGTTCAGGGCTCCGACGGTCGTCGAAGGGGTAAACCCTCAGGGTTCAGAGCTCCGACGGTCGTCGAAGGGGTAAACCCTCAGGGT
>ERZ772977.165-NODE-165-length-52431-cov-4.742802_pt1 | contig 52431 bp, 46 predicted proteins | sample MGYA00511131_ERZ772977 | MGnify/ENA primary metagenome ERZ772977 (study PRJEB29015, sample SAMEA2737935) | human oral metagenome | biome: human oral; feature: human-associated habitat; material: dental | place: China | collected 2151 ...
CGGCCTGGTAGACACCAGCGTAGGAGGAGTCGGGCAGCACCGCGAGGGTGTCGGCCTCGGCGCCGTCGGGTCCCCACATGTGCCCGGAGTTGCGGATCATGGCGGGCATGGAGGCGTCGACGATCACGTCGGAGGGGACGTGCAGGTTGGTGATGCCCCGTCCGGAGTCGACCATTGCCAGGGCGGGTCCCTCAGCCAGGGCCGCCTCGATCCCGGCCCGGATCTTCTCGCCGCCGGTGAAGTTCTCCAGACCTGCGAGGAGAGTGCCCAGGCCCTCGTCGGGGGACAGCCCCGCCGCGGCCAGGACCTCGCCGTGACGTTCCAGGACGGGACCGATGAAGGCTCTCACGACGTGCCCGAAGATGATCGGGTCGGACACCTTCATCATGGTGGCCTTCAGGTGCACGGAGAACAACAGGCCCTCCTGCTTGGCAGCCTCCACTTGCTCGGCCAAGAAGTCGTCCAAGGCGGTGGCACGCATGACGGTTGCGTCCACGACCTCCCCGGGCAACACATCCAGGCCGTCCCGCAGGATGGTGACGGCACCGTCACCGGCGACATGGCGGATGGTGAGCACGTCGCCGCCGGCCAGCACCACCGACTGCTCGTTGTGGCGGAAGTCGCCGGAGGTCATGGTCGCGACGCGGGTCCGTGAATCCGGCGCCCAGGCCCCCATCCGGTGTGGGTTGGTGCGGGCGTGGTTCTTCACGGATTCGGGCGCGCGGCGGTCGGAGTTGCCCTCGCGTAGTACGGGGTTTACAGCGGATCCCTTGATCCGGTCGTAGCGGGATCGGATCTCCCGCTCTTCCGGGGTGGTGGCTTCCTCCGGGTAGTCGGGTAGGGGGAAACCCTTGGCCCGGAGCTCCGCTATGGCGGCCTTCAGCTGCGGCGTCGAGGCGGAGATGTTGGGCAGTTTGATGATGTTGGCCAAGGGGTCCTTCGTCAGCTCCCCGAGCTCGTCCAAGGTGTCGGAAACCCGCTTGTCATCGGGCAGGAAGTCGGGAAAACGCGCCAGAATGCGGGCCGCCAGGGAGATGTCGCGTCCCTCGATGCCGATGCCGGCCAGGCGTCCATAGGCCTGGAGCACCGGGAGCAGCGAGTAAGTGGCCAGCCTGGGGGCCTCGTCGGTGAGGGTGTAGATGATCTTTCCCATCGGGTCTCCTCAGGTCTCGGCGATGCGGCTCAGCCAGCCTACCCGGAGGGAAGCTTTGAGCATGTTGACCGACTCCGGTAGGCTCGTGGTCACGAGTTACTGACAGATTCCGCGGCAAGTCCGCGATGATTGAACGAGGGGGTCGACCCATATGGGGCGCGGCCGTGCAAAGGCGAAGCAGACGAAGGTGGCCCGCGATTTGAAGTATCGCTCCGTGGACACCGATTTCGCGTCGTTGGAGCGTGAGCTCCGAGGCGAGAAGTACGAGTCCCGGGAGACCACCGACATTCCTGATGCGTACGCAGACCTCGCGGAGCAGTACAACACTGACGACGACCCCGAGGATGAGTACCCGCACCGTTGATCTCAGTCGGTGATTTCCTGGGTTCCGGATGCTGAACTGCCGGGCTACCAGCAGTTCAGCATTTCCCTGCCCGGGGCCCGGACATATCCGGGCGAGCCAGAACACGAGGCGGTGGCCACGTTGGTCCGGCGTACCCGGCCGGATTCTTTCCGAGCCGTGCTCTATGTTCATGGATGGAGTGACTACTTCTTTCAGACCCACCTCGCCGAGGCGGTCGAGGGCTGGGGATACGACTTCTACGCCCTCGATCTGCGTCGTTACGGCAGGTCGTTGCGCGACGGCCAACTCGCCGGCTACACCGCCGACCTCAGCGAGTACTACCAGGAACTGGACGCCGCCATCGAGGTGATCCGCGGCGAGGGACACGACCATCTGGTGTTGTTCGGCCACTCGACGGGCGGGCTGGTGGTTTCGTTGTTCGTGCGTGACCGGCCCGGGGTGGCAGATGTCGTGGTGCTGAACTCGCCGTGGCTGGAGTTGCAGAGCCTCCAGGCCTGGCGGCCCGTCCTCGCCGCGGCCTTCGGGGCGGTCGGGACGCTCTCCCCGACCCGGGCGCTTCCCCTGCCCGATCCGGGGTTCTACCTCCGTTGTCTCTCCGCCGATGAGGAGGGGGAGTGGCGCTACAACCCGAATCTCAAGGGGGATCCGGCCTTCCTGCCCCGGGTCGGCTGGTTGTCAGCGGTGATGCGCGGCCACGCGGCGGTGGCGGGCGGCCTCGGGATCGAGGTCCCGGTGCTGATGCTGATCAGCGACCGCAGCGACCCCTCCCGCACCTGGAACGACGACATGCACCGCGTGGACCTGGTTCTCGACGTCGACGCCCTGGCCGCGCGGGCCCCGCAGCTCGGCGACCACGTCACCCTGATCCGCATCCACGGCGGCAGGCACGACCTGGCGTTGTCGCAGGAGGAGCCGCGGCGCCGTTTCCTCGACGAGATCCGGCGCTGGCTCGCCACCTACGGCTGACCGGGCTGGTGGGCGTTGGTGCCACCAGGGCTGTCGGCCGGGATTTCAGGGAAGGCCTCAGGGGAAACCGCGATGCCTTGAAACCGCGGGTCCTTGTAGCGTCCTGGATGGCTGGTGGTGGGGGAGATTCGTGAGGATCCGCTGGTCTTCATCGCAGGCTGCCCGGGCAGCGCCCGGCAAGGAGAAAACATGAGAAAGCTCTTTTCGTTCCGGCCCTTGGTGGGGTTGGCGGCCATCGTGACCACCGTGTCGTTGGTCGCCTGTGACACCGCAGGGAACAACGGAAGCTCGTCCCCGGTGACCAGCGGATCCGCTTCGCCCTCGGGCGTGGCCACTGTTTCCGCGCCATCGGAGGTGTCGCCGTCTTCGTCGGTCACGTCCTCACTTCCGCCGCCCCCATCACCCCCATCGTCGGTGACGCCTTCCGCGCAGGCCAAGGGGCAGCCGGGGGTGCCCGCCACACCGATCTCGGAACACGAGACCTGGCCCGCCACGGAGGGTCAGAACAAGGACCGCCAACTCGATTACAAGAGCGGCGACAACCCTTCGGTGAAGCTGCCCACCGCCCTGGGCGATGACCTGTCGGTCTATGCGCAGCAAAAGATCGCGTGGGAGGCCTGCGCGGACGGCGCCGAGTGCGCAACCATGAAAGTTCCGCTTGACTGGGAGAACCCCGGGAAGGCTTCGTTGGACATCGCGTTGACGCGAAAACCGTCGGCACATCCGAGCCTGGGGCCGCTGTTCTTCAACCCGGGGGGACCGGGTGGGTCAGCACGGAAGGTCGTGCAGAACTGGAAGGCCGATGCGATTCCCGGTTACGACTTCGTCGGGTGGGATCCGCGGGGCGTGGGGGAGTCCACTCACGTTGAGTGCGGTACCACGGAGCAGACGGATGCTGCCTGGCTGTCCGACAGCACGCCTGACGACGAGGCCGAGAAGACGGCGCAACGGGAGGGATGGGCTGGTTTTGCCAGGCAGTGTCGTGACGCCTCTGGCGACCTGCTGAATCACGTGAGCACCATCGAGACCGCCCGCGATCTCGATCTGCTGCGCCATCTCCTCGGTGCGGAGAAGCTGAACTATCTCGGTGTCTCCTACGGCACCTTCATCGGCGCCACCTACGCGGAGCTGTTCCCGGAACGCTCCGGACGCCTGGTCCTGGACTCCGCCGTCGACATCTCAAGTTCCGCGAACAGCACGAAGGATTTCGAGGAAGACGATAGCAGCGATAAGGCTCTGGAACATTTCGCCGATTGGTGTGCGGGCAATTCGTCCTGTTCCCTCGGCGATGATCGCGACGCGATCCTGAATCGGATCGACACCTTCCTCAAGGGACTTGATACGAAGCCCCTGGCGGTGGGTAATCTGAAATTGACACAGTTTGCGGCAGCCATAGGAATCTACGAGGGGTTGTACGGGACCGCGGACGCCTATCCGCAGCTGGCCGCAACCATTCAGCAGGCCATCGACGGTGACGGGACGGGACTCCTGAAAGCCGGTTACGGCTACCTTGATCGAAACGATGAGGGATGGGGTCAAGTGATCTACGCTTTTTCCGCGATCTCGTGCATCGATCGCCCGGATCGCGGAGTTGACCCTGCGACCAAGCCTAGTCGGCCAGCCGGAACCTCGGTGCTCTCCTCGAACCTTGGGAGGCTTCTGACGTGTGAGTACTGGACAGCCGATTCAGTCCCCAATCTCAAGCTGACCGCCAAGGGTGCACCTCCCATTCTGGTGGCCGGCTACAGGACGGATCCCGCCACCCCGTACGAGGGCACCGTCGCCATGGCGGAACAACTCGAGTCGGGTGTGCTTCTCACGGCTGAGGGGGAAGGACATGGTGTCACCTTTTCGGGAAAGAACATGTGCGTCTACGAGACAGTAAATAAGTACCTGACAACTGGTGAGGTTCCGGCTGACGGTACTTCCTGCCCTGCCTGATTTCATACTGCGCCCGGGGCTCTGCGGGATCAGTGGAGCCCCGGCGCGGTGCGTCATGTCCAGCCCAGGTCGCGGGCCTGGGCCGCCAGGTTCTCGAACAGGTGGGTGATGTAGGCGACCCCGAGCTGGCTGGGCAGCGCGAACAGCACTTGGCGGCGTCCGCCGCCAACCGTTCGGCGACGCGCTCCGGTGGACCCGCGATCGTCGGACCCGAGACCGCCTTCGCGTCGCCCAGTATCCCGCGGCCATCGCGCTGCTCGTCCAGCCCCGGGAGCTGCAGCTCCACCTGAGGGTCGGCGGACCCGCCGAGCGCCCCGGGTCTCGCCGGGCCGCTTGTCCATTCCGAAGGCGACCTGTCCGTCGATGGCGATCTCCGGCGATCCCCAGCTCACGCCGAGCTGCACCCCGGCCCTCGCTGATCAGGTTGATCGAGGCGATGTTCTCCGCCAGCGCGAGGGGATTCTCGTAGTGCATGTCGATCACCCCGGTGCCGAGGTCGATCGTCGAGGTGGCCGAGTTGCCCGCGCGGCAGGATCACCACTATTCTTCTCGGGGCCGGTCCCCATCGTCTAGCGGCCTAGGACCCCGCCCTTTCACGGCGGCGACACGGGTTCGAATCCCGTTGGGGATGCCAGGGAAACTCCTGACGGAGTGCCTCTGAACCGGGTTGCAAAACGGTGACAAACCCCGATTTCCCAAAACCGGGTGGTACCGCTAGAGTTACCCGGGCTGGCGAGAGCCAGCAGGCCAAGGAATTGGCCCCGTGGCGCAGTTGGTTAGCGCGCCGCCCTGTCACGGCGGAGGTCGCGGGTTCGAGTCCCGTCGGGGTCGCTGGGTGAGCTATAGGCCACCCACCGGCCAGGTAGCTCAGTTGGTAGTAGCGTTCGCCTGAAAAGTGAAAGGTCGCCGGTTCGACCCCGGCCCTGGCCACCAGATGTGAATCCGCCCCGCGATAATGCGGGGTTTTTCAGTATCAAGCGAACCAATTCGCGAGGCACAGTCGGTTGTGGAGGGGATTCTCAGGCCCTTCGAAGTGCATCCTGGATGGCGCTGCTCGGTGGTGACTGTGTCGCTTTCGCCCCGCGCAGCAGGTCGAGTTGCATCTTCACGTACGCCGGGAACTCGCGCAGCTCCCCCTGGAGGTAACGATCCGGCCATTTCTGCTGGGCCGTAACATCCCCCACCCCGATTGCGTCGACCCCCAGCGACCGGCAGGTGGTGATAGTGCGTGGCAGGTGGTATGCCTGCGAGACCACCGTCATCTCCCGCACCCCGAACACGTCGCGGGCCCGAATGCAGGAGTCGTAGGTGTCGTAGCCCGCGACATCCTGCACGATCCTGCCCGCGGGGATGCCCTGTGTGAGGAGGTAGTCCTCCATCACCTGGGTCTCGTAGTTGCTCTCCGCGGTGTTGGCGCCCGTGACGAGGATTACCTTGCCCCTGCCCGAGTTGAACAGCTCGACTGCGACATTCAGGCGGGCCGTCAGGAATCCCGACGGACGCCCGGGGTCTGCCTTCGCCCCCAGCACCATGATGACGTCCCGGGCCGGGACGTGATCGCCCGCCCTGTAGATCCGGTCGGCGCTGCCCGAGGCCACCATGATGACCCCCGACAGGACCGGGCCGAGCGTGACGGCCAGGGCCACGGCCGCCGCCACCTCCAGACGGCGGTGACGTGGGCCGCCCGCCCTCTTCTCGAGTGGGCTCATCGCCGGTTTTCCAAGTACCAGGACACCAGCGCCCGGGTGGAACCGTCCTGCCTGGCCAGGGCGTGGGCGTCGCCGAAGACCGCGGGGGCGATCTCCAAGGCCAGTTTCTTGCCGAGTTCGACGCCCCACTGGTCGAAGGAGTCGATGCCCCATACGATTCCCTGCACGAACGTGATGTGCTCGTAGAGCGCGATCAACTGCCCCACCACCGACGGCGTCAGTGCGGGCGCCAGGATCGAGGTGGTGGGCCGGTTCCCGGAGAACACCCGCGCCGGCACGATCTCCTCCGGCGTGCCCTCGTCGCGCACCTGTTCCTCTGTCTTCCCGAATGCAAGTGCCGCAGTCTGGGCGAAGAAGTTCGCCAGGAACATCCCGTGCACGTCCACGTCGCCGTCCTTGACCGCGTGTGGTGGGTTGGCGACCGCGATGAAGTCGGCGGGGATCAGCTGGGTACCCTGGTGGAGCAGCTGGTAGAAGGCGTGCTGGCCGTTGGTTCCGGGTTCGCCCCAGAACACCTCACCCGTTTCGCACGTCACCGGGGAGCCGTCCCAGCGCACCGATTTGCCGTTCGACTCCATCGTCAGCTGCTGCAGGTAGGCGGCGAACCGGTGGAGATACTGCGCGTAGGGCAGCACCGCGTGGCTGGTGGCCCCCAGGAAGTTGACGTACCAGACGTTCAACAACCCCATCAGCAGCGGCACGTTGCGCGATGGCTCGGCTGTGCGGAAATGCTGGTCGACGGCGTGGAAGCCGGCCAGGAAATCGCGGAAACCGTCGGGGCCGATCGCGATCGCCACCGGCAGGCCGACGGCCGAGTCCACCGAGTAGCGGCCACCCACCCAGTTCCAGAACCCGAAGGCGTTGACCGGGTCGATACCGAACTCCGCCACCTTGTCCAGTGCGGTGGAAACGGCGACGAAGTGTTTCGCGATGGCTCCGCGGCGTGCCTGCTCGGTGTCCTCGATGGCACCCGCGGCGGCCAGGGCGTCCAGCAGCCAGGTGCGGGCCATGCGGGCGTTGGTGAGGGTCTCCAGGGTGGTGAAGGTCTTGGACGCGACGATGAACAACGTGGTCTCGGGATCCAGGTCCGCGGTTTTGACGAAGCAGTCGGTCGGGTCGATGTTCGAGATGAACCGGCATTCCAGGCCCTGTTGCTTGTACGGCAGCAGCGCCTCGTAGACCATCACCGGCCCGAGATCGGAACCGCCGATACCGATGTTGACCACGGTGCGGATCGGCTTGCCCGTGACCCCCACCCACTCGCCGGAACGCACCTTGTCCGCGAAGGCGAACATCTTCTCCAGCACCTCGTGGACGTCCGCGACGACGTCCTGCCCGTCGACCATCAGCTCCGAGTCGCGGGGCAGCCGCAGCGCGGTGTGCAGCACGGCACGGTCCTCGGTGACGTTGATGTGCTCGCCCCGGAACATCGCATCCCGGCGACCGGCGACGTCGGTCTGCTCTGCGAGCCGCAGCAGCGCCGCGACGACGTCATCGTTGATGAGGTTCTTCGACAGATCGACGTGCAGATCCCCGACGGTGCGCGTGAAACGGGCCGCCCGCTCCGGGTCGTCGGCGAAAGCCCTGCGAAGATCCAGTTCGGCATTGTCGGCGAGCTCGTCCAGCTCATCCCAGGCAGCAGTTGTGGTGGCGTCAACCGGCTTGATCATGACTCAAGCTTAGATCCTGTTGCGGAGGTGCCGTCCCGCTCAACACGTCCTCGCCCGGGCAATGTCTCACAACAGAGCCCGGGTCGCGTCAACCCCGGGTCGGTTGACATCCGTTTTCCCGACGCGCTCGTGCCGCAACCGGCTCCGGGTCCCGGAACACGGGCCCCGGCGGCCCCAACCTTCGATCAGGGCGGGGAACTGTCGTCAGGTGGACGCGCAGCGTGGCCCCTTCCCTTCGCCGGGGTGAACCGGAAACATGAATCCCGAGGCAGATCCACCACGCTGAGAGGTTGCCGCCATGGGCGAACCCGACAAAACAATGGTGATGGTCCGCAGGAAGGTGTCCTCCCTGGCCGTCGCACTGCACGGAATCAAGGGGCACGCCGTCCTCCTCGTACTGTGCGGGGTGCTGGTGGCGGCGGCGATGCCGCAGTCGCCCGCGCTGCCGGGGCTGTGGCCCGGGTGGCTGGGTTCGCTGCTGGCCGCCGCGGCCCTGCTCTGCGTGAGCCGCAACCAACCCCGGATCGACGACCGCGAGGTGGACCTGATCCTCGCCGCCACCGCACTGGGAGCAGGAATCTGGATGCTGCGCCAGTGGCCCACTGCCGACAATCCCGCGGCCGTGACCGTCGCGTGGCTGCTCTGCCTGGCAGCGTGCGTGCTGATACTGAGCGGCACCCGAGCCGCGATGTGGGTCTGGCCGGCTGTGTTTCCGGCCCTGGGATGGTTGCTGCCCCCACCCGGTCACCTGGTGGCCATGGGCGTGGTGCTTGCCGTGTGGTGCGGTGGTGCGCTCGTGGCGGCGACCCGCAGAAGATGGGCGCCCCACGACCAGCTGGACCGGATCCCGGTGACACGTCACGTTGCGGTGGGCGTTGCGCTGGTTCTCGTAGCCGCCTCGTCGAGGATCGGAGTGATGCCATGACCTCCCCGCCACCGAAGCGCGCGCTCAACCGGGGCGCGCTCATCCCACCCGGAGAAGTCCCGGCCCCTTTCCCGGATTCGGCCTTCGTGGCCCCGGATCAGGCCCTCGACGTTGCCTGCCATGCCCTGGAGCGCCGTTCCCCCGCCTACTCGGCCCGCGTCATCCTGGTCCGCTGGCAGCGGTTGCTCCTAGTGGCGGGGATCGTGTCGTCCTTGGCCGGGCTGGTTCTCCTGCCCGGCCCCACCGGAGTGGTGCTGGTCGGGTTGCTGGCCGCCTTCCAGCTCTGGGCGCTCGTGTTCCGTCTGTTGGTGTTCAGGCGCGGCGCGCGGGGTGGACGGATGGTGAGGGTCACCGACGAGGAGGCCCGTGCGGTCCCGGAGGGCCAGTTGCCCACCTACACCGTGCTGGTCCCGGTGTTCCGCGGATCCCGGGTGGAGGAGCTGATCGAGGTCCTCGAACGCATCGACTATCCCAGGGACAAGCTGGACATCCGACTCCTGGTGGAGACCGGTGACAGCGGGACCGTCGCCGCCGCCGAAGCCCTGCGTCCCCGGGCGCACCTGAGTGTGATCCGGGTTCCCAGGGCCGATCCCCGGACGAAACCGAAGGCCTGCAACTACGGTCTCCTGACCGGGCGAGGGGTGCTCTGCACGGTGTTCGACGCGGAGGACCGGCCCGATCCGCTCCAGCTGCGCAAGGCCGTCGTGGCCCTGGAGCGGCTGGGCCCGGGTTACGCCTGCGTGCAGGCTCGTCTCGGTTTCCACGGCCCGTCCCGGAACCTGCTGGCCCGCTGGTCCATGCTGGAACACGAGATTCGTTTCGGCAACCTGATTCCCGGTCTGGTCGACGCATCCGCCCCTGTTGCGCTGGGAGGCACCTCCAGTCATTTCCGGGTGGCCGCCCTCAGGACCGCCGGGGCGTGGGACCCGTGGAACGCGGCCGAGGACGCCGACCTCGGCGTCAGGCTGTGCCGGACCGGGTACCGGGTCGGGGCGCTTGACTCCACAACCCTGGAGGAGCCCAACCCTGACCCGATCAACTGGGTCAGGCAACGGAGCCGCTGGTACAAGGGCCAGCTGCAGACCTTCCTGGTACACATGCGTTCACCGCGGTTGTTCGCTGAGCAGGCCGGTTGGCGGGCCGTTGCGGATACGACGGTTCTCGTCGCAGGGGGGCCGCTGCTCGGTCTTCTCAATGGCTTGTTCTGGATCCTCACCCTGACCTGGTTCGTTCCCCGGAACCCGATCGTGGCCGGGCTGTTCCCGCCGCTGGTCCACCACCTGGCGCTTCTCTGCCTGCTGGCGGCCAACCTCTCCGTGATCTACGTGAACCTGTACGCCGCCCGGGTGATGGGGCGCCCCGACCTGCTGGTGGCAGCGCTGCTGAGCCCCGGGTACTGGCTGCTGGCAGGGGTGGCCGCGATCAAGGCCGTCGTCCAGCTGATCCGCCACTCGTTCCGCCGGGAGAAGACGATCCACGGATTCCGCGCGGATCCCGGGCAGCAGGTGGTCGCGGAGCCGCACGCCGGCATCCTTCCCGCCCGGGAGCGGGTGCCGTGAGGGAGCAGAGACGCTTCCGGATTTCCGACGACGGGATCATCATCCTTTTCACCTCGGTGCTCTACCTCGGGGTGGGGGTCTGGCTGGCGGGCCAGGACATCGTCCTCCCCGATGCCACGAGCCGGGTGGCCGACGGCTATTTCGCGGTGTTCAGTCGTGACCCCCACCTGACGGCCAGCGATTTCCTCCGGGGACCATTGCCGTCGCTGGCGACGATTCCGCTGCTGCTGTTCGCGCCCGTGGTTCCCGTGCTGGCCGCGAAATCGTTCGCGGGAGTGCTGGCCTCGGTGTTCTGCGGTGTCCTGGCGATGGTCCTGGCCCGCAGGCTCCTCGTCCTGTTCGGGATGGGCGGGGGAGCAGCGCTGGTGTTGACGGGAATCCTGGCCGTCCAGCCCCTGATCCTGCTTCCCGCCGCAGTCGGCGCCAGCGAACCCATGCTCCTGGCGGTCGCGCTGTACGCGACCCTGAGCCTGACGCGCTGGCTGAGGAAGGACGATCCCTGGCACCTGGTGCACGTGGGAAGCGGTCTCGGCCTGGCCTACCTGGTGCGTCACGAGGCGGCCGCCGCCGTGGCGGCCACCGTCGTCCTGGTCCTCGTCGTCAGCTGGTGGCGGTCCCGGGGAGGACGGCGGACGGGGTCGCTGTTCCTGCTGGACTGTTCACTGGCCGGCGGTCCCTTCGTTGCGGCCTTCGCTCTGTGGGCACTGGCCTCCCGCATGGCGACAGGATCGTGGTTCACGGCCAGCGCGTCCTGGCACGGAGAGTCCGCGCAGGTCGCCGAGGCCCGGGTGACCGTCGGAGAGGTCACGGGTGGGAGCCTTGACGGGGCCCTGACCTATCTGAGCGCCCAGCTGTTGGCGGTGGCGCCTCTCGCGATCCTGTTCATCGCCGTTGCCATGGTGATAGCCACGTGGCGGCGGGACGCGGGGGTGCTGGGGCCCGCCGCCGTCCTCGGAGGAATCCTGGCCATCGAAGAGTGGGCCTTCCTGAGTGGGTGGTCCTTCGGGTGGCTCCGGTTCCAGCTCATGGCGGTCTCTTGGGGTATGTTGATGGCCGGTTACGTCCTGGGGGCGCTGCGGGACGGGGCAGGCAGGCTGGTGTTCCGGAGGGTGACGGCATGGGTGGTGCTGATCGCCACCCTCGTCCCGCTACCCGTTGCCTGGTGGGCCGTCACGGATCCACACCTGGCCCGGGAGGAACAGCAGGTGGTGGAGGTCGCACGGTCCGGTCAGCACGCCACACAGGTCCAGGCGGCGGCCTACCTCGATTCCTTGGACCTGCCCGAGGGAAGCGTGATCACCGACACCACCTACTCCTTCCCCATCGTCCTGGCCAGCCGGAGGCCCCGGCAGTTCGTCATCACCCCGGACCGGGACTTCAGGGAGAAACTGGACGATCCCGTCGCCGGGAGGGTGCGCTACGCCCTGGTGACCGATCCGCAACGTTCACCGGCCGACGCCGTGGCCGCCAGGTTCCCGGGAATCCACGAGAACGGCGCCGGGGTGGCGAGCCTGGAACGCCAATGGATCGACGGCCGCGGGGTGGCGTGGCGGCTCTACGCGTTCAGCACGACTCCCTGACAGAGTTACTCTCGGGAGGGGAGGCCGGCGTGCTGGCGACCTTGGCCGGCTACCGCACCCGCGGAGGCAAGATCCGCTGGGGGTGGGGACGTACCTTGAATGAAGGCATCGTGGCAGTCGGTGACAGGGTGGCATTCATCTAAATCTTTCCCGGTCAAAGGGCATCAGGTGCTGCGACGGCAGGCCGATTCAAGCCACCTCAGCCGCCCACCGAGATGTGGACGTGGTCGTAGTGATTCGCGGTGGCCGACCCCCGGTCCGACATGGAGCGCCAGCCCTCGGATGCGCGCTGGGTGGTCCAGATCTTCTGAGCGTGGATGACCTCGATCACACCAAGGCTCTTGGCGTTCTCCCGCAGCCACCTGGCGATCTCCCAGGCGCGGTCGCCGGAGATCATCACATCAATGGCGCGGCCCTGGCCATGGTAGCCGGAATCATTGCGGTAGCCACCGTAGGATTTCACGTCCGGGAAGGACGCGCAGACCGCGTGCAGCACGGAGATCGACTTCGAGGTCAACCCGGATTCGATGCTCTTCGCGGAGGAAGACGAACACGTGCCGCTGGAGGATCCACCGGAACCAGAACCGGATTCGGAGGGGGATGAGCTCTCGGGCTTCTTGTCGGTGAGCAGGTCGGATTTCACCCAGCCCGCGCGGCTCTTGTAGGAGATTTGCTGCCAGCCGTTCGAGGTGACGTTCGTCACGGTCACCGCGATGCCAGCGTCGAGCGTGGCCCGCACGTCGTAGTCGGAACCGGGACCGGTCCGGACGTTGGCCGAGGACGCGATGTACTTCTCGCCGGTTTTCTCGCCGAGCTTGGAGGGGTCGAAGGTGTTGGTCGGGGTGGCCGTGGTCGGTTCCTCGGTGGGGGTGGCGGTTTCGGTTGGTGTTGCCTCTGGGGTTTCGGTCGGGGTCGGCAGTGGGGCCGGGCTGCTGGTCTCGGCATCAGCGGACGGGGAGGCGGAGGGCAGCGGGGAGCGCTCGCCTCCGCGGCTCACGCCGAGGTCGGTGTGCTGGTAGGTCGGGTCGGCGATCTGAGCGGAATTTCCTCTGCTCGCAATCGCGAAGGCGCCTGCCGCAACCAAGCCGGACAGAGCGATGGGCGCCAGCATCTTGCCGAGGATACGCGGTCGTTTTGCCTCCCGTCGCGGGGAAGTGACGGCGGGAGGGGTGATGTCGAGGACGTCTTGGCCGTCCTCCTCCAGGAAGGCGCGGCGTGCCTTTGCCATGGATCCCCTCATTTCTTAGAATTGCCTGAGCTTCTCTCAGGATAGGTTGTGGTTTCGGATTGCACAAACCACGCGCTGGTGAACTGAGCGTTTGATGCATCATTCCATGGTCCGCAGGCCACGTCATCTCGCGTTGCCAATCCCATTTCTGGGACGTGGGAGGCAAACGGTAGGCTGGCAAGCGGGCTTGGCGACGGCTTCTGGGGCGAGCGGACATGGGTTTGCAGCGGAACTTTCGCCCCAGGGTCCGGCGCCGGAGTTGTGGGCACCACGACACCTTGGAACCCTTCCCGGTAATCTGCACAGGAACCTCCTGAAAAGGAAACTGAATGAGTTCACCGATCTTGCGGGCGAGACGAATGGCCCTGAGCCTGCTGCTGGCGGCTCTGCCGGCCCTGCTCGTCCCGGGCCTCAAGGCCTGGGCGGACCCGGCCCCCACGCAGATTCAAGCCAGCGTAGCGGCGGACACCACGGGACACGTCAAGGTGACGGGGGCCCTCCGGGACGGTTCCGGGCACGGAGTGGGAGGCGGACAACTGACCGCCTCAGTCGCGGGGCAGCCACTGCAAACCGTCGCCAGCGGAGGCGACGGCTCCTTCGCCATGGAATTCAGCATTCCTGCGGACAAGCTCACCGGTCCCCAGGATCTCGTGATCACCTACCCGGGGGATGCGCAGCACGCCCCATCCTCACAGACCTCACGGATCGAGTTCTCGGCGCAGGGAACCACGGCGGTGACTCTGGAGGTCGAACCCGCCAGCACGACTCCGGGAGATCTCGTCAGGGTAGTGGGCAGCGTCAAGACGGCCGCCGGTGAGGCGGTCTCGGGTGCCCTGGTGGTTTTCGCCTACGAGGGGGCCACGCTTTCCGACTACAACTTGGTCACGGACACCAACGGAAACTTCGACAGCTATGTGGAGATCCCGGGGACAGCAGCTGTCGGCACCGGGAAACTGGTCGCTAGCTTCGCGGGTGGTGCGAACCTGCAACCCGGCTCGGCCGAGAAGGAACTCACCGTCGACGCGCCCATAGCCGAGAGCAGTTCCACCTCAACCGCGAGCGATGCCACGGAGGGGGGTGCGGCCCCACAGATTCCTTCCCAGACGGCCAGCACACGCCCGGGGGCCACCACCTCGCCGTCCGGTACCGCGCAGGGTGAGGGTCGTGGCGGGTCCCTGCTGTGGTGGCTCGTGGGCGGAGGTGTTGTGCTCGTCGCGGCCGCGGCGCTGGCGGTGCTCGGTTTCATCGTCCGCTCCCGACGCAGGGACGTGGACGAAGAAACGTCGGGGTTTATCGGTGATGGGGAACTGCTCGATGACGAACCCGCGGAGGAGGTGGGCTACGACACGGATCCGGGGTTGGACGACGAGACCGATGTGCGTACGGGAACCGAATTCATGGCTTCCCGGGACGTTGTCGAGGTTGCCGCGCCTCAGGGGGAGCCGGAGACACGGCCCATGCCCCCCAGCTGGTTCCGTGAGGGAGGGTACGTGCCACCACCACCCGCGCCGCGTGCTTCCAGCGAGGACTGGGACGACTTCACTGAAGCGGAGATCACCCAGGTTCGTACGCGTGGCCAAGAACCACCGCAGGACCAGCAGCCGCGTCGCGGGATCTGAGAGCGCCGACGGACTTCTGCTCCAGTCCGGTGCTTTTCCGATTTTCGTTGTCCGGTGGGAAGGCTGATCGGCATCATTCCTAGGCGAGGCTGCGGCAGCGGTCGCGGAGGGCAGCCAGATCGCCGGCGGTGAGGGCGTCGCCGATCAGGTGTCGGCTCATGCAGACCGCGGGGGAACCCGCTTTCAACCACTGTTTGGCGGTGAAGGAGGTCAATCCGCCGCGCGGGACAACTTTTCCGATCAGCCCCAGCTCTCGCAGGTGCTCCGCCATCGCGGTTCCGACGACATCCGCGGGGCGCAGTTGCACCCCTGCCACGGGCATTTCCAGCGCGGCCACCACCTCGTTGGGCGTCATGGCGGAGGCGTAGCAGGCCACCTTGAGTGTGTCCGCGGCGATCGCGACGTCCGGGGTCAGGAAGTCGGGGAGGATGAAGTCCGCTCCTTGTGCCACCAGCGTCGTCGGATCGTTCACGGGGCCGTGTGCCCCGAGCCTGACCCGCTTACCGTAGAGGGAAGCGAGCTCCTTGAAGTCCGGTGCCCCGGCGGGCAGTGACAGGTTCGTCACTCTTTCCTGGGCCAGTACCTCCACGACTCCGATGAGGTCGTCGAGGGGAGCATCGTCGAGCAGCGCGACGATGCCGTTCAGGGGTGCATCAGACATGGTGGCAATCATGCCATCGGGTCGGTGAGTCGAGGGCATGGGATCCGGCGGGCGGAGCAGCAATCATAACTCGGAGCCAAAATTTCCCGACCGGAACCGGACGTTGGGATGGATCGCCGCGACCGTCCCGGAGAGGCTGGAGAGGCTTTGGGAATGGTGGCCCTGGAGCCCTAGCGAATGTCCTTAACTCCCTTGTCAAAGGTAAATACCTCTTCGGGAGGGCCAAAGGGCTGGCAAGGGGGATTGCTCGTGGTTAATGCGTTGGAGGTCAAACAATTATTCACGGTTAACGTGAGGGGCGATTTGCTTCCCTGAGGGGGTTCAGTGCTGTAACGTAGTTGTTGCCGGAGCGCAGGAGACGTAGCCTGTTCCCCCCATCTGGGCAGCGGACCGCGCCGCCGGCTCCCGGCTAGCCGGGACCCAAGGACGCCCGCGCCCGCCCGAACCCCCCCATCGGACGGGCGCGGGCCTCTGGTTTGCCAAAACTTTCGCCGTGTGCCGCATCGTTGCCGCACAGGGCCTAGGGTGATCCCATGAGCAACTGGCTGGGTGATCTGCTGTCACGGATCCTTCGGGACCTCATCGCACAGTTCAGACCCGACGTGAACCGGTCACGCCGGAGCCGCAGCACGAGGAGGAGCACCGCGAGAACATCCAGCAACACGGGACAACACCCGGGCGGCCCCCGTCGCACCGGAGGCTCGGGGCGCCGCGAGTACCCGGGCGATTTCAAGGGCACTCCCAGGATCACCTATTCCCCGGCCCCCGGAAAGGAGGCCGACCCGGGGGAGGTGGTCTGGACCTGGGTGCCCTACGAGGAGGACCACAGGGAGGGTAAGGACCGGCCCGTGCTGATCATCGGCCACGACCACGAGTGGCTGCTCGGGCTGCAGCTGACATCCAAGGACCACGATCGCGACGCTGCCCAGGAGGCTCGCAGCGGACGGCTCTGGATGGACATCGGGACGGGGGAGTGGGACCCCCAGCGGCGTCCCAGCGAGGTACGGATCAACCGAATCATCCGCATCGACCCCGACGACATCCGCCGGATCGGCGCCGTACTGGACCGCGACGTCTTCGAGGACGTCGCCGCAGCCGTACGGTCCTGACACCGCCGAAACGGGCAGAGACGACGGTGCAGGAATTTACGCGGGGTCTTTCGGGTTGATGCAATGTGTCAGCCCCTGAGGAGCACGCCAACCATCCAGGAGGGTTCTTGATCACCGTAACCGACCTGCACAAGGTCTATCACCAGTCCGGACGCGAGGTGCGCGCCCTCGATGGCGTTTCCCTGACCGTCCCCAAGGGCAGCGTCCACGGCATCATCGGCCACTCTGGGGCCGGGAAATCCACCTTGGTGCGTTGTCTGGCCATGCTGGACCGTCCCACCTCGGGAAGCATTGAGATCGGCGGCGTGGAACTGACCAAGGTCCACTCAACCGCGCTGCGCAACGCCCGTCGGCGCCTGGGGTTGGTGTTCCAGCACGCGAACCTGTTCGACTCCCGCACGGTGTGGCGCAACGTCACCTACCCTCTGGAGATCCAGGGACGCCGGGCCTCCGCCCGGGAGCGCGCCCTCGACCTCCTGGAACTCGTCGGGCTGGCGGACGCGGCGAACGCCTACCCGGCGCAACTGTCGGGTGGGCAACGGCAGCGGGTCGGCATTGCGCGGGCGTTGGCGACCAATCCCGCCGTGCTGTTGTGCGATGAACCCACCTCCGCCCTCGACCCCCGCACCACTGACGAGATCCTCGACCTGATCCTCGACCTGCGCTCCCAGCTCGATTTGGCCGTTCTGGTGATCACCCACGAGATGCACGTGGTCAAACGCATCTGCGATTCCGTGTCACTGCTGGAGGCGGGGCGGGTCGTCGAATCCGGTCCGCTCACCGAGGTGATCCGCACCCTCGACGGGTCGCTGTCGCAGACGCTGCTGGGAATCCCACCCCACGACCCCGATGTCGAGAACGGCGGACGGCTCATCGACGTGCTCGCATCCGGCAGCACCGCCGACCGTCCCGTGGTCGCGCTCACATCGCAGCACTTCGGGGTGACGATTCCGATCGTCGCGGGCAGCGTCGAGCACCTGTCCGGGATCACCTTCAGTCATCTGAGACTCCGGGTGCCGGACGGAACCGACCCTGATGCAGTGGTGGGATACCTGCGCCAGCTCGGCGCCGATGCCAAACGCACCCCCGCCTCCGAACTGAACGGAGCCAACCGATGATCCTCCTCGAACTGAGCCTCGACGACATCGTCCGGGCCCTCGTGCCCGCGATCTACGAGACCCTCATCATGGTCGGCATTTCCAGCGTTGCCACCGTTGTCCTGGGGCTGCCGCTCGGCGTGGTGCTCTTCGTCACCCAGCGTGGCGGGATCGTGGCGAACCCGGTGCTCTCGATCACCCTGTCCACCATCGCCAACATCACCCGTTCCATTCCCTACGCCATTCTGATGCTGAGCCTCATCCCGTTCACCCGGTGGCTCACCGGATCATCGGTGGGGCCAATCGCGGCCTGCGTATCGCTGACCATAGGGGCCGTGCCGTTCTTCGCGCGGCTCGTGGAATCGGGCCTGCGCGACGTTCAACCCGGCAAGGTGGATGCTGCCCACGCCATGGGCTCCACCCGGATGCAAACCGTCACCAAGGTGCTGCTCCCGGAAGCCGCGCCGTCGCTGATCGCCGCCGTCACCACCACGGTGGTCACCCTGGTCGGATACTCCGCCATGGCGGGGCTGATCGGCGGTGGCGGTCTCGGACGTCTCGCCTACAACTACGGCTACCAGCGTTTCGAGACATCCGTGCAGTTGATCACCATCGTGATCCTCGTGGGAATGGTTCAGCTCATCCAGATGTTGGGAGATGTGGTGATCCGTCGTGTCGATCACCGCTGAGGAGGAACCGACGCGACAAAACAACGGCGGCCAACTCGTGGTTGGCCCGGAAAGGACGCAGTCACTATGCGCAAATACCTGTCCCTGCTGGCGGCCTTGTTGGCCGCGACCCTTGTGCTGACCGCCTGCGGCGGCACCAAGACCAAGGTGAGGGTTGGGGCCAGCCCCGTGCCGCACGCCAAGATCCTCGAGTACGTCCGCGACAATCTCGCCGCGGATGCCGGGATCGAGATCGAGATCAAGGAGTTCGACGACTACGTGCTCCCGAACTCATCCCTGAACGACGGATCCCTGGACGCCAACTATTTCCAGCACCTGCCCTACCTGGAAACCGAGATGAAGGAGAAGGGCTACAAGTTCGCCCACGGTGAGGGAATCCACATCGAACCCCTGTCCGTGTTCTCCCAGAAACACACCGACCTGTCCACGGTGCCCGACGGTGCCGTCGTAGCCATCAACAGTGACGTCACGAACCAGTACCGCGCCCTCAAACTGCTGGAGAAGGCCGGCCTGCTGAAGGGCCTCACCGAGGACTCCACCGTCCTCAACCTGACCCCCGAGCAGAATCCCCGCGGCCTCGACTTCAAGGAGAACCAGCCCGAGATCAACGTGCAGCTGCTGAGCGACTCGGGCTTCGACCTGGTCTTCGTGAACTCCAACTTCATCCTGAGCGCCAACCTGGACACCAGCAATGCGCTGCTGGTCGAGGAGGTGGAGAACAACCCCTACGCCAACATCCTCGTGTGGCGCGAGGACAACGCCAATCAGGACGTCAAGAAACTCGACGAGCTGCTGCACAGCCAGCAGGTCAAGGACTTCATCAAGCAGACCTGGCCCAAGGGCGAGGTCCTCGCCTCCAAGTAATCCTTCCAGGGGGATCCCAGCTCCCCCAAGTCGGTTGAGCCGGTCTGCTCTTCATCGCGGCCCGGCTCAACCGGCTTCACAGGGGGTAGCTCAGCCGTTCGTGGTCTGGCCGGTCTGGCCGGCGCGTCACTGTCCTCTAGCGGAAACGCGGCAGGCGACCGTAGAAGATTCTCTCCGGGGTCCGGTAGGTTTCCTCCAGCCTCGCCCGATGGGCCGCGAAGTATTGGAAGTACCGGGTCGTGGTGGGCAGGAACACGCACACCGCGCCCAGCAGGGCCAAACTGGCCCCGACCAGGGCCCACGGGTCGAACAGCAGAACAGCGACCCCCGTCAGAACCAGTGCCGTCACCGAGATGACCCGAGCCCAGCTCCAGCCGATCCACGCCTGATAGCCTGCGACTGCGCAGGCACCCGCGACCAGCACCAGGACGAGCGCCAGCACCCCCTCCAGGGTCAGCGACAACCACTTGCCGGGGTCGGGAGTCAGCCACTGGATCAGGTGCGCCGATGACGAATAGGTGTCGGGATGCACCGCGAGCCACCAGTGTCTCGCATAGACCGCGGTCACGGCGACGGCCGCCAGGCAGAACAGCACCAACCCCACCAGCACGCTCCACGGGCGGGGCGGTTCCCCCGTGCGTTTCGACAGAGGCACTTGCTGGTGCAGAACCGGCAGCGGCGGCAGCGTCGCGATCTCCTTCGGAGCGGGCGGAGCAGCGGCAACCCTGTGGGGTTGGGGGCCGTCCGCGAGTCGGCGGGGTGTCGTGGCGTCCTGGGTGGCGGGAGCCGCCGGGGGATGCGAGATGGGTGAGGGTGGTGTCGGCTGGGTGGTCATCACCGACCAGACTACTGGGCGGAGGGCGCGAGGTGCCGGTGGGCCAACTCGGCCAGCAGTGCGGCACCGTCAGCGACCACCGAGTCGTCGAACCGGCAGTAGGCGGAGTGGTTCATCGGGGCGGTGGCCGGATCCAACTCCGGCAGGCAGGCTGACAAGTCGATGAAACAGCCGGGTGCAGTCTCCAGGATGCGGGAGAAGTCCTCGGCCGCGGCCAGGGGTTCGCTCCAGCGGACGTGCCGGTGTTCGCCGAACAGCTCCTGGACCACGTCGGCGACGTGGTCGGCGGCTACCTCGTCATTGATGGTGACGGGGTACTGCTCCACCACCTCGATCTCCACCCCGACACCGTGGGCGCGGGCGATGCCCTCCAACAGCTCCGGCCACAGCTGCTTCAGGCGCGTCCGGGAGGCGTCGGAGAAGGTGCGCATCGTGGCGTCGAAGAAGGCCTCCTCCGGGATCACGTTCGCGGCGGTGCCGGCCTGGACCCGGCCGACGCTGACCACCACCGGATCGAAGACGCTGAACCGCCTGGTCACCATGGCGTGGGTGGCGGTGATCATCTCCGCCATCGCGGGGACCGGGTCGGCGGCCAGGTGTGGGGCCGAGCCGTGCCCGCCGCGCCCGAGAACCCGCACCTTGATCTCGTCGGTGCTGGCCATCACCGGGCCGGGCTTGGTGGAGAAGGTGCCGAGGGAATCGAGGCCCGCCCACACGTGAATGGCCCAAGCGGCCTCGGGGCGCCGGCCCGCGACGTCGAGGAGACCCTCGTTCAGCATGTGGAGGCAGCCGTTGACGCTCTCCTCGCCCGGCTGGAACTGGAAGATCACGTCCCCGGCCAGTTCGTCGCGGTGCGCGGTGAGGGCCTTCACCGCCCCCACCAGCAGCGACATGTGCAGGTCGTGGCCGCAGGCGTGCATGTTCCCGTTCGTCGAGGCGAAGGGTTCGCCCGATAGTTCTTCCACGGGCAACGCGTCCATGTCACCGCGCAGCAGCACCACGGGGCGTTCGCCCCCGCCCGGGGCGGTGCCGCGCAGCACCGCGACCACGCTGCTCAGTGACCTGCCCAGCGTGATCTCCAACGGCAATCCCTCGAGGGCCTTCAAGATCCTGGCCTGGGTCAGGGGCAGATGAAGGCCCACCTCGGGCATCTGGTGGAGTTCGCGGCGCAGGGCCACGAGCTCGGTGTTCAACTGCTTGCAGTACTCCCGGATACTCACGGATCCCAAGTCTTCCACGATCCCGCGGATCGCCGGGAGCCGCCCGCATCGCGACTCGCCTCCGCCCAATGCCACGCAAATGCTGTGAGAAACATAAAATGTCCTCATGCAAGCCGTCCGTAAACCTCATCTGGTGCGCCGGCAATCAGCGCTGATGCTGAAATGCTCGGACACGGAGCCGGTGTTGCAGCCCCTGCGTGAGCGCCTCGACCCGTCGGCCGCCGACGGGGTGTCGGCGCATCTCAACCTGCTGTACCCGTTCACCACCAACCTGTCGATGGACGACGACGACGCCCTGATCGACGTGCTGCGCGAGTTCGGGCGGTTCCACATCGATTTCACCAGCACCGCATGGTTCGGCACGGACTCGGTGTACCTCGTGCCCAGCGAGGCGACGGTGCTGACGAACCTCGTCACCCGGATCCGTGAGGTCTTCCCCGAATACCCCGCCTTCGGTGCCGTCCCTGAGCGGGCCGTCCCGCACGTCACCATCGGCAAACGCGCGCCCCTGGCCGACCTGAAGGCGGCGGAGGCCGAGGTGCTCAGCAAACTACCGATCCGCCAGGTCTGCACCACCGTCGAGCTGTGGAGCGGCCCGCCGCCCGGAACCGGTCGCTGGCAACGGCACCGCACCTACCAGCTGGGAATCTGAACCCAATCATCCCGCGCACGAATTGCGCTGCCCCGTGTGCGAATCGCCGTCCCCACCATCACATCCGTCCCCCTCGTGCGCGAGTCGTAGGGATTCGACGGCTCGACGTCGTCACATGACGTTGAACCGGTTTTCCGCTGCGTTTCATGCACGAGAGGGACGAGGAATCTGTGGCGTTCAGGACCTGGGTGTCACTTCATGGAACCGGTCTCCAGGAAACGCACGTGCCAGCTGAGGGCCGTCGCCAGGTCATGCGGGGTCTGCTGCCCGTTGGCCTTCGTCGCCGCCAGTTTCACGTACTCGCGCAGCGGTTCCTTGAAGTCCGGGTGGGCGCAGTTCTCGATGATCGCCTGGGCGCGCTGCCGCGGGGCCAGGCCACGTAGATCCGCGAGCCCCTGCTCCGTGATGATGACGTCCACGTCGTGCTCGGTGTGGTCGACGTGACTGACCATCGGGACGATCGCGGAGATCGCGCCGCCCTTCGCCGTCGACGGGGTCACGAACGAGGAGAAGTAGCCGTTGCGGGTGAAGTCACCAGAACCACCGATGCCGTTCATCATGCGCGACCCCATGACGTGGGTGGAGTTCACGTTGCCGTAGATGTCGGCCTCGATCATGCCGTTGCAGGCGATGACACCCATGCGGCGGATCACCTCGGGATGGTTGGAGACGTCCATGGGGCGCAGGATGATGTGGTCGCGGTAGAACCCGGCCTTCTCGTTCATCCGCTCCGCGGCCTCCGGGGACAGCGAGAACGCGGTACCGGAGGCGACAGTGACCTTCCCGGCGTCGATCAGGTCGACCATGCCGTCCTGGATCACCTCGGTGTAGGAGGTGAGGTTCTCGAACGGACCCTCCAGCAGACCCGCGAGCACCGCGTTGGCGATGTTGCCCACACCCGACTGCAACGGCAGCAGGTTCTCGGGCAGCCGACCCTGCTTGACCTCGTTGGTCAGGAAGTCCAGGAGGTAACCCGCGATCGCCCGGGAATCGTCGTCGAGGGGCTTGAACGGGGTGTTGCGGTCCGCGGCGTTGGTCTCGACGACCGCCACCACCTTGTCGGCGTCCACCTTGAGCACCTTGTCACCGATCCGGTCGCCCGTGCTGGTGATGGGAAGCGCGCCACGATTCGGGGGCAGGACACCGATGGGGTAGTAGACGTCGTGCATGCCGAACAGGTCCTCGGACTGCCACGAGTTGACCTCGATGATGACCTTGTCGGCCTGTTCGAGATAGGTGCGGTTCAGACCGACCGAGGAGGAGGGCACGATGTCGCCGTCCTCGGTGATCGCGGTGGCCTCGACGACGGCGAGGTGCAGCGGGCCCAGGAAGCCCTGCGACACCTGCATCCCCATGTGTGAGAGATGGATGTCGCAGTAGTTGGTGATGCCCTTGTTGATCGCGGTGCGCATCTCGGGATCGGACTGGTAGGGCGCACGGAACGCGACGCCCCCCGTGCGGGCCAGTGCGCCGTCGAGCTCAGGTGCGGTCGAGGCCCCGGTCCACATGCCGATGCGGAATTCCTCACCCTTCTCGTGCGCAGCGTCGATGCGTGCTGCGAGGGCCTTGGGGAACTCCTTGGGGTAACCGGCCCCGGTGAAGCCCGAGAAGCCGATGTTCCAGCCGTTCTCGACCAGAGCGGCCGCGTCCTCAGCGGACATCAATTTGGAACGGAAACCCTCGTTGTGGATCCGACCTGACATTTTCCCTCCTTGGAAGTTCACGTGACAGCAAGACTAGTGCCCCAACTAGGTGCGGAGCACACGTGGGGCGAGATTGGTGCTGCTAGGAGGAGCGCCCGGGGCGGAGACTGGGCGGTGGTGAGTTTCTCACGCCCCGGACGCCGGGGTGGGCAATAGACGTCTTGTCGCTGCTCTGATAGGGCCCCGCCAGGCGGACGAACGGTGCCGGTTTCGCGAAGAATCAGCCGTGGGCGATCTCGCGCCCGGCGACGGGCCCCTTGAGGGTCAGGAGCACCGACCCGAGCCGCCCGATTGCCGAGCACGTCTCTGGCGCGTCCGGCAGCGATCCTTCGAGGATCTTGACGCGAATCGTCGTCTCGTCCTCCTCGACCACGGCGTCGATGCCGACGCACTTGGGGTCACCAGACAAGTAGTGGACGCGAATCTGGTTCTCGCCGACGACCTCGGCCTTGGACCAGTCCAACGGGCGTGGGTTCTTCAGGTCGGAACGGGGTACATCGTCGGGTGACGGGGCGGTGACGGTGCTCGACGGTGCGGGTGCGGACGTCGATTCGCCGTCGGCGCTCCCGCAGGCTGACGCACAGCAGGTGACGATCACCATGATTGTTTGTACAAGTGTCCGAGTGGAGGGCATTGTCGAAGGACCCTAGTCGTTGTCGGCTGCCTGGTACATCTCACCGATCGCGCTCCTGAAGAATGGCCCAGCGCTGTACTCAGTCGAGTCAGTCGGACCGAAAGATGTGATGGATTTGATGAGCCCAAGCCCATTTCCATTGTCGTAGTTCATCAGCCAGGGTCCACCTGAGGAGCCGCCGCCGAAGTTGCAACCCGAAATCTGGGAGAACTTGTAGAAGCCCCAGTAAAACTGGTACCGGGTGCCAGTTGTTCCCCAACAGGCCCACATAACTTCTCCTCCGTCAAGATTCAACGGGTAACCGAAGATGTCGGCATTGAACTCGTACTGGTCGCCACCCCAGATCAGACCGTGTCCGCCGACGGCATCAACGACCTTGGCGCCATTCTCGTTGGGGTAGGTGCTGACAAAGGCCACGTCCGAGTTGAAACCACGAGCATTTTCGCCGTAGTTGATCCAGTCCTGCATCGTTCGGGACGATCGGGCTGGGAAAGTGCCGTTTGGGTGCGTCCCCTTGTGGTATCCGGGAATGAATACCCAGTTTTGGTGCCATGTTCCGCCAGGACCACCATGTACACAGTGACCTGCCGTGGCGACCATGGATCGCGATCCGCTGGCAACCGCAGACGCCGAGCAGTTGTAGTCCTTGCCATCGGTGGCGTTGTGGAAGAAGACCTTCCCATTGGTATGGGAGAAATTGCTGACGGCCTCGGAAGTTTCAGGTCGGGCGGGCTGCGGCTGCGTTGGGGCAGCAGGCTGGATTGTGGTCTGTGGCCCAGGGTCGGGCTGAGGCAACTGCGAAGAATCATCAGGGGCAGGGGTCTGCGGACTCGTCACATTGAGTGGAATGGCGTTGTCCAGGCGTTCCTGTGTCCAGTAGTTCCGAAGTACATCCTCGTTCGCAGCGGACAGAGATTCGACCGCCCCGGAATCTGGGTTGTACACCTGTGCGGGCGCGGAAACTGAGCTGTTGTCGGTGACTGGGTCGAGTTGGTCTGCTGAGGCCGATTGCAGCCCGATAGTTGAGGCGAGCCCAACTGGGCCCAGCAGGGCTGTTGCCAGCGCGAGGCATGTTCGTCGGAATCTGGTATTACGAGATCTTGTGTGTGCTTCCATGTAGCGATGCTACGTGGGGTAGGACGAGGCGTCAATGGTGATTTAACCTATTGGAGTATTCCGTTCGGCAACAATTTAGTCGGACTAGGAGGTTTGTTGTCGCCATCGTCGAGAGCGGACCTCGACTTGACCAAACGGCTTCCCCGGAAGATGACTCAGGGTCGTGTGGACACCACCGAATCTACGACAGCAGGGTGAGCGGGACCGCGGCGTCTAGGCGCGGGAAGGCGATAACAGCGTCGGCCTGGGTGGCGGTCAAAGGCTTGGCGCAGTAGGCGACTCCGAGACCGGCTGTTGTGAGCATGCCGAGGTCATTGGCGCCGTCGCCGATGGCGATCGTCAGCTCCTGGGGGATGCCGGCGTCGGCTGCGAAGCGGAGCAGGTCGTGGGCTTTGACGGTTTTGTCGACGATCTGGCCGTCGACGCGACCGGTGAGTACCCCGTCGGCGACCTGGAGGACGTTGGCGTTGAAGAAGTCGAGGCCGAGTTCCTCGGCGAGGGGGGCCACGAGAGCGGTGAACCCACCCGAGGTGACCCCCACCCTCACCCCTGCCTCATGGAGGGCAGCGACGAGCTCCCGCGCGCCCGGCGACAAGGTGATGCGGGGCAGGACCTCGTCGAAGACCCGGACCGGCAGCCCCTGCAACGTCGCGACCCGCTCCCGCAGCGACTCCGCGAAATCCAACTCACCGCGCATCGCCCGTTCCGTGATCGAGGCGACGAGCTCCCCGGTGCCGGCGTGCTCCGCCAGCAGGTCGATGGCCTCCGTCGTGGTCAGGGTGGAATCCACATCCATCATCACCAGACGCGCCGGCTCCTCGGCGAGAGGACCCGTGACCACCCCGCCCGAAGCGACCTCCAGGAGTCGCAGGCGCAGCTGTTCCGGATCGTCGGTCTCGACGATGGCGTGGGCGACGTGACCGAAGGGTCGTGGCTGCCAGGCAGCCTCGAAGGGCAGGTCGACGGGCTCCGGGTTCAGGGCGATCAGGCGGGCGCGCATGGCGTCGAGGGTATCCGAATCGAAGCGAGGTGGACCGTTTCTCCCCGAAGCTGGTTGAACCGAGCCCCACGAGCTGGCTCAACCAGCTTCAAAAGGGGCTTCGACTCGGGTTGCTCGTTCCTCGCTCCCCGGCTCAACCAGCTTTGGAAGGGTGATCGTGACCCGGCTCAACCGGTTTCCAGGGTCAGGACAGCAGATCCTGCCACCAGGCAGCGAACGTGGGGCAGCGGTTCAGGACCGGGCCGAGCCCCGCTTCGGCGATCAGCAGAGGGCCGGTGACGGTCTTGATGTAGTTCGGGTCCACCTTCCCGAGCCGCTTCGATGGCGAGGTGGCAGGGCCGTGGTCAACCTGCTCGGGTCCGCCGGCCCGGGTGATGTCGCGCCGAAGACCTGTGAGCCCCTTGGCGGGAAGCAGATCGTCGCCCTTCCCGGCGTCGATGGCAGCCAGAACGAGCGCCTCGATCTCGTGCAGCACGACGAGGGGGCGGAACCGGGGGTCAGGGTAGTGGGTGTGCAGGGCGTTCATGAGATCCCGCTGGCGCTGGGCGCCACTTCCCCCGGTTCCGTATCCCGGAGCTCCCTGAGGGTACTGGTAGTAGTCGATGAGGAGGCCGACCCGGTGGGCGTGACTCGCCCCGAGCAGGCTGCGGAGTCTGATGTCGTACTGCTTCCACCCCCGCCTCCGCGATGAGCGCCGGTGGGAGTGGCCGAGGTGATGACCACGGTAGGCGTGAGCGCGAAACCGTGGGCCTGGGCAGGCGGGGCGAGCACGTCATTGACGATGACCTCCTCCGTCTGGCCTTCGACGAGGATGAAGACCTGTTTCACGGGATTCGCCCTTCTTGCGTGGGGCGTCCCCCGAGGAGATTCATCTCCCACAGGTTGCCCGTGGAGTAGTTCTCCAGGAAAGCCGTGAGGAACGCCTCGTCGGGACGTGAGGCCTCCGTGGCGCCGTCGATCCTGTCGAGGACGACGATCTCGCCCAGGTCGAAGTGGGACACCAGTGGCACCGACTGGGTGGCCAGGAGGACCCTGTGGCCGTTGCGTCCCGCGACGCGGGCCATCTCCGCGAGCAGGTCGATCGCTGCTGGGTGAAGTCCGAGCTCGGGCTCGTCCAGGACCACCGTTGCGGGAAGATCCGGCCCCAGCAACAGGGTGGCCAGGCAGATGAAACGCAGCGTGCCATCGCTGGCCTCACGCGCCAGGAAGGTGCGGTCCAGGCCCCGCTGCTTCCAACGCAGCCGGATTCGTTCCGAGGGATCGGGTCTGAGAACGAAATCGTCGAAGAAAGGCGTGACGCGACGAATGGCCGCCACGATCCGCCTGTAGTGCCCGGGGTGCTCCCGGCTGACCCTGTGGAGATAGGCGGCGATGTTCTCCGCATCGGAACGCAGGGCCAGGTCGTCGCCGACCGTCGACCATCCTTTCACGGGTGCGTGACCGGAGACGTCGTCGAAGTGGAAAACGCGACAACCCTCCAGGATGGGGCGCACGTACCTGGCGAAGTTCGGCAGTTTCCCGGAGCCCTCCGACTCGGTGATGTCACGAACCCGGCTCCGGGAACCGAAACCCAGGTTCTCGTCGTAAGGGCGGCGCCGCTCGTGTCCCGCTTGGAAGAGCAACCACTCGTGCAACTCCGCCAGGCCCGAACCGGTCATCTCGTCGGGGCGGAGCTCCACCCGGTAACCGTTCCGGTTGTCCCGCGCGTCGAACCCGGACATGAGGGTGATGAGAATGCGATCCGCCCGGGTCTGCTCACCCTCGAAGAGGAGATTGTCCACGCCCCCGCGGCGGCGCAGGTACTCCTGGAAGGAGTCATCCCAGATGCGTGACACCAGCTCCAGGGCGCTGACGAGGTTCGACTTGCCCGACCCGTTGGCCCCGATGAGCACCGTGATGTCGGTGCTCAGGTCCAGTTCGACGTGTCGAATCGATCCCAGCCCCTCCACGACAAGGTGCCCCAGCGCGGTAGTCATGCGACGAGCCTAGGCCATGCCGCGGATGCGTCGGTCATGTCATCGGGAATACTGCTCGGCGCCGCGGCCTCCCGGAGTGGGACGGGAGACCACGGCGCCGGCTCGGCAGCGATTGTCGGAAGACCTCTCAGCTCGCAGTTCCAAGGGTCACTTTCAGTTCAAGGGTTTCGCTGCCTCGGAGTACCTTCAGGGTCACCTCCTTCCCCACCTCGTAGCTGCGCACCTGCGCCACGAGGGATTCGGAACCGACCACGGGGGTGCCGTCGATTGCGGTGATGAGATCACCCTTCTGCAGCCCCGCCTGCGCGGCTGCCGAACCCTGGGTGATGTCCTCCACCTTGGCGCCGAGCTGGGTGCCGGAGGTGCCGTTGCTGGCCCGGATGCCCAGCTGCGGGTGCTTGACGGTGCCGTTGGCGATGAGTTGCTCCACCACGGACTTGACCTGGGCCGACGGGATCGCGAAACCGATGCCGATGTTGCCGGACTGGCCGGAGGACGAGCCGTTGGAGGCCAGCGACGCGATGGAGGATGTGATGCCCACCAGCGCACCGGACGAATCCACCAGTGCACCACCGGAGTTGCCGGGGTTGATGGCGGCGTTGGTCTGGATGGCGGAGGTGACCACCACGTCGCTGTCCTGTTGGCTGTTGATGTTGTTGTCGAGATCGTTGTTGTCGTTGACCGCTTGGGTCGTGACGGGCCGGTTCAGGGCGGAGACGATGCCGGTGGTCACCGTGTCGGACAACCCCAGCGGGTTGCCGACCGCCATCACCGGTTGCCCCACCTTGAGGCTGGAGGAATCCCCCCAGGACGCGACCGTCAGGTTCGACGGTGGGTTCTCGAGCTTCAGCACCGCCAGGTCGGTGGAGGGATCGGTGCCGACGACCTTGGCAGAATAGGTCTTGTCGCCGATCGTGACGCTGAGCTTGGCTCCCTGGCCCGCGCCGGAGACCACGTGGTTGTTGGTCACGATGTGGCCCTGGGCGTCGATGATCACACCGGAGCCCTGCCCTTGTTTGTCGCTGCCCTCCACCTTGATCGCCACCACGGCGTTCTTGATGGCGGCCGCTGTCGCGGTCCAGTCGGGGCTGTTCGCGGAGGGCTGCGCCACCTGGGTGGTGGTGGCCGTCGAGATGGCGCTGGGCTGGTTGCCCCCCAGGTAGTGGTTCGCGGCGATCGCGCTGCCCCCACCCACCCCGGCTGACAGCAGGGCGACGGCGACGAAACCAGCCAAGGTCTTCCGGGTCTTCCGGGGCTTTTTCGTCGCGGTTGCGGTCTGCGCCTGCGCTGGGGCCGAGGTGGCGCAGGGCCCTGCCGCTTGGCTCGCGCCGGAAGGCAGTGGGTGCGCGGCGGGGGCAGGTCCTTGGGTCATCGCCTGGGGGTTCTGGACCGTGTGGGGACCTTGAACGGCCTGGGGTCCTTGAGGACCTTGGGGATTAGAGGCGCCCGCGGGCTGGAAGGTGGGAGTGCTCTGGGCCGGCTGCTCGGGCCCGGGGGGGCTGGGCTGGCCGGCTTGGGGAATGGCCTGGCCGGGCTGCGAAACGGACTGTTGGGAGCCGGCTGCGTTCCGGAAGGGATTCCCGGGCAGACCCTCCTGGGTGTTGTGGGCCGGGTGGTTGTTCTCCTGGTTCGTCATGAGGCTCTCCTGTTCGCTTCGTTGGCTACAGGAAATAGAGAACTCCGGGAACCTGTGCGTTACCTGTGTGTTGTGTGCACGCTTCCTGTGGGCAGGTCACAGGTTTGTAAACGTCAGTTGATAGTTCCGGTCCTGGGCTACGACCCTGGTCCGACCAACCCGGGTGGCGAGCTCCCTGCGCCACGGCAGATGGGAGTTGAACACGCACCAGAGCTGCCCGCCAGGACGCAGCACCCGGGCGGCCTCGTCGAACATCCGCAGGGTGGGTTCCGACTCCTTGGCGTGCCCCCGGTGGAACGGGGGATTGGTGGCGATCACGTTGAAGCTGTGGTCGGGGAAACCGGACAGGCCGTCGGCCCAGCGGACGTCGATGTCGAGACCGTTGGCCTGAGCGGTGGCGCGGGTGGCGGCCACCGCCGACCAGGAGACATCGGTCGCGGTCGTCTGGAGCCCCCTGCGAGCCAGGACCGCGGCGATCACCCCGTTGCCGCACCCCAGGTCCAGCGCGGTCCCGTCCCTGGGATCCAGGTGGTCCAGGAGGAGCCGGGTGCCGTCGTCGATCCGGTTGCCGTTGAAGGTGGCGCCGTGCGCGACGAGGACCAGGCCGAGGTCCGGATGACGGCGGGCTTTGGGCCATTCGGTTTCGAGCTGGTTCGGTCCCCAGGCCCGCAGCACGCGGCACTTGGAACGCCCGAGACTGGCGTTGACGGCCGTGAAGTAGCGGGCCAGCACCTGGTTCATGGAGCGGTTCATGTGCTTGACCCTCGCCCCGCTGAGGAACATCACATCCGGGGCGCCCTGGACGCTGGCGCAGTGCTCGTCCAGGGCAGCCAGGGACTTCGGCAGATGCCCCCACACCAGATCCACCCCGCGCAGTTCACCGGGATGGGAGACGAGCAGGCCGGGATCGATCTCGGACACGGCCTGCGCATCACGCAGGTCGTCGCACCACACCCTCACGTCGCCGCTGCGTTCCAGGGCGGCCGTGACGAGCCCCGGGGCGTCGATGACGGCGATGGCCCCGGCCCGCTCAGGTGATTCGTCCAGGATCAGGGGGTCGACGGGATGCATGAGGAAATCCTCCCACGGCGAAGAGAAATCGACGCTGAGCCGGCGCCACTTGTGCGCGTCCCGGACCGCCACCGGATGGCCGCGGCGGCGGGCCCTCGTCCGCGGAACCTTCTTCAACGGGACCCTGTTGCCTAAGCCGTTCCTGCGGAGCGCCGGATCGTGTCCTTTCCCCGGGCGCGCACAGATCCGGATGATGTCCGTAGCGCGGCCAGGGCATGGTGGCCCCGCTCCCGATGCTGGCCTAGACTCGTGGGCGTGATCCGTTTCTGACACCGTCCACCAACCCACCCGGCCAGCCCCGTCACGAAATGGATTCCGTCATGCCCTCCGACCTGCTCACCGCTGATCTGTCCCTCCTACCGGCCCGTGCCTTCCCCGAACCGTTGCCGCGGATCATCAGAACCGACGATCTCGAACCGCTGGCCCGGCTCTACCTGATCAGCTATCCCCCGGGGATCGGGGCCGGGAGTCACGCCGAGGCCATTTCGGAGATCGCCGCTACCTTCGAGGGCGACTACGGTGTTCTCCGTCCCGGGGCCAGTCTCGTGGCCGAGGCCGGTGGCCGGCCCGCAGGGGCCGTGCTGACGGTGGAGCGTTCCATCTGGGACGAGGGACTCGAAGGGCCCTTCATCATCGACCTGTTCGTCGATCCGCAACTCCGTGGCCGGGGAATCGGGCGGGCCCTGATGACCGGCGCGATGCTCGCCTGCCGGAATGCGGGCGATGCCCAGCTGTCCCTGCGGGTGGGGGAGGGGACCTCGGATGCGGCCCACCGCCTCTACGGGTCGCTGGGGTTCCGGAGGGCCGGTTCCCCGGCGCCGCGGGAGCGGCCCTGAGGCGGGCTCGCGCTCTCTGGGGCGGTGTGGCATGTTTCCTGTGCGGTGACGAGGTCGTCGCCGAACCACGGCACCTCCCCGGACAACCTGGAACGCGTGATGCGCGAGGGGCTGCTGCCCATGTCGCGGCAGTTCGTGCACCTGTCCACGGATGTCGAGATGGCGCGGGCGGCGGGGTTGCGGCACGCGTCGCGCCCGGTCGTCCTGCGCGTCGACGCCGCAGCGGCCCACGCCGCCGGTATCCCCTTCTACAAGGGCAACGACAAGGTGTGGTTGGCCGACGAGGTGCCGCCTCAATTCGTGACCGCCCAGACCCTGACGAGCTGAGAAGATCCGCGCGGTTGCGCATCAACCAGCTGCCAACCCTCGAGACCTAGGCAACAACCCCCCACCAGAGGAATGCGCTGGCCGGTGCCCCCACCTGGTGCGCTACTGGATGCAGCTCGACCCAGAACCACATGATGCTCCAGCAGCAGAAGTCATTGAGCTGTCGGCCCTCCGGTGCCGCAAACCCGGTTTGGCGCCGTGCCCAAAGGAGGAAAGCCAAGGATCGACGGGTCCGAGTGGGAGGACGACATGATGGAACGGTCGGCCGAGCTGTTGTGGCACAGTAAGTCTCTTCAGACAGCGTGTCACGGTCACTATTTGCCAGGCAAAGGTTCCGTGAGGATTCGGGAGCAGTCAATGAGACGATACGTGCACTGGAAGGACTGAACCATGCAGATCACCCATGTCACTGCCCACAACTGGCGCAATTTCAAGAACCTCGACTTCGCAGTGGAGGATCGCCTGCTGATTGTCGGACCAAACGCAGCGGGTAAGTCGAATCTGCTTGACCTCTTCCGCTTCCTGGGTGACATCTCCCGGCCGGGCGGTGGTTTGGCGGCGGCCCTTGAAGCACGCGGTGGCTTGTCAAGGGCACGTTGCCTGTTCGCCCGAAACAACCACAAGGGCGAACTCGCCATCATGGTTGATCTGCGCGACGGGGAAGATGAATGGCGCTACGAGTTGGCGATCAAGGGGAAAAAGGGCGGCCACAACCGCCCCATCGTCGTTCGCGAGATCGTCACCCGCAACGGCAGGGAGTTGCTGTCCCGCCCGGACGCCAATGATGACCGGGACCCAGATCAGCTCACCCAGACGCACCTGGAACAGATCTCCGCCAACCAGGAGTTCCGGCCCATCGCCGAGTATTTCGCCAAGGCCAACTACTTCCACCTGGTGCCCCAGATGATCCGTTACCCCCAAGCGGGCGGGGCGAGCCCTCGGGTATTCGGCAGTTCCATGATCGCGGACATGAACGCGACGCCGGTCCGCACCAGGCAGGCGTGGTTCCGGCGCATCGAGCAGGCCCTGCAGTCGGCGGTTCCAGGATTCGAAACGCTGCGACTGGAGGTGGACAAAGCAGGACAGCCACACCTGATTGCCGGATACCGCAACTGGCGCAGGAACCCGTCGGAGCAGAACGAAACCGACTTCTCTGACGGTACCTTGCGCCTGATCGGAATCCTGTGGACCATCATCAGCTCTCCTGCCAACGGCGGAGTGCTGCTCCTGGAAGAGCCGGAACTCTCGCTCAACGCGGCTGTCGTGCAGAAGCTGGCCTCGCTTCTGGCGATGGCCCAGCGCGGGACCAGCATGCAGGTGATCCTCTCAACCCACTCCCCGGAGCTGCTCGACGACGAAGGCATTCGCCCAGGGGAAGTTCTGGTGCTGCAGGTGACCAGCGACGCCACGGTCGCCAACCAGCTCTCCGAGATCGCCGAGGTAGAAGCTCAGATCAGCGCCGACCTTCCCCTGTCCGAAGTGGTGGCGGAGCTGATCAACCCAGGCGACCTGACCGGTCTCATCAAGGCCGCGCGGCGGTAGCCATGCACGTCGTGGTGGAGGGCGATTCCGACAAAGCAGTCGCGAGGCGCGTGGTGGAGTTTGCTGGAAGGCAAGTGCACCATGTGACCGTTACCCGGGGAAAGACTAAGCTTGACGCAAAGCTGGCCAACTATTCGAGGGCCGCCCGTGACCAGCCCTGGGTGGTGTTCCGGGATTCGGACAACCAATGCCCCGTGAGCCTGCGCCAAAGACTGCTGACGGGCATCCCAGATAACCCGTTGTTCGCCTTGAGGATCGTGCACACCATGACCGAGGCATGGCTGATGGCAGACAGACTCGGATTCAGCCGTTATTTCGCGGTCTCGTCCGACACGGTTCCCGTTGATCCCGAAGCCAAACCACACGCCAAGCAGACGCTCCTTCACCTCTGCCAGCGCAGCCGCAGCCGCGGCATCCGGGAAGAGGTTGTGCACGGGCAAGCACACCCAGGCCCGCTGTTCGTGGAGCATCTGACCGAGTTCGCATCCCGCCACTGGGACGTTTCCGCCGCCGCTCAGAGCTGCCCGTCTCTGCAACGAGCCATCACCGCCATCCAGGCGCTACCAAAGGCTGGCCAACGATAAACGAATCCGAGCGGGAGGACGCCATGATGGAGGGCTCTGAGCGTGGCTGGCCGCTTGGCGCCGGACCGATCTTGAGGCGGGCCGGGCGTCGCTGGATGACCTGGTGCTGCACGACGAGTTTCTCCACGCCCTGTGCCTGTTCCTCGACCTCCACGACTACGACCAAGGACCCGTCGGTCATCAAGCCTCCCGATTCGCTGATCGTCCAGCGGGGATGCAGGAAATGGGCGAAGAAGGACGCCGACGGCGAAATCGTCCAGCCTGAGGAGAAAGAGGAGCGATCTCGCCGCCGATGCTGGGTCACGCCAGGCGCAGGTCCTTGGCCTTGACCGCAGTGACCTCCTCATGGGTCGGTGCGTAGGCACCCGCGCGCTGGACCGTCAGGCCCGACGTGATCGTCGCCCGGTGCAGCGCCGGCATGACGTCGTCCCAGCCCGCGGACCGGAGCCGGACCTTGGCCTCACGGTCACCGAGCAGGTCGGCATCGAGCAGGCCCGAGATGAGGCCACCCATGAACGAGTCGCCGGCGCCGACGGTGTCGACGACATCGGTGGTGAGAGGGTCGATCACCAGCATGTCGCGCTTGGAGGCGAGCTTGACGTAGATGCCCCACGGGCCGCGGGTGACGATGACCAGGCTCGGACCGAGCTTCAGCCATTGCCGCATGACCTCCTCGACGGGGGTGTTCTCGCCGTAGAGCCACTCAAGATCTTCGTCGGAGACCTTGACGACATCGGCCAGCGCAACGAGCTCCTCGACGCGGCCGCGCGACTTGTCGGGGGACTCCATGATCGCTGGACGGGCGTTGGGGTCGTAGGAGACGGTGCCGACCTGCGACATTGCGCGAGCCGCCTCCAGGACCTGGGTGCCTCCGGGCTCAAGGGTTGCGGCGAGGCTGCCGGTGTGGAGGTGGATGATCTCGTCCGGGGTGGGCAGCGGCGGTACTTCCCACGACAGGTCGAACTCGTACTCGGCGCTGCCGGCATCGTTGAGGCGGGCGTACGCGAGCGATGTCTTGGCGGCTCCGTCGCTGCCGGGCACGATCCCGACGCCGTGGTCGGCGGCGTAGTCCTCGATCAGTTTGCCGTGGTGGTCGCGTCCCCACCAGGCCCCGATCAGGGCGGGCCGGCCGAGGCTGGTGATGACGCAGGCGACGTTGAGGGGGCTGCCGCCGACGTACTCACTCGTGGTGCCGTCGCGGATGACGACGTCGATGAGTGCCTCGCCGAGGCAGAGGACGGGCTTGGATTGAGTCATGAGGACCTCCTTGTCGGTCGGCTACTTGTTGAGGCCGAGCTTTTCTTCCATCTCCTCGAGTGGAATGCCCTTGGTTTCCGGCATCTTGGTCAGCACCCAGACGAGTTGACCGAACATGCAGACCAGGAAGATGGAGAACGCCCAGCCGCCGCCCCAGGCGCCGATGATCGGCGGGAACGCGTAGGTCGTGATCGCGGCGAACACCCAGTGGGTCAGCGAGCCGAGGGACTGGCCGAGGCCGCGCACGCGCGTCGGGAAGATCTCGGAGATGAACACCCAGATCACCGACCCTTGACCGAAGGCGTGCGCCGCGATGAACACCAGGAGGCCGATCAGCACCAGCGTCGACGAGGTCGAGTTGAAGTGGCCTTGGAACATGAACATGACAGCGGTCAGGAAGCCCATCGAGACCAGGTAGCCGATGGAGCCGACGATCATGAGGGAGCGACGACCGATGCGGTCGATGACGGTCAAGGCGGCCATTGTCGCGACCAGGTTCATCAGGCCGACGCCGACGGACATGAGCAGGGCCGCGTTGTCGTCGGCCCCCGCCTGTTTCATGACCTCGGGGGCGTAGTACAGGATCGCGTTGATGCCGGAGAGCTGGTTGAACATGGCGATGAAGAACGCCAAGGCGATGACCTTGAAGTAGCGGCGCGTGAAGAACTGGCTCAAGGTGGCCTGCGACCCGGCCGCGGCGAGCTGGTCACGGATCTCCTGGATCTGCTCGTCGGACTCCTCGACGGTGTTGCAGAGGCGACGGCTGATGGCGATCGCTTTCTCCTCGTGGCCTTTGGCCATGAGCCAGCGTGGCGTTTCGGGAACGGCCACCAGGAACACGAGGAACAGCACCGACGGAACGACCATCACGCCGAGCATCCAACGCCACGCGATCTGCGGGTCGTGGACGATCTGAGCGACGATGTAGTTCGACAGATAGGCCACGAGGATGCCGAGGACGATGTTGAACTGGACGAGGCCGACGAGGCGGCCGCGGACTTTCGCCGGGGCGATCTCCGCGGTGTAGATCGGCGCGCACACCGATGACAGGCCGACGCCGAGGCCGCCGACGAACCGGAAGGTCATGAGCACCAGGTGGCTGGGTGCCAGAGCCGTTCCGAGGGCGCCGAGTACGTACAGGATGCCGATGAAGAACAGCAGCTTGCGGCGGCCGAAGTAGTCGGCGGAGCGACCACCGACGAGCGCGCCGACGATGGTGCCGACGGTGGCGATGGCGACGGTGGCGCCGAGGCCCCCGTCGTCGAGGTTGAACTGGACTTTGAGTGCGGCGTTGGCTCCGGAGATGACGGCGGTGTCGAAACCGAAGATCAGGCCGCCGACGGCGGCGACAATGGCGCTGCGGATGACGAGCGAGCTCGCCTTGGCGGAGACTTGTGCGCTGTTGGACATCGCGACTCCTTGTTCTCGAGTTGGACGGAAGCGGGTACAGCGATAGAGGTGGTCGGAACACCACTTTGCTCCGGTCGTTCAGTGACGAACCTGCGTTTTCAGAGAAGCGTAGTCCGGACGGCGTGACGCTGGATGGGAAGGTGAAAAATTCCCCACTGTGAGACGCGACTAGGTGTGATGTCCAGCAAGGTTGTTCGGTCTGGTGATGGGCGGAGCCGGTGGTGATTGCAGGTGTGGACCTGCTCGACGGTGACGCCTCGCTCATGGGACCAAGCCACAGCATTGCGCACGACCTCGATGGCCGTCTCCTCAGGTCTGGCCGTCCCGGGCCTTGACGCAGACGACGCGGGAGCGGGCATCGATCACGGTGCGCCGGGGCACGTCACCACGATGGCCGTGCGTGGGATGGGCCACTTGTCCTCGACGATCAACCGAGCGAGCCCGGGGCGTGGGGACAGCGTTGGCATGGATAGCGTGGGACACCGGAAGCCCTCTCGTTGTGGTGCTGGTCCCCCAGACAGCTCCACTCCGCCACGGGAGGCCTTCCCCGATCCACAGCTCAAACAGATTCATCGCACCGACCCGGCCAACGTGCCTGGACATCACACCTAGAACGTCGTCGTGTTCGTGTTGCTCATGAATGCGCCGTGGCCGGTGGTCGTGTTCCAACAGGTCATGCCCGCCAGCTCGGATGCGCACGTGTAGTCGCTGTGATAGACGACGGTGCCGTACGGCACCACTTGTGGGGGAGTTTCCGGTCTTTGGAAAGCGGGGCCCTGTTCTTGGACTTGATCGTGGGCTCCTCCAGGCCGGGAGAGTCGCTCGTGGACATCTCAACCCACCATTTCGGTCCTGCGTGATCGCGACCATGAGGCATGTCCGTGACGTAACTGTCTATCCCGCAACCAACGTACGAGTGCTGGTCGGAGAAATCGCAGCCGATGTTTTCCGCCGGGTTGATTATCGTCGCCACATCCTGATGGACGGCGGTGACCGGGGTTGCATTCTCGGGACGTGGGCCACCGGCCCCTGGGTAGGCGCCGGGAATCTGCACCGGCGTCCGGGCAGGGCTGGGAGCCGGGGTTGGTGATGGTGTCGGGCCCGGTGACTCGGAAGCCGTCGTTGAGGTGGTCGTCGTGGCATCGGGAACCGGCGCGATCGGTGGATTGCAGCCGACCAGTAAACCTCCGGTCAGTGCCGCGGCGACAAACAGATTCGGACGACGGCGGAAGTGCTGAGGTATGGTCTTCTCCTGGTCCTCGTTGTTCCGGTGGGATCTGCGATACCACGTACCCTGCCACGCGAGGGTCCGCGGGGAACAGCTTTTCAGGTTGAACACACGCGCGGTGCTTCCGGATGTCGCCGCGCGTCGTCGGCGCCGACCGAAAACTCCCGGTTGCACGGCACTCAACCCGGATTTGACCGAAAAGGCGAGCAGGGCGGTTGAATGCTGTATAACCGGGGAAACGCCCGAGAGACACGGCCGAGATCGGGAACGGAAGCATCGTGAAAGCACAGCGCCCCGGGCCTTGAGGGGCCGAGGCGCTGCACGTGGGCTTTTCGGTGTAGTTCCCGTCTGTTGTTATCGGCTCGGGGAACCCTCTTGGGCCAGTGCGTCCATGAGGTCGATCATGAACTCGGTGTCCTCCCTTTCCAGACACTCCCAGCCTTGCGGGGCGCCCAGAGCGGTGAGCAGATCCTTGTTGGCGGGGTCGGCGCTCAGCTGTTCCAGGCCTTTCCAGATCGGCTCCACGAGATGCGCGATTTTGGGGTTGGCGAGGAGACTGCTGCGCACCACGTAGATCCGGCTCCGGATCAGTTCCCGAAGTTGCATCTTCACCATCGATGACAACTCTTCATAGGCGTTTTGCGGGAAGAACCCTACCGGCGCCTGCCCCTGCATGACTGCTTTCGCGACGAGTACGGGGTTTGGCCTGAGGGACACTTCGATATCCGAATAGGCGAGGTTCGCGGGCTCCAGGAGAATACGGCAGATTCTCTCGACGTCGGGGGCCTCGGTGGCTGCTGCGGTCAGTGGAGCCGTCAGATCCGTGACCTTCTGGATATCGCTGTTGGCCGCAACCACCACGGTGGCTTCCTTCGCCATGCCACTGGCCCAGGCAACAGGAAGGTATCCCTTGTTCCGGACCAGGTATGCCGTATCCGCTGCGTTTGCATAGACGAGGTCGGCCCTGTTTTCCTCAAAAGCTGCGTGCAGGTCGGCGAAGTCCGTGTAGGCGGTAGGGTGAAAGGCCTCCTCCGTAATCCGCTGCAACTTGGTGTTGAAAATGAACCAGTCCGTGACATTCTGGATGTTCACGTCAGGACTGATGGCGAACTGCAACGTCATTTCAGCGCCCCTCGGCCTTCACCATTTCCGCGTACAGTTTTTCAATTTCAGACACCTTGTCCCGCGACGGCTCGCGTCGCACGGAGGTGTGCCCGACGATCTCGCCGCCGCGCACTTTCGGGATCACGGTGGCGTAGACCCAGTAGTAGCCGCCATCGGCCCGGAGATTCTTCACGTATCCGCTCCAGCGCTTGCCCTGCTGGACGGTGGACCACAGGTCCGCATAAGCGGCCCGGGGCATGTCCGGATGGCGCAGGATCGCGTGGGGAGCCCCGATCAGTTCTTCCTTGGTGAATCCCGACATGATCACGAACGCCTCGTTGCACGTGGTGATCATGCCGTCCCGATCGGTTTGCGACACGATCAACTCGCCTGTCGGAAAGCGGGTCTCCACGTCGGTGACCACCACCTGACGGCTGCTTCCGTCGTAGTAGGTCCACTGCGTGGCCTGCCCCGGGCAGGTCATGTCCCCCAGCGTTTTCATGCGAGTTCGCGGGCGAGGTCTTTGGCAGTCGCCTTCATCTCGAAGAGGATCATGCCGAGCTTTGCGTAGCCGTTCGAAATGCCGATCAGGACGGCCTCGGGACCGGCTGCGATGTGGACGATGTAGCCGTCGCTGCCCTTCACGAGGACCTGCTCCAACTCGCCGCGCTTCAGTTCGCTGACGGCGCGGGTTCCGGTGGCCAGCGCGGCCGCGCCCATGGCGGCGACGCGGTCCTCGTCGGTGCCTCCCGCCAGGGCCGATGCGATGGGCAGGCCATCGAGGGTGACGAGAAGTGCACCCTCGAGGTCGGGGGTGAGGGCGACAAGCCTTTGCAGGTGTTGATGAATCTGATCAATCCTCGACATGGTCTTCCTTTGGTTTTGCGGTCCGGTGCTGGTGTCCAGCGCCCTGAGCGGTACGGTCATATTAGAAGTTTGGCGATGGAACTGGATGGTTGTCAAAAGTTTAAAGCTCCGCTTTAGTGGCGTCGTCGAAAGTCACTGGTCTTCTTGGGGGAAAGAGGCTTGGTTCGCTTGCCTGAGATGCGCTGGAAAAATGTTCTGGACTGTTGAGAAGTCGGCGAGTGATGTGCATCTGTTGTGCGCGTTTCGCGGAGGTGGTGCCGGCGAGGAGTTTCTCCGGGAGTGTGGATGGTAGATCGAGCGGGTGGTTGGATCGGGGTTGGCGGCGATCGGCTGGAACGCGTCCGCCCGAGGCTTGATATTTGCAACAGCGAATCATAGATTCGCTGTTGCAAAGATTGGAGGTAGACCGATGAACCGATCTCATCGCCTGGCGGCGGCCTGCGGGGCCTTGCTGCTGGTTTCCGTGTGCGGTCCCGTCCTGCCCGCCGCACATGCGGATGAACCCGCGCCCAAGGTCCTGCTGATGCTGGATTCCTCGGGGTCGATGAAGGACGCGGACCCGTCCGGCGGAACCAAGATGGATGCCGCGAAGAAGGCCCTCACGCACGCCCTCGACTCCGTGCCCTCGAACGCCGAGGTCGGGCTCAGGGTCTACGGAGCCGACGTCGATGGCAACGGCGCCCAGGGTTCCTGCACCGACTCCCGGCTGGCCCATCCCGTCGGGGCCCTGGACAAGGCGGGCCTGACCAGTGCGATCAACCAGTTCCAGCCCCGCGGTAACACCCCCATCGCGTACGCGTTGAAGGAAGGGGTGAAGGACCTGGGCGACAGTGGCAAACGCCACATCATTCTCGTCTCCGACGGGGAGGAGACCTGCTCGCCCGATCCCTGCCAGGAGATCCGTGAGCTGATCGCGGGTGGTGTGAGCCTCCAGATCGACACCGTCGGTTTCGGCGTGGGGGACAAGGCCCGCCAGCAGCTGGCGTGCGTGGCCGAGGCCGGTGGCGGCAGCTATTACGACGCGAAGGATTCCAAGTCCTTGGATTCGAGCCTTCAGCGGCTCGGTGCCCGCACAGCGCGTGGCTTCACCGTTGCGGGCACCCCGGTGCAGGGGACGGACATCCCCGCCGGTGCGCCGGTGCTGGCCCCCGGGCAGTACACGGACGTCTCCGTGGCCTCCAGCGAGAAAACCGAGAAGTACTACAAGGTGAGGCGGAGCCAATCCGGCTCCACGCTGCGCGTGAATGTTCTCACCCGTATGCCGAACGCCCGTTTCTTCGACTCCGCCAAGCGTGGCTCTTGGGCCTGGGCGTTGAAGACCATGGACGACGACACGTGCGCATCCGAGAGCAGCAGCGGTCTCGACAGCGGCAACACCGGGGTCGTGGTCGGGCAGACGCTGGTCGCGCTACCCACGGATCCCAGGAATCCGGCGTCCAAGGGAGCGAGTGATCAGGCCTGCGCCGACGCCAAGGAGTTCTACTTCAAGGTGGAGCGCCTGCCCGGTTCCGGCGAGGCGAATCCGATCGAGATCCGAGTGATGGAGGAGGCGCCCGTGGAGAACGCCGACCAGCTTCCGACCGGGGTGCAGGAGGTGCCCTCGGGTGACTCCGAGGGGGTCAGTTCGCCCGCGACGGACAACGTTACCTCGGTGCTCGGCGGGGCAAGCTTCAACGATGCCCTCGAGGTGGCTCCCGGCACCTACAGCGTCGAACTGGTGCCCGGGGAGATGGCTTTCTTCAAGACCCCCATCAAATATGGCCAGAGCGGGATCTTCGCCCTCGACGGTCTCGAACTCTCTTCGGATGTCATTAGGGATTCTGGTCTGACGGACCACGTCGCCGTCTCCTCCGCGGTCTACGCGCCGGACTTCAGTCGAATGGATTCGGCATCCAGCGACGAAACCATGTTCTTCATGAGAGAGACTGGCGCGTACCCCAACAATGCTCCGCTCATCAATCAGGTGCCGGAGGTGCGCTACCGGAACCGTTGGGATTCCCCCGAGATGCACTACACCAGCCGGGGTTTCGCGATGGAGGGCTACTACTACTACGCGGTCGCGCTGGGGCATGAAACGTTCCTGAAGGGGCAGCCCGCGAACGTCAAGTTCTCGCTCGCCGTCTCAGGTGAGGCGACCGGGCAGTCCGGTAACGCCCAGGTGAGCGAGGTTCCCCAGGGCGAATCCAGCGGCACCGATTCCGGTCAGGGGAATCTTTTCGGGGATTCCACCAAGCTGGCGCTGTTCGGGGCCGGCGGCGCCTTGGTGGTGCTCGGCGGCGGAGGCGTGGCCTACGTGCTGCTGCGGCGCCGCAGCTGACCGGGAAACTCCACGACGGTGGCTCCGGAACGCCCGGAGCCACCGTCGTTTCGTTCCGGTTTTTCAGTGCACGTACCAGAGGACCAGCAGGATCACCCCACCGAGGAGCAACAGCGCAGAGGTGGCGAGCAGCACCCGGTCCGCGACACGACGTTTCCCCCTGCGTTTCCCGGGGGCGGGGACATCTGCTGGTGGGAGCGTCGCCAGCGCCCGTGTCGGCGGCGGGGCCGGGGCGGACGTGTGTGCGGGTTGGAGCGGGCCGGTCGGGGGAGTCTGTTGCTGGGGCGGGGGAACCGCTGAGGCTGGCTGCCGGGGCTGACCGGTCGGTGGGGAAGGCGGTCGCGGGGTTCCGGGAGTCACCGGGGAAGGGGCGGGATGCTGAGGGGACGTCGGTCCATGCGTCCCGGGGCGGCGGGACGTCGTCGTTGGTTTTTCAGAATTCAGCGGCTCCAGTTGCTGGAACACCTCGACGTCCCCGGCGGCGTCGTCCTGCCAGGCCAGTTCCGGGGCCTCCAGGCGTCGCAGGGCCTCCGGTATGCCCGGCCGCGCCTCGGGGCCGGGGGCAGTGAGGTCGCGGATCAGCGACCAGAGGCTCGCGGGGACGCTGTCGGGGGTGCCGTTGTTGAGGTCGATGTCGCGGGGACGGGCGCCGGTGAGCATTGAAGCGGCCACCATGCCGGCCGCGAACATGTCGACCGCGGGGGTCACGTCCCCGAGGGCCATCAGCTCGGGGGCCAGGTATCCGGGGGTGCCGTGAACCATGCCGGTTTCGGTGAGGCGTGGCCCGGTGAGGTCGACGGCGATCCCGAAGTCCGTCAGGTAGGCGTGGGGGCGTCCGGTTCCGGTGGCATCCAGGAGGATGTTCGCCGGTTTGACGTCGCGGTGCACCAGGTGGGCGGCATGTACGGCCTGGAGGCCGGACAGAAGCTGTCGCAGGATCTCGGCTGCGAAGCGGGGAGGCAGGGATCCGTGGTCGCTGATCAGTGTCGCGAGTGAGCCCCCGGCGACGATGCGCATGGTGAACAGCACCTGGTTGTCCTCGCCGATCCAGCCGAGCGGGGCGATCACGTTCGGATGGTTCACCCTGAGTCCCTGTTCGCGGACGAAACGAAGCAGGGCCGAGGCGTCCGACTGCCGCAGCACCTTGGCGGCCACGACCCGGTTCAGTTTCAGGTCACGGGCGCGCCACACAGCACCCATGCCGCCCTCACCGATCAGGTCGATCAACTCGTAGCGTCCTCCGAAGACCTCACCCATGTTTGGCGGCGATCTTCAGCAGGCGGGCGAGTTCCGGGGCGGTGGTGAGCTCGGCGAGTCGCAGCAACTCCTCCGCGGGGGCCGCGTTGTGCAGTTCCCTGGCGGCTGGGTTCATGGAGGTGGAGATCGTGGGCGTGGCCTCCCGGATCTCCTTGAGGCGTTCCGCGCGCTGTGCCGTGGTCAGCTTCGGGGCCTGCTGGGCCAGCTCGGCGAGCGCCTGCAGACGTCCCAGCACCGCAGGGTTCCCGATCTTGGCCCGCTGCCCGGATAGCAGCTGCGACATCATGGGGGCCGACAGTCCCAGGACCTGGGCCAGGCCTGCTTGGGTCAGTTCCAGGTCGCCCCGGATGCGTCTCGCGATGTCGGCGAGCGGCTCCCCGTAAAGCTGTCGTTGTCGTGCCAGGTTTTCCTCGATCGCCATCTCGCCTCCTTCGCCGACATCCTACGGGACGGACAATCGGCGGCGTTTCCCGGTTTGCCGGGACGCATCGGGTCCCGGCGGCCGGGGTGGTGGGCGTCCCGAGGGTCAGCGATGGAGGCGGCGGAGGAGGCACACCGCCACGGGAAACAGCAGCAGCCAGAAACCCGAGGCCGGCATGAGAACCACCCCAGTCAGTGTCAGCAGACCGAAGAGCACGATGAAGGACCACGGGATCGCCACCCCCGAGCGTTCCAGCCGTGTGGCGAGCAGGCCGATGGCGATCAATGCGAATCCCGTCACCAGGAACCAGAAGATCCGACCGTGGGCGGGCTGGGTGTCCCAGACCCCGATCAGGCCCGCGTCCGCCGCGTCGAGCAGAACCCGCCACCCGACGACGATGCCGAAGAGATTGTGGATGATTCCGATGATGACGAGGCTCCAGCCCACCAAGGGAAAAATTTTTGATTCCATGATCAAAAATTAGCACGGGGTGGGTACGATTGCTGCCGTGGGAAGGCCGTCGAAATTCAACGAGGAGACGCTGCTGGATGCTGCGCTGACGGTGGTCGCCCGGGACGGGAAGGCCGCCACCACGGCTGACGTCGCGGCCGCCGTGGGGGCCAGGGTCGGGTCGCTCTACTACCGGTTTGCGAACCGGGAGGTGCTGATGCTGGCGTTGTGGGTGCGCAGCATCAGGCGGTTCCAGATCGATTTCCTGGCTGCCGCCGGGTCGTCCGGGGATCCCGGGGAGGCGCTCGCCGCGGCCGCCGTCGCCATTCCCCGTTACTGTCGCGAGCATCCCGGCGAGGCCAGGTCCTTGACGCTTTTCCGTCATGAGGAGGTGCTGGCGCGCCTGGAGGCCGGTGACGACGAGCTTGCCGCCTGCCCCGGCGACCTGCGGGAGGCGGTCCGGGGGCTCAACGACGAGGTCCTGGCGGTGATGGCGGACTTGACCCGGCGGCGTTTTGGGTCCTTGGAACCCCTGGAGCTGGTGCGGATCGCGGTCCAGCAGACCACCTACGGCCTGGTGCGTCCCTTCCTCGGGGCAGGCGCTGGGCCGATGCCCGCCTGGCTGGACGACGTGGTGGCGGCCATGGTTCCCGCGGCCCTGGCGGTCGCGGATCGCCCGGGATGGTCCGAGGGATGTGGGTGACGCCGGGCGCCTGTCCAATTGCCGGACGCCAGCGCTGTGGCGCAGGCGGTTGACTGTAAATGCTGGCGTTCGTCTGCGTCGGGTGGGCCGGCGGATTGCGGGAAGACCGGTGAACCGGGGTGGGGCGGGCGGTTCTCCGGGAAAGGCCGAGCCCCGGTGCGGACACCGGGGCTCGGGTGATGTGATTCTTGTGGCGGAGGATACGAGATTCGAACTCGTGAGGGCGTGAACCCAACCCGCTTTCCAAGCGAGCGCCATAGGCCTCTAGGCGAATCCTCCGCGGGGAACCCTACCCGAGGACCCGGGACTGGGCAAACTCGGCCGGTCTCAGTGGTGGAAACCGGACTGCCTGGTGATCGCCGGCATGGGGGCCGTCAGGGCGTTCAGGTGGTCGACCTCACAGCGGAGGTCGTCGAGGAAGGCGTGGGCCAGGTCGTGGCTGAAACCGTTGCGGACCACGACGCGCTGCACCAGCTCGTTGGCCAGGTCATCGGGTAGGGGATAGGTGGGCACCAGCCACCCCTTCATCCGCAGCCGGTCGGAGAGGTCGTGCAGGCCCCAGTTGCGGCCGGGGCGTTGCGTGAGGCGCCAGGCGAAGACGGGAATGTCGGTGCCGTCGCTGCACAGCTCGAAGTCGTCCATGGCGCCGATCTCGCCTGACAGGAAGGTGGCAACCGACCGTGACGTCTCGTGGACGCGCCGGTACCCGTCGAAACCGAGCCGCAGGAACAAGTAGTACTGCAGCAGCACCTGCGATCCGGGGCGGGAGAAGTTCAGCGCGAAGGTCGGCATGTCGCCTCCCAGGTAGCTGACCCGGAACACCAGATCCTCGGGCAGGTCGTCGGCGGTGCGCCACACCACCCACCCCAGACCCGGGTACACGAGCCCGTACTTGTGTCCCGAGGTGTTGATGGAGACCACCCGTTCCAGCCGGAAGTCCCATTCCAGGTCCGGCTGCAGGAAGGGTGCCACCATGGCCCCCGACGCGCCGTCGACGTGGATCTTGACGTCGAGTCCGGTTTCGGCTTGGACACGGTCCAGGGCGGCCGCGATCCCGGCGACCGGTTCGTAGCGCCCCGTGTAGGTGATTCCCATGATCGCGACCACACCGATGGTGTTCTCGTCGACGTAGTGCTCCAGGTCGTGGCCGTCGAATATCGGATGTTCCCGGCTGACCGGCACGTAGCGCGCCTCCACGTCCCAGTAGTTGCAGAACTTCTCCCAGCACACCTGCACGGCGCTGGACATCACCAGGTTGGGGCGATCCGCGGATTTCCCGGCGGCGCGGCGGGCCTGCTGCCAGCGACGCTTCAACGCCAGGCCGCCCAGCATCGCCGCCTCCGACGATCCGATCGTCGAGGTTCCGATCGTGTGTTCCGGGTCGGGGGAGTGCCACAGGTCCGCGAGCATTCGCCAGCAGCGGGTCTCGATCTCCGCGGTGCGGGGGTACTCGTCCTTGTCGATCATGTTCTTGTCCGCCGACTCCAACGCCAGGCGGTTGGCGTGATCGTCCATCCAGGTGCCGACGAAGGTGGCCAGGTTGAGGCGGGCGTTGCCGTCGAGCATCGCCTCGTCGTGGACGATCTGGTAGGCGGTTTCCGGCAGCGACTCGCCCTGGGGCAGGCGGGTGCGCGGCAGCTCGGTGGCCTCACCCGGCCGGGCGAAGAGGGGATTCAACTCCACCTGGCGCGTGCCGGCGGATGCGGTGCGGTGGGGGTGTGACGGGCTCATGGCCACCTCGATTCGTTCCGGCGAGGGGTCTGACCCTCGCATGCTCCGGGGATGAACCGATCCTGCCTCACCGAGCCAAAGACGTCCCGGAGCCGGGGATCAGAGCACCATGGCAGCCACCCAGCCCGCGGCCAGCAGCGGCAGGTTGAAGTGCAGGAAGGTGGGGATGACGGTGTCGCGCATGTGGTCGTGCTGGCCGTCGGCGTTCAGGCCTGCGGTGGGGCCGAGGGTCGAGTCGGAGGCGGGGGAACCCGCGTCGCCCAGCGCTCCTGCCGTGCCGATGATGGAGACGGTGGCCAGGGGTGAGAAACCCAGCGCCACGCACAGCGGGACGTAGATCGCGGTGATGATCGGCAGGGTGGAGAACGACGACCCGATGCCCATCGTCACGAGCAGACCGACCAGGAGCATCGCGAAGGCCGCCATCGCCTTGTTGTCGCCGAACAGTCCGGCGGTGGCCTGGACGAGGGGTTCGACCTGCCCGGAGGCCTTCATCACCGACGCGAAACCCTGCGCGGTGATCATGATGAAACCGATCAACGCCATCATGCGCATCCCCGAGGTGAACACCTCGTCGGCCTCCAGGCGTCGCACCACGCCCGTCGCGATGAAGACGAACAGTCCCACCAGGGCGCCGACGAGGAGCGGATCGGCCTTGGAATTGGTGATCGTCAGCCACGACTGGATGATGAAACTGGCGCCAATCGCGACCACGGCGACGACCACCTTCGGTGTGCTCACCTCCGTCGGGGCAGCGACGTCGACCTTCGCGTCGGGGTCGTAGTCGCGGGGCTTGCGGTAGGTCACCAGGACCGCGATCAGCAACCCTGCGACCATGCCGAGCGCAGGAATGCCCATGGCCACCATCACGTTGACGCCGTCGACATCGAGCCCGGCCTTCGCGATGTTGCCCAGCAGGATGTCCTCCAGGAAGATCTTCCCGAACCCGAGCGGCAGATACATGTAGGTGGTGACCAGGCCGAAGGTGATGATGCAGGCCACGGCGCGACGGTCGAGTCGCAGCTGGGTCATGATCGCCAGCAGCGGCGGGATCAGCAACGGAATGAACGCGATGTGCACGGGAACCAGGTTCTGGCTCATCACGGCCATCGCTGCGATACCCGCGAGCATGCCCCATTTCACCCAGAACACGGTTTTCTGTCCGGAGCTCTGACTGTCGAGCCGGCGGATGAGGGAATCGGCGAGCAGCTGCGTCAAACCGGAGTGGGCGACGGCCATGGCGAAGGCCCCGAGCAGGGCATAGGACAGGGCGATGCGCGCGCCACCGGCCAGACCCTCCTGGAAGGCGACCATCGTCGCCTCCAGGCCGATCCCGGAGAGCAGGCCACCTGCCAGCGCCCCCAAGAACAGCGACAGGACGACATGCACCCGGAAGGTGGCGAGAATCAGCATCACGAGGACTGCAGCGACAACGGCATTCATTTCAGAACCCCTCAAACGGCGATGGTAGGAGCTTAAAGGGTGTGCTGCACCTGAAACTGATCGACTCGAGGTCACCCCGGCCAAGTTGGTTGAGTCGGTCTGTGAGCGTCAGCGAGTGGGTCGTGTCGAAACCATAGTGTCCTTGAGGTCGTCTTCGGGGTTCTGCCTCATGTACACTCATGCGTGGTTCCTCGCGCGGCGGTACTCTCGCCCAATTCCCCCAGGGCCGGAAGGCAGCAAGGGTAAGTGAGCTCTTCCGGGTGCGCGAGGGGCCTTTTCTTCTGTCACGGGATGGTCAGCGATTCCCCAGCTCCAGCCGACCCCAGGACCGCGTCGTGAGGATGGTTCCCGCGAGGCCCGCCGCCAGTGGGAGCAGTAGGGCGAGGGGCGGTGTGTTGCCGCCCGGGGTGGCCCACAGGATGGGGGCCGCCCACGGGATGAGATCCCCGATGCCGAGACCGATGGCCAGGTTGGTGACGATCACGATCCCCAGGGCGGCCGCGATCCCCGCCAGGTAGCCGCGTCCGAGGGTCGCGAACCACGCCATGGGCAGCGCGCCGGCCCCGAGGAGTACACCGACCAGGGTGATGGCTCCCGCGCAGCCCACAGCCCCGGTGACGGGCAGGCCCAGGCAGATGCCCGCCAGGGCCGTCAGTGCGCCGGAGGCGACGGCCAGCGCCGCGGACCATGCGGCGATGACGAGCAGTTTCGCCAGAGCGATCGTGCCCGGGCCGACAGGAAGGGCGAACAGACCCACCACGGTGCCATCGGTGAACTCCCGGCCCACCAGCCAGGACGCGACGATCCCGGCGGCGAGCAGGACGGCGACCCCGGTTCCCATGGCCGCCAGCCCCGTCAAACCGGGCCAGCCTACGGTGGTCATGAGCCCGGCCGCCTTCGTGCCCACCTGGGTGTCGGGGGCCAGCGTCGCGGCCGCATACCCGCCCGCGGAGATGGCCACCACCAGGACCAGGGTCGTTGCCGTCGCCACTCGGGTCACGGCCGACCGTATGAGTTTGCGGGCCTCGATGCCCACCACGTGGCCGGGGATCATCGTTTCCTCTCCTTCTTCTCGTGCTCTTCGGCGGCCAGCACGGTCCGGAAGAACCTGGCCTCCAGATCGGGTCCCGTGGGGGTGAGGGAGTCGATGACGCGACCGGCGTGCAGCACGTCGACGCGATGCGCGATCCGCGCCAGCTCGTCGAAGTGGTGGCTCGTCACCAGAACGGCCATGCCGTCACGGGTCAGATCCGCGATGATCCCGCGCAGCCCGGCGGTGGCCAGCGGGTCGAGGGCGTTCGTCGGTTCGTCGAGGACCAGCAACCGGGGTCGGTGGGCCATGGCCGCCACCAACCCGATCTTCTGCCGGGTACCCAGCGACAGGCGACGTGCCGGGACGTCCAGCCAGTCGCCCAGCCCGAGAAGATCGGCGAGTCCGGCGATGTGATCCGCGACGTGCCGGGGGTCGTGGCCGTGCAGGGTGACGGAGGCGAGGATGTTCTGCCGGGCCGTCAGCTCGGGATAGGAGAACGGGATCTCCACCAGGTGCCCGACCGCGCCCCACGGTTCACCGCCGGAGGTCCGGGCGTCGTGTCCCAGGACCTCGGTGCTCCCGGACCCGGGCCGCAGCATGCCCAGGGCGACGCGCAGGGCGGTCGTCTTCCCGGCGCCGTTCAGGCCCACCAGTGCCAGGCACTCACCGGGGTTGACGACCAGTTCCAGGTCGTCGAGAACCCGTCGGCCTCGCAGGTCGCGGGTGATGCCCCGGAGGGCCAGCGCGGGACTCACCGCGTCTCTCCCAGCAGGAGCTCCAGACCCTCCCGCAGGGCCTGGATCGCCGGTTCGTCCGCCGGTTCATCCGCCCAGGCCAGGAGCAGGGACGTCGCGGCACCGATCACGGCCCCCGCTGCCACGCAGGCCTCGCGAGGCCTGGTGTCCTGCGTCGTCAACGCTTCGCGGATCGCGTCCCGGGTGGCCTGCCCGGAGGCCCATGCCGCCGACCGCAGCGAGTCGGTGGTGGCGATCAGCTCGATGCGTTCCCGGAACTCCTGTGAGCCCAGCTCGGCCTCGGCGGCGGGGTCGTCGAGGGCGGCGAGCAATCCGCGCACGGCGCGTTCCAGGGGCGGGAGTTCTTCGGGCTGGGCGGCGGCCGCGGTCGCGATGAGGGGGTCGAACAGGTCGCCGACGACCACGGACTCCTTGGTGGGGAAGTGTCGGAAGAAGGTCATGTGGGAAACCCCCGCGGCTCTCGCGATCTGCGTGACGGAGGTCTGGGCATAGCCGTGTCGGTGGAACAGGTCCAAGGCGGTCTCCCGGAGCCTGGCCCGGGTTCGGGTAGGAACGGATCTCACCCTCATATGTTAGCAGCTAACTGTTATTGAATAACGTAATGGGTTGAGGAGATCTCCGGGGCGAGGAATGTGGCTGGCGGGAAAGTGTCGGTGGTCTCCAATACAGTTGAGCGCGTGGAAGACGAGTACGACGGCGCACCCGAGGACGAGTACGCACCCCTGGACGAGGGACACCTTGACGGGGCCGCCTTCGAGCAGGAGGGCCCGGGGCTCTTCGACGAGCCCGGGGATGGGGGGACGATGGTTTCCACTGCCACGCCCGGGGGGCCGTCGTCCCAGGATGTGGGCGAGCGGTGGCTGCATCCCGAGGCCGCGCCCCCACCACTGGCGCTCTACCGGCGTTACCGCCCGGATTCGTTCGCCGAGGTGATCGGCCAGGACCACGTCACCGTGCCCCTGATGCGGGCCCTGGACAACAACCGCGTCAACCACGCCTACCTGTTCTCCGGGCCGCGCGGCTGCGGCAAGACCACCTCCGCCCGCATTTTGGCGCGCTGCCTGAACTGCGAACAGGGCCCCACGTCCACGCCCTGCGGGGTCTGCCGCTCCTGCCAGGACCTGGCGCGCGGCGGGCCGGGCAGCATCGACGTGATCGAGATCGACGCCGCCAGCCACGGTGGTGTCGAGGACGCCCGCGACCTGAGGGAACGCGCCTTCTTCGCCCCGGTGCACAGCCGCTACAAGATCTACATCGTCGACGAGGCCCACATGGTCACCACCGCGGGCTTCAACGCGCTGCTGAAGCTCGTCGAGGAGCCCCCGCCGCACGCGAAATTCGTCTTCGCCACCACGGAACCGGAGAAGGTCATCGGCACCATCCGGTCGCGCACCCACCACTACCCGTTCCGTCTGGTGCCGCCGCGCCTGCTCGGCGAATACCTGGCCGGGATCTGCGCCACGGAGGGGGTGGTGGTGGAGCCGTCGGCCCTGCCGTTGGTGGTGCGTGCGGGTGGCGGATCGGTGCGCGATTCCCTGTCGGTGCTGGACCAGCTGCTCGGCGGCGCCGGGCCGGAGGGCGTCTCCCACGACCAGGCGGCGGCGCTGCTCGGATTCACCCCGGACGCGCTGCTGGACGAGATCGTCGACGCCTTCGCCGCGGGGGACGCGGCGGGGGTGTTCCGCAGCATCGACAAGATTATCGAGATCGGCCAGGATCCCCGCCGGTTCGCCGAGGACCTGCTGCGGCGGCTGCGGGACCTGGTGATCCTCGCCGCGGTGCCGCAGGCCGCCGAGAACGGCATGCTGGAGGTTTCCGCGGACCAGGCGCAGCGCCTCGCCACGCAGGTCGCGGGCATGGGTGCGGGGGAGCTGACCCGCGCCGCCGAGGTGATCGCCGATGGTCTGACGGCCATGCGCGGCACCACCGCGCCCCGCCTGCACCTGGAGCTGATGTGCGCCCGGGTGCTGCTGCCCGGGGCCGACACCGACGAACGCGGCCTCCACGCCCGGATGGATCGGTTGGAGCGGCGGGTCGGGATGATCGGCGACGGGGCACCCGCGCCGGCGCCGCAGGAGCAACGGCCCCGGCAGGCGCCCCCGCAGCCTGCTCCGGATCCGCGACCCGACCAGACTCCCCGGCCCGAGCCCGCCGCACCGCACCAGCAGCAGTGGTCGCAGCCGGAGCCC
>ERZ772977.170-NODE-170-length-51973-cov-32.368581_pt1 | contig 51973 bp, 46 predicted proteins | sample MGYA00511131_ERZ772977 | MGnify/ENA primary metagenome ERZ772977 (study PRJEB29015, sample SAMEA2737935) | human oral metagenome | biome: human oral; feature: human-associated habitat; material: dental | place: China | collected 2151 ...
TTTTTTCTTTGTTCAGTACTACAACATATGTTGTAGCGCCCTGCACATTGGTTCGTCTTGTTCAGTTTTCAAAGGTCTTTATCGCTCTCTCAAGCGACAACTATATCAGTATATCACCTATCCATCCCCTTGTCAACACTTTTTTGAAACTTTTTTATCTTTTTTTCATCTTTTCTTCCTAACACCTCTAAAACCACCTATAAATCAATAAATTAAAAGGGAAAGATTAACTCTCCCTTTTACTCTATTCCTAAATAATTATCTCAGAAAAATCTGATAAGTATGCCCCCAAGTCTCGCAACAGTCTTTTACGCCCCTTAAACCGTTCGTCGCCTAGTAAGCGGTGGTATAACTCTAGTTGTTCTTTGTCTAACTTGGAAGTGTAGACTGCTAGAGAACTTCGAAGAGCGACTAAATCATCTAAAGCTAGTTCGCGCTTACTCAGTCTATGACTAATGGTACCAACTTCCTCATAAGACTGACGATCGAAGCGGCGTTTTTGGCTCTCTTGCTTTCGAAGAATGTCATGAATATGATTCCGAAATTTTGTCTTGAAGTAGCGATAGAGGCGACTTTCGTCTTGACTGATATCTGGATGACTTTCTTCCAGCTGGTGATAAACCAGCATCCCCTCTTGTTCCCAGTCACTACTCTCCCATAAATGCACATAATAATCTCGTGCACAGCGCCGGACGATCCACTGCACTTTCTCATAGCGTTCCTTGAAGTTCATGTTATCTCCTTTTTCTTTGATAATATGATTCTACAAGAAAAAATCTTCTCTCAGGCCTCCTGTCCCTATCCTGTCTATTTTATACCCTAACTGGTACTTAACAAAAATATCTATGACATCTCAGGATCATTTTAAGACATGTTAGGCTTTAAAGAATAAAAAAATAGCTTGATTACACAATTAGTAATCAAGCTATTTAATAAGAAAAGCATCTCTTAATTTTCTTCCATTTTGGATTTTATTTCATCATAGGAAAGGGCATGTGCTTCTCGTTCCAAGTCTTTTTCAGACTCTTCTGGCATATGACCTGTTTCATAGAGAGATTTAATTTGGTTGCTATCAAGCGTTTCGTATTTAAGCAATGCTTCTGCAATCAATTTATGGGTTTCACGATTTGCTTGAATAATCTCAGCTGCTTTGTTTCTTGCTTCATTTAGTAATGAACGAACTTCCTCATCAATCTCATAGGCTGTTTGCTCTGAAATTGATTTTTGAGGACTTTGTGTACCAAACATAGCATGATTACCCTCATACTGAACTGGGCCAAGTTTTTCACTCATACCGTATTCAGTGACCATTGCACGCGCCATCTGTGTAGCTTGTTCAAAGTCATTTGAAGCTCCTGTAGTTTGGACATTAAAGATAATCTCTTCAGCTACACGACCACCCATCAAACCTGCTAATTGCTCTTTCATATCTTCTTTAGAAAGAAGCATTTGGTCTTCTTTAGGAAGGGCAATCATGTATCCGCCTGCACGTCCACGTGGTACGATGGTTACTTTATGCACAACACGAGCATTTGACAAGACTAAACCAACAATGGTATGTCCAGCCTCGTGATAGGCAACCAATTCGCGTTCTCTTTGTGATACTGTTTTATCTTTCTTAGATGGTCCAGCAATCACTCTGTCCTCTGCCTCATCAATATCTGAAGCATCGATGATTGATTTGTTGCGACGGGCAGCAACCAAAGCAGCTTCATTCAAGACGTTTTCCAAATCAGCACCAACAAAGCCAGGTGTCTGTTGTGCAACTAATTTCAAATCAACGTTTTTAGCCAGCGGTTTATTCTTAGCATGAACGCGAAGAATAGCTTCCCGACCTTTGACATCAGGGCGACCGACCAAGACTTTTCTGTCAAAACGACCTGGACGTAGAAGAGCTGGATCAAGAACATCTGAACGGTTTGTCGCAGCAATTACGATAATTCCTTCATTGCCCTCAAAACCATCCATTTCAATCAAGAGCTGATTAAGGGTTTGTTCCCGTTCATCATTACCGCCGCCGAGGCCAACACCACGCTGACGACCGACGGCATCAATTTCATCGATGAAGATAATTGCAGGCGCTGCTTTTTTCGCATCTTCAAATAAAGAACGAACACGGCTTGCTCCGACACCAACGAACATTTCAACAAAGTCAGAACCTGAAATACTAAAGAAAGGAACTCCTGCTTCACCAGCAACCGCCTTAGCAAGCAAGGTCTTACCAGTTCCTGGAGGGCCTTCCAAAAGAACACCTGCCGGAATTCGAGCACCCAGCTTAGTATAACGTTTTGGATCTTTCAGGAATTCAACAACTTCAACAAGTTCTTGTTTTTCCTCTTCTGCACCAGCAACATCTGAGAAGCGTACTTTGATATCTTCTTTATTGGCCGCACGAGCTTTGTTACGTCCAAAATTCATGGCACCACGAGCACCGCCACCGCCTTGATTCATCATAGACATAAAGATGAAGGCGATGATGATAAATGGAACCAAGGAGATCAAAAGATTAATCCACATTCCACTGGAGCTTTCACGCTTAATAGTCACTTCTGTCTCATGCTCAGCAGCTAGCTTTTGCAAATCAGAAACTGTTGTATCTGATGGCAAAACAACACTAGTAAATCTGCTAACTTTTGAGATTTCCGGACTGAAAAACAGGATTCCTGTCGTATCTTTTGATTCTTTAGGTTTTTTATAAGTACCTGATACCTCGATAATACTACCATTTGGCTGGTAGCTCATCTCTGTAACATTGTTATTTTGGATTTCTTTTACTAATTGGCTGTAGTTGATTTGCTGGCTACGACCTGTCGCACTTCCTGTAAAGAAATACTGAAAACCTGTAACAAGGACTACAATAATTAGAATATAGAGAAAAGGATTTTTTATAAAACCATTATTTTGTTTATTTTTCATTTATATCTAGTAAACCTTTATTTTGTATAAACTTCTTCTTTCAAGACACCTACATAAGGAAGATTGCGATAATACTCATCATAATCTAGTCCGTAACCTACTACAAATTCATTTGGAATTGTAAAGCAAGTATAGTCTGCCTCAATATCAACAATGCGTCCTTCTGGCTTATCCAACAACGTAGCAATTTTTACAGAAGCTGCATTTCTTTCTTTGAACAAATTACACAAATTCTTCAAAGTTTGGCCAGTATCGATAATATCTTCGACAAAAAGAATATCACGACCCGTAATATCTTGATCAATATCTTTGATAATATTAATCACGCCACTACTAGTTGTACCGCCATGGTAACTAGACACCAGCATAAAATCTAATTCAATATCTGTATCCACATGTTTGATTAATTCGGCCATAAAAGGAACCGAACCCTTCAAAATTCCTACAAAAATAGGCTTTTTACCTTGATAGTCTGCTGTCAACTGTTGGCCCAATTTTTTTGCCGCTGTTACGATTTCCTCATGAGAAACCAATACTTTTTTAATATCTTGTTCTAGCATAATTTTACCTATCTAATTTTCTGAATATAAAGTACAGTACTCATTATATCACTTTTTAATTCCTTACTCAAATCACTGATAGCGATATTTACAATTGCCAAAATCTGCTGATTTTGCTCCACAATAATCGCTTTTTCGCGTTCTTCAAATGGAATTTTTTGATCAATGAATAGTCGACGAAGTTTTTTGTGATGTCCCTTCAAACGAAGATAATCACCTGTTTTCCTGTGACGTAAAAGAAGTGGTGTTTCACGTGAAACTGCAATCGCTTGAACATTTTCACCCTCCAAAGGAGTGCCAAGTGAGAATTGATAGTCCCCAAATTGAAGTTGATTACCACATTCTAACAGAATTGAGTCCATTTCCAAATCAGACTTACGACTGATTTTTCTGATTTCAAAATGCTTATAATCTTTCACCAACTCATATTCATCCTTTAAAGGGTGGATGTAATTAGCCTTGGTTCGTAAGATTCCTAAGATTTCTTCAAATTGCTTTTTATTTATATTTAATGAAGGAAATTTCTTCAAATACCCCTGTAGAAGGAAATTTTGCACTTCTGGAATTTGTTGCTCAAATACTTCAAGATTTGTAACGTCCAATCCCTGCGTCAGATGAGACAGGGCTGTCTGTAAATCCTCAACTTCTTTCCCTAAAGAAATCAGAGAATCCTTAAAGCGTGGATTTTCTTTTTCAAGACTTGGAAGATAAAGATTACGAATCCGATTTCTGAGATAATCATTTTGAAGATTACTCTTATCTTCAAAATGCAAAATATCAGGAAAGTCTTGCTTATGAAAATGAAGCAAAGGTCGGATTAATTCGCCATTTGCAAAAGGTTGAACCTCAGTCATTCCAGACAGGTGACGAAGTCTTGCTCCTCTTAATAGCCTCATAAACACTGTCTCGGCCTGATCATCAGCATGATGAGCCGTTACCAAGGCCGTGTAGCCTTCTGTCAGCATGATTTCTTCAAAAAAACGATAGCGAAATCGCCGAGCTTTTTCCTCGGAAAAATCACCTGAAAAATTCGAGCTGAAAAATTTCACACCAAGTTGCTGGGCAAAATTTGACAGCTCTTTTTCTTCCATATTTGACTCTGGACGTTGCTTGTGGTTGACATGCACTATCCCCAGCTCAATCTCTAATTCTTCCCTGTTCTGGTACAAAAGATGGAACAAGGTCATCGAATCCAAGCCACTAGAAACTGCTACCAGCACTTTCCGATGATTTTGAAAATACCGCTTTTCCTGCATTTGTTTGCGAAACTTCTGATCGATCATTTCAGAACTCCGTACACATCATCTGCGATTTTAGAAATTGTATCGTAATCCGAATTATTCGTAAGAATGGCAATAATAAATGGCGAATCCGCATACACAATAGCGACATCATGCTTGAAGTCGTAAGCATCACCAATTTTATGAGCTACTTTTACATTGATGTTTTTAGAAATTCGCTGATTGTCATAATTTGTCTGAGATAAAGCATCGATAATCATGCCATTTTGCTTATAAATGGCTTCCATGACATTTCCTGCCATTCGAGCTGAAGCTTGTCTGCTTTCCACATCCCACTTTTTACCCGCAATTTTTTCAATAGTATTTTGAAACTGACTATCAGATTGATTGCTTGTATAGTAGGCGAGGATATTGTGGGCCACATTATCCGACTCTTTTGCTACACCATTGATTAAGTCCTGCACAGAATATTCCTTGTCATTTGCTGATTTGGAAATGCTGCCGCTTCCCTCAGGGTCATAGGCACCTGCAAAATCATTGACAGCCGCTGTATATTTTAACTTTTTATCCAAGGAAATGGTATGGTTGTTCAGTTGCTCCTGCGCATAATAAAGATAAGGAATTTTCGTAACACTGGCTGAGTACATTTGTTGATCTGGATTAATGCCTGCTTCTTTGCCCGTTTCTAGCTGTTTTACATAAATAGAAAAGTCAGCTTTTTTGTACTTAGAATTTAAAAGCTCCTGAACCTTTTCCATTCGATTATCTTCTTGAGAAAGAAAATCAACAGAAACCCAACCTTGACCTTCAATTTTAGCGTATTCTCCCTTAGCTGTTTGAGCAATTTGTACCACCTTTACTTTGCTATAAGCAGGTAGTTTAGCTGCAAGCTTTTTAGAAGAATTGATCGGGATAGTATCATAGAGCACATAGTTAGGGACCAGCCATCTTTCCTGTTTAACATCTGTGATAGACTGAACCGTATCCTCATAAATGCTATTCTTATCTGCAATTACAAACTGGCCATTCTTTAATTTAAAGATAGGAATCCCAGCCTCATTCACGTGCAACTCTGTCAGTTGTAGTGGTTGATCTGGCAGAAGTTTCCCAGCTACCTTAGTCAAAGTAGCATCTGTAAAAGTAGGCGTTTCTTCATAAACATTAGGATTTGTAGGGATACTCGTATGGTAACGGCCATAAGCTGTACCCGTCAGCTGATACTTTTCTTCTTCGTCTAAAACAAGTTCCTTTTCAGTACTGATTGCTGTTTGACTGCTCCATAAGGCTGGTAGTAAAAATATCAGCAAAAGTAACTTACGCATGACCTCCCCTTTCCTTTTTTGTTTCTTGAAGTTTTAAAGCTTGATTCTTTTCGGATAATTCTGCTAGTTTTTCATCCGAAAAAGATAAAAATTTCTCTATATTTTGAAGTAAATTTTCCATGATTATTGTGGTAATAAATCTGGTGTTGTGTAAATGTATTCTCCTTCTTTTGAAAAAGAATACTTGGCACGAGCATATTTGGCAGCATAGCTGTCATCTTTCAACTTGGTTGCAATATCAGACTGATAGCTCTTTTCTTCACCTAATTTTTCATATTTTTTTTGTAGTTGTGCATATTGAGCACGACGATTAAGTAAAGTTTCGTAGCTCTGGTATAAATTATAGGCTGGAAGAATAAAAAGTAGCATGACTAAAATTAGAACCCATCCCATAAAACGATTTCGCTTCCGACGTTCCTCATCGAGGTATCTGCGACGCTGATTTTCATCTTGGATAAAACGATTATTTATTTGAACAATATTTCTAGACATTTTCTTCAATCCTTGTCTCACTGATAATTTCATACATTTTAGCAGCATCTTCTTTTTTGGTGCTGTCTTTCATCTCAAGAACCCGCACTTTTAATAGCTTATTGCCAAAACGAACTTCAATTTGATCATTGATTTTCAAATCTGTCGAACTTTTTGCCAAGATTCCATTTACCTTGATACGGCCTTTATCTGCTACCTCTTTAGCTACAGGGCGCCGCTTGATAATGCGTGATACCTTTAAATATTTGTCTAATCTCATAGTCTTTTCCTCGATTTTCTCTTAATATTCTATCATTCTTTTGAAAGAAACCAAGCTAAAAAGCCAAAATTTTACCGAATTGTAATGTTTATTCAGCTTTTCGATTCTTGATTTCTACCAGTTTTTCACCAAAGTTCAGCAAATTTTCCAAAATCTCGAAATCTTTTTTCTTCCGAACATCAAAAACGACTTCGATCAAGCCTTTCTGCTCACCAATTCGAGCTTTTAGATTTGTCGCTGACAAGGCTTCAAAATAATCCTGGGTCAGATAGATTTGCTGAGAGATTTTTTCAAAACGAATGGTGACAGACTCTTGCTTCCGCTCAGCAAGCGCAACAAAAGCCTGATCAAGATAGGACTTGACTAAGCCAATCTCTAATAGGTAAGCCACTACGTCCGGATATTCTCCAAAGCGGTCAATCAATTCATCTTGTAGATGTTCATAGTTTACACGGTTGTCAATTTCACGAATTCTCTTGTAAACTTCGATTTTCTGACGTTCATCAGAAATATAATCACTCGGAAGATAGGCATCAATCTGAAGATTGATTTCAGCATTGCTTTTTTGACGCTTGGTTTCCTTACCTTGCTTCTTAGCAATGGCTTCTTCCAAAAGTTGAGAATACATTTCAAATCCTACAGAATCAATAAAACCTGACTGTGAACTTCCTAAAATATTTCCTGCTCCTCGGATAGACAAATCCCTCATCGCAATCTTAAATCCAGATCCCAACTCGGTAAATCCTTTAATAGCTTCTAGTCTTTTTTCTGAAACTTCAGTTAGAGTTTTATCTGGCCGATACATAAGATAGGCATAGGCGATTCGATTGCTGCGGCCAACCCGACCACGAAGTTGATACAAGGTTGACAGACCCATGTGGTCAGCATTTTCGATAAAGAGAGTATTTGCATTTGGAATATCGACACCTGTTTCAATAATCGTTGTTGTAACTAAAATATCATATTCGCCGTTAACAAAGTCTAATAAGGTATTTTCTAAACGTACCTCAGTCATCTGTCCATGAACATAACCAATTGAAGCCTCTGGAATCAACTCTTTTAATTCTGAAACTTTTTGCTCAATGGTGTCAACTTTATTGTAAAGGTAGTAAACCTGTCCGCCTCGGTCTATTTCACGTAAGACCGCATCCCGAATAACAGTTTGATTATTTTCTAAAACATAGGTTTGGACTGGATAACGATTTGTCGGTGGGGTTTCAATTACCGATAAATCTCGAATCCCTAGCATTGACATATGAAGTGTTCGTGGAATAGGGGTAGCCGTCAAGGTCAGCACATCAACCTTCTTTTTTAGTTCCTTCAACTTTTCCTTATGCTTGACACCGAAGCGCTGCTCTTCATCTATCACCAGTAGTCCCAAATCAGAAAATGTCACATCTGCTGATAGGAGGCGATGGGTACCGATAATAATATCAATCTGCCCTTTTTCCAACTTTTCCAAAGTTTCTTTTTGCTCCCCTTTGCTTCTAAAACGGCTGAGAACATCGACATTTACAGCAAAATCATTGAAACGTTCTTTAAAATTTGTGTAGTGTTGCTGAGCTAAAACAGTGGTCGGAACTAAGATAGCCACCTGTTTATGATCGTTGACAGCCTTAAAAGCAGCCCGCATAGCCACCTCGGTCTTCCCAAAACCAACATCTCCAACCAAGAGTCGATCCATAGGACGGTCACTCTCCATGTCCTTCTTGATTTCTCGGATACTTCTGAGTTGGTCATCTGTTTCCACATACGGAAAGGCATTGTCAAACTCTACTTGATGCTGGTCATCACTAGAAAATTGGAAACCTTTTAATTGACTACGCTCTGCATATAATTTAATAAGGTCATCGGCAATGTCTTCAACCTGATGCTGGACTTTTTGCTTTGTTTTTTGGAAACGCCCATCATTTAGCTTGTTAATTTTAGGTGCTTTTCCATCACTAGCCACATATTTAGACAGAAGGTTGATTTGATCCACTGGAATGGAGATACGATCCGCATTCTGATACTGAATCGTCAAATAATCCCGATGAACTCCTGAAACTTCAATCGTTTCCATTCCTAAATAGCGACCAATACCATGGATATTATGAACCACATAGTCGCCTTTTTCCAGCTCATTATAGTCTTTCAACCTTTCAGCATTAGAAATATTTTGACGACGAATCCTACGTTTGATTTTTTTCTGAATCATCTCATGTTCAGTAATCAAAACGATTTTTTCATCGACAAAATTAAATCCTTGAACGAGATTTCCTTCTATGAGCTGGACAGCTTTTTCATGGATTTCTTTGTCCTTGATGTAATCTAAATGAATCTCATAATCCTGTAAAATTTTATGTAAACTTTGTAAACTTGAGGCTGAATTTGCCTGTAAGACTACCGTATAGTCCGATTTCCTAAAGCGATTGATTTCTTCTTTTAAGAGAGGAAACTGACTAAAGAATTCCTGCATTGGATATTGATTAAATTGATAAAGTGCATCAAATTTTAGATTTCCTAAGCCTTTATGGAAATTAGAAAAAAATGTAGCAGGTTTATATTTACGATAGTCCTGATAGTTATTAGCAAAGTATTGTTGATTTGACAGTGCTTTACTATTTTGTAAATCATCTGTCAAGATATTCGCAACTTCTAATTCAAACTGTGCATGCTTGTCCATTATCTTTTGAAAATCATCAAAAAATATAGGAGTATGCGTTGGCAAATAGTCTAAAATAGTCCATTCTTTCTGATAGAAAAAGGAAAGAAATTTACGAATATCTGCATGATGATATTGCTCTCTAACAGAGCTTAATACTTCTTCTAAATAGGATTTTAAAGAAGGATCAAGAACCGTAGAAAGGGACGCTTCTAGATTTTTCTGTCCTCTTGTATAATCTTCTTCTGTCAATAGAAGATCTGTGACAGGCTCTATCAAAATCTGTTCCACATTTTCAAGAGAAAGCTGGTTTTCAGGATTGAAAATCCTGATGCCATCAATCTCATCTCCAAAAAACTCTATCCGATAAGGATATTGAGCCGAGCGTTCAAAAATATCTAGAATATCCCCTCTCAGACTGTACTCTCCTTGACTGAGAACCTGAGAAACCTTTTTATAACCATTACTTGACAAAGACTTGACTAGGTTGTCAAGGTTATATTCTTCAGTAACAGAAAGAATAAGCTCAGATTGTTTAAAAATATCAGGCTGGGGCAAGAATAAACGACTGGCTGCAACATTGATGATTAGAATCCCATTTTTCTCTTTGTCTGATAAAAAATTCATAGCTTCTAATCTGGCAAAGATTTTTTCTTGCGATGAAAAAACAAACTCAGCCAAAGGGGTATCATCTGCCAGGAAAGTATAAACCTTTTCTTCTCCCAACAAAGAAAGCAAATCACTAGCCAGCCGCTCTGCTTCATTTTGACTCGAAGTGATGACTAAGATTTTCTCCTGCTCTTCTAAGCTACTGGCAATCGCCAAAGCTTTTGTTGAAGCTGAAAGTCCCATCACTAACTGACGGGTCTTTTTTTGCAATTGTTTCTTCCAGTCTACAATTTGTCGATTTCGACCAAATAGATCAAGTAGTGTCATTGTCTTATCCATTGTATTGTTGCATGGTCTGCTCAAAATTCTCAGTTTGTAAATAATGATTTACAGCACTGTCAACTTTCTCTAATGTGTTTAAAATACTGATATAATCTTCCTCATCAAATTTTCCTAACACATGATGAATAACTGACATATTATTTTTAGGTCTTCCAATGCCAATTTTCACTCGCTTGAATTCCTGTGTTCCAATATGTTTAATGATGGACTTAATACCATTGTGCCCGCCAGCCGAACCTTTGGTACGAAGACGAATTTTCCCAACTTCCATATCAAGATCATCATAAATAACGAGTAAGTCATCTATATCTAAGCCGTAGTAAGTGAGCAGGGCATGGACTGCTTTCCCACTTTCATTCATAAAAGTAGTCGGTTTTACAAAATAGACTTTTTCCCCATTCAAGAAAGTTGAAGCAATATCTGCTTGAAAAATCTTATCTGCTGTAAACTTTAGATTTAATTCTTTACACATTTTGTCAACTAACATAAAGCCAACATTATGTTTGGTCTCAAAATATTTATCTCCTGGATTTCCCAATCCAACAATTAATTTTGTCATTTTACTCCTTTATAAAAGCCAAAAGGGCTGGAAATTCCTTTCCAACCTATGTATTTTAACTTTACACTTAATTTACACGTTAAAGCGGAATTCCATAATATCGCCATCTTGAACGATATACTCTTTTCCTTCTTCACGTAAGCGTCCAGCTTCTTTTACAGCCTTTTCAGAGCCATATTTTACTAAATCATCATAAGACATCGTCACTGCACGAATGAAACCTTTCTCAAAGTCTGAGTGAATGATACCAGCTGCTTGAGGAGCTTTCATACCACGCTTAAAGGTCCAAGCACGGACTTCCTTTTCACCAGCGGTAAAGTAGGTTCCAAGTCCCAACAAATGATAGGCTGCACGTGTCAATTTGTCTACACCTGACTCTGTCAAGCCAATAGCTTCCAGAAATTCTGCCTTGTCTTCATCGTCCAGTTCAGAAATTTCCTCCTCGGCACGTGCTGAGATGACAACAACTTCAGCATTTTCTGTAGCAGCAAATTCGCGAATCTGCTTCACATAGTCAATATTGTCTGGATCTGCCACTTCATCTTCACCGACATTGGCCACATAAAGTACTGGCTTAGTCGTTAAAAGAAAGAGGCCTTTGACAATTTTTTGCTCTTCTTCTGTAAACTCAACCGTCCGAGCTGACAGACCATCTTCCAGGACAGGCTTAATTTTCTGTAAAACATTAAATTCTGCAACTGAATCCTTGTCCTTCTGAGTACGAGCCATCTTCTCAACACGCGCATAGCGTTTGTTGATGCTTTCTAAATCGGCCAAAATAAGCTCTAGATTGATGGTCTCAATATCAGCCATAGGATCGACGAAGTCAGACTCACGGCCCTGTTCCCGCATGACATTTTCATCATCAAAGGCACGGACTACATGGACGATAGCATCCACTTCACGGATATTGGCCAAGAATTTATTTCCCAGACCTTCTCCTTTTGAAGCTCCCTTTACAATACCTGCAATATCTGTAAACTCAAATGTAGTAGGAACCTTCTTTTGAGGTTTAATCAATTCTGTTAGTTTGTCCAAACGAGCATCTGGCACCTCTACCCGACCGACATTTGGATCAATGGTCGCAAAAGGGTAGTTAGCAGCTTCTGCCCCTGCTTTTGTAATTGCATTAAATAAAGTTGACTTGCCCACATTAGGCAATCCAACAATCCCTGCTGTTAAAGCCATTCGTATCTTCTCCATTCATCTTTTCAATCCAAACCATTATACCATAAATCCTTATCCTAAACAGCGGATTTGAATGAAAAATTTCCTGCTTTCTGGATAGAAATAAAAAAATATTTTCTACAAAAAATGATATAATATAGTTAATATTTTGATAAAAGGAGTTAGCCATGAAAAAAATGACAATTAAAACCTTTGTTCTTTCTTTCTTGACCATGTTTACTTTACTTTTTTTAGCTGCCTGCAGTAGCAGTCCTAAAAAAGCCTATTTTCAGTTGATTGATCAAAAGACCAAGCAAGACAGCCGGATCACTCTTGAGTATAAGGGCGATGATTTGCTGAACAATGAAACCAGCAATGTTTTCTATTATGAGCCTATCGGATTGACAAAAGATACTGCCAAAGAACAAATTGGAGGCTACATGCAAACGCTGGAAAATATTAAAGGACTTACTAATAAAATCGAATATAAAGACGATCATTTGACGCAAAAGATGACGATGGATTTTAGCAAGGCAGATATTTCAGAACTGAAAAGCAAGCAGCTTATCCAAACAGATGGAGACCAAAAAGCTAATTATATCAGTTATAAAGAAACGGTAAAATCTCTTGAAGCTTCTGGCTATAAAGAAGTCAAAGACGGCAAATTTGAAGAACTTAAATAAAAGCAGAAAACGGATAAGACTTTCTTGGTCTTATCCGTTCTTTGTTGATGAGATAGGTCATTCAAAATTGGATTAATCAAAACTATTAACTATTCGATGACCTTCTTCATTTTTCTTTCAAAATCATATCTGCTCATCATGACAACGTGTTCGCAGTTACTGCAGCGAATCTTAATATCTGCTCCCATGCGGACGACTTCCCAACGATTGGCCTTCTTGCCCGTCGACTTAATGGTACAGGCATGGGGCTTTTTCATTTCTACAAAAGTTCCAAGTTCGTACATCTTCTCTCCTTTTGACAATCTTTTTTTATTATCTTAAAAATACAGATTAGCGCTTCTCTCAACCCTAGCTGTATTATACCACAAGTTTAGAATCAGCTGGCTTGTAAATGATCAAAATAAGACAAGGCGGATCGAGTCAGCCTTGTCTTAAATCTTATCTTCTAATTAGTACGGACTGGCGTGATCAGCTGGATAAAGTTTTCAGCATCTTCGCTTGGTACTAAAGTGAAAGGACGAACAGCTGAAATAAAGCTAATGGTCACCTTCTCACTATCGACTGCCTTTAGCGCTTCGATCAGGTAGGTAGGATTGAAACTAATGGTCAAATCTTCTCCTGAAACACTTTCTGTATCAATTTCTTCATTTACGCGTCCAACTTCTGGTGAATGGACATGAGCGCTGACAATGCCCTTCACAATTTCCAATTTCACTGTTCCATTTTGGGTCGCATTGGACAGAAGGCGAGACCGTTCCATGGCATGACGTAAATTATTGGTATTAAAGGTCACAACGCTTGAAAATTCTGTCGGAATCAAGCGGTCTGTGTCAGGATAGTTTCCTTCCAGTAGGCGTGTATAGAAGCTGATATTTTCACTTCTAAAGAGAAGTTGATTATTGGCAAAGAAAACCTCTACTGTTTCAATTTCGTCTGTGAAAACAACTGTAAATTCACGCAGGGAACGGCTAGGGATCACCACATCGAAGTCATCGCCCTTCTTGTCCAAAGTAATTTTCTTTTGGCTCATCCGGTGAGAGTCTGTCGCAACTGTTTTGAGGGATTGATTATCTGTCAAGACAAAATGAACCCCTGTCAAAATAGGACGGCTTTCTTGCGTACTAGCAGCAAAAGCTGTCTCATTGATGATATTTTTAAGGACTTTTGTTTCTAGAACCAAAGGATTGCTAGTAGAGACTTCTTGGATACGTGGATATTGATCAGCATCTTTTCCTTTTAGCGTAATTTCTGATTTACCGCTGGTAAGGACGATTTGTTTTTGCTCAATTTCATTAAAATCAAGCACGATATCTGGTAAGCTAGAAATGACATTGATAAAGAAATTTGCTTCAAGGAGGATAGAACCTGGTGAAGTAATCAAGAGCCCAGCATTTTCATTTTGAACTGAAATGAAGTTTTCAATGGAAATTTGGCCATTTGAACCAATTAAGGCAATACCTTCTTTTGTCACATCAATTTTAACTGTTGATAAAATTGGAATAGCGTTTTTTGTACTGATAGCTCTTTTAGTTGTATTCAAAGCTTGTAGGAATAAATTTTTATTAATAGAGAAGTGAATCATAGGGACTCCTTTTATTATTTATGATTATTAAGTTAATAGTAATAGTAGTTCTTGTGGAAGCTGTGGAAAAATAGAACAAAGTATTTAAAATCAAGTTTTAAGACTTGTTCACAACCTGTGGAAAAAACTTTAGATTCGTTCAATCTTTTCCACACCCTTATTTTATCTTGTTTTTGATATTCTCGATTTCAAGTCGCAGGCTATCGTCAGTTTCGAGTCGGGTTTTGATTTTTCCATGTGCGTGAATGACTGTTGTGTGGTCTTTGCCACCAAATTCTCGCCCGATTTTGGGTAGGCTATTGTCTGTTAGTTCGCGGGCTAGATACATGGCCACTTGTCGAGCCAAAACGATATTTTGAACTCGACGACTTCCCTTCATTTCCTTGACACTGACACCATAGAAATTGCCGACCTCAGACTGGATTTTTTCAATCGGAATGACTGTCACCTGACTAGAGTCCTGCTTGCGAGCTCGAATAGCTTCAGCAGCGATGTCAATCGTAATTTCCTTGAGATTACGGACTCTTGCAATGAGCGTAATATCATTGAGCGCCCCTTCTAGGTCACGGACATTCGAGTCAAATTGTCCAGCGAGGTACTCCAATGTATCATTAGGGAAAATATAGTCAAGATTTTCGATTTTGTTTCTGAGGATGGCAATCCGCGTTTCAAAATCAGGTGGTGTAATATTTTGAGTGAGCCCCCATTTGAAGCGCGTGACCAAGCGTTCTTCCAAATTATCAAGATGATCTGGACTGCGGTCGCTGGTCAGCACAATCTGCTTGTTATCGCCGTGCAGGGCGTTAAACGTATTGAAGAATTCTTCCTGGGTAGAGACTTTTTTTCCGCCAAGAGACTGAATATCATCAATCAAGAGCAAATCCAAGCTCCGATAGATTTTTTTGAAATTATCCATGTCACCGAGCCTCAGATGCTCCAGAAAGTCATTGATAAAGGTTTCCGCTGGAATATATTTTACACGCGCATCAGGAATATTTTCTAAAATTTGATTGCCGATAGCATTCAGTAAGTGGGTTTTTCCTAGCCCTGGTCCGCCATATATAAATAGGGGATTATAGGTAGTTGCTAGATTTTCAGACACAGCCAAGGCTGCTGCTTTAGCCCAGATATTCCCGTCCCCTTGTACAAAATTATCAAATGTATATTTAGCTTTTAATCCAGTATCAATGGGCGGCAAACTTGGCCGAAATGGAGCTTTTTCAGGTAGTTCTTCCAGCTGATATTTAGAAATACTGTCATGTCCTGCTTCTTCAAAGACGTATTTGGCCGTGATTTGATCGTTGAAAATTTCAAAGCCAGCTGTAAGAATAACGCCTACTAAGTTTTGTTCCCAAAATAACTGTTTGACTGGGCTATCCAGAAAGATAGTGGCCTGGTTATTTTCAATGGCTATCAATTTTGCTTCTGCAACAAAAAAATCATAGGTTGTCTGTTTTAGTTGAGCAGCGGAAAGTTCTAAAATTCTTCGCCAAAATTCTTGCTCTTTGGTCATTGCCTCCTCCTTTTCAAAAAATTATTCTCTATGTCGATTCTCATTTTAACATAAAATGACGAAGTTTTCCACAAGTTGTGGAGAAAAATTAACAATGTTCATAATACTTATCCACAGATTGTGGATTATTAATAAAATCCTTATTTTTCAACAATTTAGGCTGCTTTAAAAGGTGGAAAAGTCTGTTAGTTTGAAAAAAGAAAATAACAGCCCTATTTCAGGCTGTTTATAATTCTTTGATACTCTTCCTCGTTTTCAAAAGGAATAACGATCTTTCCTTTTGAAGAATTTTTTAATTGAATGGAGACATTGAGTCCAAGGATTTTTTTTAGTTTTTCTTCTTCTGAATGGGCAAAAATTTCTTTGTTCTTCCTAGTCTTTGACTTCTTTGTCTTTTGTAATGAAAGTTCAAGAGCACGAACGGATAAATTATCTTGAATGATTTTGTCCAGCCAAAAAACTTGCTCTTCCTTTTTGAGTGGGATGAGGAGACGAGCATGCCCTTGCGAAATCATTTCCTCTTTGACAGCGTCCATCATAAAAGCTGGTAGCTGTAACAAGCGGACAAGATTACTGATGTAAGGCCGAGATTTTCCCATGATTTTTGCAATTTCTTCATGGGTTAGACCTTTCTCAATCAGATGCTGATAGGATTCCGCTTCTTCGATCGGATTGAGGTCTTCTCTTTGCAAATTCTCGATGATGGCTTGCTTCATCATGTCATCGTCAGACAAGTCTTTAATAAGGGCAGGAATGTTTTCTAAGCCAGCAATCTTAGCAGCTCTGAATCGTCTTTCACCTGCTAAAATTTCGTAACCAAATAAGGAAGATTTTCTCAAAATAATGGGCTGGATAATTCCATTCTCTTTAATAGAAGCTGCCAATTCATTTATTTTCTCTTGAGAAAAGTTTTTTCTAGGCTGATAAGGATTGGTTCGAATGTCTTTTAGTGGTATGTATTGATAATTTTCCATTGTATATAGCATAACACACCTTTACGATCGTGTAAAGGTGTGTTGACAATTATGTAAAGGCTTAGTTGTTACTTAAGTCCTGGGTTGATTTGGTCAATTTGATTGTCGTAGTAGCTTCTTTACCATCCCTAAAGTAAGTCACTTTCAACTCATCCCCCAGAGAGTGTCTGTAGAGAGCAGATTGTAAATCACTGGTTGACTCGACATCCTTATCATCAACTTTTGTGATGACATCGTATTTTTGAAGTTTATTTTCAGCAGGCATTCCTTCTTGTACAGAGCGGACAAGGATACCTGATTTTACCGATGAAGGCAGACGTAATTTTGCTAAGTCAGAAGTGGCGATATTAGATAAATCAAGCATTTGGATACCCAGAGCAGGACGAGTGACTGTTCCAGTTTTCTCTAATTGCTTGATGATATTGACAACATCGTTTGATGGAATTGCAAAGCCCATGCCTTCTACAGCAGTTTGACCATTGTGAGAGATTTTGCTGGACGTAATACCAATAACTTGCCCTTGGATATTGATGAGTGGGCCGCCAGAGTTACCAGGGTTGATAGCAGCATCTGTTTGCAAGGCAGTCGTCGAAATATTTTGGCCGTCTTCAGATTGTAGAGTTACATTTCTACCCAAACTAGAGATGATTCCTTGTGTAACAGAGTTAGCGTATTCTGTTCCGAGAGGACTTCCGATGGCAATAGCCGTTTCTCCTACTGTCAGGGAATTTGAATCTCCAAATTCAGCTACATCTTTCACCTTTTCAGAGCTAATTCTTACTACAGAAATATCAGAATAAACATCTGATCCCACTACTTCACCAGGAACCTTACTACCATCTGCTAGTAGAATATCGGGATTTTTTGCTCCATTTAGCACGTGAGTATTGGTAACAAGGTAGGCATATTTTCCTTCCTTCTTATAAATGACACCAGATCCCTCACTAGCTACTTGAGGATCACTGGTTGATTCATTATTGATCACTCCTTCCTGATTAGAACCGGTATAAGTAATCACCGATACAACTGCATTTTGTACCTTTTTTACAGCCTTTGTGGTGTCAGTTGTGTTTTTATAAGACGTTGATACAGTGGTCTTTGAGCTAGAAGGACTGATATTAGCCATTTTATTATTAAGAAATGCAGTGGCTAAATTTCCTAGGCTTCCGCCGATAAATCCTACAACTAAAACAATAAAAAGCAACAAAGATTTTTTAAAGAAATTTGAAGCGTTTTTCATATTTTCCTCCTTGATTACAATTGATGAAATTATATAAATCTATTCTTAATTATAACTTAAAATCCACAAGTTTTCCACAACTTGTGGAAAACTTATAAAAAATGTTGATAGAGGTTAGAAAATACATAGATTCAACCAGTTTTCCAGAAAAAACTGATGTGAATAAAGTGTGAAATCCATGTGGATATGATAGAATGGAAATATGAAAATAAAGCTTGTAACTGTTGGAAAATTAAAAGAAAAGTATCTCAAGGATGGAATTGCTGAATATGCCAAACGCCTGAGTCGATTTTGTAAGTTAGAAATTGTGGAATTAGCAGACGAAAAAACACCAGATAAGGCCAGTGAGCTAGAAAATCAGCAAATCCTCGAAAAAGAAGGAAGTCGGATCTTAGCAAAAGTCTCTGAACGAGAATTCGTGGTTGCTTTGGCTATTGAGGGGAAACAATTTACTTCAGAAGAGTTTAGTTCGATCTTGAACGACATCACAGTTCGTGGCTTTTCTGATATTACATTTGTGATTGGCGGCAGCTTGGGTCTGTCTCCTGCTGTCAAAAAAAGAGCTAATCTACTGATGAGTTTTGGAAAATTGACCCTGCCTCATCAATTGATGCGTCTTGTTTTGGTAGAGCAGATTTACCGGGCTTTCATGATTCAACAGGGGAGTCCCTACCATAAGTAAATCTTGACGATACTAGATTTTTCTGATAGAATGAAGAGGTATCGGTCTCATAGCTCAGCTGGATAGAGCATTCGCCTTCTAAGCGAACGGTCGCAGGTTCGAATCCTGCTGGGATCATAATATACACTATTCAGACACGAAAAATTTCGTGTTTTTTTATTATATTTTTGAGAAAATGACATTTCAGGAATAAAAAATGACATTTCAGGGAAAGATGACAGATTATTTGAAATTTTATTTATAATAGATCTTGTAAGGTAACACTTACGAAAAAATGTTTAGGAGAATCTATTATGACAAATACTCAGAAAAACTTTAAAACAATCGCTCAATTCCCGGTCTTGAATGAAAAAGAACTTAAAGAAGTTCTTGGAGGAGATTTTAGAAAGATAGGCCTTCCTCGAATTATTTTTAAGTAAAGGAAGTAATTAGGAGATAAAAATGATATTAAACTTCATTTTATGGTTTATATGTGAATTAATAGAAATTTTTGCAATTGTAAAAATATATAAAAAAGTAGAAAGTAAAGTGAAATCTAGATTTTACTTTATTTGTCTTTGTATTTTTACGGTTATTATTGCTCCTTTAGCATCTCTGATTAATTTATTACTCTATTACATCATCTTAATGGTGCAACCTTTCCTTTTTTATGCTTATTTTTATAAGAAAGAAAAGTTGCCTAATTATCTTTCTTTATTTTTATCTTTTTTCCTTTATTTAGCAACTCAGGCTTCATCTACCTTTTTTTCAGTTATTATTTCATCCATTACAGGGGATCAATTTGTAAAAAGTAATTGGGCTATCTTTTATATTACGATAAACAGTATCTCTGTTTTGTTTATGCTAAAATCCATTGATTATTTTGAATTTCAACTGAGAGATTTTAAAGACTCTTCCTTTAAAAAGACAGTTCAAAAGATTAATATTTATTATTTTCTAACGATCCTCATATTAAATGTTTCTCATTGGTTAAGTGAAGACGATCATTTTAATAGTTTTAGCAGTATGCTAGCGACTATTTGTTTCTTGATCTTTATGACGACTCTTTTCTATTTGAAAGCGATTCGGGAAAAGTATGAAAAAGAAGAGGAGATTCGACAAAGAGAATTGGAACAGTTGCAGCTGCAGCAGTATACAGATGAAATTGTTTCTCTCTATAATGAAATTCGTGGCTTTCGCCATGATTATGCTGGCATGCTGACCAGCTTTCAGACGGCCATCAATACGCAAGATATCAAGGAAATTGAAAAAATATATCAAGAAGTTTTAGTTGATGCAAATTTAAAATTACGCTCGGATAAATACACTTATTTTGATTTGAACAATGTTGGTGACTCAGCTCTCCGAAGCGTTATGACGGAGACTTTATTCAAAGCGCGTGAGCACCAGATTGATTTGACATTCGAAGTCAAAGATCCTGTTGAGAAATTACCGATTAAGCTATTAGATGTGGTAAGAATGGCTAGTATATTGCTAAACAATGCTGTTGAAGGCGCAATCGAAAGCTATGAAAAAATGATTCATGTGACTTTAGTTCAACTCGATACGGAAATCATTTTTGTTGTAAAAAATTCCCGCAAGCAAAGGAAATTAGATTTAGAAGAAATTTATGAACCAGAGTTCTCAACGAAAGGTTATCGAAGAGGCCTAGGTTTAAATAATCTGAAAGAAATTTTAGAGAATTATGAATATATCATGCTAGATACAGAAATAAGTAAGTATGATTTCACCCAAGTATTAACAATTAAAAGAAGGAATAGTTTATGAGAATCTTAGCATTAGAAGATACCTTAGCCCACCAACTCCGTATGGAAAAAACTTTAGCAGAGATTGCTGAAGAAATGGGGCTCGATATCCAGGTAAAAATCACAGGAAAAATTCAGGAATTTAAGGACTACGTCGAAAATGAAGATGTCAATCAGATTTATTTTCTGGATATAGATATTAAAGGGGAAGAGACCAAAGGACTGGAGGTCGCTCGTTTTATTCGTCACCATAATCCATATGCTATTATTGTCTTTGTAACTTCAAAATCAGAGTTTGCTACCATGACCTTTAAATATAAAGTATCTGCTCTTGATTTTATTGACAAGGATATTAACGATGATTCGTTTAAAAAACGTATCAAAGATTGTATCATTTATACGAAAAACACCTTAATTACAAACACCAATATGGTTGATTACTTTGAATACAGCTATCGAGGCAATGATGTGCGCGTGCCATTTAATGATATTTTGTATATTGAAACCTCAAGCTCCTCCCATAAGTTACGGATGGTCGGAAAAAACTTTATAAAAGAATTTTATGGAACGATTGCCAGTGTTCAAGAGCAGGATGAGAAAACCCAACGTTTCTTTGCTTCCCATAAATCTTTCTTAGTCAATATCGATAATATCTGCGATTATGATAAGAAAACAAAGGAAATTATATTTTATGAAGGCCGTCGTTGCCCCGTTTCTAGGCTAAGAACAAAACATTTAAAAGAAATTTTAAAAAATAAATAAAAAACTGTTGACAAAGATTCAAAACCTGATATAATAGAATATGTTCTAAAAAGGACATAGATGGTCCGTTGGTCAAGGGGTTAAGACACCGCCTTTTCACGGCGGTAACACGGGTTCGAATCCCGTACGGACTATACTATCCGCCATAGCTCAGTTGGTAGTAGCGCATGACTGTTAATCATGATGTCGTAGGTTCGAGTCCTACTGGCGGAGTAAAAGAGTTTCAGGTATGCGAATTACCAATAATGAAAAGAGGACAATTGTCCTCTTTTTTTGTATGATATCAGGCAGAAATTTGATAAGTTTGATATAATAATTTTAGAAAATATGTTCAAGAGGTTTCTTATGAAATCATTAAAATTTCAATCTGTTTTTGACATTATCGGGCCTGTCATGATTGGCCCTTCCAGCAGTCATACTGCAGGGGCTGTGCGTATCGGTAAGATCGTATCCTCTATTTTTGATGATACACCAACCGAGGTTGAATTCCAGCTTTTTAATTCCTTTGCAAAGACTTATCGTGGGCATGGAACAGATTTGGCTCTGGTAGCAGGTATTTTAGGAATGGATACGGATGATCCTGAAATTCCTAACAGCCTTGAAATTGCCCATAAACGCGGTATCAAGATTGTCTGGACTATTCAGAAAGATAGCAATGCTCCTCATCCAAATACGACAAAAATCACGGTTAAAAACGCCCATAAAAGCATCAGTGTAACGGGTGTGTCTATCGGTGGTGGAAATATTCAGGTGACCGAGTTAAATGGCTTCTCAGTCTCTCTCAGCATGAATACGCCAACCATTATCATCGTCCACCAAGATGTTCCAGGTATGATTGCCCATGTAACGGAGGCTCTATCACGCTACAATATCAATATTGCTCAAATGACGGTGACTAGGGAAAAAGCGGGCGAGAAAGCGATTATGATCATTGAGGTGGATAGTCGTAGTTGCGAAGAGGCTATCGAAGAGATTCGGAAAATCCCCTATCTCCATAATGTCAATTTCTTTAAATAGGAGAAGAGATGTTTTATTCAATAAAAGAATTGGTTGAGCAGGCTGATTTAGATTTTAATGGCAATGTTGCTGAATTAATGATTGCGACCGAGTACGAATTGACAGGTCGGGAAAGAGACGAAGTTTTACGTCTGATGAGCCGAAATCTTGAGGTGATGAAAGCTTCGGTTCTTCTTGGGCTTGATGAGAGTAAGTCTCGCAGCGGATTGACCGGTGGAGACGCAGCAAAATTGCACCACTATATCCAGTCGGGGAAGGCTTTGTCAGATTATACTGTGCTGACTGCTGCAAAAAATGCCATTGCTGTCAATGAACACAACGCTAAAATGGGGCTGGTTTGTGCAACTCCTACTGCTGGCAGCGCTGGCTGTCTGCCAGCAGTCCTTACATCAGCGATTGAAAAACTAGATTTGACAGAGGAACAGCAATTAGACTTTTTGCTGGCTGCTGGTGCTTTTGGCTTGGTTATTGCCAATAACGCTTCTATTTCCGGTGCAGAAGGAGGCTGTCAAGCTGAGGTGGGCTCCGCTTCTGCTATGAGCGCAGCTGCCCTGGTTTTGGCTGCTGGTGGCTCTGCTTTTCAGGCGAGTCAAGCTATCTGTTTTGTCATCAAAAATATGCTGGGATTGATTTGTGACCCAGTAGCTGGTCTAGTAGAAGTGCCTTGTGTCAAAAGAAATGCTATGGGAGCCAGCTATGCCTTCATCGCAGCGGACATGGCTCTGGCCGGAATCGAGTCCAAAATACCTGTTGACGAAGTCATTGATGCTATGTACCAAGTAGGCTCTAGCCTGCCTACTGCTTTCAGGGAAACGGCTGAAGGAGGGCTAGCTACAACTCCTACCGGCCGTAGACTTTCAAAAGAAATTTTTGGAGAATAAATAGTATCTTTGAGCAAGAAAAAATGACTAGATATTCTAGTCATTTTTTCTTATTTTAGTAAGCCCAAGCAGATAGTCCTTGTGCACTGTAAGCACGGTAAGCTGCTTGAATTTGATCTTCAACAGTTGCAGTAGATCCCCAACCTGGCATTGTTTGGAAAAGACCACTTGCTCCTGATGGGTTGTAGGCATCCACTTGGCCGTTAGATTCGCGGGCAATGATGTTTTCCCATGTAGATGCAGACACTCCTGTCATTTCAGCCATACGAGCAGCTGCGTAAGAACCTACAGCACCCGGAGTATTACCATTTGCGAGTACGACGTCAGATGAATAGGCAGAGTAGTCTGAAGTTGCAGTAACTGCAGGAGTTTCTGTCGTTACTGGAGTTTCCGTAGCTACTGGGGCAGCTGGAGTTACTGGAGCTGGGACTGCTGGTGTCGCTGGTGCTGATGTTGTTTGTTTTGCAACATCTTTCAAATCACCCAATTCCAAAACTTGTCCAGTCATGATAAAATCTGGATTTGAAATTTTATTTAATTCTACCAAACGTTCAACAGTTGTTTTTTTACTTTCAGCGATTTCTGATAGGGTATCTCCAGCTTTTACTGTATAAGATTCAGCACTAGCAACAATAGTTGATGCAAATAGTGTTGCTGTAGCAATCGTTCCTGCTAGAGTCAATTTTTTCACTTTCATACTCATTTTAAAAGTTTTCTCCTTTAGTTATAATACTATCATACACATTAAATATTACTAAAAGATTACATTTTAAGTACGAATATTACAAAAATATTGAGATTTACACATAAAAATATTATTTTAAAAGGATTTTTAGTGTATTTCATTAGATCTCTAACAAAAATATTGCTATCAAACTTATACTATTCTCTATTTTTTCAAGAAAAAGAGTAAAATACCAATCAGGAAAATAGAGAGAAGAGCAAGATTGTCAATCATTTTCCAAGAAAGTTGTCGATAGCGGCTTCTTCCTTCGCCTCCACTATAGCCACGCGCCTCCATTGCGATAGCTAAGGCGTCTGCCCGCTTGAAACTAGAAGCAAATAAGGGAATTAAGATTGGAATGATTGATTTAACCTTTTGAACAATCGTTCCTTCGCCAAAATCAACTCCGCGAGCCCTCTGAGCGTTCATAATTCTTGTAGTATCATCCATTAAAGTCGGTACGAAACGCAGGCTCATAGAGAGCATGAGACCAATTTCATGCGTAGGAACTTTAAAGACTTTGAGTGGCTTTAGTAGAGCTTCTACTGCATCTGAAAGGCTGAGTGGTGTTGTGGTTAAGGTCAACAGAGTTGAAAAGAAGATAATCAAAACAAAACGGCTAAAGATAATCCCCGCTTGAGAAAGACCAAATTCTGTAATTTTAATGAAACCAAATTGGAAAAGTACCTTGCCTCCCCCCGTCAGAAAGAGCTGGAAGAGGGTGGTAAAGGCAATAATGAACACCATTGATTGAATGCCCTTTAGAAAGAAGGTCAAAGGAACTTTTGAGAGAAAAATCAGAGTAAAAACGAAAACAAATAGCAGCAAATTAGTGATGAGATTGTTGGCCCAGAAAATTAATAAGATAAAGAAGAACATGGCCACTAATTTACTACGCGGATCCAATCGATGGATGACTGAATTTCCTGGGATATACCGTCCTAAAATCAACTTATCCATGCAGCATCTCCTTAAATTCCTCAATGGTAATTGGATAATGAGAAAATTTTATTCCTTTTTCAGCTAATTCTTGGGCAAATTTCGTGATTTTCGGAACTCCTAGCTGAATCTTTTCCATAAAATCTACATCTTGAAAAACCTGAGTAGGCTGACCGCTTTTGACGACGCGCCCCTTCTCCAGTACATAGACTGTATCAGCAAAATTAGCAACATCATCCATTAAATGAGTTACAAGAACAATGGTCATTCCAGCTTGATGCATTTTTTTAAAGAGTTCCATCAATTCTTTGCGTCCTGCTGGATCAAGTCCGGCCGTTGGTTCATCTAACACCAAGATATCAGGTTCCATTGCTAGAATTCCAGCAATAGCGACCCTTCTCATCTGCCCACCAGAAAGTTCAAAAGGACTGCGGCCAAACAATTCTTCAGAAATGCCGACAAGGCTTAATTTTTCACGCGCTAAAGCCTCGGCTTCTTCCTTAGAGATACCAAAATTTTGTGGGCCAAAGGCCACATCTTTCAAAACAGTCTCATCAAAAACTTGACTTTCAGCAAACTGAAAGACCAAACCAACCTGTTTACGAACTTGTTTGATGTCCTTGTTGACGGAATTTGAAGTAATGGTAACATTGTTGACTTGCACACTGCCCTCACTTGGAGTCAGCAAGCCATTCAAGAGTTGTAGAATGGTTGATTTTCCACTGCCAGTGTGCCCAATCAAAGCCGTATAGCTGCCATCTTTGATTTCCAAATCAACTTCAAAAAGCGCTGGACCCTCAAATGGAGTTCCAGCCTGATAGGTATAACTGACTTTATTTAGAGTAATTCCCATAATTGTTCCTGCAATTCTTTTTCAGTTAAATAGGTTTCTGGCAGAGTTAGCCCAGTTTGAATCATGGCAGCTTTGACCTGGTTTACAAAGGGTTGATCCAAGCCCAAGTCTTCCAAATCAGGTCTAGAAAAGAGTTCTCTCGGTGTAGCAGTTGACTCAACCTGACCATTTTTCATAACGAGGACACGGTCACTCAGCGAAATCTCGTCCAAATCGTGGGTAATGGAGATGACTGTTAAATGATTCTTATCTTTAATTTTCTTGACAGTCCGAATCAATTCCAGTCGTCCTTCTGGGTCTAACATACTGGTTGCTTCATCCAAGATGATAATATCTGGCTGGAGTGCGACTACGCCAGCAATAGCAACTCTTTGCTTCTGTCCGCCAGAAAGTCGAGCAGGTTCTCTCTCTTTAAAATTCTGCATGCCGACCAATTCCAGAGCTTCATGGACGCGTTTCACCATCATGGGATAATCCATGCCTTGATTTTCCAGACCAAATGCAACATCATCCTCAACAGTGGCCCCAACAAACTGATTATCAGGATTCTGAAAGACCATGCCGATTTGGCGACGTTTTTCCCAGACATTATCAGCCGTCAATTTATCTCCAGAAATGATAATATCGCCACTTTCGGCTTCTAAAAGACCGTCAATCAAACGAACCGTAGTCGATTTTCCGCTGCCATTGTGGCCGACAATAGATAACCATTCTCCTTGTTTCACGTGAAACGAGACGTCTTTTAAAATATAATCTTCAGACTTATGGTCATAACGATAACTAAGATTTTTTACTTCAATGATATTTTCCATATTATTTAAATGTATCTTTAAAGAGATAGGCACTGCCCTTGAAATAATCATAGCCAGAATAAATAGTGAAAATCAGGGCTATGTAAAGGAGAATCTGACCGAGTAAAGTCCAATGGAGCAGGAGAAAGAGGATAGCAAACATCTGCGTGAAAGTCTTGATCTTGCCTGGCATAGCGGCCGCTAGAACTGTTCCGCCAGTTTCTACCAAGAGGAGCCTCAAACCAGTGACGGCCAGCTCTCGGCAAATGATGATAGCTACCACCCAAGCAGGAGCCATTTTCATTTCAATCAGCATGATAAATGCAGACATAACCAGTAGTTTATCGGCCATAGGATCGGCAAATTTTCCAAAATTGGTCACGACCTGCCACTTGCGCGCCAGATAGCCATCAAGGTAGTCTGTGATGCTGGCAAGGGCGAAAATGATTCCAGCTAGGATATGCATGGCTGGCGAATGCCCAAAAGTCAAAATCAAAATAAAGATTGGAATTAAGGCAATTCTGGCAAGGGTTAAAGCGTTGGGGATATTTTCTTTTTTCATCATTCTTCCTTTATGATTCAATTGTAAGGGTAATTATAGCACTGTCACTGGTCAAGGTAGATAGGTCTATTTTCTGACTGCCGACAGTGACAGTAACGCCTTTTACAACTCCTAAGGTAATTGTATAAGTGGTATTGGGAGAGAGTGTCACTGTTTGGCTTGATTGGGTTGGAGTAAGGGTTGTACCAGCTGCCAAGTCTGTATTTGTCACACTAATCCAGCTTGAGGTGTTGCTTGCTGAGATTGTTAACTGAGTAGTTTGCGACTCGCCACGATATTTTACAGTTAAATAGTTTCCTTCTCCAGTGACTTCCAGCTTTTCTTTTGTTGAGCTAGAGTCTGTTGTGGAAGTCTCAGGTGGAGTTGAACTATCTTCGATACTTGAGCTCGAGACGAGGCTGTAACTATCGGAGCTGGCAAACTGCGGAGTAGTTGTATTTGCATATTGCCAAACGTAATAGGTGACAAAAATAATGATAGACAGGGCAACTACTAGGAAATAAAAGAGCGGAAGTGAAAAGGAACGATTTTTATATTTTCTGCTTCGAAATTCCTCGTTTTCAGCTAATTCAATTTCGTCATAAACGACAGTATTATCTGTGTCGTATGCCTCCAATAGAATCTGCTCGTCTAAATCCAGAGCCCAAGCGTATTTTCGTAGTAGGCTACGGATGTAAAAGGCATTTGGAAATTTTTCGTATTGATTGTTTTCAAGAGCCTTTAGATAGTCAGTTTTTATATCTGTTTTTTTGGCTACATCTGCTAAAGTAAGTTTCTGGTTTACTCGAGCAAGTCTGAGTACCTCTCCTATCGTTTTTTTTCTCATAAGGATAGTCCTTTTCTCCTAGACATTATTCTAACAAAATTTTGAAATAAACTTGGAACTATTTTGGGAAAATAGTAAAATCTGTCATATCACACTGGTCGATAAAGCGACGTCCGACTTTTAAGACGTCATTTAAAGTGATATCCTGTAAAATCTTAGGTAAATCAAAAAGATTCTCCCCTTTTAAATGCGGTTCATATTGGGTTGCCATGTATTCAAGAGAATTTAGCCCATGCAGCAGATCTCCAAACATTTCACTTTTAATCGTATCTAGATGTGTTTCTGTGACATCTGGATCCTGAGCAAACTTCCGAATGGCTGAGCGGAATTGATGAGAAATTCCTACGGGTTCCTGCGTGTCCATAGTTAGGATGACAAAGTGGAAATCCTTTTCCACCTCTACTTCAAGAGTGAGCGAATTGTCAATCTTGCCATTTTCATACAGGGTCTGGAAACGCTTGGAAGTCCAACCAAACATCATGGCAAAAAGCAATTTCAGGGCAATTTTATAGCGATAAAGCTCCGTATCCTGTATCGTATCTTTCCCACGAATACCGATTGCCAACTTAGGACTGGCAACTTCCATCCGACTAGTAGCGGTTGGAATTACTGGCTGTAAGATGAGAGGCTCTTTTTCAATCGTTTCAGTTAAAAATTTAGGAGATAAAGTCTCTTGTGTTTGGACAATATCTTCAAAAGTGGACTCTAAATCAAAATTACCAATGACAAATAAAGTCATATTGGACGGACGGTAGAAAAGCTCGAAGTTCTCTGTCAGATCTTCCACAGTAATATCTATGATTGACTCTGTCGTTCCGGCAATATCTTCTGCTAGTGGAGTTTGAGGGTAGAGATTACTCAAAGCACCAAAGAAGAGCCGATAATCTGGATCGTCTTGGTACATCTCGATTTCTTGCTGGATAATTCCTTGCTCACGCTGAACAGATGCTTCTGAAAAATTAGATTGGGAAACGAGTTCCTGCAACAGCTTCAGATTTTCTACTACACAGTTTGTCGTAGAAAACAGATAGCTGGTACGTGTAAAGCTTGTAAAGGCATTACTTTCTGCGCCAAATTTGGTAAATTCCTGCAGCAAATCCTCGCCGTTTTCACGCTCGAATAGTTTGTGCTCCAAAAAATGTGCAATCCCTGCTGGATAATGAGAAACTTGCTTTGTTTCACGTGAAACAACCTTAGTATCAACAGAGCCAAAATGTGTTGAGATGATGCCGTAGGTTTCATTAAAATCATTTTTAGGGAGTAGGTAAACCTGCAATCCATTTGCTAGCACCGCCCGATAGATGCTTTCTCCCACGGCTATATAATTGATTTTTTCTAAACCTGGATTCTGCATTATTTCCCTTCCATAAAGTAAATCGCTTGTAATTTCAACTGCTGGGCTGCTTCTATAAGATCAGCTTTGCTGACATTTTCTAATGCTTTCAGCCAAGCCTCTAGTGACAGAAATTTTTTCCCTAGAACAGAGGACATGTAAGCACGCTCAATCAAGGTGTTTTGTCGATCCTGAGCCAGAAGTATTGAATTTTTCAGCATATTCTTGGTTTGTTCAAGTTCTTCATCTGTGAAATGCCCCCGTTTCAAATCTAGAATTTGACGGTTGATTAAAGCGATGGTCTTTGTCCGATTTGCTCGGTCAATTCCAGCATAGATTCGCATCAAACCAGAAAAAATATCAAAACTACTAGAAATAGTGTAGGCTAGGCTCTCTTTTTCCCGAACATTGACAAAGAGTTTGGAGTGGGCAAATCCTCCTAATAACCCATTCAAAACAATCAGTGGCAGATGGCCACTATCCCCATATTGACTAGAAAAATGGTAGGCCAGTTCAACAATGGACTGATGTACATCTCGCTGCTCCAGCTTTTCTCTAGTTATATTTGAATAGTTTTGCTGGTAGCTAAGCTGTAAAGGCTGCTCTCGCTCAGAAAACTGGAATTCTTGAATTTTCTCACGAACAGCAATCTCATTAAAATCACCGATGAAGAAAAAATCAATTTGATCCTGATTTAGCATTTGCTGAAAAGCAGCGAAACTAGTTTCAGCTGTTTCTCTTTCTACTAGCTCGATTGTTGCCACGCGTGGAATCCGCATTTCTGGTAAATCGTAAAATAAATTATTTAACTCTCTGTGAGCATGGTAGAAATGATTCTCAATTTCAGCTTCCAAGTCTGTTAAAACATTTCTCTTTTCAATTTCAAAAGTTTTGGTATCAAAAGCCTGTCCATTTGACAGAGGAAAAAAGAGACTAGCCTTCAAAAAATCTAGTATTTCATCTGCCAACATATTTTTACGGCTCAAGAATTGATCCCGCACGAAAGAAAGATTGATATCTAGATAATGCACTAATCCCCGTCGTGAAAGGCTTGTCGAGTAATTAGCACCGTATAAATTCGCTAATTTTTCTCGAAAGGCTTGCGATGTTGGATAAAGAGCATTTGAAGTCTCCAGCATACTGGCCGTAAGAACCCGCCCAGCTATTGTTTTTTCAGACATAGGAGCTGAAAATCGCACTTTAATTTTATTGGTTTTAAATTTTTCTGACTGAATGAAGTGAAGATGTACTCCTTTTATGATTTCCATTGCGCTCCTCATACCGAATAATATAGACTTCTATTATAACACGAAATGCCGTTTAATGCTTTGTAAGGAACGGCATTTTTAGAGATTAAAGCGTTTTCTATTTTTCTAGTAAAACTTGTCCTTGAATGAGACTACCACAGAACAGTTTCTGCTTAAATTATGATATAATGACAAGGATTGAGGTGAATTATGGAATATAAATTATTTGACGAATACATTACTCTACAGGCTCTCTTAAAAGAAGTCGGTATTATTCAAAGTGGCGGAGCAATCAAGTCATTTTTAGCAGATCATCAGGTCTTTTTTAACGGTGAATTAGAAAATCGACGAGGAAAAAAACTTAGAATTGGAGATGTCGTCTCTCTTCCAGATCAGCAACTGGAGATTATCATCTTTGCCCCAAGTCAGGAGGAAATCCTTGAACATCAAGAGGAGCAAGCAGAGAAAAAAAGAGTGGCAGACTTGGTTAAAGCCATGAATAAGGACTTGAAAAAATCTCAACCAGCGAAAAAAGAACAGAAGAAAAGAAAGCCCGAGCAGAAAAATAAAAAATCCCCTGTTCGCTTTCCAGGAACCTAAGCCATGTGGTTAAAAACGCTGAAAATTAAACATTTTCGTAATTACCAGTCTGCAGAGGTTGATTTTGATCCTGGCCTTAATATCTTTCTGGGGCAAAATGCACAGGGGAAAACTAATATTCTAGAAGCCATCTATTTTTTGGCACTTACTCGCAGTCATAGGACCCGAACCGATAAGGATTTGATTCATTTTCAAGAGAAAAATCTTCAAATTTCAGGGATCATTGAAAAAACAACGGGTAAAATCCCACTTGACATCGAGTTGACACCAAAGGGGAGAATCACCAAAATAAATCATTTGAAACAAGGGAAATTATCAGATTATATAGGGGTTGTCAATGTTGTCTTGTTTGCTCCAGAAGATTTACAGCTCATTAAAGGTGCCCCTGCTTTACGTCGAAAGTTTATTGATATTGAGCTGGGGCAAATCAAGCCCATCTACCTTGCTGACTTATCTGGCTATAATCATGTGCTCAAGCAAAGAAATGCTTATCTTAAGGCCAATGACAAGATAGATGAAACCTTTCTCTCTGTTTTAGATGAGCAACTGATTGATTTTGGTTGTCGTGTTATGCAACATCGCTTAGACTTTATTGAAAAGCTAGAAGGTTTTGCTCAGGAAAGTCATAGCGATATTTCTCAAGGGAAAGAGAAATTGACAATCAAGTATTTATCCTCTGTTCCGTTTTCGTGTCTCGAAGACTTAGAAGCTTCTTTTCGAGCAGCCTTATCAGAAAGCTGTAGACGCGATCTTTTCAAAAAAAATACAGGTGTCGGACCTCACCGAGATGATATCAACTTTTTTATCAATGATATGGAAGCCGGATTTGGTAGCCAAGGCCAACATCGTAGCCTTGTCCTATCTCTCAAGTTAGCTGAAATTAAACTCATCGAGAATCTTACAAAAGATACTCCAATATTATTACTTGACGATGTAATGAGCGAGCTTGACAACATGCGTCAACTTAAATTACTAGAAACCATCTCTCAAAACATCCAGACATTCATTACAACAACTAGCCTTGATCACATGCAAAATCTACCAGAAGATATTAATATTTTTCAGATAAGTCAAGGCGTAATTAAGAAAGAAGAGAACCTTGGTTTTACAAATAAGTAAAATAGTTGTAAATTTAATTTACAACTTTGTAAACTAGAAAACAACCTTATCAAGGAGTTGACAAGGTTGTTTTTATTTATAATTTTATTGGACAGAGTAGTTTGGAGCTTCATTTGTGATTTGTACATCGTGAGGGTGACTTTCTTTCAAACCAGCACCACTCATCTCAATAAATTGAGCATTTTCATGAAGTTCTTGTAGGTTAGCTGCACCGACATATCCCATACCAGAACGGATCCCGCCCAACATTTGGAAGACGATATCTGCAGCCGCTCCTTTATAAGCTACACGCCCTTCAATTCCTTCTGGAACTAGCTTATTAGCTTCATTGACAGAACCTTGGAAGTAGCGATCGCTGGAACCTTTCTTCATAGCTGCGATAGAGCCCATTCCACGGTAAGTTTTAAATTTACGTCCTTGGAAGATTTCAGTTTCACCTGGCGCTTCGTCTGTTCCAGCAAACATGGATCCAAGCATAACAGCATTTCCACCTGCAGCAAGAGCCTTGACGATATCACCTGAGTACTTGATTCCTCCATCGGCAATGATGGTCTTTCCATACTCACGCGCAACTGCAGCTGCATCGTAGATTGCTGTGACTTGTGGTACACCGACACCGGCAATGACACGAGTTGTACAGATAGAACCTGGTCCGATTCCGACCTTAACCACATCAACACCTGCTTCATAAAGAGCGCGTGCTCCTTCAGCAGTTGCGATATTACCTGCAATCAAGGTGTGGTCTGGAAAGTGTGCACGAATTTCAGCAATTTTACGTAGAACGCCAGCAGAATGACCGTGTGCTGTATCAATAACAATGGCATCTGCTCCCGCTTCGAAGAGGGCTTCTGCACGCTCAAAAGTATCTGAAGTTACACCAACGGCCCCCGCAACTAGTAGACGACCAAATTCATCCTTGGCTGCATTTGGAAACTCAATCACTTTTTCAATATCTTTAATGGTGATAAGACCAGAGAGGCGACCGTTTTCATCTACTAAAGGTAGTTTTTCAATTCGGTGTTCTTGCAAGATTCTTTCAGCCGTTGTTAGATCAGTTCCGACTGGGGCTGTAACAAGATTTTCACTAGTCATGTGATTAGAAATTGGTTGATTGTAATCTGAAATAAAGCGCAAATCGCGGTTGGTTAAGATACCAACCAATTTACGATTTTCCATCGTTTCAACCACTGGTACCCCACTGATGCGGTAGCGTCCCATCAATTCATCCGCTTCAGCAATTGTATGATTAGGAGTCAGGAAGAATGGATCAATAATGACACCATTTTCAGAACGTTTTACCTTACGAACCTCATCAGCTTGCTGTGCAATAGACATATTTTTGTGGATGACACCTAGACCGCCGGCACGGGCAATGGCAATCGCCATTTGACTTTCGGTAACTGTATCCATAGCCGCAGTGATAATTGGGATATTTAATTTTAAATTCTCAGCAAGTTTTGTACTTAAATCAGCATCGTTTGGCAACACGTGACTTTCAGCTGGAATAAGCAATACGTCATCAAAGGTAAAACCTTTTTTCAGAAATTTAGTGTCCCAGTTAGACATCCACAGTTTCCTCTTTTCTTATATATTGAGCAGGGCTCGTCTTTTTATTGTTATTATCATACCATTCTATAGGCATTTGTCAATGATTATTATGCAAAAATTAAAAACCATCTCTTTTTTAGGTAAAAGACGATGGTTTTTGTCGCAATTAGATCTTATCGTTCGTTATTTAAAGTAATTAATTCCCATTGCATTTTTGACTTCTGACAGGGTTTGTCCAGCAACTTGTCGAGCACGTTCACTGCCTTCTTTCAGCATGTCATAGACTTGGCCCATGTCTTTTGCAAACTCGAGACGACGCTCTCTGATTGGTCCTAATTCCCGCTCCAAAATCTCTAAGAGATAGCGTTTAGTTTTGACATCACCCAGACCACCGCGTTGGTAGTGTTCTTTCATAGCCGCAATTTCAGTAGCATCTTCTGGTCGACCAAAAACATCCAGATAATGGAACACCATATTACCTTCGATTTTTCCTGGATCTTCAACTTTGATGTGGTCAGGATCGGTATACATGCTCATGACCTTTTTCTTGAGAGTATCCATATCATCCGCTAGATAAATCCCATTGTTCAATGATTTGGACATTTTAGCATTTCCATCAAGCCCAGGCAGACGACCAGCCGCTTCATTTTCTGGATAGATGCCTTCTGGCTCCACCAAAACTTCACAGTCATAGGCATGATTGAAGGAACGAACAATTTCTCGTGTCTGCTCAATCATTGGTTTTTGGTCATTTCCGACAGGTACATAATTGGCCTTAAAGGCTGTAATGTCAGCTGCTTGAGAGATAGGATAAACCAAAAATCCAGTTGGGATACTTTCTCCAAATCCTTTCTGAGCAATTTCTGTCTTGACAGTCGGATTGCGCTCTAATCGGGCTAAAGAAACCAAATTCATATAGTACATTGACAGTTCTGCCAACTCTGGAATCTGACTCTGGATAAAAATGGTCACTTTTTTAGGATCTAATCCAGCTGCCAGATAGTCCAAGGCTACATTGCCAATGGATTCTACAATCGTTTGTGGATCTTTCGCATGGTCTGTCAGAGCTTGTTGATCCGCCAGAAAAACAAACATCTCATACTTGTCTTGATTTTGTAAAAGGACACGGTTACGTAGACTTCCGACATAATGACCAATATGTAATTTTCCAGTTGGACGGTCTCCAGTTAAAATAATGGGTTTTGTCATTGCTTGCTCCTCAATTAGTATTGCTCTCATTATATCATTTTAAAAGAAAATGCGGAAGAAGCTAGAAGAAAAAAGAAGAAACGCGGCTCAAAAAACAATTGATTGACAACATGTTTACAGTATATTTACAAGATTTACGGCATATTTATCTCTTAAAATAGTTTTTTATCCTATAATAATTTGAAAAAAGAAGAATTTTCTAGTAAAATGGAGGAGATTACATATATAGGAGAAAATCATTGCTTACAGTATCTGATGTGTCACTGCGTTTCAGTGATCGAAAATTATTTGATGAAGTAAATATTAAATTTACAGAAGGAAACACTTATGGCTTGATTGGGGCGAATGGTGCGGGTAAGTCTACCTTCTTGAAGATTTTAGCTGGAGATATTGAGCCGACGACAGGCCATGTTTCTTTGGGGCCAGATGAGCGACTTTCTGTTTTGCGTCAAAATCACTTTGACTATGAGGATGAGCGGGCCATTGATGTTGTTATCATGGGGAATGAGCACCTTTATAATATCATGAAGGAAAAAGATGCCATCTATATGAAGCCTGACTTTTCTGACGAGGATGGGGTTCGAGCGGCTGAGCTGGAAGGTGAATTTGCTGAGTTGGGTGGCTGGGAAGCTGAAAGTGAAGCTTCTCAATTGCTACAAAATCTCAACATTCCAGAAGACTTGCATTATCAAAACATGAGTGAATTGACGAACGGTGACAAGGTTAAGGTCCTTCTTGCCAAGGCTCTTTTTGGTAAACCTGATGTCTTGCTTCTAGACGAGCCGACCAATGGTTTGGATATCCAGTCTATCACTTGGTTGGAAGATTTTTTGATTGATTTTGAGAATACAGTTATTGTCGTATCCCACGACCGTCACTTCTTAAATAAAGTTTGTACGCATATGGCTGACCTTGATTTTGGTAAGATCAAACTGTATGTCGGAAACTATGATTTCTGGAAAGAATCAAGTGAATTGGCAGCTAAGTTGCTCGCTGACCGAAATGCTAAGGCGGAAGAAAAAATCAAGCAATTGCAAGAGTTTGTGGCTCGCTTCTCTGCTAATGCTTCCAAGTCTAAACAGGCAACGTCTCGTAAAAAGATGCTAGATAAGATTGAATTGGAAGAAATTGTTCCGTCAAGTCGAAAATATCCATTTATCAGCTTTAAAGCGGAACGGGAAATCGGGAACGATCTCTTGACAGTAGAAAATCTTTCTGTCAAGATTGACGGCGAAACCATTCTTGACAATATCAGCTTTATCCTTCGTCCTGGCGATAAGACAGCTTTGATTGGACAAAATGATATTCAAACAACCGCCTTGATTCGTGCCTTGATGGGAGATATTGACTATGAAGGAACTATCAAGTGGGGTGTTACAACCAGTCGTTCTTATTTGCCAAAAGATAATTCTCGCGACTTTGCTGGTGGTGAATCTATTCTTGATTGGCTCCGTCAATTTGCGAGCAAGGAAGAGGATGATAACACCTTCCTTCGCGGTTTCTTGGGTCGGATGCTCTTCTCTGGCGATGAGGTTAACAAGTCTGTCAACGTCTTGTCAGGTGGAGAAAAAGTTCGCGTCATGCTATCTAAGCTCATGCTTCTCAAGTCAAATGTTTTGGTCTTAGACGATCCTACTAATCACTTGGATCTGGAATCTATTTCTAGTCTTAATGATGGTTTGAAGAACTTTAAAGAGTCGATCATTTTTGCTAGCCATGACCATGAGTTTATTCAAACCTTGGCCAACCATATCATCGTTCTCTCAAAAAATGGTGTGATTGACCGCATTGACGAAACTTATGATGAATTTTTGGAAAATCAAGAGGTTCAGGCAAAAGTCAAAGAACTTTGGAAAGATTAATAAGTTGTCAATATGGGTTGACACAGGTTTACAGAGGCATGAAACAACGTTTCGGCCTCTTTCTCTATAAGAAACATGGAAAAAATCAGATATTTTTTTAAGAAAAATTGGCTTTATTTTGCCTCCTTCATCTTACCTTTTCTCATTATGTGTTTTGTTTATCTGAGTCAAGGTATTTACTGGAGAAGTGATACTTCGCCGTTACTTGGAGACGGTTTCCATCAGTATGTCGTATTTGATATGACCTTGAGGAATATCCTTCATGGAACGGATAGCCTTTTTTACACATTTTCAAGTGGATTAGGACAAAATTTTTATGCCCTCTCCAGCTATTATCTAGGAAGTTTCCTTTCTCCCTTCGTCTATTTTTTCGATTTAAAATCAATGCCGGATGCAGTCTATTTGTTTACTCTTATCAAGTTTGGCTTGATTGGCTTGACAACTTGTATCAGTATTAAAGGGATCTTTAAAAGAATTCCGGATACACTAATCTTGATTCTGTCAACTTCCTTTGCCTTGATGAGTTTCTCAGTCAGTCAACTAGAAATTAAAACGTGGTTAGATGTATTTATATTGGTACCCCTTATTATCTTTGGTTTACACAAGTTGATGAATGGACAAGGGAGAGTTTTATACTTTACAAGCTTGTCAATTCTCTTTATCCAGAATTATTATTTTGGTTACATGATGGCTCTGTTTTTAGTTCTTTGGTATCTCGTTCAGCTTTCTTGGGACTTTAAGGCCAGGATTCGGTCTTTCCCTGATTTTGCTATCGTGTCAATATTAGCAGGGATTACTAGTCTAATTATTATTTTGCCGACTTATCTAGATCTGAGTTCACATGGTGAGACCTTGACAAAGGTTGAAGGTTTGTTTACTGAAAAAAGTTGGTATCTAGATATTTTTGCTAAAAATTTTATAGGAAGTTTTGACACAACTAAGTATGGCTCTATTCCTATGATTTATGTTGGTCTATTTCCTCTTATTTTAAGTATCTTGTTTTTCACGATAAAAAGTATTAAGCTTCGCGTGAAACTGGCCTATATTTTGTTGATTGGCATTTTTATAGTGAGCTTCCGACTGCAGTATTTGGATTTACTCTGGCAGGGAATGCATGCGCCAAATATGTTTTTACATCGCTATTCTTGGCTTTTTTCTCTTCTTATCATTTTGATGGCGGCAGAAACGCTCAATCGTTTGGAGGAAGTTAAATGGTGGCAAGTATTCCTTAGCTTCCTGCTCATTTCTTTTGGTTTTCTAGCCACCTTATACTATGGTAAACGCTATGATTTCCTTGGTCCTGAAAATTACATTTTTACTTTAGAGTTTTTCTTTGCCTATCTTTTAATCAGCTTTGCTTTTATTCGTTGTCACGTTAGGCAGAGTATGTTTACATTATCTTTACTGTTTTTTGTGGTTTTTGAGCTCTCCTTAAACTCTTATTATCAGGTCGACGGTATTGCTAAAGAATGGGTATTTGCAAGTCGTTCTTCCTATTCGAAAAAGATGGATGAAATTGACAAACTTGTCAAGTATAGTAATAGGGGAAATAGAGATTTCTTTCGAACAGAGAGGCTTGATCCTCAAACTGGCAATGACAGTATGAAATTTAATTATAATGGAATTTCTCAATTTTCATCAGTCAGAAATACGCAAGCTAGCTCTACTTTAGATAAATTAGGATTTAAATCGGCAGGAACTAATCTCAATCTCCGCTATCAAAATAATACTATTTTGATGGATAGCATCTTTGCTGTAAAGTATAACTTGTCTGAAACAGACCCACAGAAATTTGGTTTTTCTGCAGAGAAGACTGAGCGGTCAATGACACTGTATGAAAATAATTATGCTTTGGGCTTGGCTTTCTTAACCAATGATGTTTACAAAGATGTCAAGTTTACAAATTTAACACTTGACAATCAAACAGCCTTTTTAAATCAATTATCGGGTTTGAATCATAAATATTATGAGCGGATTTCTATAGTTGGTAATGAGGCAGAGACTGAGGGAAAAGTAACTGCAAGCATCGAAAATGATAGTCAATTAAGTTATGCTAGCATCACCTATACAATTGAGGTAGCTGCAGGTAGTCAAGTCTATGTCAACCTTTCAGATCTTGATTTTTCAAACGATAATCAAACGGATGTCAATATCACTGTAAATGGAATCACGAATCGTTATCCGACTCATAATGTTTTCCCATTTTTGAATATTGGTTACTTTAAGGAAGCACAGACGGTTTCTATCCAATTTTCTTTCCCAGAGAATCGAACTGTCTCTTTTAACCAACCAGAGTTTTTCTCTGTGGATGTGAATAAATATCAGCAACTCATAAGTAAATTAAAAGAACAAGAGGTTTCTGTGACGACAAAATCCAATACGGTAACAGTTGATTATCATGCGGATAGAGATAGTTCTCTCTTTTTCACCATTCCTTACGATAAGGGCTGGACAGCTAGTGTAGATGGCAAGAAGGTTCCGTTAAAACGTGCGCAAAATGGTTTTATGAAACTTGATGTGAACAGAGGAGCAGGCAAAGTTACCCTATCATTTGTTCCAAGGGGATTAAAGGAAGGAACTGCAGCTTTCATTTTAGGAATAGTTTTATTTTTCTTCTATGATAGGGTTCGATTTAAATGGAGAAAAAAACATAGAGATAGTTCAGCAGAGCCTTTACATCATCAAAAAAACTTTAGAATATAGGTCTGTTTTTACAAGTTCTTCAATAGTCTGTAATATAATTCATCAAAGTAATAAGATTCTGTAATACTTTTGCTTTAGGATAGATATATCACAGAAAAGGAGAATTCTAAACATGAATTTGTATTTTAAAAATAGAATGATGAAAGCAGGCTTGCTCAGTTTGATGGCAGGAGCTGCTGTTTTGCTTCCTATTGTAGCCAATGCAGAAAGTTATACTGTCAAGTCAGGTGACACCTTGTCAGCGATTGCTTCTTCTCATCAGACGAATGTTGACAAGATTGCGCAAAAAAACAAGATCAGCAATATCAATCTGATTAGTGTTGGACAGGTTTTAGAGCTGGACGATGATGTGTCTGAGCAGGTGACTGTTGAAAAATCAGATAAGGCTGAGCAATCTACTGTAAACCCAAGTTCTGGCTTGAGTGCTGAGGATGCAGAATCCAAAGAGTGGATTGCTCAAAAAGAATCCAGCGGCAGTTATACAGCGCAAAATGGGCAATACTATGGTCGCTATCAGTTGACTATCACCTATCTAAATGGAGATTTGTCACCAGAAAATCAAGAGAAAACAGCGGATGCTTATGTAGCAGGTCGCTATGGCTCATGGTCGGCTGCTAAAAATTTCTGGTTAGCAAATGGCTGGTATTAAAACTTTATTTAGAAATATGTTTATGGGGACTGGAATTTGCATTCTAGTTCCTTTTTTATAATTATTAGTAAATTCTTGGTTGGAATATGATGTTTTTGTATCAAGATATTTACAATGCTGTAAACTTACTTGACAACTTGAAATACTCATCAGATTGGGCAAAGGTTATTCGTTGTTCTCCTTGCTAAATCATGCTATAATAGACCTTGCTCAAGCGACCTTCAATCGTTGAAAGCACAGCACGACCTTCAATCGTGAAATAACGAAAAGATGGGAGAACACAATGAGTGATAACTCTAAGACTCGTGTCGTCGTTGGTATGAGCGGAGGGGTCGATTCATCAGTAACTGCTTTACTCTTGAAAGAGCAAGGTTATGATGTAATTGGCATCTTCATGAAAAACTGGGACGATACAGATGAATTTGGTGTCTGCACAGCTACGGAAGACTACAAGGATGTAGCTGCTGTTGCAGATCAGATTGGCATTCCTTACTACTCTGTCAACTTTGAAAAAGAGTATTGGGATCGCGTTTTTGAATACTTCTTGGCAGAATACAGAGCTGGTAGGACTCCAAATCCAGATGTCATGTGTAACAAGGAAATCAAGTTCAAGGCCTTTTTGGACTATGCCATGACCTTGGGGGCAGACTATGTGGCGACTGGGCACTATGCCCGTGTGGCGCGTGATGAGGATGGCATTGTTCATATGCTTCGTGGTGTGGACAATGGCAAAGACCAGACCTATTTCCTCAGCCAACTTTCGCAAGAACAACTGCAAAAAACCATGTTCCCCTTGGGACATTTGGAAAAACCTGAAGTTCGCAGACTAGCAGAAGAAGCAGGCCTTGCGACTGCTAAGAAGAAAGACTCAACAGGCATTTGCTTCATTGGTGAGAAGAATTTTAAAGAATTTCTGAGTCAATATTTACCAGCCCAGCCTGGTCGCATGATGACAATGGATGGCCGAGATATGGGTCAGCACGCAGGACTCATGTATTATACCATTGGTCAGCGGGGTGGTCTTGGAATTGGTGGTCAGCAGGGCGGTGACAACGAGCCTTGGTTTGTAGTTGGAAAAGACCTTAGCCAAAATATTCTTTATGTCGGTCAAGGATTTTATCATGATCATTTAATGTCAACCAGCCTTGACGCTAGTCAGGTTCATTTCACGAAAGAAATGCCAGAAGAATTTACTATGGAATGTACAGCTAAGTTCCGTTACCGGCAGCCTGATTCCAAAGTGACAGTTACTGTAAAGGGTGACAAGGCTGTTGTCAACTTCGATCAACCACAAAGGGCGGTTACCCCAGGCCAAGCAGTTGTCTTTTATGATGGCGATGAGTGCCTGGGTGGAGGCTTGATTGACAGAGCTTATAAGAATGGTCAAGTCTTGCAGTACATTTAGATTGACAATTCAGCTCAATCTGCTAAAATAAGATAAGCAATACCTATGATGGTCAAAGCTCATGGATGTTGCAGGCTTTTTTGTCCTGCACTTCTAGAGACTTGGCCTTTTTTGGTGAAAAAATGAAGGAAAAAGAAATGACACACAATTTTACTGAAAGTTATGATATTGTCGTGATTGGGGCAGGCCACGCCGGAGTTGAGGCGTCTCTGGCTGCCAGTCGTATGGGCTGTAAAGTGCTGCTAGCAACCCTTAATATTGAGATGCTGGCTTTTATGCCTTGTAATCCCTCTATCGGAGGATCTGCAAAAGGCATTGTCGTTCGTGAAGTAGATGCTTTGGGCGGAGAGATGGCCAAGAATATTGACAAGAGCTATATCCAGATGAAGATGCTCAATACAGGCAAAGGACCTGCGGTTCGGGCTCTTAGAGCGCAGGCAGATAAAGAGCTTTATTCCAAAGAAATGCGGAAGACTGTTGAAAATCAAGAAAATTTGACTTTGCGACAAACCATGATTAATGAAATCTTGGTTGAAGATGGTAAAGTAATTGGTGTTAAAACAGCGACGCAACAGGAATATGCAGCTAAAGCTGTTATTGTGACGACTGGAACAGCCTTGCGGGGAGAAATTATCATTGGCGACCTCAAGTATTCATCTGGTCCAAACCATAGCTTGGCAGCCATTCCTTTAGCAGATAACCTGCGGGATCTAGGTTTTGAAATTGGCCGTTTTAAGACAGGAACACCTCCACGTGTTAAGGCCTCATCTATCAATTATGATGTGACCGAGATTCAGCCAGGTGATGAAAAGGCCAATCATTTTTCATACACATCTCGTGATGAAGACTATGTGAAAGATCAAGTGCCTTGCTGGTTGACTTATACCAATGCAGAAAGTCATGAAATTATCCAAAATAACCTGCACCGGGCTCCTATGTTTTCAGGTATAGTTAAAGGAGTAGGGCCTCGCTATTGTCCATCTATTGAGGATAAGATCGTCCGTTTTGCGGATAAGGAACGCCACCAGCTTTTCTTAGAGCCTGAGGGTCGTGATACGGAAGAAGTGTATGTGCAGGGGCTGTCAACTAGTCTGCCAGAAGATGTACAGAAGGATTTGGTTCACTCTATCAAAGGTTTAGAAAATGCTGAGATGATGCGGACAGGTTATGCCATTGAGTACGATATGATTATGCCTCACCAGTTGCGGGCAACATTAGAAACCAAGAAAATTTCAGGGCTCTTTACAGCAGGTCAGACCAATGGAACTTCTGGCTATGAAGAAGCCGCTGGTCAAGGGATTATTGCTGGGATTAATGCGGCCTTGAAAATCCAAGGGAAGCCGGAGTTAATCTTGAAGCGTAGTGATGGTTACATTGGAGTCATGATTGATGATTTGGTTACTAAGGGGACTGTAGAACCTTATCGCCTCTTGACTAGCCGAGCGGAGTACCGTTTGATTCTCCGCCATGACAATGCTGATATGCGTTTGACAGAGATGGGACGAGAAATTGGTCTGGTAGATGATGAGCGCTGGGCTCGTTTCGAGATTAAAAAGAATCAATTTGACAATGAAATGAAGCGCTTGGAATCCATCAAGTTGAAACCTGTTAAGGAAACCAATGCTAAGATAGAAGCGCTTGGCTTTAAAGCTCTGACAGATGCGGTAACTGCCAAAGAATTTATGCGGCGACCGGAAGTGTCTTATCAAGATGTGGTTCAATTCATTGGTCCAGCGGCAGAAGAGTTGGATGAAAAGATTATCGAGCTAATTGAGACAGAGATTAAGTACGAAGGTTATATTTCTAAAGCCCTTGATCAGGTTGAAAAGATGAAACGCATGGAAGAGAAGCGGATTCCAGCCAATATTGATTGGGATGATATTGATTCGATTGCGACAGAAGCACGACAAAAGTTTAAGAAAATCAATCCAGAAACGATTGGTCAGGCAAGCCGTATTTCGGGTGTCAATCCAGCAGATATTTCTATTTTGATGGTTTACTTAGAAGGCAAGTCTAGAAGCATTTCTAAAAACAAAGCAAAATCGTAGACATATTAACGTACTATTTTATTGATAGTACGTTTTTGCATAATTTACACGTTTGTAAATAAATATTTACAAAAAATCTCTTTTATATAGAGAAATATTTACAACTAATGTCAACTTTTTGTTTAATAAAATTTACAAGATTTACACATCTTGTAAATTGATTGTGAATATTTGTTTGAGAATAGATCTAGGATTTGAGTCTTTCTTGCTTTACAAGTGTCCAAAGACAGTGAAAACTCGCTTTTTTTAAGAAAATATGGTAAAATGGCGCAATAAGAGGTTTTTTAATGAAAAGAATTCGTTTTTCCCCGAGCCACTTTGCGATAGTGGGGTTTACTTCCTTTATCATATTAGCTATTTGTCTACGCCTTTTTGGTGATAGTTTGCCTATGCTGGCTTCTCTTTTCATAGTGCTGGCGCTTTTGGTTGGGCTATTTATTCAGCAGCAGAGAATGTCCGAATTGGACGAGCTTGAGCAGATTCGCTATGTCAATCATCAAGCAGAGGGAAGTTTAGCTTCTTTGTTAGATAAGATGCCAGTTGGTGTGATTAAAATCAATGAAAATAGTGGAGATGTGGACTGGTTCAATCCTTATGCTGAATTGATTTTTACAACGGATGATGGGGAGCTAAATAGTGATCTCCTGCAGGAAATTATCCAGCTTGCTGCTTCGAAATCGGGTAGCTATGCAACAGTAGGAGATAACCAGTATTCTGTTTACTTTGATTCAGCTTCTAGTGTCTTGTATTTTTTTGATGCATCAAGTGAGTATGAAGCAACAGTTGGGTTAGTTACAACTCGACCGGTTATCGGTGTTGTCTCAGTTGATAATTATGATGATTTGGAAGATGCTGTATCAGATTCAGATATCAGTCATATCAATAGTTTTGTAGCTAACTTTGTAGCAGAGTTTTCTGAGCAATTTCATATGTTCTACCGTCGGGTGGGGATGGATCGTTATTATCTTTTCACGGATTATACAGTTTTGGAACAACTGATGGATAGTAAATTTTCGATCATTGATCAATTTCGGACAGAAGCCAAGAATCGAAAACTTCCTCTGACGCTTAGTATGGGCTTTTCTTATGGGGATGGTAAGCATGATGAAATTGGTAAGATTGCCCTTCTTAATCTTAATTTAGCTGAGGTCCGGGGTGGTGACCAAGCGGTTGTCAAAGAGAATGACGAGAACAAGAATCCAGTTTACTTTGGTGGTGGAACGGCTGCATCTGTCAAACGTACACGCACGCGTACTAGGGCTATGATGGCAGCTATTTCAGATAAAATCAAGAGTGTAGATCAGGTTTTCGTGGTTGGTCATCGCAATCTTGATTTGGATGCCTTAGGCTCCGCGGTGGGTATGCAGCTTTTTGCTAGCAATATCATTGAGAAAGCCTATGTTGTGTATGATGACCAACAGATGGGCTCGGATATCTATCGCTCTATTCAAAAACTAACGTCAGAAGGCGCTGATTATCTTTTGCCGATCTCAGAAGCCGTAAACCGAGTGACCAGTCGCTCACTCTTGATAATGGTGGATCACTCGAAGTTGGCCTTAACGCTTTCAAGAGAATTGTTTGACCGATTTAGTCAGACGATTGTGGTGGACCATCATCGTCGCGATGAGGATTTTCCTGAAAATGCAGTCATCGCCTATATCGAAAGTGGAGCTAGCAGTGCCAGCGAATTGGTAACGGAGCTGATTCAGTTTCAAAATTCCAAGAAAAATCGCCTGAATAAGATTCAAGCTAGCCTGCTCATGGCTGGGATTATGCTGGACACCAAGAATTTTACCTCCAGAGTAACGAGTAGAACCTTTGATGTAGCTAGTTATTTGCGGGCTCGCGGCAGTGATAGTGTAGTCATTCAGGATATTTCTTCGACGAATTTTGAAGAGTATCGAGCTGTTAATGAGCTGATTTTGAACGGCAAGAAACTTTTACCCAATGTGATTGTAGCAGCGAGTCCTGAAAATGCCAGCTATGATACAGTCGTCATTAGTAAGGCAGCTGACACCATGCTTGCCATGTCAGGCATTGAAGCAACATTTGTGGTCAGCAGGAATACTGAGGGCTACGTATCCATTTCAGCCCGTAGCCGCAGCAAGATCAATGTTCAGCGGATTATGGAGAAAATGGGTGGTGGCGGTCATTTTAATCTAGCAGCAGCGCAAGTCAGCGATCAAACGGTTGCTGAAGTCACCCAACGTCTAAATCAAGAGATTATGGATCAAGTGATGGATAATGAAGAATCACTAGAAAAGGAGAAATAAAATGAAAGTTATTTTTTTAGCAGATGTAAAAGGAAAAGGGAAAAAAGGGGAAATCAAGGAAGTGCCTACTGGCTACGCTCAAAATTTCCTGATTAAGAAAAATCTGGCCAAGGAAGCCAATGCACAAGCTATCGGTGAGCTGAGAGGAAAGCAAAAATCTCAGGAAAAGGCTCATGCAGAGATGGTGGCAGAAGCACAAGCCATTAAAGCTAAGTTGGAAGAAGAAGCAACGGTTGTTGCTTTTACAGAGAAAGTCGGCCCAGACGGACGGACTTTCGGTTCGATTACTAACAAGAAAATTGCTGATGAACTACAAAAGCAATTTGGCCTAAAAATTGACAAACGGAATATCAAGGTTGATTCTCCCATTCGTTCGATTGGTCTGATTGATGTTCCTGTAAAGATTTACCAAGATGTGACAAGTGTGATTCGCCTGCGGGTTACGGAAGGGTAAAAAGAATTAAAGGAAGGATTCACCTATGGCAGAGATTGATGAGTTGCGAGCTCAGCCTCAAGATATTTTAGCAGAACAGTCTGTACTAGGGGCCATTTTCATCGATGAGAGCAAACTGGTCTTTGTCCGTGAATATATTGAGCCTGGAGATTTCTTTAAATATGCTCATCGGCTGATTTTTAAGGCTATGATTGACTTGGCAGACCGTGGGGATGCTATTGATGCGACCACTGTCCGCAATATTTTGGATAGCCAGGGAGACTTGCAGAATATTGGTGGTTTGAGCTATCTGGTAGAGGTCGTTAATTCTGTGCCGACTTCTGCCAATGCAGAGTACTATGCCAAAATCGTCTCTGAAAAAGCAATCTTGCGTCGGCTGATTTCGCGTTTGACAGAATCCATCAACCAAGCCTATGATGGCGAGAGACCATCCGAGGAAATCATTGCGGGTGCGGAAAAGGCCCTGATTGATGTCAGTGAAACGGCTAGCCGTAGCGGTTTTAAAACCATCCAGGATATTCTAAATCTTAACTTCGCTAGTCTGGAAGCTCGTTCTCAGCAAACTACTGATATTACAGGGATTGCGACGGGTTACCGTGAGCTGGATAAGATGACGACGGGCTTGCACGAAGAAGAGTTAATCATCCTAGCTGCTCGTCCAGCGGTTGGTAAGACGGCCTTTGCCCTCAATATCGCTCAGAACATCGGGACCAAGCTGGATAAAACAGTGGCCATCTTCTCACTAGAAATGGGGGCAGAGAGTCTGGTGGACCGGATGTTGGCCTCAGAGGGAGTGATTAATTCTCACTCCATTCGTACAGGGCAATTGACAGATGAAGAGTGGCAGAAATATACTATTGCGACAGCGAATCTGGCTAATGCGAGTATTTATATTGATGACACGCCGGGGATTCGGATTACGGAGATTCGTTCGCGGGCTCGCAAGTTGTCTCAAGAGACAGGGAATCTTGGCCTGATTTTGATTGACTACCTGCAATTGATTACAGGAACGGGTCGCGAAAATCGCCAACAGGAAGTTTCGGAAATTTCCCGCCAGCTTAAGATTTTGGCGAAGGAGCTCAAGGTGCCAGTTATTGCGCTGAGTCAGCTCTCGCGTGGCGTTGAGCAACGGCAGGACAAACGTCCAGTACTATCAGATATTCGGGAGTCTGGGTCTATCGAGCAGGATGCGGATATCGTAGCTTTTCTTTACCGAGATGACTATTATGAACGGGCCGGTGAGGAAGAGGAAGGCATTCCTAACAACAAGGTTGAAGTCATTATTGAGAAAAACCGGAGCGGAGCGCGTGGAACGGTTGAGCTAATTTTCCAAAAAGAATATAATAAGTTTTCAAGTATTTCTAAAAGAGAGGATGTATAGTATGAGTGATGCATTTACAGATGTGGCAAAAATGAAGAAAATCAAGGAGGACATCAAGGCTCACGAGGGGCAGATGGTGGAAATGACCTTGGAAAATGGGCGTAAGCGCCAAAAAAGTAAACAGGGCCGCTTGATTGAAGTGTATCCTTCTCTATTTATCGTTGAGTATGAAAATGAAGGGGGCCAACCAGGTGAAATTGCTAACACTTATGTGGAGTCCTACACTTACTCAGATATTTTGACAGAGAAAAATTTAATTCGCTATTTTGACTAAGAATAATAGGTGATTCCAGAACTTTGTATTGTTTCCTAGAGTTGGGCAAAACCCAACTTTGAGGAACAGTTCATTTCTGGGATTTTTCTTAACCTAAACATGCTATACTAGGGATAGTCAAGGTGGGTTGGAATGGCAGGTTTGCAGTGGCATGAGTTAGAATTTACGAAAGCTTCTATAAAAGGGAAAGTGCTGGTGAAGGAAATGATAAAAAATTTGGTTTTTGACTTAGGAAATGTCCTAATTGAATGGAATTCTGAGAAAATCTTGACCTCTTTTGAACCTGAGAAAGAGCGGCGACAGCTTCTTAGACGGGTCATTTTTGAGTCGGGTGTCTGGAATCAAACAGACAAGGGAGAGCTGAGCTTGAAAGAAGCCTGTGACGAAGTGCTTGTTCAGCTGGATGACTCCTACCATCCTGCTGTTCAGAATATCTTCTACAATTGGTATGAGGTTGTGGAGGTTTACAGTGGTTTACAGGAGCAGATTGGGCTGTGGGCTGATCAAGGCTATCGCATTTACATCCTGTCAACTACTTGCGAGATTTTTTACCGTATTGAAAAAGCTGGTTTGCTGCCCATCTTTCCACTGCTGTCGGGCTATATCCTTTCCTCAGAAGTCGGGATTGTCAAGCCAGAGCCAGAGATCTATCAAAAGCTACTAAAAAAGTATAGTCTTGATCCGACAGAGTCCGTTTTCATTGACGACATTCAAGCTAACTTGGATACGGCAGCTGAATTGGGTTTTGAAACCATCTTATCCACAAGTGAGCCAGAGAATATCAGGGCTATGGAGGCTTTGTTGGCTGCGAAAGGAGAGTTTGTCTGATTGACGATCGTTTGATTCACTTGTAGTTGAAAAGCAGTGAGTCCAAGCTCCAATCTTGACATTTGCTGATGATTGCGTTATCATAATCCTATATATGGGAGTCTGTGTACAGTCTGAGAGGAAGTGTAAGCTTCGACCGCACCTGATCTGGGTAATGCCAGCGTAGGGAATTGTATTTGTAAAGACCTTGTGGTTTTGCTAAAATGGAGAGTCATTCGCCAAGTTAGTTTACTGATGCATGCAACACCTTTTCCATATTGGAGAAGGTGTTTTTGTATGGAAAGCAAAGTGTTTATAAAGGGAGCTCGCTGTCTTTTTGTTTAAATGCCAAGTTATTTTCTTGTGAATTTTAACCCGATCTGCATACATTATTCTCAGATGAAGCATGAAAGTAAGGAGGTGAAGAGATGAAAGCCAGTATCGCTTTACAGATTCTTCCTTTGTCACATGATGTGAATCGTTTGGCAGTCATAGAGGAAGTGATTGAGTTTTTGCAAAAACAGCCAGTGAAGATGGTCGTGACGCCTTTTGAGACCGTTCTAGAAGGGGAATGGGAGACCTTATTTCCTATTCTGCAGCAGTCGATTGAGCTTGCAGGCACTCAGGCAGACAATGTTTTTGCGAATGTGAAAATAAACTATGGAAAGATTTTAAGTATTGATGAAAAACTTGAAAAATATCCTGCGGCAGCAAATTAGCCTTTTGGGTATGCTGGGAATCCTTGTCATCTGGCAGGTTATGGGCTGGCTCAAGCTCTTGCCCAAGTTTATCCTGCCGACACCTCTGGAAATCGGCCAGGCCTTTATCAGAGATGCGGGCTTTCTAGCAAGTCATAGCTGGGCGACCTTAAAAGTAGCCCTGCTGGGGTTAGTCTTGGGTGTCGTCTTGGCCTGTATATTAGCCGTGCTCATGGACAGCATGAGTTGGCTCAATGATTTGATTTACCCCATGATGGTCGTGGTACAGACGATTCCGACCATTGCTTTGGCGCCAATTCTGGTTCTCTGGCTGGGTTATGGGATTTTGCCTAAGATTGTACTCATTATTCTAACGACGACTTTTCCGATTATCGTCAGTATTTTGGACGGTTTTCGGCATTGTGATAGGGATACTCTAACGCTCTTTGAGCTTATGCAGGCCAATCGCTGGCAGATTCTCTGGCATTTTAAGATTCCAGCTAGTCTGCCCTATTTCTATGCAGGGCTGCGCGTCAGTGTATCTTATGCCTTTATCACGACTGTGGTTTCCGAATGGCTGGGTGGTTTCGAAGGTTTGGGTGTTTACATGATTCAGTCGAAAAAGCTCTTCCAGTACGACACCATGTTTGCTATTATCATATTGGTTTCGGTTATCAGCCTCCTAGGGATGAAGTTGGTGGCTGTCAGTGAAAAATATGTTATTAAATGGAAATAGGAGTTCAGCTCTGCTATTTCCAAAAAAGAAAAGAGGATTATAATGAAAAAAACTTATAAAATGTTGCTGGCAGGTTTGGCTGCCGTGTCTATCTTTGGCTTAGTGGCCTGCGGTCAGTCGAAATCTACGTCTGAGAGCAAGGATAAAAAGATTGATTTTATCCTAGACTGGTCACCTAACACCAACCATACCGGTCTTTATGTGGCTCAGGAAAAGGGCTACTTCAAGGAAGCAGGCGTAGATGTGGATATCAAATTACCGCCTGAAGATAGCAGCTCGGATCTGATTATCAATGGCAAGGCTCCTTTTGGTATTTACTTCCAGGACTCTATGGCTAAAAAACTGGATAAGGGCGCAGAAATCACAGCTGTTGCCGCTATTGTAGAGCACAATACTTCGGGCATTATTTCCAAGAAGTCTGCAGGTATTACAAGCCCTAAGGATCTAGCCGGCAAGAAATACGGCACTTGGAATGATCCAGTGGAGCTAGGCATGCTCAAAACCTTGGTCGAAAGCCAAGGCGGTCAGTTTGATGAAGTGGAAAAGGTTCCCAACAACGATTCTAACTCTATTACGCCGATTGAAAATGGTTTGTTTGATGCGGCGTGGATTTATCATGGCTGGGACGGCATCATGGCTCAAACTCAGGGCATGGATACAAATTTCTTTTATATGAAGGACTATGTCAAGGAGTTCGACTATTATTCTCCAGTCATCATTGCCAATAATGACTATCTCAAGAAGAATCCGGACGAGGCGAAAAAGGTCCTGCAAGCTATCAAAAAAGGCTATCAATATGCTATGGAGCACCCTGAAGAAGCGGCGGATATTTTAATCAAGCATGCGCCAGAATTGAAAAACAAGCGCGACTTTGTCTTGGCTTCGCAAAAATATCTGTCTGAGCAATATGCATCGGATAAGGATAAGTGGGGTCAGTTTGAGGCTAGCCGCTGGAATGCCTTTTACAAATGGACCAAGAACAATGGCATCGTGAACAATGACTTGAGTGACAAGGGATTCAGCAACGATTATATAAAATAATGACAGAAATTAAACTTGAAAATGTAAGCTATGCTTATGATGAGCAGCAGATTTTGAAAGATATCAACCTAGAGGTAGAAGCAGGCCAGGTCGTAGCGATTTTGGGGCCTAGTGGAGTCGGGAAAACGACCCTCTTTAATCTGATTGCGGGGATTTTGGAGATCCAGTCGGGCAGGATTATCCTAGACGGGCAGGAAAATCCTAAGGGCCGGGTGAGTTATATGCTGCAGAAGGACTTGCTACTTGAGCACAAGACAGTGCTGGGCAATGTCATCTTGCCTCTGCTGATCCGCAAGGTATCAAAAAAAGAAGCGATGGAGCAGGCGACTCAGATTTTGAAGGAGTTTGGGCTCTTTGATGTGGCAGACAAGTATCCACATGAGCTGAGTGGGGGGATGCGGCAGCGCGTGGCTCTGCTACGGACCTATATGTTCGGCCACAAGTTATTTCTTCTGGACGAGGCCTTTAGTGCCTTGGATGAGCTGACCAAGATGGAGCTACACGCTTGGTATCTGGATATTCACCGTAGGCTGGGTCTGACGACTCTCCTTATCACTCATAGCATCGAGGAAGCTCTGGCTCTCAGCAACCGCATCTATATTCTGAAAAATCGCCCTGGGCAAATTGTTGCAGATCTCAAATTGACCTGGTCAGACAGCGAGGATAAAGAACTGCAGAAGCTGCGATACAAGCAGGAGATT